>Ga0302319_10002823_pt1 | contig 36935 bp, 35 predicted proteins | sample Bog_T0_2_FD_203319 | JGI IMG/M metagenome (GOLD analysis project Ga0302319, IMG submission 203319) | Peat permafrost microbial communities from Stordalen Mire near Abisko, Sweden - Bog_T0_2 | ecosystem: Environmental > Terrestrial > Soil > Wetlands > Peat | place: Sweden: Abisko, Stordalen Mire...
ACCGAAACATCACATTGGCCAAAGAGCGCCGATCGGGCACGGGTCTTGTTGAGGCGAAGGTAGTCGCCGTCGACCTCGATAGCGTCATCAAGCTCGGTTCGTACCCGAACGGCGCGTCCGGCTTCAGCGGCGCTTTCGCCTTTATTCGGCACGAGGGCTGCAATGTAGATGAGTTGTTGAAGACCGCGCATGAGGGGAGCCGCCTCGCTAATGACCGCTCCACCGTAACTGTGTCCGACGAGCACCACGTGGTCGAGGTCATCGGCGGCTTGCGCGACGTGCTGAGCATCATTAAAGAGGTCAGTCGCGACTTCGGCTCCCAGCCGAGCACTCGGTAGATTGACGCTGCGACTTGCGACGTGGAATTCGTCAAGCGTTCGTTCCAGTTCTCGCCAGCACCACGAACCGCTCCACGCTCCGTGCACGAGGATGAAAGTTGGATCTTTCACGAAGACCTCGACGTCATAGGGAGAGGCTAGGCCGTTGATTCCCTAGAATGTTGATATGGCTCGTCCTTTTGACGTCAAAACAGTGGAAACCAAGTGGCAAGCCCGCTGGTTTGACCAGGGCACGTACGAGGTCGACAATGACGATCCCCGTGAGCGTTACTTCGCCTTGTGCATGTACCCCTATCCATCAGGCGCGGCGCACCAGGGCCACGTACGCAACTACACCTTCGGTGACCTCGTCGTTCGCTACCAGACGATGCTCGACAAAGCCGTCCTGTCGCCGATTGGCTTTGACTCGTTCGGTCTTCCAGCGGAAAATGCCGCGATCAAGGCGGGGAGCCATCCTCGCATCTTCACCGAAGAGCGGATGAAGGAACTGAGTTCGTCGCTTCGCCGCCTAGGCGCGGTCTATGACTGGCGCCGCGAAGTATTCAGCCACGACCCCGAGTACATGAGATGGTCGCAGACCTTTTTTCTTTCATTGTGGAACGCTGGCCTGGCGTATCGGGCTGAGGCACCGGTGAACTGGTGTCCCGGTTGCATGACGGTGCTCGCGAACGAACAAGTGCACGCTGATGGAACCTGTGATCGTTCAGGGGATATCGTCATTCGAAAGAACCTCGAACAATGGTTCTTCAAGATCACTGACTACGCCGATGAATTGTTGACGGGTCTCGACACGCTCGATTGGCCCGAACGAGTGAAGACGATGCAGCGAAACTGGATTGGACGCTCCGAGGGCGTCGAGTTCGATCTTCCTTTGGCCTACGACTCGTCGCGGGCATTGCGGGTCTTTACCACTCGACCAGATACGGGTTTCGGTGTGACCTACGCGGTCATTGCGCCCGAGCATCCGCTGCTCGAGGAATTGACGACCGACGACGAACGAGAGCGCGTGATGGATCTTGTCGAGCGCGCCAAGTCAGAGAGCGACTTGGAGCGGACGGTGTCTATGGAAGCTGGTCCCGGTTTGGACAAACGCGGTGCATTCACGGGGAGTTTCGTGGTAAATCCGTTTACTAACGAACAGGTGCCGATTTATGTCGCGGACTACGTCCTTGGCAATTACGGGACGGGAGCCATTATGGCGGTGCCCGCGGAAGATGAGCGTGACTTCGCCTTCGCCACCGCTCACGGGTTACCCGTGGTTCGTACCATTGAACCGCCCGAGGGTTTCGAAGGAGGCGCCTACGCGGGCGAGGGCGTGCACATCAACTCGGGATTCCTCAACGGACTCGGCGTCGATGAAGCGAAGCGTAAGGCAACTGACTTCCTCTCCAAGAGTGCGAACGGTGTGGCGAAGGTCAATTACCGACTGCGCGATTGGCTCGTGTCGCGACAGAGGTTCTGGGGATGTCCGATACCCATCATCTACTGCGACGATGACGGCTTGGTGGGTGTCCCGCTCGACCAATTGCCGATCCTCTTGCCTGATGACGTCACGATGGACAAGACCGGCCAGTCCCCGCTCGCGACGCACGACTCATTTCGAAACACGACGTGTCCCAAGTGTGGCAAGCCCGCGTATCGAGAGACTGACACGATGGACACGTTCACCGATTCTTCGTGGTATTTCCTTCGCTTCGCTGATCCCTTTACTCCGGACAAGGCGTTTGACCCCGAGCAAGCGGCCAAGTGGATGCCCGTCGACCAATACATTGGTGGCGTCGAACACGCGATCTTGCATCTCATGTACGCACGCTTTTATTTGAAGGCCCTCATTGATTTGGGAATCGCGCCAGGGTTAGCGCGAGAACCTTTTGCCCGACTCTTCACCCAGGGAATGCTGCGCATTGACGGAGCGAAGATGTCAAAGTCCAAGGGCAATCAGATTGCGCCCGAGCAGTACTACGAGACTGTTGGCGCCGACGGTCTTCGACTGTTCCACCTGTTCGCGGGACCACCGGTCGATGACGTGGACTGGAATGACCAAACTGAAGAGATCATTGACGGTTGTGGCCGGTTTCTCGATCGTCTCTATCGCCTAAGCCACTTCGATGAGGTCAATTTTCACGAGGTAGCGGACGACGGTGATCTTGAAGTTCGACGAAGCGTTCATCGCGCGATTGCGACGGTGACGGAGTGTTTCGAAAAATGGATGTACAACATCGCCGTCGCGGAGGTGATGTCACTACTCAATACGGTCTCCAAGCACGCACGTAGCATGCACGGCATCGAGCGCGGGACGCTCGACGAGGCACTCGATGTTCTCTTGAAACTGCTCGCGCCCATGGCTCCGCACCTCAGCGCCGAGATCTGGGAGGAGCGGCACCCGGGCGAACCCGCGCTGCACGCGCAGCGCTGGCCCGTCGCGGACGCGTCGCTGGTGGCCGCCGACACCGTGACCATGGTCGTACAAATCAACGGCAAGCTGCGCGCTCGCTTGGAGATCGCTCCCCAGATTAGTGAAAGCGAAGCTCAGGAACTTGCCCTCGCCGACGAGACGGTTCGGCGCGCTCTCGCGGGAGCTGCGATCAAGCGCGTGGTCTCGCGTCCGCCCCGTCTGGTCAACATCATCGTCTGATGTCACGCCATTCGACGACGAGTCCGTCGGTATCGGTCGAACCACCTCGATTCGACCGTCCCGAAGTGGAGATTCGATCGTCGCCGCGACGAAAGAAGACGGGGAGTGCGCACTGGTCGGGCAGTCGTATCGTGGTCCAGATCCCGGCTCGACTGCGTGGACGAGAACGAGTGGTGTTCGTCGATGAACTCGTGGAGCGTCTCTTGACTCAGCGACCACAAAATGCAGCGGGCGATGCTGCACTCGAAGATCGGGCCCGAGAACTCGCCACGATCTACAACGACGACGTGATGCCGAGTTCTGTTCGCTGGGTAAACAATCAGCAGGCGCGGTGGGCGTCGTGCTCTCCGGCGTCGCGCGAGATTCGTGTGTCGAGCCGGTTGCGCCAGTGTCCCGAGTGGGTGATTGATGCGGTCCTCGTTCACGAGCTCGCTCATTTACAAGAGGCAGATCACTCGCCAGCGTTCTACGAGATTGCGGGACGTTACCCGCGGCAACACGAATGCGAACTTTTCCTTGAGGGCTACGCCCTTGGACTGGGACTACGCATTGAAGAAACCGACGTCGACGACGGGGGCGTTTGATCAGGTCAAACCGAGCTGCGCTTTGATGTCGGACGGTACGAAGTTACTCTCCTCGGTGCTCTCGGCCTCAACGAGTTGCACGAGTCGCTCGGCGACTTCCTTTGGATCTCGCTGATCAGTCGTGACGAAGTCGCCAATGACGTGGAAGAGCTCGGTCCCTGGCGCGTTCAGCGACGCGTCATTGAACCACTCCCACATGGAGTTCGCCATGCGGTCGTTGAACCCGGTGAGATAGGGTCCGGGATTTATCAAGGTGACGTCGATGCCGAGTGGTGCGAGTTCGCCGCGCATTGCCTTGCCCATTGCTTCGAGTGCGAACTTGGTCATTGAGTAAGGTCCAAAGGAAGGAGCCGCGATGACGCCCGCAATCGAGGACATGATGATGATCCGACCGCTGCGTTGCGGGATCATTGACTTGAGAACTTCTTGGGTGATGCGCAACGTCCCAAAGACGTTCACTTCGAACAGCCGTCGTACTCGATCGAGCGGTACGTCAGCAAGAGGACCAGTCTGCCCAGCGCCCGCGTTGTTGACGAGGACGTCGATCTTCCATTGCGCGGCGAGTTCGACGTCGTCGGTCGTAATATCAAGTTTTTCGACGACCAGCGCTGGCGCCTCACGGCGCAACGCAGTCGCCTGCTCTTCACTCTCGGTCGTTGCAATGACGTGATGGCCGCGTTCGAGGAGTGCGAGTGCGCAGAGTTTCCCAAATCCAGAACCAGCGCCGGTGACGAGGACGTTTTTGCTCACGGACGTCGCGTGTCCTAGTTCGCTTCGCCGCGCAAGAAACGCTCGAGCTCTGCGGCGAGTTCGTCCCCACTTGGCAATTCTTCGCCGAGCGACGTCCCTTCGGTTTCGTCGGCCGCTTCTTCGAGTTGTTCAACCATCGAACTGTGCTCGGGATTGTTCGTGACGAGATCGTCCACTCGTTGGCGCGCTTCGTCGGCTGAAGCCCGCAGGTGGCTCGCGTCAAGAGTCAAACCAGCAATGCGTGCGACGCCGTCGATCAGGGCGGCGGCCGCTTGCGGATAGGGCATCGACGCGACGTAGTGCGGGACTCTGGCCCAGAGCGTGACGATATCCATGTCCACTTCGGCAAATCCCAATTCGAGCGCGGCGCTGATGCCCGCGGGCACTTCGAGATCGCCCGTGACGGTGCCAATGAGAGGCAAGAGGTGCGCACTGCTTTCGGGCGCGGTCGCGATGACGCGTACGGGACGTGTGTGCGGCGTGGGAGCCGGGAACGCTCCGAGACCAACGACCAGACGGACGTCGAATCGCCCAGCGGCGTCGGTAACGACGTCGATGAAGTCGCTCCAGTGAAAGTCCGGTTCGGGTCCGACGAGGAACAAGATGTCGGCACCATCGCCGTCATGTCCGTAACGAAGTTGGATCTCGGGCCAGGTGAGTTCGGTCGTGACGCCGTCAACGATTCGCGCCAGTGGTCGCCGAGCACGCTGATCGATGAAGTACTCGGTGTCAAAGGTTGCCAGGACTTCCGTATTGATCGTGCTGAGCATGGTCGAGATTGCTGTTCCCGCTCCGAGCCCAGCGTCGATCCAACCTTCCAGACTCACGATCAGGACCGGCTCGCTCAGCTCAGGATCAGCGAGAAAGATGATTCTGTCGTAGATTTCGTCGTCCATCTATTTCTTCTCCAGGGTTTGCTGGGCTGTTTCAGCGAGCATCGCGATGTGTGCTGGAAATTCGGCAACGCTCCCTTGATCGCCAGCAGTTGCTCCAGCGCTGTAACGCGCGAAGACTCCTTGCAGGATGCAGGCCAACTTCCAATACCCGAATGCCTGATAATACGCCACATCGCTGACATCGAGCGTCGAGTGTGCGGCGTAGGACTTGAGCACCTGATCGCGACTTGCGAACCCTGGGGCGGTGGTGGGCGCCGCACCTAGGAGGGCGGCGGTCACGTCCGAAGGCTCGGCCCAGTACACGAGCAAGAGTCCGAGGTCCGCAATCGGATCGCCTAAGGTGCAAATCTCCCAGTCGAGGATCGCTCGAACTCCCCCATTCGCATCGAGCACCGTGTTGTCGAGTCGATAATCGCCGTGCACGACCGACACGCGCTGTTGGGTGGGTATTGATGCAGCGAGCTTGTCGCCAACTGCCTCGACGAGTCCGTTGTGGTCGACGCCTTCGACACGCATTTGCTCATACTGCGTACGCCAGCGACGAAGTTGTCGCTCGATATAACTGTCGTGTTTGGCGAGGTTCCCGAGCCCCGCGGCGTCGACGTCGACGTCGTGTAGGGACGAAAGGGTCGTCGCCAGGTGCTCGCCAATCGTGCGCCGTGTTGCGATGTCGAAGGTCTCCTCGGCGCTCGACCGGTCACGGAGGATCGCACCGTCGACGAATTCCATCACGTAGAAGGGACGTTCGTTGACCGCGTCATCGGTGCAGAGTCCGAGGGGTGTCGCCACGGGAATTCCGAGGGGATGCAGTGCCGAGATGATCGTGTGTTCGCGGACCATGTCGTGGGCGGTGGGTAGCACGTGACTTGTGGGCGGACGGCGAAGTGCGTAGCGGCGACCCATAGCGTCGGTGGCACGAAACGTGAGGTTCGAACGCCCTCCCGCGATGAGTTCGAATTCGATTGGCGCACTGGCCCCGACGTGCTCGACCATCCACTCCGAGACCTTGGCATGATGTATTCCCACGACCTCGTTACCCATGATTTCTGAGGCTAACAGCGCCCGCACCCCAGTCCGCGCAACGTTCTCCCAGTTAGGCTGGCCGTCGTGGTCGAGCCTCAACACGCACGTTTCTCCCCGCCCAGCAGGCACACTTCCTCGTGGCGTATTGCGATCGTTTCGTACGCGCGAAGACGTAACAGCAGATGAAGACGCACCAATTTGCAGAGCCCGTAGTACTACGACTCGGTGGCGCGATCTACGACCTCACGACGCGCGCGCTCGTCATGGGAATCCTCAACCGGACCAAGGACTCGTTCTTTGGCCCCGCCGCTACGTATGACCTCGATGATTTTTTTCGACGGGCGGAACAACTCGTCGCCGAAGGCGCGGACCTGCTCGACGTGGGCGGCGTGAAAGCCGGTCCAGGCGATGAGGTCAGCGAGGACGAGGAACTCGACCGGGTCGTCCCGGTGGTGCGTGAACTCCGTCGACGATTTGACCTTCCCCTAAGCATCGATACCTGGCGCGCATCGGTCGCGCAGGCGTGTTTTGACGTCGGCGCCTGTGTTGGCAACGACATCAGCGGTTTCGCCGATCCCCAGTATCTGAAAGTCGCGGCGAAGGCGGGCGCGACGGTGGTCGCGACGCACATTCGACTACGTCCTCGCGTTGCGGATCCGGATCCGCACTACGACGACGTGACCCAGAGCGTGCTTGATTTCTTGGGGGAACGTCGTCAGTGGGCTCTCGACGCCGGCATCGAACTCGACCGGATCATCGTGGACGCGGGTCTCGACCTCGGCAAGACCGCCGCCCAGTCCTTAGAGCTACTACGTAATTCCTCGACCTTGGCCCAACTGCACTCCCCGTTATTGCTATCCGCATCGAACAAGACGTTCCTCGGTGTGATGTTCGACCTTGCGGTCACCGAAAGGAGAGAGGCGTCGCTCGCCGCCACCGCACTTGGCATTGCTGGTGGATGTCGCATAGTGCGTGCGCATGACGTCAAGGGTTCGCTGCGGGTGCGAGACGCGCTGGCCCGCGTGCTCGAGGCGGCGTCGTGACGTCATCGAGCGTGGCAGTCGTCGGTACCGATCCGGTAATGGTCTATGACGCGTTGCGAAACGTGATTCATGATGCGCTGGGCGACCTCGATCCGAATTTCGCCCTCGAGGACTTCACCGCCAAGGACGTGGCGGTTTCGTCGAGCGAGTCGGTCGCCTCGCGTATCGTCGAAGCGCTCCACACGCCACCGTTCTTGGTCGAGCGCCGGGTCGTCGTCGTGCGCGACGCTCAGTCGTTGCTCGCGAGCGAGGTGAGCGCAATCACCAATTGGCTGGCGTCGCCGTCGCCGGATGTCGTGCTCATTGTCGCCGTGGTGGGTACCAAGGCCAACAAGCTCGTCAAGGCGTCACACCAAGTGATTGAAGTCAACGTCAGTTCACGAGCGCAGGACCGGGCGGGCTTCGTGAGCACGAAACTCGACGACTATGGCGTCAACGTCGAGAGGGCGACGTCGCAATTGATTGCTGAGCAAATTGGTGACGACGTGGCTCGTGTTGACTCTCTTGCGCGGACACTTCGATCGATCTACGGTTCCGCCCCTTTGACGTACGAGCAGATACAGCCGTATCTGGGTGACGCGGGCGGCGTACCCGAATGGGACCTCACTGACGCCATCGACGTCGGCAACGCCGCCAAGGCCATCACCGTCGCTCGACGAATGCTCGACTCGAAAGGTCGCGTTGGTCTGCAGATTGTCAACATGCTGCAGCGTCACTATCTTCGTATGGCCCGCCTCGAAGGAAGCGGCGTGCGAAGTGACGAAGAAGCGGCCGCGCTGCTCGGTATCAACCGCTATCCCGCCGGTAAATCATTGCGAGTCGCCCAACGCATTGGTGCCCAGCGCATCGCGACCGCGGTGCACATGATCACGAACGCTGATCTGGATTTGAAGGGTGGAGCCGACTTTGGGGGAAAAGATCTCAATACCGACCTTGACGTCACCGAACTCACCGTCATCGAAGTACTCGTCGCACGATTGGCACGTCTCAGCAATGGCGCGCGACGTCGCTGAACTTGCTCGGTCCTAGTATTCGGATGCGCTCGACAACGCGGAGCGGGCGAAGGAGACATTGACGTGACGCGATCCTTCAGACGAACAGCCCTCCGTTTGGCAGCGAAATGAATACGTTTCGTGACTACGTCGCGGGCCTCGAAGATTACGCCAACGAACTCGCCCTGACGAGTCGAACGTTCGTGAAGGTCAATCGTGTGCACCATGGTGCGTTGCGACTCGCGGCACGTCGAACCGCGAACTATCTCGTGTCGCTCGGGGTGAAGCCTGGTGATCGGATCATGGTCGTGTCGACGAACTCGCCCGAGTGGGTCGAGTTGTTGCTGGGTGCTCTGCTGGTGGGTGCGGTCGTGGTGCCCGTCGACGCCGCGAGCTCCGAAGAACGAGTGCTTCGATTCGCGAAAGAGACTTCGCCGAGCTTGTTGTTCTCCGCGAGAAACTTGCACCTCTCGAGTCCATTGTTTCAGAGTTTCTTTCTTGATGAACTTGACGAATTAACGCGTGACGCGCCCACTACGGATCCCAACGTCGCACTCAAAACTTCGTTTCCCGCCGTCATCGTCTTTACGTCGGGTACGACGGCGGATCCGAAGGGTGTTGTCCTCAGTCAGGAGAACATTCTGTCCAACATCGAGGGAATTCTTCGTCGCATCGATGTTCGCCACGATTGGCGATTCCTTTCGGTCTTACCCCTCTCACACATGTACGAGATGTCGGCGAGCCTCGCGATACTTTCTCGAGGCGCGAGCATCTTCTACGTTCCTCGAGTGACCCCTCGAGCGATCGTCGAAGCTCTCAATGAGTATCACATCAACTCAATTCTCTCAATCCCCCAATTGCTCAGCATCATGCTCGAGCGAATCCAACAAGCGGTCGAGGAACAAGGAAAGACGAAGTTGTTCGACGTGATCAACCGTCTGGGTGAACGGTTGCCCTTCGAGCTACGTCGCTACCTCTTTTACAGCGTGCACAGGGAACTTGGCGGAAAACTTCGTCTCGTCGTCACCGGCGGTGCCCCCATTCCCGTTGACGTGGGCCGCGCGTGGGAGCGCATGGGCGTGCGGCTCGTGCAAGGTTACGGACTGACTGAGACGTCACCAATTCTCACGTGTAATGGCCTCGACGATCGTCGACTGGATTCTGCCGGTCGAGCGCTCGACAACGTGGAACTGCGAATTGGAGACGACGGCGAGATACAAGCAAGGGGACTGAGTGTCTTCGAGGAATACTGGCGTAACGAATCGGCGAGCCGCGATGCGTTCAGTGACGACGGATGGTTTCGTACCGGCGACGTGGGTCGCCTCGACGACGGCTGGTTGCACATTCAGGGCCGGTTGAAGTTCGTCATCGTACGAAGTAGCGGACTGAAAGTCTTCCCAGAAGACTTGGAACTCGCGGCGAGTGATGAAACTGACCTGTCGGGATTCTGCGTGGTGGGCGCGAAGGACGACAAGAACGAGACGGTCGTCGCGGTGGTGCGTAGCGACGCGAGCGATGAGTCTGTCGCCGCAGCCATCGCGCGAGTGAACGCGAAACTTGAATCGTTTCAACACATTGACTCCTGGCGACGCTGGCCCGGTGAGGATTTTCCACGAACGCGCCTCCTCAAGATCGATCGACGTCAAGTCCAGGATTGGGTGAACGAAGTACCCTCCAACGTCGAAGCCGCCACCGCAGGTCCAGCGAGCGGTGACGATCAGCTCATGCACGTCATCCGCCTCAATCTCGACAACCCTTTGGCGCTCGTACGTGAGGATGACCGGCTTGATGATCTCGGACTTGATTCGCTTCGACGCCTTATGGTGGTGTCCCTTCTCGAAGAGCAACTGGGCATCGCAATCTCGGATGAAGCGGTCACGCCAGAGACGACCGTCGCGCAACTACGCGCGCTCGTGGCCGAAGGAAGTCCCGACGAGGTGGCGAAGCGCGCGCCACGTTGGCCGTATTGGCGCCCCGTACGAGTGATTGGTGATCTATTGCGTGACGAGCTCATCGCCAGAGTGGTCCGCCGCTGGGTGGCGCTGCGCGTGGAAGGAAGCGAGAACCTCTCGGGGCTTTCGGGCCCGGCCATTTTCATTTTTAATCACAGCGACGACTTCGATGGTCCGGTTGTCTATCAGGCACTTCCTCGAGAACTTCGTTCGCGTCTGGCGGTGGCGGCGGGCGACGACGTGCTTCGCGAACACCGCGGATTGGCGTTCATCATCAGGCTTTGCTTCGCGGGATTCAGCTTCGCCCGCAGCGAGCCGTTCCTTCCAAGTCTCGAGTACGTTGGCTCGACGCTCGATCGCGGTTGGAACGTTCTCATCGCACCCGAAGGTCACATCGACAACTCGGGCACGCTGCAACCTTTCAAATCGGGTATTGGTCTGCTCGCAGTGCACCTTGGCGTACCAATCGTGCCGGTCAAGACGTTGGGTCTTACTGGTACCGTGCCGCTTCATTCGAAGTGGCCCAAGAAGCACAGTGAGGTAACGGTGCGCTTTGGCAAGCCCCGGGTCTTTGCTCGTCAGGACAACTACGAGGAAGTGACCGACGAGTTGCACCGGATCATCGAGGAACTTTGAGGGCATGATTGGTCGAGGACGTGACGCGTTTGGCTCAATGACGTCGACTCGAATGACGCCATCGTGAGCGAGACAATCGACCTTGGCGCATCGACATCACACATACGAAGAATCACACTGGTTCTGTTTCTCGCAGCCCTCGCGGCGGGCTTCGCCGAATTCGGGGCGACGACGTCTCTTAACGACGTCGCGCGCCACTTCGGTCACGTCACGTCATCGAACACCCTGCAGAGCGTGGTCGGACTTTCCGGGTCCTCACTCGGACTCGGACTCGCGGCGTACCGACTTTCCTCCCTCGCGGCGCTTCCGCTGTCATCGTTGGCCGATCGCTGGGGAAGAACCAAAGTCCTGCGGCGAACCCTTATCACCGGTTTGTTGATCACGGCACTCGCGGCACTAAGTCCCAATTACTGGTTCTTCGTGCTCTGTTTCGCCGTGGCGCGACCGCTGCTCAGCGTCGCGAACACGTTGATCCAGATCATCACGGTCGAGCTCGCGAGTACTCGCCTGCGCGTGCAGCGTATTGCGTTCATGGCGGCGGGACTCGGCATTGGATCGGGTCTGTCGGCCGTGGTGCACGGTCTCGTACGCGGGACTGATTCATTTCGCTGGCTTTTTGCTCTCGCCCTGGTACCGGTCCTTACGATCGTGCCTCTTCTTCGAGCAGTCCCCGAGCCACCGACGCGAAGTAGCGACGATCGTCGTGCGCACTTAGGGGTTGTGCCGCGTGAAGCGTGGGAGCGACTCAGCGTCGTGTCCGTCGTTGCCTTCGTCATCGGTGTCATAAGTGGTCCGGCGGGCGGATTCACGTTCGTCTATAGCGAGGGCATCTTGAAGATGCGTCCCTCTAGTGTGTCGCTCGTTGTCGTGACGAGTGGCGCCGCTGGTTTGCTCGGTCTGTTCGCGAGTCGACGTTTCGCGCGCACGCTTGGCCGAAGATGGACTGTTGGTGCGGGAGTGGTCGCGACGGCAATCGCTTCGACCTACGCCTACAGCGGAGGAAAGACGAGCTTTATCGTCGGCTACATCTTGTGCGTAGGGGCAGGGGGGTTACTCTCGCCCGCGATGACGGCGCTCTGCACCGAAATCTTCGCGCATCGGTTTCGAGCGACCGCAGCTGGCTGGATCACGATTGCGGGCGTTCTGGGTGCGATTGTCGGCTTAGGTGTCTTTGGATGGATTGGTGATGCGGTGCACACGTCGGTGATGAATGGACTGCGCGTCCCAGCGCTCGTGACGTTCTTGCCGCTCGTACCGGCGATGTCGCTACTCGCCCGAGTTCCCGAGAGTAAGGGGATGCAATTGGAGTAGCGCTAATGCCCCTAGGCGTCGTTGCGCAGTGACGCGATGCGCTGCATGAGGCCACTCTTCTTGTTCGCGGCCTGATTCTTGTGGATGACGCCCTTGGCGGCGGCTTTGTCGATGCGCTTGATCGCGGCGCGCAGCGCCTCTTCTTCGTTCTCGGCACCCACGGCCGCGACAGCGTTCTTCGTACGGGTGCGAACCTCAGACTTGACGGCCTTGTTGCGCTCGCGAGCGACTACGTTCTGCTTGTTGCGCTTGATTTGGCTCTTGATGTTTGCCACGAAAAACCTCGATATAGGACGCGGAAACGCTCCGCGGGCTGCATAAGGCTAGCAGGGGCGCTGATTCGTCCACCACTCGAAGGGCGTTGCGCGCGACGGGTAGCCTTTACTTCACCGTGGCAACTCCTTCATTGACCGTCGAAACCAGCAAAATTCGGAATTTTTCCATCATTTCGCACGTTGACCACGGTAAGTCCACACTTTCGGATCGCATCCTTGAGATCACCGGCGCCGTCGATCCTCGTTTGATGCGCGCCCAGTACCTCGACTCCATGGACATCGAACGCGAGCGGGGCATCACGATCAAGGCCCAGAACGTGCGCGTCGAATACGCCGGGCACATCTTGCAGTTGATCGACACACCCGGTCACGTGGACTTCGGTTACGAAGTCTCTAGGTCCTTGGCGGCCTGCGAAGGGGCGATTCTGCTCGTCGACGCGAGCCAAGGAATTCAAGCCCAGACGCTCGCTAACTGTTATCAGGCGATCGAGCACAATCTAGAGATCGTGGCCGTATTGAATAAAATCGACTTGCCCGCGGCAGACCCCGAGCGATGCAAGGAGGAGCTCGAACGGGTGCTCGGGCTACCCGCGTCTGAAGTCTTGTCAATCTCGGCGAAGACGGGCGAAGGCGTCGAGGAACTGCTGCACGCGGTGATCGAGCGGATACCTGCACCCACGGGAGACCCCGACGCACCACTACGCGCGTTGATCTTCGATTCGTACTACGACCAGTATCGCGGCGTCATCAGTTCGCTGCGCGTGAAGGACGGCACCCTGCACGAGCACGTGCGTATCCGAATGATGCAAGCGGGGGAGAACCACGAGATCGAAGAAATTGGCATCCGCACCCCCGACATGGTGCGCGTCAGCACACTCGGTCCGGGCGAAGTGGGGTTCATCGTGGCGGGGATCAAGGACGTCAGCGGTGCGCGCTCGGGGGAGACGATTACCGAAGCGCATCGTCCCGCGAGTACCGCGCTCGATGGGTATTCGGATCCCAAACCAATGGTCTTTTGCGGGATCTACCCCATCGATGGCGACGACTTGGCGGACCTTCGTGACTCGCTTGACAAACTGAAATTGAACGATGCGTCGATCACCTACGAGCCCGAATCGAGTCACGCACTGGGCTTTGGATTTCGCTGCGGGTTCTTGGGCCTCTTGCACATGGAGATCGTGCGAGAACGACTGGAACGTGAATTCAATCTCGACCTGATCGCGACGGCTCCGTCGGTGGTGTACCGGGCGTACTTGAGCGACGGCAGTGAGGTAAAGATCGACAATCCGACGGATCTGCCTGATCCCAGTCGACTCGATCACATTGACGAGCCGATGCTGAAAATCTCGATTCTCACCCCGGCGGAATATCTCGGAACGGTGATGGATCTTTGCCAGTCACGTCGCGCGGAGATGATCAAGATGGATTATCTATCTACTGATCGCGTCGAGCTTCGCTACACGATTCCCTTGGCTGAAGTCGTTATCGACTTCTTTGACGCACTCAAGAGTCGCACCAAGGGTTACGCCAGTCTCGATTACGAACAGAGCGGCTACATCACGTCCAATCTCGTGCGCGTCGATTTGTTGATCAACCACGAACCGGTCGACGCGTTCTCGACGATCGTGCATCGCTCGAACGCCGACTACTACGGACGAAGGATGGCCGAGCGTCTCAAGGAACTGATCCCTCGCCAGATGTTTGACGTCCCCATCCAAGCAGCCGTTGGCGGGCGCGTCATCGCGCGAGAGACCGTCAAGGCTCGTCGCAAGGACGTTCTCGCCAAATGCTACGGAGGCGACATCACTCGAAAGCGAAAACTTCTCGAGAAGCAAAAGGAAGGAAAGAAGCGCATGAAGAACCTAGGGCGTGTCGAGGTTCCTCAGGAAGCCTTCGTCGCGGCCCTCAAGCTCGAAGACTGATCAGTCGCCGGTTTCGCCGTCGAGGCGTTCTCGTAAGAGGTCAGCGTGGCCGCAGTGGCGTGCGTACTCTTCAATCATGTGCAGATAAATCCATCGGAGCGTGACGCGCTCGTCGGGGTTGGAGCTTCGTGCCAGTTCTTCGAGGTCGTGCGCTCGAGCGATGATGCGCGACTCGCTACAGACGTCGAGGAAGTTGCGCTCAACTCGCCCGCTTGACTCGCCGAGCACGTCGTGAAACTCCTTTTCTCGATTCCGCGCGCCTCCGTAAACGAATTTGACGTCCCGGCCGAGTAGTGCCTGCTGGAACCAGCGTTGTTCGACACTGGTCATGTGACGAACGAGCCCGAGCAAGGTGAGCGTCGACGGCTCAACTCCACGCGTTCGAAGCTGCTCATCGCTGAGTCCGGCGCACTTGAGGAGCAAGGTGTCACGGTAGTAGTCAAGGAATCCTTCGAGAAGTTCGCGCTCGTCGCCGACGAAGGGCGGCTCACGACGGTCGGGCTTTTCCACGCCACGAACCTACTTAGGCGCGCAGTTCGCGGGTAACGAGTCAGTCACCCGTCGCACCATCGATGCACTCGCGCAAGAGGTCCGCGTGTCCATTGTGCCTCGCGTATTCCTCAATTAAGTGCACGCACACCCAGCGAAGATCGATCGTCGTCGAAGGACCGCTGCTGCGTGCGAGCGCGTCGAGATCACTGGTGCGCACGATTTCTCGCGACGCGTCGCCCACGTCAAGAAAGTGTCGCTCGACGTCTTCGAGCGGCGCACTTTGGAGGTCGTTGAGATCGGCGTCGGGATCGTCTCGAGATTCGTAGATGGAAATGACGTCGTCGCCGGCGAAGACTCGCTGGAACCAGTACTCCTCGACGAAGGTCATGTGTCGAAGGAGTCCCAACAACGTAAGTGTTGACGGTGGCACCGACGCTGTCGCGAGCTGCTGAAAGGTCAAACCCGCGCATTTGATGAGCAGCGTCGCACGGTGATAGTCGAGCCACGCGGCCAGTTGTTGCTTCTCGGGTCCGTGGAAGTCGGGTTCGATGCGCGCCGGTGTGTCGATGCTCATGCAAGCACTCTACGAGGGAGCTTCACGAAGGGGCTGCGAGCGCGACCCAGCGGCCGTGGGGATGGGCCCATCCCCAGTGCGCCGGCTCTCCACCAAGTTCGCACACGACGATCTGCGTCGCGCCCGAGCGCGGCGGGTCACTCGTCGTCGCGGGAGGTGCCAAGCCCTTGACGCCCCAGGGGTGCTCCAAATAGATCCATGTGGCGCGAGATTGGACGTGACGCATGATGATTTCTCGCCAACGCACCTGCTCCTCGGGCGAGAAGTACGCCGCCACCCACGAGTGAAAGACAACGGGCATCGCGTCGGGCGTGCAGAAAGAAAGCGCGTCGTCAATGACGTCGAGCGCAGAACCCGTGAGGCGAAGCGCGCTGGGCCAGTCCTTCATCGCTTTGAGGGTGTGCTCGAAGCGCGTGGTTCGCTCAGGCTGCTCCGGCCAAAGACACGCCTTGAGCCATAACACATCCTCAGCGTTCGACGGATCGAGGGGATGAAGATCAATACCGATTCGCTCGTGGATCCGAGGAAGCCCCACGCGTGTGACGTTTCCGCCGAGATCCTCGATGTCAAGGTTGACGCCTTCATCACTCGGAGAATTGATGTTGTAGAAATCGGGGTAGAGGTTGAGTCCCATCGACGTGCCGACGTCAATCAAGTGCACGTCCTCGACGCCGCGCGAATGAAGTTCGCGCAGAATCGCGGCGAGCACGGCACTACGACCGGGTTCATTGGTTTGGGTCGCGCGATGGAGCTGGGCGCGCACGAGTTCGGGTCGTTCTTCGAGAGCCGCGACGACGCCTCGCGCGAAGTCACCTGGATCAATCTCGTTGACGTGTGCGTAGAGAGGTGCGAGTACGCGGTCACCGACGAGAGCGTTGTAGTGCAAGGCAGCGAGCACCAGCATGGGGTTTCGTTGCTCGGCGCGGGCTTCGCCCAAGAGGGCGCACGCGACGCTCGAAGTGCTCAACGCGTCCACGAGGGCGGCGTAGCGCGGGAGACGTTCGCGGTCCTCGGGGGCGAGCGCGAGGCGGTAATAGGCGCCCGCGTTGAACGTCGAATCCGTCACGAGGACACCCTAGAGTTCAAGGAACGTGACCGCGCTCGTTGGCACTCGGTAGAATCGAGTGCCAAAGGAGTGCAATGGCTCGACGGAACGCCAAGATTATCGATCCCAGCGGGGACTTGGATGCCCGAAAGGCATCGATTCTCGAAGCCGTTGTCGCCGAACACATCGATACCGCCCAGCCCGTGGGTTCCACGTCGGTCGCCCATAGTCGCGACGTCAAGGTGTCGCCCGCGACGGTGCGTTCCGAAATGGTGACGCTTGAGCGCGAAGGGTACCTCGCACAGCCGCACACCTCGGCGGGACGCGTGCCCACTGACAAGGGCTATCGCTACTTCGTCGACCATTTGAAGTCGGGCGTCATGAGTTCTGCCCAGCAACATCAAGTCAGCGAGTTCTTTGCGAACGTGCGCGGTGAGGTCGAAGACGTACTTGAGCAGACGTCGACGCTGCTTAGCCACTTGACGAATTACACGTCCATGGTCGTCGCTTCGGGTCACAGTCACGCCACTATCTTGAGCGTTCAACTCGTGAGCATGGACGCTCGACACCAATTGCTCGTGTCCGTGTTCTCCGATGGTTCTGTCATCAAGCACAGTGTGACGAGCGACTTCGACGCGACTCACGAGGAAGTGAGCGAAGCGTCACGACAGTTGAACGCCTTGCTCCTCGCGACGACCCTCGAGACCCGCGTCCAGGTGCCTTCACGTACTGATCACGTGGCGACTCTCATTCGTGAGTCCGTGAGCGTCCTGCACGCGGAAAAGCCCACGACGGACGGCGAACAGGTCTTCATCGGTGGTTCGTCGCACGTTGCCGAAGTCTTCGATGGCGTCGAGACGGTGCGAAAGGTGCTGGGCATCTTGGAACAGGAATTGCTCGTTGTCACCCTGGTCCAGGACATCCTCGACCAAGGTTTGTCGGTGGCGATTGGATCCGAACACGGCTACGAACCGCTTTCCTCATGCGCGGTGATCGTTGCGCCGGTGAGTATCGACGGCGAGCCGGCGGGTGCCGTTGGACTGCTCGGTCCAACGCGCATGAAGTACCGCGAAGCGTTAGCGGCGGCGGGCGTCGTGTCTCAACATTTGACGCGCCACTTCGGGGGGGAGGACGACCTTGCCTAATCCCAATCTCTACGAGGTGTTGGAAGTCGACGCCAATGTCTCGCCCGATGATCTGAAGAAGGCGTACCGGCGACTCGCTCGCCAGTATCACCCCGACGCGAATCCGGGTGACCCGACCGCCGAAGCGCGATTTAAAGAGGTCTCGCAGGCCTACGAGATTCTCTCGGACCCCGAGCGACGAGCGAACTACGACCGTTTCGGTGCCGACGTCGGCGCGGGTGCCAATCCTTTCGGGGCTGGTTCGGTCCAGGACATCTTTGACATGTTCTTCGGGGGCATGGGCCAGCGCCCCCAGCAGCGACGTGGTCCCCAGCCCGGCCCCGACGCGGAAATCTCGGTGTCGATCACGCTCGACGAAGCGGCCTTTGGTGCCACGCACGAACTGAACGTCACCTTGGCGCAACGATGCACCACCTGTGACGGCAGCGGGTGTGCCCCTGGTACGTCGCCCGTGACGTGCGTGGAGTGCGCGGGACTTGGCGAGGTGCGTCGCGTGCGTAACTCGATACTCGGTCAAATGGTGACGAGCATGCCCTGCTCGCGCTGCAACGGGATGGGCTCGAGGATCGAGTCTCCGTGTGTCGATTGCCGCGGCGAGGGTCGACGCAATATGGCGAGCACGCTCAGCATCCAGATCCCCGCCGGTGTCGAAGATGGTTCGACCATGCGTCTCGCCGATCGTGGTCCGGCGGGGCTTCGAGGTGGCCCGAACGGTCGTCTCTTCGTGCACCTGCACGTCGAAGCCGACGAGCGTTTCGAACGTCATGGTGACGATCTTCATCACGAGGCACACGTCTCCTTCACCCAAGCTGCCCTCGGGGCCAGCATCGACGTGCCAACACTGCGCGGTTCGGTGCCAATCGAGGTGGAACCGGGCAGCGCCAACGGTACGATCCAGCGAATCAAGCACGAGGGGGTCGAACATCTGCACGGGCGCGGGCGCGGAGACCTCTACGTCCACCTCGTCGTCGACGTGCCTACCGACCTCGACGACACGTCTCGCGATCTTTTGCGTCAATTAGCCGAACACCGAGGCGAAGCCGTGCTCGAAGGTACCGGCGGAATGTTCTCACGAAAGCGTGGTGCGAAGAGGTGATTCGCGCTGACTGGGCGCGTCGGGTGGCCGCCCTCGCGCAGTTTCACGTCGCGAGTCTTGAGACACCCGCGCTTGACCATGATGACGAACACCATTTGCGAAGGGTGCTGCGCGCCAACGTCGGCGAAGAAGTCGTGGTGACCGATGGGCGAGGATCGTGGTCGATTTGCGAAGTCGGTGAGCAGCGACTTCGTCGCGTGAGCCCGGTGCAACGAGATCAGGCGTGCGACGCGACCACGTTGTATCTCGCCCCCCTGAAGGGTGATCGCAGCGAGTGGGCTGTCGCCAAGGCGACCGAGCTCGGCGTAAGTAACATCGTCCCTCTCGTCAGTCAGCGTCTCGTCGTCAAATTCAAGGGCGAGACTCGAGACAAAATCGTCTCGCGTTGGCGGCGCATCGCGAAGGAGAGTTGTGGGCAATGTCGACGCACGTACGACGTCGCGGTGCAGGATCCCGTGTTCGTTCGTGACGTCCCCTCGGAGGTCGCGGTCGCTGACTTCGCGGGCACTGGCGACTGGCGTGGCGTTCGAAGCGTCGCGATTGGACCCGAAGGCGGTTGGGAGCCAGAGGAATGGTCAAAGGAGCGCCGTTTCGTCTCACTCGGACCAACGGTGCTACGAGGCGAGACCGCGGCGGTGGCCGCCGCGTCAATACTGGCTTTTGGCGCTGGTGGGTGGGGATTTACCCTCGGAACCGGTAGTAATGAGTAATGATGAGAGCACTACATGAGTGATTGCCTGTTTTGCAAAATTGTCGCGGGAGAGATTCCCTCCGAAGTCGTCGCCGAGAGTGATTCCGCACTGGCGTTCAACGACATCACGCCTCAAGCCCCCGTTCACGTGCTGGTGATCCCCAAAGAACACATCACGAGCGCCGACCACATTGTCTCGGCGCACGGCGGCATCGTCGATGAACTCGTCATGCTTGCGCAACGCGTCGCGGACGTCAAGGGCGTGCGCGAAAGTGGTTACCGCTTGGTGATGAATGTCGGCGTCGATGCCAACATGAGTGTGCCGCACCTGCACATGCACGTGCTCGGTGGTCGACGAATGGAGTGGCCTCCCGGATGACCTCTGATGCCTCGGCCACTGAGGCCCTGACGGCGACCACCTTCGTTCCCAACACGCACCTGATGTCCGGTCTTCTCGGGCCGCGAGATGAACATCTGCGTGTCGTAGAACGTTCGTTCCCAGACTCGAAGATTCGCGTCCAAGGTAATCAGATCTCGGTGGCGGGACCCGATGCCGCCAAAGTGCTGCGCCTGTTCGACGAATTGGTCCTCGTCCTCGAGAGCGGTCAGGCACTCGACGCGACGAAGATCGCTCGCACCATCGACATGGTCGCGGAGGACCTTCGCCCGAGTGAGGTGTTGCGTCACGAAGTGGTTCGCGGCGCCAAAGGTAAGACCATTCGTCCATCGACCGCGGGCCAGAAACGATACACCGACGCTATCGACACGTCCATCATCACCTTTGGTATTGGTCCCGCCGGCACGGGCAAGAGCTACCTCGCCGTCGCGGCGGCCGTGCAGGCGTTGCACCGACGCCAGGTGCAGCGAATCGTTCTCACGCGTCCGGCGGTGGAAGCCGGCGAGCATCTTGGATTTCTTCCCGGCGACTTGATGGCGAAAGTGGATCCTTACTTGCGTCCCTTGTACGACGCGCTTTACGACATGGTCGGTCCCGACGGGGCACAGCGTCTCATCGCCAACGGCACGATCGAAGTGGCCCCTCTCGCCTTCATGCGTGGACGCACCTTGAACGATTCGTTCATCATTCTCGACGAAGCGCAAAACACCACGCCCGAACAAATGAAGATGTTCCTAACGCGAATTGGATTCAACTCAAAGGCAGTCGTCACTGGTGACGTCACGCAAGTCGATCTCAACGGGAAACACAGCGGACTCTTGAACATCGAGAAGATTCTCTGGAACGTCGAGGGAATCAGTTTCGTGCATCTCGGGGCGAAGGACGTCGTTCGCCACCGTATCGTCGCTGACATCGTGGCGGCGTACGAACTTCAGTCATGACAATTGATATCTATGCTGCTGATGAGCAGCATGATTTTGCGATTGACCTCGAGCGTTGGGTTGCTCTGGCAAACGGGTCACTGGTCGATGAGGGCGTTCGCGGACTCTGCGAAGTGTCACTTATTTTCTCCGATGAATTGACGATTTCGTCGCTCAATCATCAATTCATGGGAAAAGAGGGGCCGACCGACGTCTTGAGTTTTCCGATCGAAGGCGAACCCGATCCAACCGGTCGCGTCCCCGACGCGGGAGGTTCAGGCCCCGGCGAACCCCCGGCACCCGAGATCCCCACCCTCATTGGCGACATCGTGATCTGTCCGGCAGTGGCAGCGCGCAACGCCGTCGAACACGAGTGTTCATTCGACGACGAGATTGCGCTACTCGTCGTACACGGCGTTCTGCACCTCCTTGGATGGGATCACGCCGTCGACGAGGAAGCCGAGCGAATGGAAGCACGTGAGCGCGAATTGCTTGGGCGTCACTACCAAAAGCCAGTCTCGTGATAGCGACCGCCTGGAGTTCGAGCGATACCTACTTATCGCTTACGGTGCTCGTGCTGCTGATCTTGTCGGGGTTTCTCGCGCTCGCCGAGACATCGCTCGTGCGCATGAACAAGTCGAGGGCACGTTCCTTGCGTGAACAGCACCGTCGAGGGTCACGAGCCCTCACCTTGCTCACAGAGTCGCCTCAGAAGTTTCTCAATCCCATTTTGTTGCTGGTCCTTATTTGCCAGCTCGTGTCAGCGACGATGGTGGGCGTGTTGACCGACCGTCTCTTTGGTGCCGCCGGGATCTTCATTGGCATCGTGGGTGAAGTCGTCGTCATCTTCGTTTTCTTTGAGGCGATTCCAAAGAACTACGCGGTCCAGCATCCCGACAACGCCGCACTCGTGACCGCGCCAGTCGTAAGCGCACTTCTCAAGTTCTGGCCCATCAAGTGGCTCTCGACGCTTTTACTCTCGATCGCGCAAGGAGTCATTCGCCTCTCAGGCCTCGAAGGACAAACCCAGAAGATGACCGAGTCTGAAGTGCTCGCGATGGCGGACGTCGCACAAGAAGACCACGCCATTGCGTCAGAAGAGCGAAACTTCATCCACTCGGTCATAGAGTTCGGTGACACGATTGTCCGAGAAGTGATGGTGCCGCGTATTGACATGGTCGACATCAGGGACAGCGCGACCGTGCGTGAAGCTCTTGATTTGGCCGTCGCGACGGGTCGCTCGCGCATTCCGGTCCTCGGTGATGGTCCCGATGACGTTGTGGGTATTGTGAACCTGCGTCACCTAGCGGGACTCTTCGCTCAAGGTCAAGGAGACGAACCACTATCGCAGCACATGGGGGAGCCTCGCTTCGTACCAGAGACCAAACGCGTGGCGTCACTACTTACCGAGGTCCAACAGGGCAAGAGCCACCTCTTCATTGTCATTGATGAGTACGGCGGCACCGCTGGTCTCGTGACCCTCGAGGACGTGCTCGAAGAGTTGGTGGGAGAAATCACCGACGAGTCCGACCCGAACGTCGAAGATGACGAACAGACAATTGAAGCGGGGATCACGCTGAGCGGTCGACTCAATATCGACGACGCGAATGACGAGTACCACTTAACCCTTCCAAAGGATGGGTGGGACACGGTCGGTGGGCTCGTGCTCGACCTCGCGGGAGGTGTGCCCGACGTGGGGAACGTCTTTTCGACGTCGCACTATCACTTGACGGTGCTTCGAATGGACGGACGACGCGTCGAAGAAGTACTCGTGGAAGCAATAGTGGTGGAACCAACGCCGGACGCGACGTGACGCGAGCCGGATTCGCCGCCATCATTGGTCGGCCCAACGTGGGAAAATCAACGCTGCTCAATCAGCTGATTGGTACCAAGGTGTCGATCACCTCGGCGAGCCCCAATACGACGCGGGGTGCGGTGCGTGGGATCTTGAGTGACGATGACGTGCAAGTGATTTTCGTGGACACGCCCGGCATACACCGACCCAAGACCACATTGGGCGGAAGGTTGAATGAGATGGCGCGCGCCGCGGCTGATGACGTCGACGTTATCCTCGCTGTGGTCGAAGCGGGCAAGCCAATTGGCCCAGGCGATCGACACGTCTTGACGACCATGCTCGAGAACTCCAGACACGCCAAGGGTCCCGTGCCGTGCGTCGTCGTGAACAAAATGGACCGTACGTCGCGCGACGGTGTCGCCGCACAACTACTCTCCGCACACGACGCGGTCAACGACATTGCGAAGGATCGCGGACTCGACGAGGTCGTCGCTCGCGTCGAATACTTTCCGGTGTCGGCGAAGACGGGCGAAGGCACCGACGAACTCGTGCGTTTTGTGCGTCTTGCGATGCCGGAGTCACCGTTTCTTTTTGATCAAGATGAGGTCTCCGATGTGCCCGAAGCAGTGTGGATCGCCGAGCTCGTCCGAGAACAATTAGTGCGAAAGACCAAACAGGAACTCCCACACTCGATCCATTGCCGCGTGAGTGAGTTCGAGTGGCCCCACGTCACCGTCGAAATCATGGTCGAACGCGAGAGTCAAAAAGGAATGGTGATTGGCAAGGGTGGCCAACTGTTGAAGGACGTGGGCATCGCGGCGCGCCGCCAACTACCCGAAGGATGTTTTTTGGAACTCAAGGTGTCCGTAGAGCCAGGTTGGCAAAAGCGCGACGAGATCCTGGACCGCTTCGGTTACTGAGTCCCGCGCAGTTCGTGGAGGAACGCATGAACCGTGGCCCGATCGCGCGTTCTCTTCATCGGCGGGAGTTTGCGAAAGAGCGATGAGCGGTAACTCGACTCGGCGAGACGGGTGTCCAACACCGCGACCACTCCACGGTCGGTCTTATTACGGATCAGTCGTCCCACGCCTTGTGCGAGCAACATCGCGGCTCGAGGGAGGTCGACCTCGTAGAACGGTTTGTTCGAACGCGATCGCCGCGCTTCGGCGAGGGGGTCGTTGGGGACGGCGAAAGGGAGCCGATCAATCGTCACCAAACTAAGTGAGTGCCCCGGGACGTCAATGCCCTGCCAGAAGCTGGTCACTGCGAACAGGCTCGCTTCGGCGCTATCGCGAAACTGCTCAATGATTCGTTGACGCGACAGTGTGCCCTGCACGAGCACGGGGGTATCGATTCGTGGCTCGACGGCGTCGGCGACTCTGTTCATCACCGAGCGATTCGTAAACAGGGCGAGGGTCCGCCCACCCGCGGCGCTGATGAGCCCGACGAGCTCTTCGATGATGGCTTCTTCGGCGGCGTCGTCGTTTCGAGAGGGAAAGTTCTCGGGTACGTAGAGCAGTGAATGTCCTTGATAGTCAAAGGGACTATCGAAATGTTCAATCGTGGCTTCACCCTCAAGTCCTAGGTCCCTCGGGAGCGAATCAGGAATCGTGGCGCTCGTCAGTACCGCGGTGACGTTTCCCCATAAGTCGTCCTGGAGACGCGGACCCACGTCGACGAGGGATACTTCGATATCGACTTCTCGATCGCGTCGAGCTAGGTACAGAAGTTCGCCCTCTCGAATCCTCCCAACGCGCTCGAGGTCGTTGGCGAGATGGATGGCCGGACCGAGCGCACGAATCTTGCGCGCTTCGGTGTCCGCACCCGCCGTCTCGACCGCGCGAAGGGCTTCGACGAGACGCGTCACGAGTTCGCTCGCGCGTTCCAGCTCCCGTCGCGCGTCTTCGTCAAGGCCGGTCAATTTACCCGCATCGAATTGGATTTGGAGGGCGCCCGCAAGTCGATCCGCGCAGTTGACGAGGTTCAGAGCCGTGTCGGCCATATCCGCACCGAGCAACGACCGCGCGACGCCGGCGAGTGCTCGCACGCGTCCTGCGCTGAGCGAGGTCCCGAGCAATGACGCAAAGATATTGAGAATCTCGTGGGCCTCGTCGAACACCACGAATTCATGAGCCGGCAACAGCATTGATCCTGACGCCAGGTGCGCGGCGTACAGGTGCGTGTTGACAATGAGCAGTGAGCTTTCCGCTGCTCGGTCCTTCGCGAGTTCGGCGAAGCACGACGCTCCTTGGGGGCATTGCGTTCGCCCTAAACATTCTTGGGGGGTCACCGATAATCCTCGCCACGCACGTTGGTCAATCTCGAAGGGGACTTCGTCACGGTCCCCGGTCGAGGTTTCGTTGGACCAGGCGAGGATTCGACGCATCTGATCGGCGACGCCACGGGGAACCTCGCTCCCGTCGTCAAAACTCATCTGTCCCGCGCCGCCTACGGCGTGAGCGCGGTTACGACAGAGGTAGTTGTTTCGTCCCTTCAAGACCGCCACGCGTGACTTCGTATGTGAGCTCACCGTCGGTGCATCTTTGGTGGCTAACTGGTCCTGGAGATTCTTGGTCGCGGTCGCGATGACGACACGTTGGTTCAGCATCGCGGCGGGGACAAGGTACGCGAGTGACTTTCCGACACCCGTGCCCGCTTCGATGATGTGATGCTCTCGGCGAGAGAAGCTCTCGGCGACTGAGCGCACCATCAGTTGTTGCGCTTCACGGTCCTCGCCGCCTCCAGGTAGATCCTCAGTGATTTGCGACAACAGTTGCAGCGCCCGTTCAACGTCGATGTCGACGATGTCGTGGTCGAGTTGAATACCGACCTCGTCGTCAGGTTCGACATCAAGATCGGGCTCGTCAGGGTCGAAAGAATCCACTCGTCGACCTTAGGGGCTTAGGTCGAAAGCAATTGTCAAGCCAAAGACTAAGTTTTACTCGTGCCCGACCCTCGTCCTGTTCTTCCACCACGTTCGCTGGGTCAAGGTGGCGTACCCCATCACATCGCGGTCGTGATGGATGGCAACGGGCGCTGGGCTGAGCGTCGCGGATTAGCGAGGACCGCAGGGCACGGAGCTGGTGAACAGGCGCTCGTAGACATCACCTACGGAGCGATCTCCATAGGTGTGAAGGCATTGACCGTCTACGCTTTCTCCACCGAAAATTGGCGCCGTCCAGTCGACGAAGTCCGCTACCTCATGAACTTTAATCAGGGATTACTGCATCGGCACAAACTAGATCTCCACGAAGAGGGCGTGCGGATCGCATTTTCTGGCCGACGGGACTGGCGAGTGCCAAAGCGCGTACTGCACGATATGCAAGACGCAGAGGAGCTGACCAAGAAGAACAAGACAATGACCCTCAACATCGCCTTCAACTACGGAGGCCGAGCGGAGATTGTCGATGCGGTGCGCCAACTCGTGGCGGACAAGGTTCCCGTGGGCAAGATTGACGAACGAAGCATTCGCGCTCGCCTTTACCACCCAGAGCTTGCCGACCCGGACCTCGTCATTCGCACGTCCGGGGAGTATCGAATCTCGAATTTCCTCTTGTGGGAGATGGCGTACGCGGAGTTCGTCTTCACCGATGTCCTCTGGCCCGATTTTCGACGCGAGGACCTCTTCGAGGCGGTCGAAGAGTTTCAACGACGAGAGCGCCGATTCGGGAATGTGGAACAGTGATCACGACTCGTATCACGATCATCGTTGCGCTGCTCTTGTACGTACTCTTGTGGATTATCGCCCTCCATGGCGCCTCGGGTCTGATCCCCATCTTGGCGATCCCCGTCGTTCTGGCGGTGCTGGTCGCGGCTGGCGTTGGACTCAACAGGTACATGGGGATCACGCCACGCAAGCAGCATTTCAACGATCGTGACAAAGACTCCGAATGATAAAAGAATTCGACGACGACGCCGTCGTGCTGCGCACGTATAAGTCAGGAGAGTCGGACCGAATCGCGGTGCTCTGGACGAGAAATCACGGCAAGGTACGCGCCCTCGCCAAGGGAATTCGAAAGGCCACCAGTCGCCTCGGCGGTACCCTCGAACCGCTCGCCTACGTGCACGTCGATCTCGTGAAGAGTCGAGGCGACCTGTTCATCACTCGTCACGTGCAACACCGTGAGCACTATCAAGTCATGCGCTCGGCCTATGAGCGCATAAACGCTGGCTACGCCGTCGTGGAAGTGGTGGACGCGATCCCCTCTGACGACGTCGCGGACGAGGGGATTTTCGAACTCCTGATTCGCGTCCTGGGTACCCTCGACGACGACCATTTCAAGCCCGATCTCGTTCCTGCGTCGTTCTTCTTCAAGCTTCTTTCGCACGACGGCTCCGAACCAGTTGTTGATCGTTGCGTGAATTGCGGATCAGAAGGCCCCCTAGTTGCCTTCAACGCACAGGTGGGTGGCACGTTGTGCGTGAATTGTCGAAGTGGCCACTCCATTTCTCATGACGCGCTCGTTTTGATTCGACGCATACTTGGTGGTGACCTCGCGGCAGTTCTGCGAGAACGCTCCACCGCGGGTGCGGGAGAAGTGATGACCATTGCGCATGATGCCATAGAGCAGCACTTTGGAAAGCGCCTGAAAGTAACGCGTGCGAGTGCGCCCATCACCTCGTTGTCGGTCGACCAGTAAGGTGCCTTCGAAAGAGGAATAGTGCCCGGCGCCACCACCATCATTTGGTTTCGTAGAGACCTTCGACTTCACGACAATCCGGCGTTGCTCGAAGCGGTGCGAGCGTCGGACGGTGACGTTGCCGCCCTCTTCGTCATCGATCATGTGTTCGTGGCTCCCAGCGGACCCGCACGCACGCGATATCTGCACCAGACGCTCGACGCGCTGAACGATTCCATTGATGGAGCACTCATTGTTCGACGAGGCGAACCGAGCGAAGAACTCGCGCGACTCGCGCGAGAGTTGGACGTTCGCCAGGTGTTTGCGACCGGCGACTTCGGTCCTCGGGGGCGACATCGCGACGAGCATGTACGAAACGAACTTGCCCGACTGGGTCTCTCGGTGAACTACGTCGACAGTCCCTACGTCGTGGCACCGGGAATCATCACGACGAAAACCGGTACCCCGTGTCGAGTCTTTGGCGCGTTTCAACGTGGTTGGCACGAGCACGCGACGACGGGCACGCTGCCTGCGCCGAGTGGCGTCCGCTGGCGACGGGCACGCTCAGTCTCGCTCGGCGAACTCGACGAGGGCTCGGGTCAGCGCCGCCCGTCGTTTTTTCCCGACGTCGCCGATGACCTTCCGCCACACTTAGCCCCAGCGGGAGAGCAGGCGGGTCTACGCCTTCTCAAGGGGTTCGACGACCTCGTCGATGACTACGAGGAGGCGAGAAACCTTCCGGGTCGCGATGCGACGAGCCGGCTCAGTCCGTTTCTGCGATATGGGGCGCTTCACCCTCGCCAGGTGCTTAGCGCCCTGGACGGGACGTCCACAGGGCGAGCGACGTTTCGAAGCGAAGTGTGTTGGCGCGAGTTCTACGCCGACGTGATGTATCGCCAACCGAACTCGGCGTGGCAGAGCCTGCAGCCCGCGATGCGACAACTTCGTTGGGACACCGGAGCGCTCGCCGAGGAGCGCTTCGCACTCTGGGCGAATGGTCAAACCGGCTTTCCGTTGGTCGATGCCGGGATGCGACAACTTTTGAGCGAGGGATGGATGCATAACCGTGTGCGAATGATCACGGCGTCGTTTCTCGTCAAGCACCTTCACGTGGATTGGCGTTGGGGAGCAAAGTGGTTTATGTGGCACCTCATTGACGGCGACCTCGCGTCGAATCAACACGGCTGGCAGTGGGTCGCTGGCACGGGCACCGATCCGTCACCGTTTCATCGAATCTTCAATCCCACGCTGCAAGCAACTCGATTCGATCCGCAGGGAACGTACGTCCATCGTTACGTCCCCGAATTGCGCTCGGTGCCCGCGCCGCAATGTCTTGAGCCCGGTGGTGGAACCGGGATGCTGCGCGCGAGCGATTATCCGTTCGCGATGATTGACGCCGCGCTCGAACGCGATGAAGCGCTGTCGAGATTTCATGACGCGCGCGAGCGAGCTCGGGTCGCGTCGTGAGCGAGTTCGGCGTCTATGTGCACGTGCCGTTTTGCGCACACCGGTGTGACTACTGCGCCTTTGCGACCTACGCCGATCGCGATCACCTCATGGACACCTACGTCGACGCGGTCGTTAGCGAAATTGAGTGGGCGCGACGTGACGGTCTCAGCGACGCCACCTCGGTCTTCTTTGGCGGTGGCACGCCTTCTCGACTCTCGGCGGCACAGTTGATGCGCATCCTCGAAGCGGTCCCACGCACGCTCGATGCTGAAGTGACTGTCGAGTGCAATCCCGAAGACGCGACCATCGAGCGTCTTGTCGCGTATAAACAGGGCGGCGTGACGAGGATGAGCTTCGGTGTCCAGTCGACGCAACCCGCGGTGCTCGCCGACCTCGGTCGTCGGCACGGCATCATGGCGCATCGCGAAGTCTCCGAAGTCGTAGACGAAGCGGGTTTCGCGACATGGAATATGGACCTCATCGTTGGCTCACGCGCAGAGACGCTCGACGACGTTCGAGCGACACTGCATGATCTCTTGTCGCTTCGCCATGCGCCACCGCACGTCAGTTGTTACGCGCTGACCCCCGAGCCGGGGACACCACTCGGGGAAGACCTCCGGCGTCACCCCGACGAAGACGCGACGGCCGACGCGTACGACCTGGTCGGTACCACGTTGGAAGAGCACGGCTACGCGTGGGAGGAGATCTCCAATTGGGCCATGCCCGGACACGAGTGTCGCCACAACCACGTGTACTGGGACCACGGTGACTATGTCGGATTTGGTTCTGCCGCGCATAGTCATCGAGCAGGGCATCGGTGGTGGAACGTTCGCACGCCAGATCGATACATCGCAATGGTACAGAGTGGCAAGCGGCCATTGGGTGGCGACGAGACGCTCGACGACGCGACGCAACAATTCGAGCGAGATGCATTGGCGCTTCGTACGCGTCGTGGCGTGCCCGTCGAAGCGTTTGATTCGTTGGACGAAATCGCGCACCTCGTCAACGTGCGCGACGGAGTCGTCACGCTTCATCCCGCATCGCGGCTCGTTGCGAACCAGGTGATCCTTCGATTAAAGAGCGGCGCGTAGTCCGGTAGCCTTAACGAATGGAAATTGCTTCGAATCTGGACACGACCCTCCTCGACAAAGTCATCAATCTGTGCAAACGACGCGGATTCATTTTCCAGTCAGCTGAGATCTACGGGGGATTCCGCTCGACCTACGATTACGGCCCGTTGGGCGTCAACATGTTGCGCAACGTGAAGCAGGCGTGGTGGACGTCAATGGTCCAGATGCGCAACGACATCGTCGGCATCGACGCCGCGATACTTGGGCCGCCCGCCATTTGGGCGGCGTCGGGTCACCTCGAAACCTTCACCGATCCCCTCGTGGACTGTCTGCGATGCAAGGAACGCTGGCGAGAAGACAAGATCAATGGCGTGTGTCCCAATTGTGGTTCAACGCAGTTCACTGAAGCGCGCGCGTTCAATCTGATGTTCAAGACCCAAGCCGGACCGGTGGAAGGCGAGGGCGCGACCGCCTACCTACGCCCCGAGACCGCGCAGGGCATCTTCACCAACTTTGCCAACGTGCTCGGTGCGGTTCGCAAGAAACCGCCTTTTGGGATTGCGCAAATTGGCAAATCATTTCGCAATGAGATCACGCCCCAAAACTTCGTCTTTCGCACGCGCGAATTCGAGCAAATGGAGATGGAGTACTTCGTACCACCGGCGGACGCCCCCGCGTGGCACCAGTATTGGATCAAGGAGCGTTACGACTGGTACGTCGCGCTCGGAATACCCGAGGAGAAGCTCCAACTGCACGAACATGCGAAGGAAGATCTCTCGCACTACTCCAAGGGAACGACCGACGTCGAGTTCGCGTTCCCGTGGGGATTCGACGAACTCGAAGGTATTGCCAATCGAGGCGACTATGACCTCACACAACACTCAAACGCGTCGGGTGTGAAACTCGAATACTTCGACCAGGCGGCCAACGAGCGCTACACCCCCTACGTCATCGAACCAGCCGCTGGTGCGACGCGCGCGATGATGGCGTTCTTGTTGTCGGCGTACCACGAAGACGAAGTGGAAGGGGAACTTCGCACCGTGCTTCGATTGGACTGGCGTCTGGCGCCCTACCAGATTGCGGTGTTGCCCCTTTCGAAGAAGCCCGAACTCGAAGGCGTCTCCGAAGAAGTCCTATGTGAACTGCGACCCCACTTCATGTGTGACTACGACGTCACCCAATCCATTGGACGACGGTATCGCCGACAAGATGAGATCGGCACGCCCTTTTGCATCACGGTTGACTTCGACACGCTCGAGGACCACAGCGTCACGGTGCGAGATCGCGACACCACCGAACAAACTCGCGTGAAGATCGCCGATCTCCTCGAGGAGATTCGTTCGAGAACGAAATTGCCGGCGTGACCTACGACGAGCGCGGACTGAAGTTCGGCTCGGTGGCAGAACAATACGACGCGTATCGTCCGTCGCCCCCTCCCGCGGCGGCGACGCTGATGGGTGATCTTCGAGATAACGACGTCCTCGAGGTGGGAGCGGGAACTGGTCTGTGGACGCGTTTTCTCTTGGAGTTGGGCGCCAGGGTCAGCGTGGTGGAGCCCGATGACGAGATGCGCGCGGTGCTCGAGCGACGAAGTCCCGGGATTGCTTCGCTTGCGGGACGCGCCGAGGACTTGCCGGTACCTGACGAGTCCTTCGACGTGGTGCTGAGTTCCTCGGCGTGGCACTGGTTCGAACAACCCGCTGCGACCATGGAAATGGCCCGGGTCCTTCGCGATCGAGGCAAACTTTTCGTGTTGTGGAACGGTTTTAGCCGTGATGTGCCGTGGTTAGCTCGTCTTACGGAACTTCGCGAAAATCCGGGCGATCCCGGTAGGCGACCCCGAGGTTGGAGTGCTGGACTTGGTGACGGCGGCCTCTTCCTTGACCCCCAGGACGTGCAGGTGCATTGGACGTGGCACCGCACCACCGAAGAGATGCTTGCGGTGTTTGGGACTTATTCGGGCTCCATCATGAAGACCGAAGCGCAACGTCGTGCGATGAATCTCGAACTTCGGCGTCGCATCGAAGAGGTGACGCAAACTGGAGAAGTGGAGGTTCCCATGACTCTTCGTGGAACCATTGCGACGAGGGCTGCTCGACTTCATTGAGGTGCGCTTTCGTTCAGGGTTGAAGGGATTGCATATGTTACCTGCGCCTTCGCCACTAATTGTTCATGGTCTTGCGAAAAAAGTCCAATATCGACGACGGCGAGGCGTCGTCCAAGTTTGAGGACTGTCGCTTTGGCGAGCAGATCGGTCACCGCGGGCTTTCGCAAGAAATCGATATGAAGACTGGTCGTGACGGCGAGCACCACCGGACCGATTTGGGCGAGGATAGCCATCCACGCCGCCGTGTCGGCCAGCATCATCATCGTGGGCCCCGAAAGGGTTCCACCGGGACGTCCATGTCGTTCGGTGACGACTTGACGTACCGTGACCGAGTCCGAATCGACTCGTTCTATTCGAGGCACGTCCGCGCCCGGGAATGCGGTGTCGAGAATCTCTTGGAGTGCGGGAGCGTCGAGGAGGTTCGCCACTTATGCGACTTTGCGATACCGAGCGGTCGCGAGCGGTCCGAGGATGGCGATCGCGCCGATCGACCACGCAATGGTGACCCACACCGAGTTGCCGACTGGTGTGCCGAGCATCAAACCTCGCACGGCGTCGGCCGCTTGACTGACGGGTTGGTGGATGGCGAAGGGCTGTAGCCAACCGGGCATCTTGTCAACCGGCACGAAGATCGCCGAGGCGAAGGTGATGGGAAAGATGATGGGAAATGAAATTGCCTGCGCGGTCTCTGAGTTCGGTGCGGCAAGACCCACGAAGGCGAAGCCCCACGACAAGCAGTAGGCGAAGAGGAGCATCAACATACAAGCAGCGAGGTAATCGGGGATGCCGCCATGTGGGCGAAAGCCCACCGCGATGCCGACCACCGTGATGACGATCAGCACCCCAACGTTGCGCGCGAGGTCCGAGACCGTTCGTCCCGCCAACACCGCCATGCGAGCCATGGGCAGCGCGCGAAAACGCTCAATGAGCCCACGTTGTAAGTCCTCCGCGAGACCAATAGCGGTACCCACCGCGCCAAAGATCGTGGTCTGGACGAGGATGCCGGGAATCAAGTAGTTGACGTAGGCCGTATGCGGAACATTGATGACGCCACCAAAAACGTAGCGAAAGAGCAAGACGAACATGACGGGCTGGATAACCGCGAAGACGAGGGACGTCGGAATACGTACGAGTGCGATCAAGTTTCGTTTGGCCATGGTGAGCACGTCGCTCACGGCCCAACGCAGTGAACTCCTCGTTGAACGAGCGGGTGCCTGGGCGCTGGTGCTCATACGCTCTCCTTGCGCGATCGGCGCTTCGACGAGGGGGCGTCGTTGTCATTGGAGGGCGGGTCTTCCGCCTTGTGACCGGTGAGATTCAAAAACACGTCATCGAGACTCGGTTCACGAAGAGTAAGCCCAGTAAGGACGATTTTCGCGGTGTCAATGCGCCGAAGGGCCTCCGCTGCCGCGTTCGGCCCGTGCTCCACGGTCAATTCGACGACCGTGCCGTCGATATTCGCTGGTTGTTTGGAAACGTCGCCCACGAGTTTCGCCGCGCGAGAAGCATCGTCAGTGTTCGAGAAACTGAGCACCAAGACCGTGTTGCCCAGTCGCGTCTTCAGTTGCTGGCTCGTGCCCTCGGCGATGATCTTGCCGTGGTCGAGGACGACCAATTGTTTTGCCAGTCGGTCAGCTTCTTCGAGGTACTGCGTCGTGAGCAGTACCGTGGTGCCACCCTCGACGAGCCCTTCGATAATGGCCCAGAGGTCTTGGCGACTTTGAGGATCAAGACCAGTCGTTGGTTCGTCGAGGAAGAGGAGTGGTGGGTTAGCGACGAGGGCTGCTGCCAAGTCGAGACGACGTCGCATGCCACCCGAATAGGTCTTCGTCGTGCGGTTAGCGGCGTCACTGAGGCCGAATTGCTCGAGGAGGTCCTTCGAGCGAGGAATGACAATGGATTTTTCGAGGTGGTTCAGGCTCCCGATCATTCGAAGATTCTCCGATCCGGTGAGGTTTTCGTCGACCGTTGCGTATTGACCGGCAAGACCAATGCTTCGTCGCACCGCGTCGGGTTGTTTGACCACGTCAAAACCATTCACCGTGGCAGTGCCGGACGTGGGAAGCAGAATCGTCGAGAGAATTCGCACCATCGTCGTCTTGCCCGATCCGTTGGGACCGAGCAACCCGAACACCTCTCCTTGAGGCACGTGCAAGCTCACGTCATCAAGGGCGCGAACCTCACCCCCGTTGAAGTTACGTTCGATATTCAGCGCCTCAACTGCGAAATTGGACATAGTGCCAGTCTAGAGACGCCCCTCGCTATCCGGTTGTTTGGCGTCAAGGAACGGGTACCTTCTACGTATGGCTATATCGGACAGTGAGATTGCACAAGTCCGTGGTGCCACCGACATTGTGGCGCTCATTAGCGAACACGTGGCCCTCAAGAAATCTGGACGACGCTGGACGGGGCTATGCCCTTTCCACGGCGAAAAGACGCCGTCGTTCTCCGTCAACGCCGAAGAGGGCATTTATTACTGCTTCGGTTGTCGCGCGTCCGGAGACCAGATCACGTTCGTTCGAGAGATCCAGCACGTCGACTTCGGCGAAGCGGTGCGCATCCTCGCCGAGCGTGCAGGAATTCAATTACACGAAGACCTCAACGCCGGTCCCGCACGCAAGGAACGACAGGAGTTCCTCGCCGTCATGGACCAGGCCGTCCAGTGGTATCACGAGCGACTACTTAATTCGCCCGACGCTCGCCCGGCGCGTGAGTATTTGAAGTCGCGCGGCATCAACGGCGACGTCGCGCGACAATTTCACTTGGGGTGGGCGCCCGACGGCTGGGACGTGCTTAGTTCGTCGCTCAATTTGAGTGCCAAGGTGCTCGAAGGTACCGGCCTCGGGTTCGTCAACAAGGCTCGACGTCGCCAGGACGCCCTGCGGGGGCGAATCATCTTTCCGATTTATGACCCGTCGGGAAAAGCCATCGCGGTCGGGGGAAGGATTCTTCCCAGCGCGAGCGAGAACGTTCGCCCAGACGGACGCGTCGAACCGAAGTACAAGAACAGTCCCGAGACACCAATTTATTCGAAGCGCCGCACGCTCTACGCGCTCAATTGGGCGAAGGACGACATCGTCAAGTCCGGTGAGATCATTGTGTGCGAGGGCTACACCGACGTCATTGCGTTCTTCATGGCGGGTCTTCCGCGAGCGGTCGCGACGTGCGGCACCGCGCTCGGTGAAGAACACTTCCAAACAATGCGCAACTTTGCCAAGCGCATCGTGCTCGCCTATGACGCCGACCAGGCGGGACAAAGTGCTGCGGCTTCGGTGTACCAATGGGAGCAGAAGCACGAGGTTGACGTGGCGGTAGCTCAGTTTCCTGGGACGAGTGATCCCGCGGAACTGGCCCAAACCAATCCCGAGGCACTGCGCGATGCAGTCACGAACGCCGTGCCATTTCTCCAGTTCCGACTCAATCGAGTGCTCGCCTCGGCAAATCTCTCGACGCCGGAGGGAAGAGCGCGCGCCGCACAACCCGCGATGCGAGTGCTGAGCGAGCATCCCAGCGAATTGGTCCGCGATCAATACCTGATGCAAGTTGCAGACACGCTACGTCTTGAACCTCGCGTTCTTCGTTCGACACTGCTTGAGCTGCAATCCCAGCCGGCCCAGCGAGAGGTGCCCAATGAACCTATGGATCCGTCGCAGTTCTCGTCGTCGACACGGCGATTGTCGATGCCTCGTCCAGGCCTCGAAGCTTTACGTCTCATCCTTCAAGCGCCAACGGTCGCTGGCGATCGATTTATTGCACAGTATTTCATTGACGAAACGCAGCGCGACGTGTTCGAGAGTCTTGCGTCTGGACGAAGCGTCGCCGACGTCGTCGTTGATTTCGAACGACGAGGTGACGACGAGGCCGTGCGAGTCATAAGTCAACTCGTCGTCGATGAAACGGAGCATGGGTATTCGTCGTCGGACGTCACTGCTGTCGTTGCCCAGTTACTTCGAAGCGCGGTGGGAGAGGAACTCAAGAACATCGAGCGCCAGCTGCGAGCGAACACCATCGCCCCCGACGTTGCCATGGCGACGATTCGTGACGTCAAAGAACGCCTGGCTTTACTCGACACCCCTCATGGCGACGTTGCTGAAAGCGACCTGAGGACGTGGCTGCTTGAGCGAGCGTCCAGCGCGGCACCGTGACGCCCAGCGCCCGAGGATCCATTGGCGGGCTTGAAATGTTGGCGCCTTTGAGCGTTGAAGAAGAGCGGCAACTGTACCCAGTCATCGAAAAGGGTCGGCGGGCATCGACGCTCTTATCTTCTGGGGCGGTACACGATCAAGTTGAACGGCGACGCCTTCTTCGTGAGCGCCAAGATGGTCAAGAGGCCGAATCGCTCTTGTTGCGAGCAACCTGTGGGCTCGTTCGCACCAGGGTGAACGAACGCGGCTATCGCTTTGGCAATGAGGACCTTGAGGCGGCTGGCGTCGAAGGCTTGGTGAACGCATTACATCGTTTTGACCCCTCCAAGGGCGCGAGATTCTCGACGTACGCGAACTACTGGATAATGAAATTGGTCAATCTCTCCATCCAGCAACAGCTCGGTCTCTCCGACACGGAAATGCGTCGCATTCTTTCCTTTCAGAAACTCGAGCGAAGCAATCCAGACAAGAAGCTGACCAAGCGAGAGGTCGCGCTGGCGTTGGGGATTTCTCAGGCGAAGGCGACGGAAGTAATTCAGATGAGTCGCGACTTGAACGCTCGACGATACGAGGTGGCCGACTTTGACAATCTGCCAGAACCGAATCAGTCCGTTGAGACTGGCGACGCTCCGTCGTGGGTGATTGATGAACTTCGACGATTGTGCGGCAGAGACTTCGACGCATTCTGGCAATTCACCTTTCGTACGATGTCAATCGACGAGATTGCGAAGAGTCACGGGATAACGCGTCAAGCGATGAGCAAGCGACTCGAACGATGCCGCCGGGCGGTGATCGAGAGTCCAGAGGCGAAGCGTTTACAGACCTGGTTGGACCATCAATAGAGTAAGGCCCTTGGTGCTAATGTTCCTTTGCTGTGTTGCATTCCCAGATAGCTCAATTGGCAGAGCAAGCGACTGTTAATCGCTAGGTTGCAGGTTCGAGTCCTGCTCTGGGAGCCAAAAGAAATGATTTCCTGAGGGCCGTAGCTCAGTGGTTAGAGCAGGGGACTCATAATCCCTCGGTCGTGGGTTCG
>Ga0302319_10002824_pt1 | contig 36933 bp, 20 predicted proteins | sample Bog_T0_2_FD_203319 | JGI IMG/M metagenome (GOLD analysis project Ga0302319, IMG submission 203319) | Peat permafrost microbial communities from Stordalen Mire near Abisko, Sweden - Bog_T0_2 | ecosystem: Environmental > Terrestrial > Soil > Wetlands > Peat | place: Sweden: Abisko, Stordalen Mire...
CCGAACTCCATGACGGGGTGAGCAGCACCGGCATTGGTTCCCGGCGCCATCGCGGCCACGTCCGCAGCTTCCAACAGGAAGAACCCAGCCGAGCCGGCCCGCGCTCCTGCTGGTGACACGTATACGATCACGGGAACGCGCGAGCTGAGGATTGCGCCGACCATGCCGCGCGTCGAATCCAGCAATCCTCCGGGTGTATCCAGTTCAATCAGCAGGGCTTGTGCGCCGTCGGAATTGGCGTGTGCAATGGCCCGGTCCAGTTGGCCGGCGGTGACTGGCTGAATGGTGTCGGACAGGACCAGCTTGTCAACGAAGGGCTGCTGCGATCCGGACGGCTGTGCGAAAACCACGGATCGAATCCCGAGGATTCCAACCAGAATGGCTGCAACCCCAACAACGAATATTGCTAAACTGCGTGCGCGTTCAAACATAACTTGCTCCTTCCGCGCCTGCTCTATTTCTCCTGCCCTCTTTTGGCCTCAATTTGCTGCTGCAACTCCTGCGCGGCACGGTTGCCGGGCTCAATCTTCAGAGCTTCGGTCATATCGTAGTCTGCTTCGTCCAGATGTCCGGCCGCAATATCGAGGCGCCCCATCACAAGATACGCCTGTACCGATGGCAACAGCTCAAGCGAGGTGCGCGCTTCCTTGCGGGCAATCTCCTTGTCGCCTGTCCGCTCACGCACTTCGGCGAGGCCGGCATGCACCTCGGGAACGCGATCGTCGATGGCCACTGCAGAGAGATAGAGCCGCTCCGCCTGGAGCAGCAGCCCCCGGTCAAGGTAGTCCTTGGCCTGGCTAGCCAGCATTTTCGCCCGCTGGGCTGGTTCCAGGGCGGATAGCCGCGCTTCGTCCATCTGGTCAAGCATCTGGGCGGCCTGACGGAAGGCAACCGCGTCGAAAGTGCGCGCAATCCGCTCCAGCGGATCAGGCCGGGCCTCCGCATCCGCCGCCGGTTTAGCTGCCGACGGGTTCCACGCTTGCAGAAGGGACTCGGCCTCGCTGTCATTGGGGTGCAGCCTCAAACATGCGGCGAGTTCCGGCAAGGCTTCCGCTGTATTGCCGTGCCGTTTGAGGCTCACAGCGAGGTTGAAGTGGTAATCCGCGGTGTTGGCATCGGCGGCGGTCGCCTGGCGGAACAATGCGGTACCGTCATGTCCCTGGCGGCTTACCGCGACCCCCTCGTTGTTCACTACCGCGGCCAGCGGCAAAACCCGGGCCACGGCTGCAAAGGATTGCTCAGCTTTGGGATAATCCCCTGAAAATACTAGCGAAAGTCCACGATAAAACCCTGCTTCGAGTGCGTCGGGCCCTTGCAACTTGGGATCGTCGCGGCCGACCTTGGCGAAAGCCGCAGCTGCCTGCTCATACTGCTGGGCGTTATAGTCCTCGTGACCAAGGGCCATCCACGCCGGCCCGAATCCCGGGCTCAAGGCTACGGCCTGGTTCAGATGGCGCAGGCGTTCGTCGTGATCCGGCTCCGAGATGCCGCGGATATACTGCTCGAAGGCATCCAGCCGCATCCCCTTGCCCTCGGCAACGAACGTCTCCTCGGCCACGCTGAAACCGGGGTCCAGCTGCTTTGTGAGCCTCCAGGCGAGGGTGTCGAAGACATCTATCAGGTCCTTCATTTCGCCGCGGGAGGTGACGGTCTGGCTCATGCGCAGATGGGGCACGTCTACCACCTGCGCTTCGGCAATGATTCCGGTGCCATCGGTGACGTAGCTGCCTACCACAATGGAATCAGCGTCCAGCGTCTGCGCTAATTTGAGCGCTGTGGCGCGGGAGGGATGAAACCCCTGCGGCATGCCCAGGTGATCGAGGGCATAGAGCCGGTCTGCGCGGCTCATCGGCGAAAACCCGGCCGACGCGAAACGGCTGCTGAGAATCTCCGGGGCCGCCTCGCGGATCCACTCCAGGCTTGGCTGTCCGGTGCGGTTATCGAACGGCAGTACCAGCAGAATGCGTCCGCGGCCTGAGGCGGAGGGAGGCGCTTGCCCGCGCACGGCCGGCGTCAAGGTTGCAGCCAGCGTAAATCCAAAAACGAGGGCCGCGGCAATCCGCGTCGCCCACGCCAATCGAGAGAGGAAAGAAGTAATCACTAGAGCCAGATTATAGGCGTTCCGGGCGTCCGGATGCTGTTGCTGTTTCTCTCGCGAACCTGGCGGCGAATAAGTTGAGCATTCATTGGAGCATGAGCGGTCTTGAGCGGTGAGAGCATCGGTCGGTCTTAGCGGCAATAAATCGACTCTATAAAAACTCCGATTGCACTCTGTATTCGAGTATATAATCAGTAGAGGTGACTCGTATGCCTCCCACACTCCGAACCAAAGCGAAGGAATCCGGCTCCAGATTTCCCAAAACAAAGTTTCAGGCCGATCTTGCTCCCCTTGAAGACGGCATGGTGCGTGCTCTGAAAGCAGAGCTGCAACTTACCAGCAATTCGGACTTCCTGTCCGATGCGCTCGCTCTCTTTCGATGGGCAGTCTCCGAACGCAAAAGGGGCCACCGCATCCTGAGCGAAAGCGCCACCGGGGAACGAAGGATTCTGGTCTTTCCGCGTTTGGAGCGCGTGGCGCCGGAGCTGGGACTGCCGCATGTGAATATCGCCTGGACAAGCCGGGAAATTGAGAGCCTTGTCGACCTTTTGTCCGGCGAAGCGGCAAAACCAACCGATGCTCTTGTTCAGGCCATGAGGCTTTGACTTGGCCGTAATCATTCGCCGACTCGAGGAATTCGACGAAACGGCTCAGTTCGACTGCGGCGATGCGCCGCTCAACGGCTACTTGCACCGGCAAGCGTGGTCAAACCAGCAGAAAAGCTCTATCGGCGTAACCTATGTCGCCATCGATGGCATTGCACCCCAGGCTGTTCTGGGCTATTTCACTCTGGCGAGGTCCAGCATCCCGCGGGACCTCTTGCCTAAAAAATTCGTGCGCGGCCTGCCGCCTTACGACCTGCCGCTGATTCTGTTGGCCCGTCTGGCTGTGGACAAGCGATTTGCGGGCAAAGGGCTTGGCCAGGCGCTTCTGAGCGAAGCATTCAGGATCGCATTGCGTGTGTCGGAAGAAGTCGGCTGCCGTTGCCTCGTGACGGATGCTTACCGTGAGCAGGTCGACTGGTATGCAAAGTTTGGCTTCATTCCAATTGAAGACGTTGCAGCGAACGGACCGCAAAAGATGCTCCTGGACATGCGGACGATTCGCGCGGCAGTGCAAGGGGAAGAATCAGGGTAGAGTCAATTTGGTCTGCATCTCCGCACTGGCACTCAGCACGCGCTGAAAGCGGATCAACGCTACCCACTGGCCCTGGTCTTCCTTCTCCCAGACAAGGTCTCCGCCTAGTTGCTTGGCGATTGCCTCGGGTGGCAGATCGTGGTGCAGGCCGAAATACTTCTCGTCGAGTTGCGCGCTCTTTGAACCCAGACTCAGCAGAGGGCGCGGCGGATCGTATTTGGTGGAAAATACCAGCGCTGCGGAGAATTTTCCCGGCTCCTCGGCGGCATGGTCAATCTGCGGCTGCGTAAAGTCCTCTACCCGGTAAACGTCATATGGTTGTTTGAGATAGCCAAGCTCTGGGCGGGTCAGCTCGTCGGTCATGGGCCAGGCGGAAAGTACAGTTGCGCCGGGATATTTCTTGTTCAACTGGGCGATTCCGGAAAGATGGAGGCGGATGACGTGGGCATAGGCCAGGTTGTCTTCCGGAGCAAATCCATAGGGCGGATTGACGAACAGACCTACAACGAATGCAGCCGCGGAAAATAGAGCCAGGCCGTGCCAAAAGGGGACTCTGCGATAAAACGTGGTGACCGCGATGAGCAGCACCAGCGGATACATGGGCAGCAGATAGCGCGTCAGGAGAGCTCCGCCGAGCACGCTGAACAGCAGGGCGTTGGCCAGCAGGAGGAGGAAAGTCTTCCGCAAAGCCGCATCGCCGATGTTGGCTCGATCATGGCCTTCCGCATCCGGGCGCGGGTTCAGTAGCAGAGCGGCAAAGGTCATCAGCACAGGTACAAACAGGTTCATGTGCGCGGTCAGGTGAAGGATGCGATGGCCGAAAGCTGCGAGAATCCGCAAGGGATCGAGGTTAGCTTGCGCGTTGTAGCGCAGAAAAGCTGGATTACCGAACAGAAACCCTGTCTTTGCATAGTGATAGCCATACCAGCCTGCCAACGGCAACACACAGGCAGAGAGCCACGCCGATTCGCGCAGGAGCCGGAAACGCATGGGCCCATTGGCCCGAAAGGCCTCAACCAAACTCACCAATGCCAAGGTGAGCGGGACCGCAATGGCCGTCTCTTTGCTCAATGCTGCCGCGGCAAACCATAGCGCTGCGGCCCACGGCTTGCGGTCTCTGTCAGGGAGCGCAAAGACCAGTCCCCACAGAGTGCAGGTGGCGGCAAATATGTCTGCGTGGGCCAGGGTGCTTTGCGCGAACCAGATGGGATAGATGCCCGTGAGGACTACGGACCAAAAGGCTACGCTGGCCACGCCGACCAGCCGCATGGCCAGGCGCCAAACAGCAAGCAGACCGAATGCAGCGACGATCAGCACGGCTTCGCGGGTCACTTCGGGGTAAAAACCTGAGATTTTCCACCACAGGGCGAGGTAAATGCTGGGCAGCGGCGGATGGGCGTTGGTCAGCGTGGTGATGGGAATCAGCGAACCGGTGCGGAAGAAGTCCCAGGCGGCGGGGATGTAATAGCCCGCCTCATCCCAGTAATATGGCAGGCGCAGCAGCGTGAAGTGGGTCGCATAGAGCGCGGCGAACACCACCGGAAAAATCATCCAGAGGGGCAGGGGCGCATCCAACCGCGGCTGCATCAGTCTTTTCACGCGCAAGAGATGGCTCAGAAAAGCAGGTTCCCTTCTGGTTGAGGGTTGAGGTTTCCCGCCTTTGCGACAGAAAAAAGTCGCAAAAACGGGGCAAGGAGCTTTTGTGGTTGGCAGGCCACTGCTGCTGGCTTTGGAATCCTGGTCCCTATTCCCTGTTCCCTGCTTTTAATTCACTGGGCCTTGCGGGAAGCTGTGACCGTGGGGCTCCAGGTTCAGCGTTCCGAAGGCCTGTTCGTACTGGGCGAGGTTCTGGCCGAGCACGTTGAACAGCGCCTTGGCCTGCTGCGGGCTCAAAAAAATCCCCTGATGGTTGCGGATTGTGACCTGCTCGGGGCTCTCGCTGGAAGCCAGGCCGAAGACCAGCTGGAAGTCCCAGACGCTTACGCGGACCTGAACGCTGTTGGCATAGGACTCGCGGTAGTCGGGGGTCTGGGCAAGATTCAAATGGGGATGCTGTGCGGATGTGGTCATGGTCTCACCAGATTACTCCCGGGTGCACATACAGGACCAGTAGCTCCAGAATGGGCCGAACTATTCAATGTCCACAACTAACCAATGTCCGATCAGCGAATTTGCAACCGCTCTCCTATTTCTTGGATATAGCCGTTTAGTGCGTACCAAAGTAACCTTAAAGTGCCATCTGCGAAAACTAAGGTAACGGATATACTCTTGGCAACGAAGCTCTGAGTAAAACACCAGGCAATTGTGGTTCTTGGATGAATGTCCTTAAGTGAAGGATTGTCTTGGTCGATAAGGAAAAGGCGAGGACTATGAGTTTGAAAGATAAAGCGAATCTGCGCGCAGGCCAAGTTCGACCGCAATTAGCGAGTCAGAAAAACCAGGATTCGGCATTCCCCAATTTTGCCGTGCAGTTGCAGTCAGCGATGCGCGGTCGAATACGGGGTCAACTGCTGGCGTTTGCCGCTCTGGGGCTGGTTGTTGCCGGCGCGCAGGGGCAATCCCCTTTCGCCACCTTTCCCACCTGGCAAAACGTAGGCACCACGGCACCCGCTGAGAACGTCTCTGTCACCGCGCAGATCGCCGGCACCGTGAAAACGGTGGAAGTGCTCACAAATGGGGCAACCGGGACGGCGATTGCCACGCCGGAGTTCGCCAAGGGCAGTGGAACGTCGTCCTGCGAATCGGCCACACTGACAGTCGGCGGCACCTGCCAGGAAATCGTTACATTTACGCCTGCGTATCCGGGCCTCCGCATCGGCGCGGTTGTGCTTCTGGACCCCCAGGGCAACGTGCTGGGAACGACCGATATTTCCGGGGTTGGACAAGGCGGGCTGGACGTTCTCACTCCCGGCAATCAAATTGAGCTTGCCGGTGTCTACAAACAGGCAGGTGGGCCGACAAATGGACAATCGGCGAGCGCAACGCTCTTAAGGCAGCCCGCAGGTGTGGCCCTGGACGGGGCGGGCAATCTGTACATCGCGGATAGCGCGAACAACGAGATCCGGATGGTCTGCTTTAGTGCGACCAGCGCGACGATCGCGGGCATCACGTGCAAGGGCGCAGGAATCGTGGTCGACATCGCGGGCACCGGCGCAGCGGGGTATTCGGGCGACAACTATCCGGCATCGTCCGCCAACGTAACCTTGAACGCTCCTGGCGGCCTGGCTCTGGATGGCGCGGGCAACCTCTACATTGCAGACACAATGAACAATGTGGTCCGCAAGATCACGGCCGCGACTGGAATCATCAGCACAATCGCGGGAGATGGAACTCCAGGATTCGGTGGGGACGGCTCATTGGCCACTGCGCCCGGGGTCGAACTCTCAAAGCCGTGGGGCGTCACGATAGACCCCGCCGGAAACATCTACATCGCCGACACGAACAATCAGCGCATACGCAGAGTTGACGCTGTGAGCGGCATCGTTACTACCGCGGCGGGCGACGGCGATCAGAGTGGAATCGGAGATGGAAAGGGGACGTTTGGAGGAGACGATGGACCCGCAAACGCCGCCGGGCTCAGCCTTCCTTATGCGGTTGCCTTCGACAACTACGGAAACATGTTCATTCCGGATTCGGGCAATAATCGGATCCGCGAAGTGCTGGCAACCGGCGGCGTTCTGACGGCGACCAGCAAGATCACGACTGCAGTCGGAACCGGTGCTCCAGGCGATCAATGCGCAAACGGGGCCACAAATGCCGCCGCGCTGTTCTCACCGGAGGGCGTAGCCATCGATGCAGCCTTCAATCTTTATATCTCGGATACCGGCGACGAGTGCATTCGAAAAGCAAATTTCGCAAGCGGCGGCCAGATTGTTCAACTTGCCCAGTCAGCCGACCCCGCCATCACGCTGGCGGGGGTTCCGGATCAGGCGGAGGTCTTTGAGCCTATCGGAATCGTTCTGGATGGCCTGGGCAATGTTTACTATGCCGACTATTACTTCATGCTGATCGATGAAGTGCAGAGCGATGTGGCTGTTCTCGATTACGCGACGCCAATCCGGCAAGGGGATCTATCCACACCACAAATCCAGGCAATCGAAAATGACGGCAATGCTTCTTCGAGTCTGACGGGCACCTCCACGGACGAGAATGCACAGATCGATGCGGGCACAACCACCTGCAACCCGATTCCCTTCACTTTGGCGGAGGACGTCGATTGCAACATTGGCGCCGTTTTTGCGCCTTCGACGACCATCAACCCCGCCACTTTGCCCGGCACGGCGATTGGGAACATCTACGTGACCGACAATACTGTCAACCCGAAGCTGGATATTGTTCTGGCTGGAGAAGCGACCCCGGTCAATGCGACGACCATCGCGCTGACCTCGACTCCCAACCCATCCGCTTATGGACAAAACGTCACTTTCAAGGCCACGGTTACTACTGGTCCGAATACCGGCGCGCTGAACGGCGTGGTGACCTTCTCAGATACTTTTGGCGGAACTACGACTCAACTGGGGACGCCGGTTGCAGTAAACGTATCGGGCATCGCCCTGCTCAACTACGCAACGTTAGCGGTCGGGGTGCATAGTATCTCCGCATCCTACACCGGTGATACCAACGACCACCTTAAATCGCAGACTCCAGAACCCCTCTCCCAGACTGTTTTCGAAGCAACCAAGACCACCGTGACCGCTGTTCCTGCCAGCCCATCTCAAGTGGGCCAGAGCGTGACGTTCACGGCGACGGTCACGACGCCGAATGGCGGTGGAGTCGCGTTGGATGGCTCGGTCACATTCACAGACAGCCTGGTGACCTTCTCCAACAATACAGTCGCCATCACCAACGGAGTGGCTACCTTTACCACCAGCACTCTGTTGCAGGGAGTGAACGCGATCACGGCGACCTACACTCCTGTCACAACCACCCTTATTCAAGGCAGCGTGGGCACACTGAACCAGGACGCGGTGGCGCCAGCTACCATGACCCTGACTTCGGCCCCCAACCCATCGACCTATGGAACGCTGGTGACCTTCACCGTCACTGTGCCGAACCAGGGTACCGTTACCGCCACCGGAAAAGTGAAAATTGTCATCACTCCGGTGGGCCAAACCACCCCCACTTACCCGCTTACAGTGACGCTGGCGGGAAACCCCGCCACAGGAACGGCTACCATCTCGACATTGCCAGTGGGCACATATAACGCGGCAGCCACCTACGCAGGCGATACAAACTACGGACCTGCTTCAGGCAACCTTGCCACGCCACAAATGGTAAACCAGGTGCAGACCGCAACCACATTGGCCGCGGCGCCCAATCCAGGAATTGCGGGGGTACCGGTTGCCATCACCGCGACTGTTGCGCCTGCGACAGGCACCGTCGCGCCCACGGGCACGGTCACATTCACGGATACTTTCAATGGCGCGACCACTACGCTCGGGGCGGGCGCCATAACTTTGAGCAACACCGGAACTGCCGTCGTGAACCAGGCGTTTGCGCCGGGCACGCACTCCATTGTTGCCAAGTATGCGGGAGACGCGGACGATGCGGCCAGCAGCGCCACGCTTTCCCTGGTAGTGAATCAGGCAACCACGACGACGGTTGTGACGGCCACGCCGAATCCAGCGCTGGTCGGCAGCACGATTACTTTTTCAGCGACAGTGGCGACGAATCCAGCAGGCGGAGCGCCAACCGGGGCCGTCAATTTCCTGGCTAACGGAACGATCGCACTGGGCACTGCCAACGTCGACCCAACCGGCAAGGCTACCGTTACCAACGCAACACTTGCAGCGGGAAGCTATCAAATCACGGCCGTCTATGCCGGGGACACGAACGACGCCGGCAGCACATCGGCGGCAATCACTGAGGTGGTCGGAGTGATTCCAACCGACACAACCCTCAGTACTGCGACTGCCACAGGAGCCGCGTCGCAGACGATCCTGGTGTCTACGGTGCAAAACGCCGGCGTTACCGGCCCGATCCCGACAGGCACGGTTACCTTCCAGAATGGAGCGACGGTGGTGGGGTCGGCCACCTTGAACGCGGACGGAGTTGCCACGATGACTCCGAATCTTGCCGCGGGGACATCCACGATTATTGCGTATTATCAGGGCGACGCAACGCACGGGCCGTCTCAATCAACCCCTGTCACTGTGAGCAGCACGGGCTCGTCTTTCACGATTGCGGTCACACCGAATTCCGTGACCATCCCCACGACGCAGAACGCCAACGTGACGGTAAGCCTGACTTCGATCAGCGGGTTCACGGATACGATCGGGCTGGGCTGCGCGTCCCTGACGGCGGGGGTCAACTGCCATTTCTCCAACATCTCGGTGCCGCTTGGTGCGAATGCGACGGCGACGGCGACTTTGACCATTGACACGAACAATCCGCTGGGTGGGGGCGCGACGGCTATGAACAGGCAAACCGGTGACCGCAAGGTTGCACTGGCCGGCTTGTTCCTTCCTCTCAGCTTCTTCCTGGGTTGGATTCTGTGGCGTTTCCGCAAGCGTCATGCGAGCGTATGGAGCGTGGTGCTGATTCTTGTTCTTTCCGGGGCTGCGATGCTGGCCACCGGCTGCGGCGGGGGATTCACACAGAACAACGCAGCACCCGGTACCTATACCATTCAGGTAGTCGGCGTTGGAGCTAACAGCAACGTGACTGAATATCAGGCCGTTACGCTCACCATCACGAAGTAAGACGAATCGATGAGGCACCGCAGAGGAATGAAAAGCACCGATCAGTTCACAGGGGCGGCCGGCAGGAAGCCGGAGTTACGGCTCGCCCGCCGCGCCGTTTTCATGGCCGTTCTTCTGTTTGCTTGCCTGGGGCTTGCGCGGAATGCGTCGGCCCAGGTGGTGTTCGCGGGAGACGAAGGTGGCTTGACGCTTACGGCGGGTGCTACGGCCTCAGGGTACGAGGTCCAATATGGCGAGCAGAAACTGCTGGGCATAGCCGCGGTTGTAGATGTCGACACCAGGCGCCGCTTCGGACTGGAAGCCGAGGGACGCTGGCTGATGTTTCACGAAACCAACCAACTGCATGCGACGACATGGATGGCCGGGCCACGCTACCACTTCACGAGGGGGAAATTTCAGTACTATGGAAAAGGCCTGGTCGGCGTAGGGCAGTTCTATTTCCCTTATAACCTCGCACAAGGGAACTACCTGGTAATAGCGCCGGGCGGCGGTGTGGACTATCGATGGACACGCCGGGTCTCGTTTCGGCTGGCGGATGTTGAATATCAATTCTGGCCCCAGTTCACCTTTGGCTCCATGAGCTCTTACGGGGTGAGCGCAGGCGTCCGATACCACATTTTCTAATTCTGTTCGTGCATAATTTGATTCCGCAAATGCAGCTCCGGTGAGCTGCATTTGCGTTTGGAGCGCTTCTGCGGTATTGTCAGTTCGTTCCTGCCCGCGTCGAGAACCCAACATGAAACTGAAGCGTCGGACCGTGGCGGTTTTGGCAATCGCAGCGGTGCTTTTGTTTCTTGCTACCTCCGGTGCGGTCATCTGGCGCGTAGAAAACGCGCTGCGCAACTCGCAACGCGATGTGGCGCAAATGGAGCTTCTGGGCGTCGAAGTTCGAGCGCTTGGGCCCCAAGCGAATCCCGGCTTTGAGGCGATCGCCGCACCAGCCGTTTTCAAAAGCGCGGCGGCATTTCAGGGATCGATTTATTTGGCAGGCCCAGGGGGGATATATGCCTGTGCGGCCAACGGGTCGGTTGAGCATCTCTACCGGACCGGCATGGAGTTGCCTGCCGTTCAGCTGGGACAGATGGCTGTGGGAATGCTGACCGACTCGCGGCAGCCGGAGTTGATCATCGCGGCTGGCGGCGAGGGCATTCTGGCATTCGACGGGCATCAGTTTCGGGAGATCCGACCCAGGCTGGATGAGGCGCGCGCCGTTACGGCAGTGCTGCCGCTGGCCTCGGGGCGGCTGTTGATCGGCACCGCAAAGCTGGGCGTGCTGGTCTATGCCGGGAAGACCCTGAAGAGATTTCACGCCACCACGGACAATGTCTATGTGACCTCGCTGGCGGGATCTGAAGCTGAACTGTGGGTAGGCACGCCGAACCAGGGCCTGCTCTGGTGGCATGGCGGGCAGACCGATCGCATCGGCGAGGAGCAGGGGTTGCCCGACCAAAGAGTGGAGCAGATTGCTCTGAGCGAAGGACGGGCTTATGTGGGCACACCCGTCGGCGTGGCGGAGGTGCGCAATGGGAAGGTAACACGCGTGCTGGCGAAGGGAGCTTACGCACGTTCATTGCTGGCAGATGGGGACTCGCTGCTGGTGGGGACGATGGAAGGCGGCGTTACGCGCGTCGGCCTTTCCGGCCCTGAGGGCAGCATGGCTGCGAGACGGCCGATTGTTGCGCGGTCAGAGGACTTCCGCGAAAACTCGAATGGCGGATTTGGGGGGATCAGCGATGCGGCGGTGGAGCAGTTGCTCGCTGTCGGAGATGGCCGCTATGCATTGGCCACGAACGGCTTGCTTCGCCTGGAATCCGATGGCGCGTGGCGTCAAGTGATGAGCAACAGTGGTGCACAGCTGACCGACAGAGATATTTCGGCGATTCTTGTCGCCTCCGACGGGCGGCTCTGGGTGGGCTACTTCGATCGCGGACTGGACATTGTGCCGGCCGGCGGAGGGCCAGTTGAGCATGTTGAGAACGAGCACGTGTTCTGCGTGAATCGAATTGTGGAAGATCCTCGGCAGGGAGCAGTAGCCGTAGCCACGGCCAATGGGCTGGTTCTGTTCGATCGCGATGGACACCAGAAGGAAATACTCAGACGCGATGCGGGCCTGATTGCAGACCACGTGACGGATGTGGCGCTTTATGGTGACGGCCTGGCGCTGGCGACTCCGGCGGGGATTACGTTTCTTGACCGAAGCGGTGCACACAGCGTTTATGCGTTTCAGGGCTTGGTGAACAATCACGTTTATGCGCTGGGCTCAAGCGGGGAGCAATTGATCGCCGGAACTCTGGGAGGGCTGTCGCTGCTGGCTGCCGGCTCGGTGCACCAGAACCTGACCACAGCAACTTCAGGCTTGAAGCACAATTGGATTACCGCGTTATCCGCGGTAGGCAATGAGTGGCTGGTGGGGACTTATGGGGCGGGCGTGCTGCGCCTGGGCGCGGATGGCACTGTTTCGCCAACCGAGGCTACACGGGTGGGAGTCATCGTAAATCCCACAGCCATGGCATCGGATGGACGGATGGCGCTGGCTGGAACCGATGGACAGGGACTGCTGGTTGGCGACGCGAACGGTACGCGATGGAGGACGGTGACTGCCGGCCTTCCATCGCTGAATGTGACGGCGCTGGCCATCCACAATGGCGTGGTGTATGTGGGAACGGAGAGCGGGTTGGCGAAGATCGCGGAAGACAAGCTGCAATGAGAAATGCGATGAGACGGGCACTTGGGGTGATAACGCTGTTGCTGGCGATTGGCGCGGCCGCTCATGCGGACAGCGGTGTGCTGGTCCCCAACGGCAAGCTGACACCCGATGCAACGATTTTGTCACTGACGGAGATGCAGGTTGAGATTCACGTGGATAACGGGGACGCGCGCGTGTGGGTGCGGCAGGTGTTCACGAACCACACCGGCAGCCCGCAAGAGGGAAATTATCTGTTTGCGTTGCCCAGCGGGACTACTGTCTCCGACTTTGCGGTTTGGGATGAGCCGGTGCGGATACCAGCGGTGATTCTGGAGCGGAAACGGGCCAAGGCGATTTACCAGGAGCTGAAGAGTCAGGCCATCGACCCAGGACTGTTGGAGCAGGGAGAACGCACCGAGGACGATGCGCGACGCAACTCGGTCTTCAGCGCGCATATTGTGCCGATTCCGGCGTATGGAACCAAGCGGCTGGAGATTGAATATCACCAGCACATTCCTGTTTCAGCGAGGAAGAGCTATTTTGTGCTGCCGCTCAAGCCGGATGCGGGAAACAGCGAGAGAGTGCAGAAGCTGAGCATTCATTTCGAAATAAACTCGGCCGCGCCGATGAAGGATTTTGCATTTCAGGGAAAGCTGCTGACGTTCAAAATCGAGCAGCAGGATGCGCATTCGATCCGGGGCACGGTGGACGCAGCGAACATTGATCTGGCCGAGGATTTTGCAACCGTTTGGATGGTCGACGAGCCGGGAAATGCGCTGGAGGTGATTGCCTTTCGCGACCCGAACCCGGCGAGTTCGCTGACTGTAGATGCAATTGGTCCGGAAGCCGGCAACAACTCCGCAGCAAACTCCGATGGCAAAGGCAAAGGAAAGCAGAAACAACAGGTGGAGCCGGGCTTCTTTGAGGCTACGGCGCAACTGTCGGTTTCGCCGCAGGGCGGCGCACCTGCGCAATCAGCGAGTGCTAAAGGCAGCCGCTCGGTGATCATCCTGATGGACACTTCGCTCTCCATGCAATGGGAAAAGCTGGAGCGCAGTTATGCGGCGGCGTCCAAACTTTTGGAGAGCCTGGGGCCGGAGGACAAGTTCAACCTGCTGCTCTTCAACACGCAGGTCGATAGTTTCAAGCCAGCTCCTCAACGGGCAGACCTGGTCACGGTGACGGCGGCGATGAACTGGATGCGGCAAAGCCATCTGCGGGGTGGAACAGATCTTGAAAAAGCGCTTGGCGCAGGGCTCGGGCAATGCAGTGGGCTGGACGCGAGTTCTAACACGGCAGATGGAGTGGCACTTGTTTTGCTGACGGATGGCGGGGCTACTCGGGGAATTATCCAGAGCGGCAAGCTTGCTGATTGGTACGCGCAAAAATGGAAGCAGATTTCCGCCAACAGGAGGCCCAAGACCGATGTGTTTGCCGTGGGCGACGATGCAAACCTGCCACTGCTGCGGATGCTGAGCAGCAATGGAGGCGTGATGGAGCAGGTGCTTTCCACCGAGCCTGTGGACTACAAGTTGGCGGACTTTCTCAGCAAGGTGGGACAGAGTCCTATTGGAGATTTGCGGCTCGCAGTGGCACCGGGGGGCACGGTGGACAAAGTGTATGCGCTGGAGGATGCGGTCTTTGACGGCGGTGAAGCGCGTTGGGTGGGCGAGTATGGGAAGCCGCGCAAGAATGTGAACTTTCATGCGGACGGCCTGCAGAATGGGCGCACCATCGCAGCGGAGACCAAGGCGGATTTGCCGGCGCAGGCGCTGGAGCACGATCAGTTACCGCGGCTGTGGGCTGGGTCTCGCGTGCGGGCATTGCTTGATCAGATTGAGCGCGATGGGGAGACCGAAGCGACGGTCAATGAAATTATTCGCCTGGCGCGGAGATACAAATTTGTCACGCCTTACACATCGTTCCTGGCCGCTCCACGAGCTTTACTGCGACCTCGCGTGATTCGGCCGGGAGATCCGGTGTTGCGCGTGCATACCGACAAGGCAATCGTATCCGTGATTGCGCTGTTTCCGTTTGGACTGGAGAAGCAGCTTCGCTATTTGTCTGGCGAAGATGTTTGGCAGACGCGCTTTCTTGCGCCAACGGATATGAAAGACGGCAGCTATCCGGTGCGCCTGGTGCTGCGCGATACAAATGGCCAGGTGTATCGCGAGTCGAAGAGCTTTGTGATCGCTTCGACTCCGCCTGCGGTAAAGGTGCGCCTCGATCGGCAACGGTATCGGCCGGGCGAAACTATTTTGCTCAAGGTAAGTGCCTCCGAGAGTACGCGAACATTGACGGCGCGCGTAGAAGGACTAGCCCCCGTAAGTCTTCACTGGGAGCGCGAGCAAGGGGCGAGCACGGGACAGATCGTGCTACCGCAAGCGTTGCCTCCGGGCGAGTATGTACTCGCGGTGACGGCAGAAGATATGGCGCACAACCTGGGCGGCGCGGAGGTGCGGCTTGAAGTGGTTCCATGAACGCGCAAAGAGAATCCGCATTCGCGTTGGTCTCTTGCTGGGCATGAGCGCAGCGAGCATTGGAGCATTTGGGGCTTTGGGTTATTGGCAAGGCCCTGGATTCCTGCTCGGAGCCGGCAACGGTATTGCGCGCTGGCTTGAGAATGCGGAATCCGGCTCTGGCGTGGAGATGGCGCTCTACCGGTTGATGAAGCTGCCCGCGGGTGATTTTTTATTTCGCCGTTCGCCGCGAGAGACACGGCCGGAGTTGACTGCACTCATATACGCGCATCAAAACAGCGCGCCGCTTTATTCGCTCAGAGCCTTGGAGGACGAGCAGGCGCTGGACTTCGACGCCGCTGAGAAGGACTGGAAAACCTGGGCCGAAAAAGCAGACGACAAAGTTGCGGCCAACCTTGACCTGGCGGATTTCTACGATCGCAGATTGAAGCCGCAGGATGAACTTGTCGCTCTCGAAGCGGTGGGCAGCGCCGCCGCGAGCCCGCGCGAACGTTGGACCGCGGCGGAGTCCGAGCGATCGTGGCAAGCGTGGGAGCGGACGTTGACGATAGTCGACCGATACGCGCTGCCGCGTGCAATTGCGCAGAGAGAGTATGCGGGGTGGGAGCGGCGCTATCGGCTTGAACAATCCGTTTACGAACGCGAACTTGCATTCGATCTGGCGGGCAAGGATTTTGCGGCGGCATCCGCATTGATTGACCGCTCTCGAAAACATCTTCCCGGCGACACAATGTTTCCTGTACGTGCAGAGGCGGAAGTGGAGGCTGGGCGAGGCTCGGCAAAGGATGGGCTGGCGGTATTCGATCGCAGCTTTGAGCCGCTGTGGCCGGCTGAGTTAGTCAAGAGTTATTGCGACCTGCTTGCGAGCAGTCACCAGACGCTGAAGGTTCGCGATGCGCTGCGTGCGAGGCTTGCGGCCAATCCGGATGGCGGAGCCGAGGCGCTAAAAGATGCGGCGAAACTCTTCTACATTTTTCAGCAACAAAGTCAGCCGGATGCGGCCAAGACTGTGCTGACCGATTACCGTACGCGCAAAGATGGACGCGGAGCGGCGTGGAATGCGGATGAGCTCTATTCGTTGGCTCAGTTGTCTGAGGGCGTGCAGGATTTCTCTGAGGCGGCGCGCTACTACTACGCTCTGGCAACGGACCACAAGACTTCCGATGCCGAACAGAAGGGGCTGGCGGGACTGGCTCGCATTCTACTGACCGCGCCGGATCAGCCATTGCGCGTGGGCGCGGGAAATCTGGCGCTCTACAAGAGCATCGCCACAATGGACCGCGGACCCGGCTATTTGAATGGCATCCTGTCGCTGTTCTTTAACTCTGCGGAACCAGCCGGGGAGTTCGCCAGCGAGGATCAGCTTGCCGCGACTTACTTTCATCGGGCCAAAGCAGCGGAGTTAGTGGCGGATATCGATCGCCGATTCCCGACAGCACCCGAGCGTGCGGAGTTGCACGTGCGCCTGATAGAAGCCTATGCGGCGTACGGCGAAAACGAAGCAGAGATTCGCGAAGGAACGGCGTTTCTTGCGCAATTCCCTGCGGACGCACGGCGGGTTGAAGTGGCGCTGTCGGTGGGCGATGTATATAGCCGGACGAACCAAGCTGAGAAGGAATTCGCGCTCTACCAAAGGCTGCTTAAAGAGCTTGCGGCGAAAGCCGATGGCGTTCCGCTGGGGGCGAGCGGAGCAATGTACAGCAAACTCGTTGACGGTGGAACTACTGAAAATGCTCGGTCTGCTGAATACGCCCGGGTGCTGGACCGGTATCTTTCGCGACTGGTTGCGGCAGGTAAATTACCCGATGCGCTGCAGGTGTTACGAGGTGAACTGGATCGCAATCCGCAGGACCCTGGGTTGTATGAGAAGCTCGCAGGATTTCTGGAACAGAACCAACTGAATGCTCATCGGGAGGAGGTTTATCAACGGGCCATCGAGCAATTTCAGGATACGAATTTTGGAACCGAGTGGTATGCGAAGTTGGCTCGATTCTATATTCGACAAAAGCGCAATGCGGACTACTCCGCGATTTCGAGGAAGGTCGCTGAGATTTTTTCCGGCACCGATCTGGAAGAGTATTTGCGACTTGCGCCCGCTCCGGATACGAGGTTATCCCTCGAGGTCGATCGCTTTGCGCACGATCGTTTTCCCCACGACTTGACTTTCGTACGTGACCTTCTTGCGCAGTATCGTTTGCGCAAGGAGCAGGCAGAGGTGGAGAAGCTTTTGTGGGAGCACTGGTCGGAGTCTCCCGATTTGCGCGACCAGTTATTCGAGTTGCTGTCGAATTCTGGACGACTCGATGTGCAATTGGAGGCGCTGCGGCAACAGACTCCTGAGATCGATCGTGCGGACTGGAGTGGCCTGGCAAAAACGAATCCCACAGCAGAGCGTTTCTGGCTGGAGTCATGCTTGTGGCAGTCGCGCTATGAGCAAAGCGTGGGCGCGGCGGAGGCACTGGCGGCGGAGTATCCCGCCGATGAAACGCTTGGCAGGCAAGCATCGTCTCTCAATCGGTCGCTCGCATATTTCCATCCGGAGGACACCGATAAGGCAGTCGAAATCGAAAAGCGCTTGTTGAGCGCGAAGCCGGACGATCTTGAAACGCTGGCGCGCATTGGCGATATCTACGCGGATCGCGGACGCATGGCGGAAGCGGCGCCCTATTGGACGCGCATGGCCGAGGTTCGACCGGGGGACTCCGATGGCTATCTGCAATCCGCCACAGTGTTCTGGGACTATTTCGATTTTGCTTCTGCATCTGCCGAACTGCGCAAGGGGCGCGCGCATCTGGGCCAGCCTGCGCTATTCGGCTATCAGGCAGGCGCAATCGAAGAGAGTCAGGGCAATGTTTCTGGCGCGATTCGTGACTACGTTGCGAGTTCGCTCGGCGATAAGCCTTCCGAGGAAAGCCGAAGCCGGCTGCTGTCACTCGCTCGAAGGTCGGAGTTACGCGCAACCATCGAGGCTGAGACGGAGGGACTGTTGACTGGCACTGGCCCCACCAGTGCTGCAATCACTTTGCGCGTGAGTCTGCTGCGCGCTGAACATCGAAGTGACGATCTGGCACGAGAACTGAGGCAGGCCGTCGCGCAAACTGATTCGTTCGATGTGTTGGATGCATTGAGCGAGGCTTCACGCAGCAATGGGCTGCCCGAAGTGGAGCAACTCGCCTTGCGCAGGCAGATCGCACTTACATCCGACCCGGTGCATAGTCTTGAACTGCGCTATCAGTTGGTGAATCTGCTTGAGCAGCATAGTCCGGCGGCCGCAGCGGCAGAGGTCGATTCCATTTATCGCGAGCACGGCAAGGTGCTGGGCGTGGTTCGCTCCACGGTTGACTTCGACTGGGCGCATGAACGCAAACCGCAGGCTGTGGCAGTGCTGCTTGATTCAGCGGATGCTTCTTACCCAGAGTTGAAGGGGCGATTCCAACTGGAAGCCGCGCGCAAGATGACGGAGTTGGGCGACTACGCGCATTCGAAGAGACTCCTTGAAACTCTGTTGACCCAAAAGCTTTTGGATGCGGAAATAGAAACGGCGCTTGCAGACAACTACGCGCATTCAGGCGATGGAGCAGGGCTCGAGTCGTTTTATCGCGCGGAGTTGGCCGCTGCTCAAGGTGCGGCATTCGCGAATCTGGATCGCTTAGAAAAGACAATGCGGGTTGCGCAATTGCGATGGGGCATGATTTCCGCTGCCACACTTCTTGGCAAATGGGATGACGTAGCCGATCAATATATTGAGCTCATCAATTCCTACCCTGACGACGCGGGCCTTGCGCAGGAAGCCGCGCTTACGACGGCGCCTCATGGACAGAGCGAGAAACTGCTCGCCTTTTACCGGAAGACAGTGGATGCCTCGCCACGCGATGCACGCTGGAGCATTGTTCTTGCACGCCTTGAAACTGCTCTCGAAGATTATCCCGCAGCTATCGAGGCATACGGCAAAGCAATTCGCGTACGGCCAGAGCAGAAGGATCTTTATCAGTCGAAGGCAGGGCTCGAAGAGCGCTTGCACAGACTCGACGATGCTGTTGCCGACTACGAGCAGCTCTACAAACTGAGCTATCACGATCCGCAATGGATGGTAAAAACCGCTGAAGCGCGTTCACGGCAAGGACGCGATGCCGATGCGATTAAAGCGCTGCAGGAGGCCTGGATTACAGGACGTCCGGTGATGGTATCGAATTATCTCGAAGTGGCCACGCGGTTGGAGCAATGGGGAATGCTCGAACAAGCGCGCACGTTTGCCGAACAGGGAGTGGACGTCGCGGGACCGGAATTGCTAGCCGACCCTCAAGACCATTCGTGTGCTGAAGTTTATGCGCGGATCATGGCGCGCTTGCGTCAAACGGACGCTGCGTTTACACGCCTCTCAACCGCACGCCAACAGGCGGTTAATGTTCCATTAGGGACGGTGGCACAGCAGGTCATCAAGGAAGGCGTTGCCGCAATCACCAACGAAGATTGGCGCAGGCAGCGAATCGCGGAGCGTACGGGTCAGGCGACGTCGGGCTTTGCGCAGGCGTTGAAGGCTATGGCCGCGGTTGTTGGCGAATACGGAACGCCGGAAGAGAAAGCGGTTTTTGCAACGTGGCTGCAATCGAAGCGCGCCGGAGCGGATCAGAAGGAGCTGCTTGCTGTTTATCTTCCTGCGGCGAAGGCGTCGGGGCTATCCGATGTAGAGGCAGAGATGCTGTGGGAGTCCGCGCAGAAGAGTGGCGGCGCCAGTTTGAACGAGTGGCTGCAAGTGCAGCGTCAGCGCGTTCAGCTTGAATCAGTCGGCGCCAGGCTTGAGTCGTTAGCTCCATTGGTTTCCGCCGCGAAGAGGCAATCTATTCTTGGCCGTGCAGCGGAAGTTTACCGCACTGTTGGAGACACGTCCGCTGAAATTCGTGTATTCGATAAGCTCGCGGCCAGCGGCTGGCTCGGAGAAAATACAGATCGCTACTATTCGCTTTTGTTGCCGGCGCGTTCGCAGGACCTTGTGCGAAGGGCAGCGGGTAGTGCGAAAAAGCAGCACGAATCGGAAGACGGCGCTGCGCAGTTTCTGGTGGCGTACGGAAAGCCGGATCTGGCTCTGGCGGGAATCGCCGCGCGTTCGGCCAATCTTCCTCCGGTATGGGAGAAAGCATACACCGGACTGACTGGGCTCTATTTGCGCGAGCACACTCCGCAAGTGCGTGAGGCGTTTGCCGGAGCGCTCGACGGAGACGCAACTATTGGGGAACGCATTGCGCATCCGACGAATCGAGAAGAACAGCTTGCGGGAGAGGTTTGGTTTTACTACGGCTCGCGCTTCGGCGAGTATCTCGACGATGAAAAGGACGCAGAGGCGGAGAGCTACCTTGAGGCCGAGCTTGAGCACACGCCGGAAAGCGCCAGTCCCTACACAGAGCTCGCGGCTTATTCCGCGGAGGCAGGTAGAACGGATGCTGCTCTTGTCGACTATCAGCATTCGCTCGACATCAACAGCGAGCAACCGGCTGTTCTCGACAGCATCGCGCTGATCAACTGGGAACAAGGGCGGTCAGTGCCGGCGCTGCTCGCATGGCGAACTGCGGTGAAACAGCTGGCCGCGGAGATGGATTCTCGTCCGGTGCCGGAAAGCTTTTGGGGCGACTTCGTGTTGGTGCTTGAGGATGTCACCGCAAATAGACAATTCGCGACGGTCAGCGAACAAGTGGATGCAATGCTCCGGATCTACCTGGCGCGAAACGGAGATTATCGCGTTGAGCCGCTGCTTGAAGCCGGCTATCACGCGCATGGCGACCAGATGGATTGGTTGTTGCAGATCACTACGGCCGCTAAAGATCAGGAAGACTTGCTCAATTCAATACGTAACGACCGGTGGATTCCCAAGAATCAGTTGAGCCAGCTCGATGCACGGATTTTGGAACTCGCGCGCCGGGAGGCTCAGGCCAATCCAACCAAAGGAGACTGGGCTATTGAACATGCCGAGTTCAAACTGATCACCGCGCTGATCAATGAGAACAAGCTTGCCAACGCTCGCGCTGAATTTGGACACATTCCCGATGAGGCGCGCACTTCGTCGCAGTGGCTTGGTGTGCTGTTGCGTGTGAACGAGGCGGACGGGAGCCTAGCCCAATTGGTGGCGCAATGGAAAAAAGAGCCGGCCAACGCACCAGCGGCGAAGGACATTCAGCATGCCGCCCTTGGATTGTCGGAGGTGTCGAAGCACATCGTTTTGCGATTTGTTTACGATCGCGCTCTGGACGCACGGGAGTTGACTGCACCTAACTTTCTCGGCCTGGCCGCAATCGATCTGGACGAGAATAACGTGCCGGGCGCGATTGCGCTGCTTAAGCGCCTGGCAATGGTGAGCGACGATCCGTGGAGAGATACAGACTCTGCGGCGAGCCTGTTGGAGGCACGTAACCAGTATGCCGAGGCGATACCATTTCTCAAGCCATTGGCAGAAGCTTTTCCATGGAATGCAAGCTACAAGAATCGATTTGCAATCGCCACGCTGGCTGTCGATGCGCAATCACAGCCGGCGATGCAGGCACTTTCCGCAGTGGCCTCCGATTCCAAAGCGACGTATGCGGATCGCATCACAGCCGCTGTGGCATTGAAGGGACGCAGCGCTGCTGACACTGCGACTGGAAGCGCCGAGCTTGATCTGCTGGAACGCAACAGTTGCCCGTCTGCAGACGAAATCAACAGGCCATACTTTGTTCAAGCGCGCAACGTAGCGGCCACGTGCGCAACGAGCGATCAGGCGAAGGAGCGCATCTTCCGGTCCGCCATCGCGGCTGCACCAGCCGATGCAGGACTGCGGATCAGCTATGTCTTTTCTGCGTTTAATGCGCGTGAGGATAGTAGGGCGCTGCTTGCATTGGAACCGATTCTTGCAGGAGCTTCTTCCACTAATGGATACGAGGCTCAAAGCGACGACACGGCATATGAGGACAATGATCAAGCTGGGTCTCAGGCAGCGAACGGGATCTCTCAATTGAAGCCAGAGGATGCGTCCAGGCTGATCTGGCTTGCGATTCGCGCGAGGGAGAAGCGACATGAAGATGAGGAGGCACTGAGCCTTGCGCGAAGAGCCCTGTCATGGGAAAAAGACGCCAAACGAGGCCGTGCCTTGGAAGACGAGGCTGCACGCCTGGAGGACATTGCCGAGCGCGAACGGGAAAACGAAGCGCGGGCCCCGAAGATTCACGCGGAGCTCGCGCAGGATAGAGTGGTGCACCCACGATTGTTGCTGGCGACGCCTTCTAATCCCGGAAATGCGGTCAAGACCGTGGGAGGTGCGGAATGAAACGTCGTCTCTTGAGTGCGGCAGGAATTGTGCTGCTCGGCAGCGTGGCAGGCTTCGCAGTTGTTGCGTTAGAGCAAGCAACGAAGCCAAAGCCTGAACTGCCGACATTGCTGCCAGAGGGCGCACTGCTCTCGATTGAAGCGCGGGATTTCGCCTCGCTGTTGCACGATTGGAATACATCCGAAGTAAAGCGAGTTTGGCTTTCCGGCGATAATCATGCAGCGTTCATCACGTCGCGACTTTTCGGCCGGCTTTCGCAGGCACAAGATGAGTTCTCCGCAGCCGCAGGTCTTCCAACCGACGATGCTTTGCTCGAACAGGTTGCGGGAGAGGAAAGCTGCCTGGGACTCTACGACATTGGCAATCTCGAATTCGTGTATGTGACGCGGATCGATCGACAACAAATTGAGAAAACTTCGCTGTGGCAAACACGGGGAAAGTTTGAACAGCGCACCGAGGCGGGCACTGGATTTTACGTGCGGAAAGATGCGGATTCTTCGCGAACGGCAGCCTTCGCAGCCGTGAATGGCTGGCTGATTCTTGGCACAAGGGAAGATCTTGTCGCGGGTGTACTCGATCGCATAGCGGGGACGGCTGCGCATAGCCTGGCGGATGAAGGTTGGTATGCAGATGCAATCAAGCAGGCAGCCAAGGGGGAGGCAGATGGCGCGCGCGGCGATTTGCACATGGTCTTGAATTTGAACAAAATTGTCCCGTCACCCTATTTTCGCACCTATTGGATTCAAAACAACATTACTGAGATGAAGCAGTACACCTCGGCAGTCAGCGACTTGTTTCGGAGTGCACAAAGCTACCGCGAGGAAAGAGTTCTCGTCCGCCGCGCTGCACTTGCAGATACGGCGCAAGGCAATGCAACAGCACTAGCGGCGATGGCTCCTGAAGATGCTGCCTTTTATGTAGCGCAGGCGACGCCCGATCCGGAGAGCGTACTCGAGAGTCTGCGTAGCAATCTTCTTGAAATGAAGACTGAGCGACTTGACTCCGCATCCTCGATCGCACCGGCTGAGACAGTGGCGGAAAACGCGGGCAGCGGCTCTCAACTCGATGTAGTGATCGACCGCGCTCCAGCAGCCGCTCCGCACGTGGACGCATTTCAGCCCTTGCGCATTCTGCTTCACGCGCAGGAGCCCGAGGGCTCTCTCGAGGTGTTTACCACGCGTGCTGTCCGCGATGGTGTTTTTGTGTCGCTGCAAACAGCGATGGTGGTCTCGTCGCCTCATAACTGGGATGAAAGCGCGGTGTGCATGGCTCTGACCCAGGCACTGTTGCCCGGCCTCACCACAGCAGAACTCGGCGTGCATTGGGAGAAGCGATCGAATGGTGCAGGAGACTATCTGGCTCTCGATGGCGCCGTGCCACTCTTCCTCAAAGTGAACGAGGGGCAAATGCTGCTCTCCAACGACGCGGACCTGCTTGAGAAGCTTATAGCCCGCAGCAAGGTCAATGCAACCGGGGACAAAGCGGGTGTTACCTACATGGCTTTCTTTAGACATGCGCAGGAGCAGAACAATTTTCGATTACTCATGGCGCAGTTGGATTTGTCGGCGCATCGCAACGGCGCAGATCAGCAGGCGGGGTCGGCGGAGGAACACGCTCCGGCATTCTTCTCAAAGAATGTGGCGAGTCTGAGCCGCGCGTTTTCTAAAGTTGCTTCGGAACGAGTCGAAGAGGAGGCTCGCAGCGACAAAGTGATCCAGACTGTTACTTATCATTGGAGTCGATAAGGCGTGCTGTGCGCCGTTACAAATCGACTTTATGCCGAGCTTGCCTGGATCACTTTTGCGGCATATGCCGTACGTACTCGATCAGCTTTTGAATCTGGTCGCTATCAAGGCGAGTTCCAAAGGCGGGCATCAAGCCCTTCCCAGCACTGACGGTGTCTGCCAGCACCTTGGATGATTGCGCCTGGACTTCTTTGCCGCGCAGATCCTTGACGTGAAGACGAATGCCCAAGGTCGTTCCGGCGCCATCGTCGCCATGGCAAGGTGCGCATTTTTCTTTGAAAATGCCCGCTGTCGTTTCCGGCGTTGAAGGCTCTTGCGCAGCTGTGAACGAAGCGGCTGCAATGATTCCAAGAAAAACAATATGTGCGGTCTTCAGGTTTCCTTGAAGCCCCCACTTCCGAAGACGCGCAATCATTCCTGTTAAACCTTTCTTATCGTATGTCAACACTTCTGCAAATATCTTATAGGTCACAGGCCGCGCAGGCGGCTTATAGGCCAGGTACCGGCGGGCATCCTGGGAACTCAAGCAAGAATGTATTTCCGACATAGCCAAGATACGCAATTCCAATCTTGCTGGTGAAGAAACCGTCCGAGGTAAAGCTGCGCAGAAACGCAAAAAACTCCACGCCCTGGCTCAGGGCCTCATCTGTGGCTGCATTCTTGCGATAGGCGATGAGATCGAGAATCTCCTTCTGTTCTTGGGTCGTGCAGTCCAGGAACACTTTGTCATAGCGGTCTTGACAGGCGGAGTCAAGCCACATCAATCCGCCGCCTAATTTCAATTGATAATCCGTATTCTCGCTGGTGAGCAGATCGATGAATTCCGGAGCGCCAGCCTCGATGGCGCCGCCTGAATCGGCGTCCGCCGGGATGATAGCCTCGCACAGCATGCGTAGCGTCTTATACTCTTGCGGCGGAAAGTACTTTGCCGCGTAGCCGGTTGACGTGGCTCTTTCCGTCTCGATGATGTGTTGGGCATACTCCGCGGCCTCGAGCGGGATAGCGCGCAGCACGGAACCGGCCACGGCGCCCATGGTCAGCGACTTCAAAACGTTACGTCGAGTAACTTGGTCTGTAGCCATACGTTTGCTCTAAAGCTCTCCCTTCTTGGCCTGGTCCAGCAAGTATTCTGAGGTCCTCCACGATAGCGCCATAATACTCAGCGTTGGATTCTTGTCGGGATTGGTTACAAACGGAGCTGCATCGGCTACAAATAGATTTTTCACATCGTGAGCCTGGCAATTGCTGTTCAAGGCTGACGTCTTGGGATTGTTGCCCATACGCACCGTGCCCAATTCATGAATGATTTCGCCGCCGACCGAGATGGTCGACGTGGGTCTTCCGTGCCGGCCAAAATCGAGCACCGTTCCTCCACCGGTTTCAATGACGGAGCGAAAAGTCTGCTGCATATCCTCGGACATCTTCGTTTCGTTCTCGCTCCATTGCCAGTGAAAACGCAGGACGGGAATGCCCCAACGATCAACCACGTCGGGGTCGAGTTCGCAATAACTCTTTTCATTGGGAATCATTTCACCGCGCCCGGCGAATCCGATGACCGTTCCATAAGAGCTGCGGCATTTCTGCTTCAAGCTGGCGCCGTATCCTTCATACTCTCTGCAAACTCCATCGAATTCACCGACGCCGGGCATGCCGCGTCCACCGCCGAACTCGATGTGATAGCCGCGGAGGAATTCGTTCTTCTTTCCGAAGCGCCACCACGGCATGTACATGTGCATGCCGCCAACGCCATCGTGGTTGTGTGCGGGCACTTTTTCCAGTTGCGGAAAGTACCCGGCCAAGCTGCTGCCTACCGAATCGGTGAGATAGCGTCCGATAACTCCTGACGAATTTGCCAATCCGTTTGGAAAGTCCGAAGATCGCGAATTCAGCAGCAGCCGTGCAGACTCGCAGGCACTTGCCGCAACCACAAAAGCTTTGGCGTAGACGCGGTTCTCGTTTCGTGTTGCCTTGTCAATGTATGTGGCCGCTTCAACCTTTCCGCTCTGGCCGAAGACAAGCTCGCGGGCCATGGCGTTGGCAATCATGGTAAGACGGCCCGTAGCCTGGGCCGGCGGGATCATGACCTGGCTGGAACTGAAGTTGGAGGCGCTCAGGCATCCACGGCCGCATTGCGCGCAGTAGTGGCACGCGGCGCGCCCATTCAGCGGCTTGGTCAAAATGGCCAGCCGCGATGGGATGCAGGTGATGTTCAGATGGTCGCAGGCCTTCTTGATGATCGTCTCGGTACAGCGCGGTGGTGGAGGCGGCTGGAAAACTCCGTCGGGAGAATTAGGGACACTTTCCTTTGAACCGAATACGCCGATGTATGACTCGACTTTGTCGTAGTAAGGCGCGAGTTCCTCGTAGGTGATTGGCCAGTCGTCTCCCATTCCGTCCGTTGAGCGCGCCCTGAAATCCGCTTCGCCGAAACGGAGCGCGATGCGGCCCCAATGGTTTGTGCGGCCACCTTCAATGCGCGACCGGAACCAGCGAAACGTTGTGCCGGGCGCCGTTGTGTAGGGCTCACCTTCAATGTCCCAAAAACCATTGGGCGCCAGAAATTCATCGTTAAACTGGCCTTTTCCTTTGCCGGCAAAACCCACACCCCGATGGGGCAGTTCGTAGGGCCAAACATGCTCTTTGAAGTCTTTGTCGGGATTGAGCCGGGGACCGGCTTCGAGCATTGCCACGTTCAGGCCGCCTTCGGTGAGCACCTTGGCGGCCGTCCCGCCGCCTGCGCCGGATCCGATGATGCAGACGTCGTAAATCTTCTTGCGCGGATTCAATTGCGGCATCCATACACTCCTGCGACGAAATGGGTAGTCAACGCGGGTCTATCCACGCCCGATCAGTGGCCTGTGCCAGTTCACGCGCAGAACGCAATCAATATTTTGATAGAGATTTACATTCTGTTTTGGCAACGATCCAATATAACTCGCAGCTGGCAGGGCTTGCGATGCTTTTCTTCATCTATCAGGAGTGAGTGAGTCCAGAGCTCTGGGCGGGGTCGGCCTCGCCTTTGCCGGGGGCCAGATTGCATCCACTCGCCCCATGCGGTCCAGGCGCATGGATCGCATGAGCGAAAAATCAGACGGATGCGTCTAGCAGACGTCTAAGAAAAAGGTCATTCCAACTCATATCCCGGCCAGAGCCGAAGGTCTTTCGGCTCTTGATGCCACGGGGCGGAGCGCGTATATTTGCGTGAAAGTGAATGACGCTGGAAAAGGCTTGCATGGAATCATTTCCTGCTAGAGCGGGCTCGTGTGAATAGCCCGGGCGGTTCGGCTCACGACTCGGAGGGAACGGTGCCTGAGGATTCCGTTGTTCATTCCCGGCCAGCGTGGCGGCAAGTGGATGCGATGGTCAACGTGGCCGCGACATTGGTGGTTGCGGCGCTGCTCATGGTCATGCTCTCTTGCACGAAAGCCAAGACTTCCAGCGATAGCACTCCATCACAAGCATTCGCTTTGCATGCCATCGCTCCCCAGACCTTGCGCCTCAAGGGCATGACGGCCGCTGTAGAGGCTCGGTCGATTCAGGCACCTCTGATTGCCGGCCAGCAGGTGGGCACGCTCACCATTACAAGACTCATCCCCACCGGAACTCGCGTGAAACAGGGAGATCTGCTGGTCGAATTCGATCGCCAGACACAGTTGCGCGACTTTATCGATAAGCAAGCCCAGAGCGACGACGAGAATCAAAAGGTCCTGGAAGAGCAGGCAAAAGAGGCGGCCGCGCGCGCCAAAGACGAAACCGAAATCACGCTGGCGGAAAATGCTCTGAGCAAGGCAAAGCTGGAGATGGAGAAAGTTGAATTGCTTTCGCGCATCGATGCCGAGAAGGCGCAGGAGGACCTGGATGAGGCGCAGGCCACGCTGGCGCAACTGAAAGAAACATTCGATTTGAAGCGCAAGGCTGCGCAGGCGTCGATTCGCATTCTTGAAATTCAGCGCGACCGCACGCGGGAAACCATGCTGCATGCGCAAGCCAATTCCGCGCTGATGGAGATTCATGCTCCCATTGACGGCATCGTCGTCTTCAACACCATTTGGAAACAGGGGAACATGGGCGAGGTGCAGGAGGGTGACCAGGTCCGGCCGGGCGTTCCCTTCATGCAGGTGGTTGACCCCTCCATCATGGAGGTGCAGGTTCCGGTCAACCAGGAAGATCTGCTGGGATTGAAGCTGGGCCAGAAAGCACACGTGCATCTGGACGCATACTCCGACCTGATTTTCGAAGGACAACTGGAATCGGTCGATCCGATGGGCAGAACGGGCGACTTTTCTCCCAAGCTTCGCAGCTTCTCCGCTACTTTCTCGATCAAGGGGCACGATCCGAGACTCATGCCTGACCTATCGGCGTCGGTTGAGGTGAACCCCGCAAGCGCCGACAGCGGCGGGGGTGGATCGAGATGATGCGGAAGCTCAACGATCTGTGGGTGAAGCGACGGACGATCATTGTCGTTGCCGTTCTTGTTACTGCAAGTGCGGCCGTATTCGGGGTGGCGCATTACTCGAGCAAATCTCCGGTCGTTCCCACGTTTCAGGTGAAGCGCGGTGAGTTTCTGGATGCACTGCAGTTTCGAGGTCAGTTGAAGGCCATGAAATCGGTAAGCCTCACTGCGCCCTCCAATGCTGGAGATTTGCAGATTCTGAGGATTGTTCCAGACGGAACGCAGGTGAAAAAGGGCGACGTTGTTGTGGAGTTCGATCCTTCGAAGACCCAGCAGGATCTGGCGCAGGACAAGTCAGTGCTCAAATCTTCGCAAGCTGAAATTGACCAGGTGCGCGCACAGGGCCTTCTCAATGAAGAAGTAAATACGACCGCTGTCATGAAGGCCAAATACGATGTCGAAGTGGCGAAGCTCGACGCCAGCAAAGCAGAGGTTGTATCGAGAATTGAAGGCGCCGAAGCGAACTTGAAAGTCGGCGATGCGGAACAGGCACTGCGCGAGGCGGAAGCAAAACTGAAGTCGGATTCCGCGGTAGATCAATCGACGATTGAGGGCAAGAAGCATGCCAGCGGCAAAGCGGATTATGACGCACAACGCGCCGAGACTGCGCTGGCTTCCATGACTCTGAAAGCGCCGGCGGATGGAACTGTCAGTCTTTTTTCTATTTGGCACAACGGCTCAGAGGGGCCATTTAAAGCAGGCGAGCGCGCGTGGCCGGGCATGCCTATCGCCGAACTTCCCGATGCCGGATCTTTGCGGATTGCTGCGCGCGTGGATGAAACCGAACGAGGCCGGCTCGCATTGCAACAGCCGGTGACGCTGCAGTTGGATGCCATTGCCGATCGCCAGTTCACGGGGAAGGTCGAGAGCATCGGTACCATTGCGACTTCGGACTTCTCAGCGGGCTGGCCTGTCCCGCGAAACTTCGATCTTGAGATTGCCATCAATGAAGCGGACCCGCGCCTGAAGCCCGGAATGACAGTTCAAATCACAGTCATCGTCGATCGCGTGCCCGATGCGATCACGATTCCCGCGCAGGCCTCGTTTCTTAAATCGGGACAGACCGTGGCCTATGTGTGGAATGGATCCACATTCAAAGAGCGCGCCATTCAAGTGGAACGCAGAAGCCGCGACCGCATCCTGATCTCGAGTGGCTTGCAACCGGGCGACCTTGTTGCGCTGAAAGACCCAACGGGTAAGGAGTGAGATGGCGCGCATAAAAAGGCATCGCATTCTCATTTGGGTTGTGGTTGGCATTGTGCTGGCTACGGGGATCGGCGCAGTTGTGGCCGCAAGCCGCGTGCGACTGCCTGCCAAGAGCGATGAGATTCCATTGGCCGTTGTGAAGCGCGGCGACGTTGATCTCCGCGTAAATGGCACTGGAGAACTGCGCGCCAGCCACGCCATGATGCTCGCAGCACCCGCAGTGGGCGGAGGTGCGCTGCAGATTACTCACCTGGTCCGGACTGGCGAGTTTGTCAAAAAAGGCGACGTGGTCATTGAATTCGATCCCAGCGAGCAGCATTACAAGTTGGAGCAGAATAACTCCGAGATGCAGCAAGCCGAGCAGGAGATTACGAAGGCCAAAGCCGACGCCGTGGTGCTTGCCGCTGAGGACAAGGTACTGCTTCTGAAAGATCGACACAACGTGCGCAGGGCGGAACTCGATGTTCAGAAAAATGAACTGGTCAGCAAAATCGACGGAGACAAAAACTCTCTCGCCCTGCAGCAGGCCAAGAGAGTTTTAGCGGAGCAGGAAAAGGATATCGAATCGCATAAAGCGTCGGGGCAGGCCGCCACTTACCTGGCCCAGGAAAAGGCGAACAAGGCGAAGTTAAACATGGATCAGGCGCAACAGAACCTCGATAAAATGCGCGTCCTTGCGCCGATGGATGGCCTGGTTTCGATTCAGAAGAATGTGAATGCCATGGGAGGAATCATGTTTACCGGCATGTCTCTTCCCGATTACCATCCCGGCGATTCAGTGCAGGCGGGCAACTCAATTGCGCAGGTCGTTGACCTGAATGGGATGGATCTGACGTCCAACATTGGCGAAGAGGATCGCAGCAATGTTCAGGCGGGCCAGGCCGTTGAAGTTGCCTTCGATGCTTTACCTGGCCGGGTCTTTCACGGGACGGTCAAGAGCGTTGCCGGTGCCACTGCGCGGCAGTTCTTCTCCAGCAGTTCGGATGGCAACTTTGAAGTTTCCATTCAGCTTGCCGATGCCGACCCGCGGCTCCGCTCCGGTTTCACAGCGCAGATTGTGTTTCTCGCGGGAACAAAAAAGAATGTGTTGTATCTGCCCCGCCAGGCGCTGTTCCTCAAAGATGGCAAGCGCATTGCCTATGTCAAGAAGGGCAATGGCTACGAACAAAGAGAGGTCAAGATCCAGAGCCAGAATGAGAGCCGTGCGGCCATTGAAGGAGTGGATGAAGGAAACATAGTCGCATTAGTCGATCCAACGGCGCCACGCAAAACGGGAAGCGGCAGCGCTGCAACCGGCAACATGGAAGGGACGCCTTGATGACCGCAATCGACTCATTGATCCCCGAGCGCTTTCTGCTCCTCTACCAGCAGTGGGCAAGAGACGTGCAACTGGGCGTGCAGAACCTTCTGGCGCATGGATTGCGCTCGCTGCTGACCATGCTGGGAATGATCTTCGGGGTGGCAGCGGTGGTGGCGATGCTTTCGATCGGCGCGGGCGCACGTCAGAAAGTGATGGCGTTGATTGAGCAAATGGGAGTGCACAATCTGATTGTGGAAGCGAAGGAAACTCTGGAATGGCAAGCTCACGATAAGGTGCGCAAGATTTCTCCCGGACTTACGTTGAAGGACTACCGAGTTATCCAGGATGATCTTCAGGGCGTAGTGGCCTCGACGCCACGCAAGCGTCTTACCCCTTCGAAGATTATTCCGAAAGCACAGCAGGATATGCCGGCGGTTCTCGGCGTCAATCCGACTTACCAGCGGATTGCCGGCCTTCACCTGATTAGTGGCCGCTTTTTCGATCAGGGGGATGAGGAGCGAGGAACGCCCGTATGCGTGCTGGGCGCCGCGGCCAAGTGGAGCTTGTTTGGCTCTTCAAATCCAATGGATCAGTACGTTAAGGTGAACGAGCAATGGTTTCGCGTCATCGGAGTTGTGAGTCCGCAGCTCAGTTCGCAAGGAGATAGCGCGGGAGCTGCGGGCGTGGATGTGAATAACAATATTTACATCCCGCTGCAATCTGCATTTCTCCGGCTTGAGGATAGTTACAGCGATGTTAGAGATGAGATCGACGGGATTTATCTGAATCTCGGTGACAACGCCAACATATCTGAAGCTGCGCAAGTAGTCAGGGCCATTCTCGATTCGTCGCATCATGGCGCGGATGACTTCAGCATTGTCGTCCCTGCTGAATTGCTGGCCGAACAGAAGCGGACAGAACATTTGTTTAACACAGTAATGGTCGCCATCGCTTCTATATCTCTGCTCGTCGGCGGCATCGGCATCATGAACATCATGCTGGCCAGCATTCTGGAGCGAACGCGAGAGATCGGTTTGCGGCGTGCGGTTGGTGCGCGGCAATCCGATATTGTGCGTCAATTTGTTGTTGAGGCTACCATGATCTCCTTTGCCGGCGGGACGATCGGCGTGGTCTTCGGGTTCTTCATTTCGCGGCTTATTGCGTGGCTTGCCGGATGGTCGACAATTGTCACCTTCAGCTCGATTGCTCTTGCATTCCTGGTTTCCATTTCCGTTGGGCTGGTCTTCGGAATTTATCCCGCAACCAAGGCTGCGCGGCTTGATCCGGTGGAGGCGATTCGCTATGAGTAGTGGCTGTCTGCCATTTTATCGGCGCTCGATAAACTGTTCTTTTTATTACTCTCGTATTTCTTTGCACGTGCTTGGAGTTCTGGGATGAGACTCATTCGCTTTGCTTTGGTTTTTCTGTTGACGGCGGCTGCCGTGTCGTTCGCGCAGGCACAATCGCCTGAGAGTTATCGGGGCATGCTCACCGCGCGCGTCCGCGCAGATAAACTTCCCCCGCCAGCACATCTGAATGACTACGTGAAGGATGGCAAGCTCAGCCTTAGCCTGAGGAACGCAATTCTGCTGACTCTGGAAAACAACAGCAGCGTGCAGATTGAAGAAACTCAGATTGAGGCGCAGAAATTTAACCTACTGGGTCAGTTTTCACCTTTCGATCCTTCTCTTCAGAGCAGTCTCAACATCAATCGGTATTCGGCTCCGACTTATAGCCAGTTGCAGGGTGTGGGTTTGTCGGGTAATGTGACCCTCAACTCCCTGACGCAAGCAGGGCTGGTGAGTTATACGCAAACTTTTTCGCCGGGTACGAATATTGTCGCGAGTATATCGACCAACAAGTTTTCCACCAACAGTTCCTATAACTACTTCAATCCGTACTACAGTTCCGCGTTGAATTTCCAATTCACGCAGCCATTGCTGAAGGGCGCGGGCCGCTTTGCCAACACTGCGCTGATCAAGATCGCGCGACGCTCGCTGCAGCAGTCGCGGTCCACCTTCGAAGCCGAGGTCAACGATACGGTTCTGCTGGTAATCAGCCAGTATTGGAACGCGGTTGAGGCTCAAGGCGCCCTCGATGTCCAGCAAAAGTCGATGAAGCTGGCCGAGGCCAGTTATCAACGCGACAAGCGCTCGCTCGAGTTAGGAGCCCTGCCGCCACTGGATATCTATCGGTCTCAGTCTGAGGTGGCAGCCCGCAAGGTTGAAGTTATTCAAGCGGCATACGCCCTCACCCAGGCAGAGGAAGCGCTTCGGCTCACAATTGGCGCGGATCGCGATCCCCAGTTTCACGCATCGGAACTGAAATTGACTGAGAAGCCGGAGACCACCGGCGAACTGGAAAAGATCGATACGGAATGGGCTCTTGCGCAGGCTCTCAGCCAGCGGCCGGAACTCGATGTCGTGAAGGCTTCATTGGACAATGACGAAACCAGCATCCGTCTCGCACACAACCAACTTGAGCCTAATCTCCAACTGCAGGGTTTCTATCAAACCAGCGGTCTGGGCGGCAACCAATACAACCTGTTAACCGGACAGCTGATTGCGGCGGGCGGGTTTGGATCGTCGATGAGTCAACTGTTCGGATTCGGTTATCCGGGTTATGGCGGAACCCTTTCGCTGACACTTCCCATAAAGAACCGTGGTGGCCAGGCAAATCTTGGAAGCGCCCTGGTGTCGCGGACGCGCGACTTGTACACCGGGGGACAGGTTCGGGAACAGATTACGCAACAGGTTCGCAACGCGGTCTATCAATTGGATGAAGCCCGCCAGGCTCTGACCGCCGGAACTACCTCCTTCGAACTGGCGCAAAAGACTCTTGCGTCAGAGCAGCGAAAATTCGAACTCGGCGCAGAGACGAACTTCTTTGTGCTCGATGCCCAGACCAGGCTGGCGCAGGCCGAACTCATCCTGCTGCAGACACAAGTGAACTATCGGATTGCCGTCGCGGCTGTTGGCCATTCGACAGGTGATTTGTTGGGGCCATATCATGTGCAGATTGCCGAACTTTCAAAGTAGAATGAAGCACAGTCATTTCCGCCGAACCGGCGGGCTTTCATCCAAACCATCACTCTGACCGGCAGGCCGTAGAATGATCTTGTCCATTGTCCGGAGCGCGCAAAGAACGAAATCTCTGGACATCCGTAAACGATCAAACTCTTTCCGCACGAGCAAGACGAGATGGGGTTCACTTTGGCAGTTATACGGGTATTTGCGAATCGAATTCTTCACGGGTATGGATTGAAGACGGGACTCCTGGGAGCAGTAGTCCTGATTGCGTTGCAGGCAGCCGCGCAGGTGGAGTATGTGGACCCCACCATCGGCAATGTGGGCATTCTGCTTGAGCCCACACGCCCGTCTGTGTACCTGCCCAACAGCATGGTGCGTATGTATCCCATGCGAGCGGATGCAATGGATGACCGGATCAAGTCCTTTCCGCTGACCATCAACTCGCATCGAATGGATGAGCTTTTCAGCATCATGCCGGGAGACGGAGGGCCAGCCGCATACGATCAGGAAAGGACAACCCCGTATTATTATTCCACCCGCTTCGACGAGTCGCTGATTCAAACCGAATTTACGCCGACCGAGCGCTGCGGCTATTTCCGCTTTAGCTTTCCAGATGGGAAGGCCTCGGTCACAGTGGCTAATCGCATGGCCGGTGATCTCGAGACACAGGGCGGCGATGCGATCAGCGGCGAAGAGCGATTCAGCAACATGAAGGCGTATGTCTACGGGGAATTCAGTGCGCCCGTTTCGGTGAAGCTGGAAAACGTTGGCGATAGAAACCGAGTTACTGTCTCAAGAGAAAATGCGAAGACTATCGAGTTCCGCTACGGCATTTCATTTATCAGCGTCGAGCAGGCAAAGCGAAATCTTCGCCGAGAAATTCCCGCGTGGGGATTTGAAAGCGTAAGGGCCGCAGCAAAGGCGCGCTGGAATCAATTGCTGGGACAGGTCGCGGTGGAGGGTGGAACCGATACGAAGAAGAAGGTCTTTTACACCGCTCTTTACCGCTGCTATGAGCGCATGATCAACATCACGGAAGAGGGGCGGTACTATAGCGGCTTCGATCACAAGGTGCATGAGGACACGCGCCCGTTCTATGTGGACAACTGGCTCTGGGATACTTACCGCGCGCTGGAACCTCTGCATACGCTGCTGAATCCGGAGATGGAAGCGGACAAGATTCAGTCGTATGTGCGGATGTATCAGCAGGCCGGCATCATGCCGACGTTTGCCATTGTGACTGGTCCCTACGCGTGCATGAATGGCAATCATTCCGCACCGTGGTTTGCGGACGCGTGGTTCAAAGGTGTGCGAAACTTCGACTTGCCGGTTGCATACGAAGGGATCCGCAAGCGGTCGCTCGAAGATACGCTGCTTCCGTGGCGGCTGGGGCCGAAAGGACCGCTCGACGAATTCTATGCCACACATGGCTATATGCCCGCGCTGCGCCCCGGCGAGAAGGAGACCGATCTGCAGGTGCATCCTTTCGAGAAACGGCAACCTGTGCCTGTAACTCTGGAGAACAGCTTCGATGACTGGTCGATTGCGCATCTCGCACGCGTTCTCAACAAGCCCGAGGACGAGACGCTCTTTCTTCAGCGTGCATCGAGTTACAAGAATGTTTTCCGCGCGGACAAAGGGCTGATGTGGCCCAAGGATGCTGAGGGACAGTGGATTGAGCCGATGGATCCGAAGTTCGGGGGAGGCATGGGCGGACGCGACTACGACGACGAGAACAACGGCTATACCTACACCTGGGACGTACCGCAGGACATCAACGGGTTGGTTGGGTTGATGGGTGGGACTGCGAAGGCAACCGCCAATCTGGACCAGCTTTTTCGCGAACCTCTCGACCATTCGAAGTATGAATTTCAGGCGAAGTTTCCCGATTCCACGTCGATGGTGGGCGAGTTCTCAATGGGCAATGAACCTAGTCTTGCAATTCCCTACCTCTATGACCGGCTCGGGGCTCCCTGGAAGGCGCAGAAGCGTGTGCGCATGCTTCTCGAGTCGTTTTTCACCGATACATTGCAAGGCATGCCCGGGGACGAAGACGGCGGCGGCATGAGCGCATTTGTCGTTTTTTCGATGATGGGCTTCTATCCTGTAACACCGGGTATTCCTGCGTATGACATTGTCAGCCCGGTATTTGATAAGACGACAATTCATCTCCGGAATGGCAAGGACTTCGTCATCCTTGCGCATCACACTTCGCATGACAACAAATATGTTCAGAGCATCCGCCTGAATGGAAAGCCGCTCGAACAGGTCTGGTTTCGACATGCAGATATTGCGAATGGCGGCACGCTTGAATTGACAATGGGCGATACGCCGAATACGTCACTTGGCACCGCAACTTCCAGCTTCCCGCCCGCGTCGATTGATGTACACCCGGAGAACTTCAGCAAATAGATCGAAAAAGGAAAACCATGAACTGTTCCTGGACCAGGCGAAGATTCTTGAGCAGTACGGCGGGTTCCGCAGCATGTCTCGCGCTTGCAGGGTCAGGGAGCATTCCGCTGGCCCAGAGTGCGGGCACATCGGGCACATCGGCTTTACGGGGCAGATTTCTGACCCACGTCTCCGTGGTACGCGTGAACCAGATCGAGGTGACTCCCAATCGCTCGATTGGCGAGGACGAAGCCGCGGATAACCGGCCAGAACGGATCCGCTCGCGGCGGGAAGCCTTTGCGCGGGGCTGCCCGGATGGGAGGATGACCTGGGCAATAAGCTGGCTGGCATTGAGCGACACACGCCAAGAGTACAAAGACGCGCGGCGCCTGCTCGTTTCCTATCACGAACGGTAT
>Ga0302319_10002828_pt1 | contig 36921 bp, 63 predicted proteins | sample Bog_T0_2_FD_203319 | JGI IMG/M metagenome (GOLD analysis project Ga0302319, IMG submission 203319) | Peat permafrost microbial communities from Stordalen Mire near Abisko, Sweden - Bog_T0_2 | ecosystem: Environmental > Terrestrial > Soil > Wetlands > Peat | place: Sweden: Abisko, Stordalen Mire...
GCAAAATCGAACAACGATAAATTGGAATTTTGCATTCCTCCAAAATTATTAATCGCCGAATTTGATCCGTATAATAATGGAGCACTAACTATAACTTTATTAAAAAGATCATTTAGTTCTGCAACACATTCTGAAAATGCATTTTGTGTTGCAAGGAAATTTTGTCTAAAGCCAGAACTACTTTGGTTGACGCCCGGAACGGGGTACTGGGTGTTAATTGCGCTGGGATTAATTTGAGAGGCCATTTTGTTTTACTCCTAAAAACTTATTATATATATTTATCTTATACACCCACAACAGGATAATTTATAAAGGACGAATCTTTGAATTTAATATAGATAGCTCCATCATCGTCATTTAGAAAAACATCTGATGTATCAAAAAACGAAGATATATCTGAAAAATATGTTGATCCTTGTGTAATAATTACCATACAATTTTCTGTAGTAAGGTCTAAACTCGATTCTGTTTCTAAATCTGTTTCAACTGATACTTGATCAAATTCTGTAATTTCTGAAGTCCACCAACCTGCAACTACAGCTACATTTATATTAGCATAAACATTTCCAGATGGTAGTAATCCAAGATTTTGTAATGGAGTATTAGACCCATCGAAAAGTATAAATGGGCAACCATAAATATTCTGAATTTGTATTTCGCTATCTGGACCAATAACCGATTGAATTCCATTAATATTTAAATCATTTATAATAGTAACTACATTGGAAATACTTGTCATATTATAAGGTAAATTAACAGTTACATTTCCAGAAAATTCATAAGTTCTTGGGGTAAGATTTGGTGTAAATGTTAAGGGAACAGCCGGATTAATAATAAAATTGCTATTAGCATTAATATTTAAACTATAACCATAACCAGCAGAATCGCTTTCAGTAATAGCAGATGCATTAACAATAGTAAATGTTCCAATTCCAGAATTTGTTACTGTTACTTTTCCGTTATTAATAGTATTTGTCATACCTTCAATAACAAAAATAGTTCCTATAGGAACGGTATTAGCAAAACCATTTCCACTTAAAATGGAATATATAGCATTTGTTCCAGATGTAGTAACTCCAGAAATTTGCACAGTAATATTTTGTGCTGACAAGGTGACTAATGGACAAGAGTCCCAGTTTTGTGAATATCCTGTATTCCAAACCAACCTATCGGTTACAGCATCAATAGTATTAAGGTTTGGACCAATATTATTGTAATACTGTTGAAGATAAAACATTATTTTCTTTCCTGTTCCGGGTTTTACATATAATAATGGAATTACAGGAACAAAACCCAAAATTTCACCATTTGGTTGAATGTCTCTCATCCATGATGGAAGAAAATTATAATCAAAACCATTTAAATGAGTATTTAATTGAGTTATCATATTTGGGAGAGTGGCTGGAAATGCCTCTTTTGGCCCAGTTGGAGTATTATATGTTATGCTTCCCTGAAAGGTTTCATAATTTTTATTTGTAAATTCATCCAAAGGAACAACATAAATTACTTCATATCCCTCTGAAGTGCTTTGTGCCCATTGAAGGTAATTAAATGTATATTTTTTATTATGAAAATATTTAGAAATAGATTCTTGCACCGTGCTTGATAGTTCTGGTGAAATTCCATATGCTAACAACATTCTTACATGGGGAGCAATACCAAAATAAAAATCTGCTTGTCTAAATATATCATCATTTGAAACTATAGATTCATTTAAAATTGGTTTAAAAAGAGTTTGCATATCAGTATTATCCAATAAAAATTCCAAACTCAAATTTGTTTTTGGTGCATCCGAAACATTATTGTTTATGTTTGTTTGAAGATTCAATGAAAATGTTTTATCTATTTGAATAAGAGTTTGAAAATCTTGATATACAACATTGTCACCTATTAAATCAGTTTCAATATGTTCAACATTGCTATTTTGCCCAATAGACGCGGTTACTGTAAATTCATATGTTGTATCAAATACTGTTTGATTTTTATCTAATATAGTATCATGATCTAATGTAAAATACTGAGAACTTGGAATTCCAACGATCAATCCATTTGATAATAAATTACATCCAGCCGGAATTGATCCAGAGGACAAGCTATAATTTATAGGATTTGTTGGTGAAATAAATGATTTTGCTAAAATAGTTACCGACGGAATAGTTTGATAATTATTGCCAGTTTCATTTACTACCACTCCACTTATTGTTCCATTAAAAATATATGGTGTAGCAATTGCTGAATTTGATTCACCGGCTGATCCAAAACCACATGTTGCGGTATCATAAAAATTGCCTTGTTTAATAATATTTACTGTATCGACACCAAAATTCAAACTAAAAATAGCATTTAATGCATTAGCATTTCCAGATTCATTTGTCCATATAGCAGTAAAACTATTTGGTAATTTTGTATATTGTTGAATAACTGTTTGATCAATAGTTATTTCAGTTATTGTTCCTGTGGGACTCACATTTGCAACAATAATGTTTGCATCATTAATATTTATTCCTCCGGGAACGGTAAACACAGACCCAATGGAAAATGCATTGCCTCCATTTAATATATTTGCACTAACAAGTTTTAAAGAACAATTTGCTGTTGCTGGCACAATAGCTGGTGTTGAAAATGGTTCTATGATTGATGCAGCAACATTCAATGAGCTTGGAATTCCCGGATATAAATTTCCAATTACATATGGACTATTCCATATAATACTATTATCTGTGGGATTATCTATTGTTAATGTGCAAAAAGCTAATGTTTGATAATTTAAATTTGCAAAGACATTTGCACTTTTATATACAAGAACTTGAAATTCATATGGTGTTGGAAGACTTAAATCTCGATTAATGTAGCCAGATAACCAACCTGTCGTTGGATTTATAGTTACATTACCGGGAAGAACATCGCCGTTAATTAAAACATAACCAAGTGTGTTATCTTCAAAATCTTCTGTTTTAAACTGATAAAGAATACTATCACCATCAATCAATCCCAAATCTAGATTTGCAAAAGCACTGGAACAGGTTGTATTATCAAATGTTGCATCTAAAAATATTGGATCATGATATACCGGCAATGAAACATTACAATTTCCAGTATTATATAAATCCTGTCTCTCAACTGTTAAATAATAATCCGAAGTATTATATGAATCATATTGAATTGCAAAGGAGTATGTTCTTGTATTTGCACTTAGTGCAAGGTCTGGACCTCCTGATTCCGCGTTTGGTTGATTTAATGGAGAATTATATAAAACTGCTGGACTAATATAACCAGTAATTTCACCAGTATTAGAATTCAAACTTAATTGATATGGGATTTCTCCAGAAACAATTTGTATATTTGTAGGCCAATTTGGTGTAGCTGTTAATGGAGCCACAGAAGTATACATCCAATTTCCATCTGGAAAAATTCCCAAATTTGCATTTGGAAATAGATATACTGGTTCATTATCTAGAACAACCAAAGAAAATGCACGATCACTAATATTACCAAGCGAATCAAATGCTCGAATAGTAAAAGTAAACGTGCCAGTTACACAATCAGTTGATGTCGCTCCCCAAATTGAAGGATATGGTAATTGTTCTTGATTTTGTGGACCAGTTAAAGTTAAACCCAATGGAAGAGTTCCTGCAATTACTTGAAAAGTTTCGGCATTGGAACACGATAAGGCAAACTGAAATGGTTCACCTTTTGTAACATTAGACAAAAATCCGGCGGCAGTATTCCATATAATCATGTATGTATTTATCTAATATCATGATTCAAACTTTTCCAATGTATCCTTTTCAATTTTATACCAAGCGTTTTTCCACGCCTCTTCTTCAGTATCACTATTTTTACCAAGACGAGTATAAGAAAATGCATTAGGATGATAAAAATAAATATAATAGTAATAACCACAATCTAGATAATTTAACCAACATATTGCACGTGGATATACATTTAAAACCATTTCTTTATAATTCATGATTCCAGTTTCAATAACATTAATCTTTGAATTCTATTCCATGCTTCTTCCCAAGCAGCATCCTCGGTTTTTTGATATCTTGACAAATATACATATTGCCTAGAATCATACCAATATTGAATATAAAATTTTGGATGAACACCTTTAGCATTCATGATCCAAACATGTGCATTTTCATAAACATTTAAAACTTTTTCTTTATATGTCATGTTTCTAATTTCCTTACCATGTCTTTTTGAATTTGTTTCCATGCTCTTGCCCATGCTTTCGTTGGAGTAAATTCTTGTTGACTGATAAATAATATTTTTCCAGTATAAAGATCACATGCAATTATTGCATATCGTGGTCCCTCAACCCAAACATATGCAGTTGGGTATATTTGTAAAACATACTTTCTAGATGTCATTGCTCTAACTTTCTTAACACATCTTTCTGAATATTATACCATGCATCATCCCACGCAAGAACAGAGGTTCCGCCATTTCCAAGTATAAATATACGACCATCACCTACAAATACTCCATATGTTCCATCATATCGAATAAAACAATGTGACATAGGATATATTTTTCTAATATGTTGTTTTGGTGTCATTTTGGTTTTCCAATAATATATTAATACCGATAAACTATTCTACCCAATTCAAGTGAATACGGGGAAAGTTCAATAGCTACCTCATCTCCCGGCTCAATTCTAATATTATTCTTCCTAAGTCTTCCTCCGAGATATACTGAGATTTCTTGTCCTCCCGGAATTTCTACTAACCATGTTGTATTTGGTAAAGTTTTCAAAACTTTACCACGAATTTGAACCTGATCATTTTTAGCCAAAATTTATATTTCTCCTTATTTACATTATATCTATTTTATTTGTTTTTGTCAAATACCTTTTAATTTATCCATAATATCTTTATTTATTATTGCCAATGCCCATTGCCAAGCAGCATCTTCATTTATATAAGTTACTGTTAATGGCATATTATTGTCACTTACTAATATCCACCAACGAGGCATTTTATTTGAAGGACTGCAATCACGAACACATTTTGCATTTGGATACAATTTCAAAACCTGTTCTTTATCTGACATCGGTAGTTCATCAAAATAAGACATTATGACTCCAATTTCTCCAGCATTAATTCTCTTAAATAAATAGATGCACTTCTCCATGCAATTGTGCTCGAATATTCACTATACCCCAATATTTTATTTGTTAAATTATTTTGAAATACACAATATAGTTTTCCATTATTTAACTCAGTGACATCACATATTGCTTCTGGGTAACAAGATAAAACGAATTTTTTATTAGTCATAATATTCCCTTCAAGACAATAATTTGGCCAACATTTGAACCGATATTGTTGGGTTTTCAATATATTTAATGGCCTGACCATCTTCATTAACCGCAGCCAATTGCACAGATTCACTTGGGTTTTGAATAAATCGAATGAAATAACCATTTTTATTAACGGCAATCAATTGTTCTTTTTCTGTCATTATTTTTCCAAAACTCGCAACATTTCTTTTTCAAGAATATTAGATGCTTGTATCCATGCATTATTTTCTGATTCCATATCATATCCAAGTAATTTTGGAATTTTTGAATTAATATCATCATAAATCAGAAAATATGCTCCCCTTGGATAAGTAATTTTTTTACATATTGCCATTGGATATGAACTTATTACTACATCTCGTTTTATCATTGTTCCAATTTCTCCAACATTAGTTTTTCAATATTATTCCATGCATTTTTCCAAGCATTGTTTTCATCGGGAGCAACACCAAGCAACTTATGAATTATTGCATATTCATTGTTTACTCTAAAATTATATTCTATATATGTTCTTTTTTCAATTGTGTAAATTCTGAATTCAAATTCCGATGGATATAATCTACGTTTATTCATATCACATCTGGCATCTGGATAAATATTTATTACTTTTTCTTTAAAATCCACTGAGACTCCAATCTCGAAAGCATTTTATGTCGGAAGGTTTCAGCAACGGTAAACCATGCATCTTTTATTGATATAACGCTATAACCAACCAAATATTGTCGATCCTGTGCATCCACTGCATACACTACATATAATGGATTTCCTTTATCATACATTGGACCTATTGGTAAATCAGTATTATCAAGAGTTCTACATGTTGCAGACGGAATTATTGATTGCACAAATTTTTTATCTGTCATTATGACTCCAATTTCTCCAACATATTTATTTGAATATTATTCCATGCATCTTTCCAAGCATTATTTTCAGTATCACTACATCCAAGCAATGCATAATAATTCGTTGTATCTCTATAGATAGAAATTTCTGCATTCCATATTCTAAATTCTGTTAACCGATAAGACTCAAATACTTTACAATAAGCATCTGGATAAATTATCAATACCTTTTCTTTATAATTCATTATGACTACAAGTTATAAAGCATTTCATTTTTAATATCTTCTGCCAAAATTTTCCATGCTTCTTTTTCTGTTGATCCCCAAGCCATTGTCATTATATCGTTAATATATCTCTTTTGATTAAAACGTATTATAAATCTTTCGTTTTTCCTAGTCCATGGACTAACTGAAAGTCTTTTTCCTGTATTTTTCCAGCTATCCTCGCACCATGCACCTTTATATATCGACTTACACAATGTTTTATTTGTCATGATTCTAATTTTCTCAAAAAATCTTTTTGTATAATTTCACGCGCTTCTTCCCACGCTTCCGCCTTACTATTTCTATAATGTCTATCATTTTGCATTGTTCTCATACCGCACACTTGCCACCAACCATCTTTTTTATTTCCGCCAAAATTTAGATTATAACATTCAGCACAAGGATAAAATGATTTTACAAATTTTTCATTTTCATCCATTATGATTCCAACTTTCTCAACACCATTCTTTTGATATCTATTGCAATTTCTTTCCACGCCATTGAAACCGAATAATATGTCATGGGATACATTAATCGCATTTCTATGACGCTCATCGGAATTCCATGAATTCTCCATAATCCAGTTTTTTCGCCGCGCATATATAACATTTTGCATCGAGCATCTGGATAAATCGATTTTACAAATTCTTTATTTGTCATTATGACTCCAATTTATGTAACATTACCCAACTCAACCATTCTGCACTATGTATCCACGCTTGATCTTCATTTTTACTCCAACCAAGCGATCTTGCACAATACTTATCTGCATTTTCATAAGATTCATATTCATACACAATATTTGTTCCATCTTCCCAAGTTATAACATATGCATCTGGATATATAGATATAACCATTGATTTTGCTTCATCGAGTGTCATATATTAAGACTCCAACGTATGCATCATTTGATTCATAATTCTATCCGCTGCCTGTTTCCACGTCAATCCTTCAAATATTTCAATTGACATGCTGTGATTTTTACACCTAAAAGTTGTTCCCAATTCCATACTACCACCGACAATTATAAAATTAAGTCCACTATTCCTGCCAATACCCCATTTACGTAAACAAGCATCGGGATAGCATGATAAAACCATTGATTTTGCTTCATCGGCTGTCATATATCATACCCACAATTTTTTAACGATAGGAAGAATTCGTCTAAATGCTTTAGCACGAAGTCTAGAACAATTAGCATTATACTTCTTCAATTCTCGTTCATGACTTTTGCTCAAATATGGAGCACCATACTTCTTGGTATTAATTCCTCTATCATGAAATCAAAACATCATTCTATCTGACATTCTCTCAGCCAAAGCGGAAGCAAATCCTTTGGGCGTTGTATATGTCTTCCCAAAACATGAGATAACGGTAGTCTTTTTTATCTTAAAAATTACCATTTTGTAAATAAGTCATTTACTTAACCCCTTTCAACAAGATACTATCGCCGTTGATGGCTTCGCGCATCTTGGTTGCCACTGCACGAATATTGTTAAACCACTTGATAGCTCCAGCCTTACTATAGTTACTGAATTCCTTCAACTGCTCATCTGGCTTACGCAAAGTCTTTTGAACACTCTTTAATGGATCGATGTTTGTCAAACGAGTTCCCTTAATTTCAAAAGGAACACCACCCAAAGTTACATAAATTCCAATCTTCCTAAGTTTGGTGTTATATACCCAAACTTCGCTGCACTTCAACAACTGAGTTGGTTCAATACTGGCCAACTTCAATGCCGGAAATGTCTTGAGAAACTTCAACTTACCAACAATCTTAGTTGGGGGTTGTGGTTTGCGCTTGCGAGTCTTGCGCATTACAAGTTTCTGTTGTCCAAAAGTGTTGATGTCAGTAATTGCCTGTTCCCACCATGTAATCGCAGCCTTGATCTTACGCTTTCCAAGCGGAGCATATGCTTCGGCCAACGAAGGTGGCTTACCAGCAAGTGCCATGGAATATTCATCCAAATACCTCTGACAATGATCAACCAATTCCTTTGTGCGATTGGCCGGAACAGATGTCTCAGGCTTACTCAAAATATCGGATACTTTGTTTTTGCTGGAAGTATAATCACTCTCAATGAAAGTATCAAAGAGAACATCGAGTTCGCCGCGAACAACACGAAACCGATTAGTCAAATTTTCTTGAATTGATGGTTTATTGGTTTCAATGCGTTCCGAAGATGTTTTTTGACTCTTAACACAACGTCTAATTTCGCGAACCAAAAAACGACGAGTTCCAAAACGAAGATGAAAACCAACACTCGCCGCACGAATAATTCTGGCTGCGGTTGTTGAAAAACTCCGAGTTGAATTCTTAATTGCATCAACAATATCGGAACGGTGACCATTTTGATTGATTGCCGCAAGAGCCAAAGAAATAATACTCTTGTCATCTTGCGTTGCAGCCATCCAATTTAAAGCAAGTCCAATATGTGTCTCATATTCATCCTGTGTCCAATCATTTTGGACTTCAATATTAGGCCATGTTGGTTCAGTTTCACCAACAAACTTTGCGCCATCTCCACGAAAATGCAGAGCCTTAATTGGCTTCGGATTAGTTGGCACAAATGATCGATTTGTAATAGTGGCGTTCTTCATGTTTTAAATATATCAAATTTTGGATTGGTTGTCAACAAAAATATACATACACAAAACAAAGGACTTAAAATAAATCATATTTTGGTTGACTTCTTGCTATCTATTTGATATACTAATCTTGTAATCGAGAAATGACAAGGAGAAAATCATGAGACGCCAAGCACACACGATTGAAACTCTTCGGATGCAAAACAAATTAAATGTGCGATTTGCAAAAACCTCTGTTGATCATACCACAGATGGGGCAAAAGCGTATGATGTGATTGGTATTTCAGGAGACTATTGGCAGATTCACAAACACGGTTGTAGTGCAACTTTTTCCAATAATGGACAAACTTTGTCGGCTGATTTGGTTTGGGCTAAAACCGAAGATGAAATTGCCCCACAAGTCATTGATTCTGATATGCTTGCAATGGGGTATGATTATGATTATGTAAAATTCCACAATTGCACAAAGAAATATTAAGATTTTGGTTGACATTTAATCAAAATTTTGGTATTCTATATATGTAAGTGATTGAGAAACAACCTTGAAAGGGAGAGAAAATGAGCGCAGAAACGATCAAGTTTAGCAACATTCTTCACAGCCAATTTGGTTCCGATTACACACAAGTTTGGAACAATACACTTCGTGCAACGACCGCGCTTGCCGAACTTCGTAGCTTTTATATGAATAATAGCACACCAACCAATATTCCGTATGTGCATGGGTTTAGTGTAATGAAACGGACATGGAATGATCCTACTTTTGAACCCATGTTTGTTGAAATGTTTGACGAACTCGGTTCTTTTTTGATGGCGCAAACAAGCGATGATCTGATTCTAATGACATTGAGCATGGCATTTTCATTGAACGGTGATTATCATATTAGTGCCGGAACCAATATTTGCAATGCAAAGTGCTGGCCACCATTGGTTAATCGTTGCTTCCCGTTAATGAAGAAATTGTAATTTTTAGTTGACAACCAAACCAAAATTTGATATACTAATCTTGTAAGTGAGAAAGGACTCAAATGAAAAACGGAATCTATGTTGTTCAAACCAAAGGATTCGTAGAGCGCGAACTTGTCAAAATTTACGAATTTGATGATTATACTGGTCAACAGGTAACATTTTTTAATGATCCAGACAGTTCTTGGAACATTGAACAATTACTTGAGTCTTGTGAAGTTATTTGCCGTTTGGATTTGTATTCTTTTGAAAGGGAGGATGTATGACACTAGAACAAAAGATTAACTAATCTCTTGACAACCAAACCAAAATTTGATATACTAATCTTGTAGTCAGAAATAACCTTGAAAGGGAGAGAAAATTATGACACTAGAACAAAAAATCAACGGTGTTGTCAATGATTTGATCACCAAAGCCATAACCAGCGATGCAAATTCCAGTCATGTATATAAGGAAGCTGCTGATATGCTCCGCGCTGCTCTACAACCCACTCTCAAATTTGAAGGGGTCGCAATGGTTGGTGATACGATCCGCGCCTATGATTTTGAGCCTATAAAGGGACGTTTGGATTCCTATATTGAGGGTGATGTGCGCGAAATCGTTGAAGCCGTTACACCGTTTGGATACAAGGCATATCATGTAATTCTTACATATGATAGTTTTGGCAGAAGGCCACGTGGAACAAGTATTTACGTTCCAATGGAAACAACATTTGATTGGGAAAACAGGGTGCAAAAGATCAACTAATCTCTTGACAACCAAACCAAAATTTGATATACTAATCTTGTAGTCAAGAAATGACAGGAGAGAAATATGACCAGATCGAATCGCGCTTTGCTCACACTTCCCCAAGAACTCACTCTCGTCTATATGGACGAAATTGCAGATGATGTTGAAATGGCTGCTGATGATGAAGGTATGTATGGCGAGGATGAGTATATGTCCTATGCCTATGACTCGTTTTATGATGAAGATGAAGGTGACTTTTATGACGAGCCGGAGTACACAGGATTTCCGAATTTTGACGATGATTTTAGTGATTTTGATGGAGAGGAATTTTAATGATTATGCTTGTTGGTGATACATTTTACAATGATGGTTATTGGATCAATCATGGTCCGGCAATACCAGTTGATACTGTGATTCAAGAGTGTTTTGTTGGTGTTGATAACAAAATCAAGCATATTGGATGTTGCTACACCGGTATTCGGTCCCAAAAGGACAAGCCAGAATATACATATGAAAGAGATTATCGTGACACTTTTTACTGGCGGCACACTGGACTTTCGAGGGAGAATATCAGTTAAATAACAGAAAACAATCACTTTATTTTAAGTAAAATATATCAGATTTTGGTTGACTTCTTACGATCTATTTGATATACTATATATGTAGTCAAGAGAGGGAGAGAAAAACATGAAGGCATCGCAAAAAGTGATTGATCGTGTCAACGGTTTCGTGGCCAAGGTTCAGAGCGAAACTATCACCCACTACATAAAGGATTTGCCAAATCTTGTTCCTGCCGTTATCAGCATTGTCGAGGGTAGCAAGAACTTCAAGATCGTCACAGCTAGTCACGATGGCAGTAGCCGTTCAGTTTATTGTTTCGTATCCAAGGCAAACGGTGATATTTACAAGGCCGCTACTTGGGCCGCGCCAGCAAAACATGTTCGCGGAAATATTTTCGATGCCAATTATGGCTGGAAGACCGCCGTTAATCTTTACGGCGCAAACTACATTGTTCGGTAATTGGAGGAATTTACAATGACATATCGCCAACGAATTATCGAGACATATAAATATGCATCATGCCACAAAACTCTTGGTATGAATAATTATCATGTCGTAATCAATGGTGTATGCGAAGCGTGGGGAGACACTCGTGATAAAGCATGGAGTAATGCTTTTAAATGGTATAAGAATAGAATTGCGGTAAGAACTTTAAGAAAATTTGAATCATGAAAGATAAAGATTTAGTTCTTTCTATATATCCTAACGCAACGGATTATTGCAGAAAAGACTCTATAAAACATTGCATAGTTGATGATATTGGTCATAGCTATATGTTTATTAGTGGTTTTTATTATTTCGAAGACCATGCGTGGGAAGAGGTCGCGAAGAGAATTAAGATGGATATGCTAAGGAAACTGGAGTCTTAAATGACAGACAAAGAATTTGTTCTGAATGTTGAACCGACCGCAAAAGTTAAAAGATACCCACCGGGTTGGATGATGACTACAAGATACGGAAAAGTTGGCAGTGCTTGGTTAACCCTTGCAAATTCTGAGAATGGTTCTTGGAAAAGAATAGCTGATCTATATCGAACAGAGATGCTAAGGAAACTTGAATCATGACAAAAGATGAACAATTCGTGCGAAATATATACCCAAATATTGTTATAATTAAATGGGGTAGCACGTATATTGATGTGCGCGAATCATATGCAGGGAAACTTATTACTATTATGTCACGTGATCCCGGAAAAAATAAACGATGGACTGCAATAAAAAATACTATTAAAAATTCAATGTTAAGGAAATTAGAGTCATGATATATCGTCAAAAAGTTCTTGATATTTATCCAGATGCTTTTCTTGGAAAAAGTTTTTCAGGATTCGTTGTATTTAATGATATTAATCCATTGAGCCAAGATATGTGTTTTGAGTCTTTGGCGTGGGAGAATGCATGGAAAATTATTGAACTCGAAATGCTGAGGAAGCTGGAGTCATAGAATGACAAATAAAGAATTTGTTTTGAGTATTTATCCAGATGCCAAATCTAAAAAATTTTATTGCAATGGAGTTAGGATGACTAATATTATAATAGGTAAGTGGTTAATTTGGGATTCAACAGCAAAAAGTGCCACTGGTTCTTGGAAAATGGCCGCTGATGATTTGAGGAAAACGATGTTAAGGAAGCTGGAGTCATAATGACTAATAAACAATTTGTGCAAAGTGTCGTTTCAACGGCAAAAGCCTATCAAGATCAGAATCTTATCTGGTATATTTCATATAGTCCTATTTTTAATCTTAATACTGCAATTTTCCCACGATCACTGTTTAATTGTGTTACGGCAAAGTCTGCATGGGCAGAAACAGCAAAATTTTTGCGCAAAGAAATGCTAAGGAAGCTGGAGTCATGAAACTAAATCAATCTTTTATCAATATGCATCTTATTCCGCTTATCGAATATCATAAACAGCGAGTGATTGCGGTTTATCCGAAGGCCCATTTCTCGGATGGTTTTATTTATGATGGTTTGATGAAAATTACAAGCGATAGAATGAATATATATGATGGTATTGAATCAGAATATTATGCTTGGATGAAAGCATGGGATTTTATTGAAAAAATGATGTTAAAGAAATTGGAATCAGAATGAACAAAAATGAACAATTCGTGAAGAGTATATATCCAACAGCACATGTTACCCATACATCTCCGGGTGGTGGTGTATGGATGGGTATTATACAATATCGAGTATATCAGGCACATAGCATTAATGAAATCGGTTGTTATAATGAAATTGGTGTTGGAAATACCGAAGGGTGGGCATGGTATATGGCAGTTAAATATATTCAAAAAGAATGCCTTAAAAAGTTAGAAGTATAATATGTCCGATGCTAAAAATTTTGTTCAAGCAATATATCCCAATGCTGTTGCTTTAAGTGCAGGATATTGCAAAGTATGTAATCGTAATCTTCCAGCAGATATGATTGTTATTGTTAATGATCAATTTTATAATTATTTTAGCGCGGCATGTTTATTATTGAGTGGTTTTGAGGATACGGAAGATATTGCTTGGAAGAAAGCAGCAGAATACATTCAACATAATATGTTGAGAAAGTTGGAATTATGAACGATAAAATTTTTGTGCAAAATGTTTATCCAAATGCAGTGGCTTATCAAATAGATTTAAAATTCTATATTGTTGCTGACAAACAAGCTCAATATTGGCAATGGTTAAGTAAAGACTATTATTATGAATGTTATGCTTGGGAAAATGCAGCAAAAAATATTCAAAGAACCATGTTGCAAAAGCTGGAAGCATAATGACCAATAAAAATTTCGTAAAATTGTCTTCTACTGGTGCTTATTGTGCTGAGTATTGTTCTGGTCCTGAGAAATATATAATTGTTGCTTATCCAAATACAATGTGGTTTGGAACCGCTGCTAGAGCAAATACACCAAAAATGGCATGGAAGAAAGCGGCTGATATTTTAAGAAAAAGAATGTTGGAAAGGTTCGAATCATGACTGATAAAGAGTTTGTAAAATCTATTTATCCAATGGCAAATGCACATTATATAAGATATCATAAAAAATATGTTATTATTGATGATGCGGCAACAACTATATGGAATTGGATAAGCTATATGTATGTGTATGAATCTGGTGCATGGCGGAATGCAACAAATGAAATTAAAAAGGAAATGTTGGAAAGATTAGAATCATGACACATAGACTGACATATAGACAAAAAGTAATATCCATCTATCCAGATGCTCATTTTTATTATGGTTATAATATTGTAACTTGGAAACTAAGCAAATATGCTGTTGCTGATTGGAAAACTGGAAGTTATGTATATTTAAGTGCGAGTAAGTATACTGTAAAAGAAGCATGGAAAGATGCTTGGAATAATATTCAACAAGATATGTTAAGGAAGTTCGAATCATGATTGCTAAACAATTTGTTTTATCATTATATCCCAATTCTAGATGTATTCGACTCAAGGAATATCCCATGAATGCTAAAAAATATTATATATCTTGTGCAGTTGCAACTTTTTGGCTTACTCAGGGAAACACATCAAAAGAAGCATGGACAACAACAATGAACATAATTCAAAAGCAATTTTTAGATAAACTAGAAAGCTAAGTAATCTTAAATGACATCTTCCCCGTTGGGCGAGAACTTGCACTGTAATTTTTTCTTGAATAGAATCGAACTGTTCCAGTAAATGTTGGTGGCCAAATGACGCTAAAATTAGAAAAGTATGCATCATCCCCAACTTTTTTCATTGAAGTTTTAACCTGAATCATATTCGAACGGCTCATTATATCTTTAAAAAACTGAGAAACAATTTTTGTATTCTTATTAAGATATTGTTCTGAAACTATATGAGCAACTGTTGTCAGTAAATGATAACCAATAGTATAGTTTTGATTAGTTTTGATTGGTTGATATATTGGATTTTTTAACAATGTTTTCAAATTTTGAGACAACTGTTTTTTATCCATATTCGGATCAGCAATAGCTTTTTTTATTTCGGCGCGTTCTTCTTTTGTAATTACTTTATAAATTATACCTAATTCTAAAGGACCATCTTCCGCAGATTTATCTTTCAATAGATTTAAAATATTAAACAAATACTTATATTTTTTCTGTTCCTGCAAATCAACATATCTTTCTGGATTAGTTTCAATTTCAGAAGTTAAACTTGTTATACTTGCCGCTGCTCCACCTTTTTTATCTTTGGAGCTAACTCCTATCTTGGTGCCTTTATTTAATATTAAAAAACTATCCACTAAAACTTCACTATCATTCATTGGATAACTAATGCGTTTAATTTTTCTCCAACTTGAACCCATTGGTTTCAATAACTGTTCTTCTACTTGTTGATATGCTCCAGAAACAAAATGACCAGTTAACAAGGCTATTGGGGCAGCAGTTTCTCCAAGATCAACCTCATAAGAATTAGAATATATCGAAGCATTGGCAACAGGTGAAACAAACCCAGATTCAACATTTTTAATTAAATTTACTACTTGAAACCGAATATCAGGTGCTAATTCATCATGGGTTGCAATATTTGTTTCAATCTGTTCTATAGCTTCATCAATAGTAAGATTAGCATCCGTTCCAACAACAGTGCTTGGTTTTAAATTTAAATCAGATTTTTGTTGGGATGCATTACGAATAGAATATCCAGTTTCTCTAGCAAAATCTGCATTGGACCAGAAAAATGGTATTGCTCCCATACTCTTAGCATTAAATAATTTCACAAAAGCTACAGTTTCATTTCTATCATTTTTCCAAAGAGTAATCATTGCTGCGCGACCAACTGTATTAATTACATGCCAATTTGCTAATGGTATACGAGTCTGTCTTCTATAAATATTCAATACTTCCATAACTTTTTGCTGACCCGTTTTCAATAATTTTTTTTGTTCAGCGGGTGGTAATTCTTTTGCTTCCAATGGCAAATTATCAATCGTATCATTATCATAAAATAAAGCATCTTCTGGAAATATTACATTACCAATAGCAGTAATAGTTCTTCCCTCAGTATTTGTAAACATTGCTCTTTCCTGAGAACGAATGAACATTCCGCGTGTTGCTTCTGTTAATATTTCGTTATATCGCATATATGTATTTATCCGTCCAGAAAAGAAAACCACAGAAGCTCCGTGGATGAATTTTCTGTTACAAAACCAAAATAAATATTTAACATTTATATTAAAACAAAATAAAATGTATAAATAGAAGTATATGCACAAAGCATTTAAATATCGGGTATATCCAACCAAAGAACAAGAGAAAATCTTGAACGAATGGCAAGGACAACTACGCTTCGTTTGGAATAACTTTCTCAAATCAAATATTAAGAGATATAAATTAGAAAAGAAATTCAATTTCAAATTTGAAATGGCAAACTCATTGCCGATATTAAAACAAGAACACAACTGGATTTCTGCTCCAAGCCAGAGTTTACAACAAGTAGCTCTTCAATTAGATGGAGCACTCAGAAATTGTTACAAACGAAAACTTGGTTTTCCAAAATTTAAGAAGAAAAACGGAAGGCAACAAGGAATTAAAATACCTCAGCAATATGATCAAATAAAAACTGGTTCTAAATTCATTAAAATTCCAAAATTAGGTGAAATGAAATGGATTAGACATAGAGAACTGATAGGTAATTTGAAATCAATTACCATAACCAAAGATGTTGATCAGTGGTATGTTTCTTGCCTTTGCGATATAGATTTTGTTCCAGTTGTAAAAAAAGTAAAATCTATTGAAAATGATATAACGGGAATTGATTTAGGAATCACAAATTTTCTATTTGACAGCAATGGTGTTGTGGTTGATAGTCCGAGATATCTCAAGAAATCAGAGAAGAAATTAAAATCAAAACAAAAGAAATATAGTAATAAAAAGAAAGGAAGCAATAATCAAAACAAAGCACGAATATTATTAGCAAAACAACATAGAAAAGTAAGATTTCAAAGAAGAGATTTTCTCCACAAATTGAGTTTTCAGATAGCCAATGAAAACGCAATTGTTATATGTGAAGACTTAGCAGTAAAAAATATGACCAAAAACCATAAATTAGCAAAAGCAATAAGTGATCAGGGATGGAGTCAATTCATTTCATATTTAACTTATAAACTTGCTTGGAACGGAGGGGAACTAATCAAAATTGATAGATTTGCGCCTTCAAGTCAGATATGTTCGTCTTGTGGTAGCAAACAGAAAATAAGTTTATCAGTTCGAACTTATCTCTGTCCTTCTTGTAATTTGGTCATAGATAGAGATTACAATGCATCTCTTAATATAAAAGCATTTGGTCTTAAAATTTTAAATGAAACAAATAGGGCAGGAATTGCCCGAATATACGCTTGTGGAGATACCTCCAATGGGATATTTGGTATACCGAATATTAGTTGTGTCTCGATGAAACAAGAAGCCAAAGTTGCTTTAGCAACTGGGTGATTCATTGACAATAGATATTGTTATCTGATAAGATATAAATTGAAATGACTACTAAACTTTACAAAATTTGTTATAAACCCGAACAACTAACAACCAATGATGGTTTTGAAATATGGAATAATTTGGAAAATAAAAATCCAGAACTTTGTGAGTTCCCAATTTTTGAAAACATATATGACGCAATGATAGATTATAATGTTGATTATTGGGGAGCAGTTTCTCCCAAGTTTTCACAAAAAACTAACATATCTTCGTATGACTTTTTGGATTGGATTCGAGCAGATCAAGGCAAACATAATGTTTATTTTATAAATCCAGTTCCAATTGTTGAAAGTCTCTTTCCAAGCACCGTGCATCATGGAGAAAATTGTCACCATGGTATGTTAGGATTACTTCAAAGAAATATATCTCATATTACAAATTTAAAACTTGATACACTATATATGGATTACAATACATTTTCCTTATGCAATTATTTTGTTGGTGATAAGATTTTTTGGAATAAATATATGAAGTTTGTTCATTCTTTTTTGGAATCTGTTGATAAAAATACAAATGATAAAGAATTATTATATGGAACCAGTGCAAATTATGGCCCAAATAAAACATTACCTTTTTATACTTTTGTCATTGAGAGACTATTTTCTATATTCCTAAATATCTATAAATCTGAGATTACCGTTTCTCATTATCCATATTCTCGTGAAGCATTGTTAATAAAAACTGGATTATCAGAATCTATAGTAAATGAACTTCAAGCATTATCAGATATTAAACAAGTTGCTATATCTGATGGACATAGCGCAATGATGCAACATTGGGCTTTTTTCAGAAATAGAATGGCCCAACAAAATTCTTATTTATTTTTAATGGAGTAAAATGAAACCTTTATTTATTTGCACGTCAGCCTTACACACAAAACATGGCGTATTTACGGCGGAACAGCGCCTCGCGCAAACTATCCAGACTTTTGAAAGTATTAAAGCAAAAGTTCCCGATTCACGAATATTACTAATTGAATCAAGTGGCGAAAGCTCAATTACAGAAGAGGAATCAGAAAAGATAAAACCATACGTTGAAGGAATATTAAATTATAACCCTGATCAACAAGTGCAAGATGTTTATAAACTTTATATCAACAATCATGATATTACAAAAAATTTAACTGAATTATGTGTTTTTGGGAAAGCATTAGATTTTATTCTACGACAACAACCACATCTACTCAATGATGTAGATCGTGTTTTTAAAATGAGCGGTAGATATATTTTAAATGATGATTTTGATTTATCTAAACATATTGATCCGGCCATGGCGGAATCATATATTTTTTCATCAATAAGAAACAGTCAATTTCCGCCAGAAGTTACTAGTGGTTTAACAAAACAAGTAATGTCAAGATTGTGGAGTTGGAATCCTACTAAAACGGCTCTTGTTTTCTTTAGATATAATCTTATGATGGAGGATTTTATTGGCACAATAAACAGCGGAAAATATAGAGATATCGAACATCTTCTTCTACATTATTTTAATGGTCCTTATCTCAAAGAATTATCAATTATTGGTGTTAATGGTCAGATCGGTCCTAATGGTAATATGGTTTTTGATTAAGGAAATAGCATGGTTTATAAAAAATGTGAACATGGAAAACGAAAAAGTAGATGCAAAGACTGTCATGGTTCTGGTATTTGTATTCATAATAAAGAAAAATATTCTTGTAAAGATTGTGGAGGCACTGGAATATGCATACATAATAAAAATAAAAGCACGTGCAAGGATTGCCATGGTTCTCAGATATGTTCACATAATAAGAATAGAAGTACTTGTAAAAATTGCAATGGTTCTCAAATCTGTGATCATGGAATACACCGAACATCCTGTAAGAAATGTAGAGGTTCTGGAATTTGTAAACATAATAAACAAAAAAATAATTGCAAAGAGTGCGGCACTCACAGAGTTCTTCGTATTAACGGATTCTCAATAGAACAAATAAAAGAAATTGGAAGAGTAAAAGTATGTCAGTTTCCTAACTGTATGGTGCAAAACAAAGATAGGTCTTTTCATTCAGATCACTTGCATGATGGAAATGAAATTAATAAAGAAAATTATAGAGGAGAAATTTGCTGGGGTCACAATACATTAGTAGGAGATTTTGATACACACCCAGAATGGGTAAACGAAGAAGCAAAAGAATATATGATACGAAGACCATATAAAACAAATTAATAAATTTATTCAATATGCTAAATACATTAGAGGGTAAACAGTGACTAAAGATAAATCAAATCGAGTAGATATTGGGGCAATACTTGACAATATTAAGCAAGTTTCATTATCACCTTCATCTATTGAGACTTTATGTGAGATGGAAAGAGTTATAGATGAAAACGGATTATATGCTTTTTTCAATTGGATCGATGGTGAATTAGTATCTGGACCAAATATCACATCATATCGAGTTACTTGCACTTTTTGCTGGCCTTTGGAAAAAATGCCTGATCCTGCTGGAGCACAAAGATTAATACCTCTTGGTTGTAAAATTTTTTATAAAAAAGCATGGTTAGTATATCCGATAAAAATTAAATCAGAAGATGATTTCAGACCAGCTATTAAAAAACCAAAACTTGCAAGAATTAAGGTTTGGCTTGTTACAATCAATATGCCAAAATATTTGATCGCAGAAATAAAACAAAGTAGTAAAGAAATTATGGATAATGAATTAGATAGTTCTGATATGAATGCTTCATATGAACAAAATATAAGCGCAGATGAAAATCAAATGGATACTGGTGAAGATAATACACCAGCACAGATTTCTCCAGAAGGATTTTAAAACTATGACTAAAATAACTGAAGGCTTTCAAGTTGGTGATTTAAAACTAGTGTTAGAACCATATATAGAAATTGATATGTATAGATCAAAAATTGGAAACGATGATGAAATAGTTGTAGTAAATTTTTTAGTAAATGACAAACAAGCAGCTATTGATCTAGTTACATTTTTAGAATGTGGTTATTCATTTATTTTAGATGCAGATATATCAACAAGCGAAATTAAACCCGGTGCATATTTGGTATTTGTAGAATTTCTTAGACGACTAAGAATTATTCCTCAAATTTTTAAAATTATTTCTGATTTATCTGCTTCTAGTGGTATAAATAAAGATAGTTGGAAATTTAGATATGTAACTAATGAAAAATTCTATCCTCTTTCCAAAGAAAATCTTAAATCAATGGTTCCTCTTACGGCAAGAGCATATAAAGATAAAGTTGTTTCACCCATTGAAGAAATGAAGAAATTATCGGGTATACTAGTATATGAATCTATTCAAGATAATATGGAATTACAAACTATTCAACACGCAGCAGGAATCTATAGAAAACCAACCAAGCAAAATTAATAGTTTAATAACTTTTCCAGATAAACCTGTTAAAAATGAACCAATAACAAATTTTGAACTACAAAAGGAGTCTATTCAAATGTCTTTTATTTCAATGAATTTAAAAACTGATTACGAAAAGATTTACAATTTATTTGTAACCTTATTCAAACACGAACCACTATGGGCAGATGTTGCTGAAACAGATTTAGCAGTTATTGCTCCAATAATTAACGAAATTGTATCTAAATTTTCTGGAACTGGAGCACAAGTAGATGTTACAGTAGCCGCTGTTCTTTCTTCTATACAAAAGGATATTGTTCTTGCTACTAAATTTATTCAATCATTGGATTCCAGTAAGAACTTATCAGATGTTCTTAATGCAATTTTATCAAATCTTCAAGGTTTATTAACTCTTAGTTCTGTAAAAAGTAGCGCATTATACAACGAAGTTACTGTTTTGGTATCTAGTATTGCTTTAGAAATTCAAACAATTCTTGCAAATTTACCTAAATAATTTTCTTCCAGAAACTTAAATAACAATATATCAATTTTATCTTTGTCTTTATATGATAATGGTATATTGTTATTTTTGCAAAAATCGAGTTTAATTTTATCATGCTGCTGAGTATATATTAATTTATTGTTTCCGCCAAAATGTTCATATGAAATATAATGTTGCGATCCTTGAAATTCTATTAATCCAACCAATATTGCATCTTTAAGTATTGCAAAATCAAACGGAAGAGATATTTTATCCTTACATTCTATTATTTTAAACTGATGATTATATTCAATGTTATTTTTTATTAAAAAGTTTTGAATTATTCGTTCTCCGTTGGATATTTTGCATATTGGGCATCCATTTCCAGATAAATGAGAACTTGGTTTTTGTATAAAACTTCCATGTTTTTTGCATACAATTGTTACTTTTTTGTGAGATGATATGTATTTAACTAAATTATAATCATATATACTACCATGAATAGAAACCGCATCTGTTATAAATTGTGCGGGTGACTTAGATAAAATATTTGATATTTTTGTTGTTGCGCATTTTTTACATCCTCTACCAGATAAATGATTGTTTGGACATTGCCAAAAAGAGTTATGTGTTGGACATATAATTTCTATGGGTATTTTTGTTCCAGCATAAATTGATTTACTATAATCATACTTAGAATAATGAACAATATTTGCTTCATTTACAAAATTTTCAATTGTTTTAATTGGTTTTGGTTTTTTATTTAAATTCCCGCATTTCACGCAACCATGCCCATTAAGATGAATTTTTGCTAATTGTAAAAAATCCCCATGAATAGGACAGTTTATAATAATTTTAGTTCTACCACTAATATAATTAGATTTTGTATAATTATATTTGCCTTTGTGTATATCTATTGATTTTTCTATAAATTTTTCAGTAGTTAGCTTGGTTGTTGAAGGATAAATATTCATATCTAATTGTTTCCTATGGCATTAGAGTAGTTGGGGAGCAAGGTTCCACTAACTATATAAGTATTTATCGTAACGAGGATTAATAATGTCTGAAAATCGAAGAATTGGTAGCAAACCCGCACCATATATGAGAACTGATAACAATGGTATGTTCCAAAACAGCGGGCCTTATATTGGTATAATTAAGAATAATATTGATCCTACATGTGCTGGTCGTTTACAAGTGTACCTTCCAAAATATGGCGGTCCAGATGAAAACGATCCGAGTAATTGGGTTACTGTAAATTATGCCTCTCCATTTCGCGGTCAAACAAGACAACGAATTGATCTAGATTGGTATATAGATTCAAATGTTGATTTTTCTACAACGGATGGAGCTATCCAAGAGAATTCATTTCAGAGTTACGGATTCTGGTTTGTTCCTCCTGATTTAAATGGCAGAGTCCTTTGTTTTTTTGCTCATGGCGATCCATCACAGGGTTATTGGACATCTTGTATACAGGATTCCATGGATGCACATATGGTTCCGGGAATTGGTGCAGTTAATGCTGCGACATCATCTAATCCCGGATCAGGTGGTTATATATGGAAACCAGAATCAATTGCTGGAACAAATGCTATACCAACACACACAATGCTTCAAAATTATATTCAAATTAAAGATTCTAGTGGAAATGCAGAAATTCCTTCTCGCCTCCCAGTTAGTGAACCAGTTATTATAAATCAAACAAATTCAAATCCATCAACACCTTCTCAAGTTTTAATGGTTCCACAAGTATATCAAACAAGACAGTTAGGTATACAAGGATTAGCTTTTGATTTTATTCGAGGTTCAACTAGTGCAAGCAGTGTAAGAGAAAATCCAAGTCAGGTTTTTGGAATTAGCACACCGGGAAGATTAACAAGTTTTGCTAATGTTCTACTTAGTCAAAATATTATTTCAAATCTTAATTCATTTGTAAATTCAGGACAAAATCAAAATTCTCCTCAAGGCCAAGCATTAGTTAATGCTCTTGGTTGTTCATATAGAACCGGAGGTCATCAATTTGTAATGGATGATGGTTCTGTTACTGGACAAGATCAAGGTATTAGAATTAGAACAACTGGCGGTAATGAAATTCTAATGGACGATACCAATGGACAAATTTATATAATCAATGGTCCGGGAACCGCATGGGTTGAATTATCTCCATCCGGTAGAATTGATATTTTTTCTGAAAATGATTTTTCTATAAGAAGTCAAGGAAATATTAATCTTCATGGTGATAAAAATATTAGTATAAACGCAGGTAAAAATTTACTATTACATTCCGATGGTGATACACAATTTGATAGTTCTGGTAAATTTATATCTCGTAGCACTGGAGGAGTAACGATTTTTGATTCCTCTAAAATGAATCTTGGAACAACTGGTCCATTAAATATATCCAGTGCAAAAGCTGAATTAAATACTGGAAGTGAGTTTCATGTTCAATCCGCAGATATTCAAGCTCCCGGAACAGCGGCAATAGTAAAAGACCCCGGAATAATTATGCAAAATAAACAAATTGCGGTTTCAAAACAAACAGGTTCAAATGTTTGGTGGCAAAACGGAACATTTAAATCAATCACAAATATTGCTCCATCCCACGAACCATGGCCAAATCACGAAATAAATGGAATAAAATCTGTTATTCCTCCGGGTAATGCGGCTGGAACAGCAATTGTTAGACCACAATCTGGAACAACTAGTTCTGGAATACGTGGAACTAAACTTGGTCAATCTATAAATGAATCTGATATTGCTACTCAACCATTAACTGGTCCATTATGTGGATTAACAGTAATTGAAACCCAAGCATTTTTAGCTGCTTTAGGTAAGAGTGAATCTGGATGGCCAAGAAATAATCCCGGTAATGGTGGAACAACTAAATGGAATATTAGTAATGGTGGTTCTGGATATTATGCAGTTAATCAACTTGGTTTTACTGGAAAATATCAATTTGGCAACTTGGCCTTGGAAACTTTTAAATTTTTAAAACCCGGTAGTTCAAAAAATTCAACAACTGCAAATGCTATAAACAATCCTGCTAATTGGACTGGATTTATGGGTTGCAATAGTGCTGTAGATTTTATGAACAATGGTGCAGCACAAGAAGCATTAATAATGGCAATGATGAAAGCAAATTGTAAACAACTTTCTTCATGGGGAGTAATTACAACAAACAGTTCTCCTGAAGATATTGCTGGTTATTTGGGCGTATGTCAATTGGTTGGGTCAGGTGGAGCACTTACTTATTATAGACAACAAAATCCAAACGGATCACTATATAATGCACCTACAAAAGTTTACTCAACGAATGACGCAAATGGAAGCACCGCATCTAGATACTTTGCATTAGGAAGCAATGCAGTTCAAGTGGCAGCATCTTCGTCTAATGCTTAATATTTCGTATCGGTAAAAAAGATGTTAGTTTATTGTCATAATCTATATGATTCTTTCCAGCAGGATCATATTTTTTTCCATTCCATATTAACACCCAATGCCAATTTCGTGTTCCTTTAATTGGTTGTTTTGCAATGGCAAATATTGGTTGATTTTTCTTGGAATATCTAACTAATCTATTTGGAACAGCATACCCAAAACTTCTTAAAATTTTAACTAACATTTTTGTATTTAAACCATGGTCAGTGGGAAATTTTTCTCTAATTTCTTTTCTAGTTTTACCACTAAACATAGCTATACATGTATGACCGCAGTCCCATGAACCACGTGGTTGTCGTTTATATTTAAATGTTATCATAATTTATTCAATAAACGAAAAACTAGTAAAACCGTTTTCTTTTGTTACTTTACAAATTGTTGGACATTTAGAAATAAGTTCATCTTTATGACTAATTAACCATACATCTTTGTGTTGTTCTCTTCCCATATCTCTGAGTAATTTTGCTGCTGCTTCTGTTCCTCCACTATCTACACCACTATCCAAAGATTCATCAATTAACAAAATATTAATATTTTGAAACAATGATTCATATACATCTCGAAAAGAAAAACTCAAACCTAAACTCAATCGGGCCATTTCACCACGAGATAAATTACCACTACTGAGTTCTCTTCCAAGTTCTGAAATTTCAACAGATAAATCATTTTGAAAAACAACTTCGTGTGGTAATCCAAGTAATATCAAATAATATTTAAGACGAGTATTCAAATAACTTAAATTTTGTTCAATAATCTTTTTACGAATGAAACTATCTTTATTGGTTAATAATTTTTGTAAAAATTCTTGATGATCTATAAATCTCGACAACGCATTTAATTCTGACATATCAATTATTTCAATAGCATTACCAAGCATACTTTCAATTTGTGATTGATATGGGTCTATTTCATTTTGTTTTTGTGTATATTCTTGATTCAATAACATCAATTTATTACGATGATTATGAGCATCATCAATTGACTTATAATTTCTTTCTTCTGGTTTATTAAGAATAGGTATTAATATCAACTCTGACATTAACACCTCCATGCTTTCTTTTATAATAGAAATTTCATTTTTGCTATCATTATATTGTTTTTGAACTTCCAATAATAACTCAGAATGTTTGTCAGTTTGAAGTTTTTGTTTACATGTTTGACAGCATTGCTCCTGTAAAATTTTCAAATCGTCTTCAAGCTGAAGTATTATTTTTTCTTCTTTATTATAAGCTAAACTCATTTGTGCATGTTGTTGTTTTAAATTCGATCTATCTTTCTCAGCATCATTATAAGTATCCCATTCACTATGAAGTAATAATTCTTTATCAATATCTATTTTTGATAATTTTTGAATAGATAAATCTAATTTCTTTAAATTTTCTATTTTTTGATTTGCCCATGCTTTTTGTTTTAATTTTAAACTATCAATTTGGCTTTGGATTCTTTTGTTAGCTGTCTCACTAGCTTTAATTCTTGCATCCTCTTTCGTAAGACTGTCACGAGCAATCTTTATTTCTTCCTTGAGTTGTTCAGCTTTTTCACTAAGCAATGTAATTCCTAAAAGTTGTTCAATAATATTTTTTTGGTCAATATTTTTTTGAAATAAAAAAGGCTGAGTATATGTATTGATTGCTACAATTTGACAAAACATATCATGTGTCATCCCAATAGCCTTATCAATTTCTCGTTGTGTTTCTCGATTATCACCCTGTGCAGAATCGTCAACCGTTTCTGATTTTTCTTTATCTATTTCTATATCTGTAAACTTTTTACCATTTTCATAAAATTCTAAAATACGAGGTTTCAATCCTCGCACAACACGATAACTCTTGTCATTAGATTCAAAATCCAAAGTTACAAGCATATTTTTTTCATTTGTTATGTTTACAAGATGTTCTTTTTTAATATTAGATATTGGCCAACTAAATAGGGCGTAGCTAACAGCATTAATTAGTACTGTCTTTCCAGACCCGTTTCTTGATCCTTCACTATCTCCACCCAAATCCAAATTTTCACCAAGAACCAAAACAAGTTCTTCGCGATTAAAATTGATTGTTTGTGTTGCATTTCCACAACTAAGAAAATTTCTTATTGTTAAATTATGTAATTTTAGCATCAACCTTCCTGAATTATTTCAATATTTGAACCCTTGAATGCTATATATGTTGCTTCATTTTTTACCCAACATCCAGAATTATAATAATCAACTCCATCTATCGTTGAATGTTTTGCTTCATGGGTATGACCACAACATATAACATCGAATTTATGTAGTTTAGCATACTTTATTGCTTTTTGTTCAACAACCGATGACAAATTCTGAAAATTTGCCGTTATCTTATCTAGCCATCTCGGAAATCCTTTTTTAAGAAACGAAATTTTTTGTATTTGCAAAAATACCCAACTTAAAAAATTACTTAAACCGCTCCAATATGAAATTGTTGGATCAAACTGATGACCATGCAACGCTATATACCTTTTATTATCTATCATCCAGATATATTTGTCAACAACTGTTATACCTACCAAATGACTTAATACCTCAACTAAACCAATATCATGATTCCCATACACCCACACAATCTCTATACCAGTTTTTACATTTGAGAGAATTCTAATATAGCTTAAAACTTTCCAATCATCTCCCTTTAAACGAGAAAAATTTAAATCTGCAAACATATCGCCGAGCAATATCAATCTTTTAAATTTTATGGTTTTAAGTAAATGTAAAAATTTTTTACTTTCAGCGATTGGACTTCCCAAATGCAAATCGCTCAAAATAATAGTATCATATTCAATATTAGTTTGCATTGTATATGTCATCCATTGTTAATTCATGTTCTTTATTCTTCCAATCATCTGGAAGAATAACATTTGTTGGAACTGTTTTAAACATTGGTGAAATCTGTAAATCAGTATATCCTGCATTACAACAACCAATTCTCACAACAATAAATGAATCGTCTGGGTGTTCTGTAGCATATTGTATAAATGTATCTACATGTTTTTTTATTTCTGATAATGGCAAAGTAATATATGGCGTAAGTTTGGTAGGAATTCCATAACTGTTTCCTTGACGACCCTCTCCTTGACCATAAATAGCTCCCCATTTTTTATAGGCTTCAAGGGCAGAGCCTTTACCATGAATTCCAGCACGATTAGCCCCAAATACCAATACTTTTGCCATTACAATCCTTTATAAATTTCCAAAAGAAGATTCTTATCATAATATTCCGATGCTATATTATTTAGGAGTTGACTTTGAACAATACTATCAACTGATTGAAATTTAATATTTCCAGTTGGATATAAATCAACCGAATGAATATCTTTTTTAGTTGATATAATACTCAATTCTCGTAATTCATACTCTTTTATTAAGTTTTCTTTTAAATATGTTGCTTCTTGATAAGTTATATCTGTATCTAAGATCAATTTTATATAACTATGGTTCGGTAAATATTTCGAAGGGTCAACAACTAAATCACTTATTCTCACTGTGCGATATTTTGGTGCTTTTTCCCAAGTATGAAATGTTGGTTCTTCTCCCCATGGCAAAATCATACAGCCACGTTCATCATCTCCTGCATCTCCAAAATTATGAGGGAAAGCGTTGCCAATATAAGTAATATTGTCTCTTTTTTGTCTTTTATGAAAATGCCCACTATAAATTTGATGATAATCTTTAAGATGTTCCGCTCGTAATTCTCCAACTTCTGGCATTGTAACCATACTATTCATTAAGAATCCACCCAATTCTAAATGAGCAAACATATATTCAGATTTTTTACCAACTAATTGTTTATATTCATCTTGAACCAACCACGGAACAAATATAGAATCACCAATAACAGTAATTTCATTCAAAATTTCAATATGAGAAATGTGTTCTGCCCATGCAATACTACTTATGGTTCTCTGATCACGATAATAATTATCGTGATTACCCGGTATCATAATAACCCTATCAAACCCATCACTTAAAATTCTCAAACCCTGTAAACCATAATTCATTGTTACCAAATTAGTATTATTTCGATTATGAAAATAATCTCCAAGAAATATACATATATCACAATCATTTTGTTGCGCTACTTCCACAAACCAATGTAAATAATCTAAACAATCTTGATTATGAATATTGCTATTTCCTTTATACCCAATATGTAAATCTCCAAAAATTGCCGCTTTTTTAAACAATTGACTCATTAACTACTCCTCAAATTTGTTTAGTGTATCTTGTTGAATTTTTTCCCATGCATTTATCCAAGCCTTTGTTTCAGTGTCACAACCAGAACTATACTCGTACTCGTGATATCTGTAATTGTTTTCTATTGGACCTTCTAGTATATAATATACCCAATCATCATATTGAATATGATCTTCATTAAAATAAGAAAATTTCCTAAGTAAACACATTGCATTTGGATAAATTTTTAAAACTGATTTTTGATTTTCAATTAAAATATCTAACATTATTTGTTTCATCTCTCAAATTTATCCAACATTTCTTGTTGAATTTTTTCCCATGCATCTCGCCATGCAAGTTCTTCAGTATCGGACCATCTACTATAACAAGATGGCCATCTTGGAAAAACTCTTCCAAGATTTAATTCCCGCATAATTTCCACTGGTATATCCATAATACAATATGAACCATTATATGTAAAGCACTTAGCATCTGGATAAATTTTTTGAACTTGATCACAAAACAAAATCATCATATTACTCATATTTAATAATATACTCTAATACACTACCCTTTATAAAGTCTTTATTTTCATTCCAATCAGATTCCCAAATTGTTATAAGATTGATATTTTTATCTTTGCACAATTGTAGCTTTTGTTGATCTTTTTTCCAAATATCACTTGCGAATAATTTCAAATTTTTATTATAATCTTCAGCAATATAATATTTTGGATTCATATGCCAATAATCGCCATTAAATTCAATGGCAAACTCATATTTTGGAAAATAAAAATCCAATTCAAATGGCTTAATTGCTGTTCTATTATTTGGTTTAAATTCTATATTATTTTTTGTTAGCCATATAGAAATTTCATTTTCAAATGAACTCGATATTCTGGATAAAATTTTTAAACCAAATTTTTTATGAGTTCTGGAAATTTGACTGTCACTTACACCCAATTTTCTAGCTAAACTACTCCGGCTATTAATAGACAATAATTTCGCAAACTTTTCTCTATTATTCAAAATATCTAATGATTCTAAAGATATATGTTTTTGCGAATAAAAATCACGATTATAATTAATTTGACAAGATGCCTTTTGTTGTTCTTTAGAAATATTCAACTGAGAATAATGCAAAACGTTATATAGTGAAAGAGAAGTAGCCATACTTTTATTCAAAAACGGTTTGTGTTGAAGCGCATGTTCCACATTGTATCTCTTTAAAAGAGTATCTTTGATTCTATTTTGAACTTCTGTTGATTGACTTGGGTGAACCGTTCCCCAATTTTTAATACTGGTTTCTTGTTTTTTATTTTGAATTTCTGCTGACTGGCTTGGATTTCTAACACCAAAATGTTCTATACAAGTTTTAATTTTTTGTTTTTTAAATTTAGAAACTTGACTAATGTGCTCTTTTCCATATCTTTCTATACACGTATTTTTAGTTTCAACACGAGTATATGGACAAGATCGCAAACATCTAAATTTTTTTGAGTGGAAATGTTTTTGTTTACCACAAAGGCAAATTAGTTTAGTATCTTGATGAATATAAAGAAAAAGTTTCTCACAATCTTTTCCGGTAAATGAAGGGAATTTAATTCCAACAACAGATTCTATTTCTGACCACAAAAAAACATCATTTTTTAATTTCCAGAATCTTCTCGTATAATTTTTGATATTTTGATATATTTCTATAATTTGTTGATTTGTTGTCATTTCCATATATTATTTATTCCTCAAATGACATATCTGAATTTGTTTTACTAAATGATGGATTCATATTGTTATCCAATAATAATTTATCTCGTAACTGTTGATTTTTCTTTTCAATATTCAAAATTCTAACAAAAGAATTTGTGCTTATGGTTGTAAAAAAAGCAAAAGGATTAGCTGATTTTAGTTCATTAAATTGCAATGCAACCTGACATAATTGTAACACAGCTTGTCCTTGTAATTCTTCTCTATATGAATAATTTCTAAATTTACTTAACATTGAATATTTTTCTACTAATTTCATAATCATTCTAGCTAATTTTTCTGTCATTTCTCCATGAGTTTTACAAAATTCTCCTGATTCTAAAGAACCCTTCCAATGACTTTTTCCAACTAAAAATGTATTATTGTTTTCATCCAAGCGATAATGAAAAAATGGTGGAAAATTAAGTCTAATGTGATCTGCTTTATTAGTATCAAAAGATTCTTTTGCTAATACTTCCTCAATGACACTATCTTCATCGGTGATATCCAATTCTTCTTTTTGTAATTCATCAAAAAATTTGTTAATACTTTCGCTACGAGCCATACGAGATTTTTTAATCAGTTTTGTGGCTTTTGGTGGTAACAATGGAATATGTTGCCAAGTCATTATTCTAAAAACCAAATCGGTATTTGGAATAGTATTAATATCAAACTGGATTCCTTCACGCAAGAATCGTGCCGAGCGTGTCACTTTTGCTTGCTCAATAGTAAGTTCATTTATTTCATCCAATGAAGTTAAAATAATATCATATTGATTGTCTTTTTCTGGATTTATAAATGAACAATATGTATTTTTAGATAAATGAATTTCTTTTAATAAGTCGCGATTATTTAAATAATTTTGTTTGATGGTGCCTCCGTAATGCCTATGTTTTAGTAAGATAAATATTAGTGTAACTTTAGTATAACTTATAACTATAAAGAGGTCAAGAAAAAAATGGCAATTAATACATTTTCTGTTGGTGGGCAATCATCTTTTTCTAACCCATCATTGCCATCTTTTTCTACTTTAACACCGGCACCGCAAATAAGTGATTATAGTGGTTTAGACCCTAGTAGCAGTAGATTAAGTAGTTTAAATATTCCTTCATCAATGTCAACGACACCAATTGTTACTTTAGCTGGTTCTTCACTTAACGATAAAAGAGTTAGAATTTCAATGTTACCCGGAAGTCCTGCAATTTTTTATAAAGATAAAACAAATACTTTATTATCTACTTATTTAGGTGCCACAAATGGAATGTTGTTTCCATTTCAACCAAAAGTCGATATATCATTTTCTGCAAACTATCAAGCACAAAAAGTTGTTCAAAGTAATTTTGCTTTTTATAGTTATGAAAATAGTGAATTAAAACCTTTTGAATTAAGTTGTAACTTTCCTGTTAGAAATCTATATGAAGGTCAATATGTTATTGCCGCTATTACATTTTTAAGAAGTTTAACAATGATGTTTACTGGAAATGATGTAAATGGTGGAGGGAAAGATTTATCTGGATCACCGCCATTAGTAGTTAGTTTGCAAGGTATGGGGTTTGGTGGTTTGGATTTTATTCCAGTAGTTATAACAAATGTTACTACAAGTTATCCAGATGATGTAGATTATGTATCCATTACTATGCCCGGTGTTGCTGGAATTGCAAATGAAATAATAAAGGTTCCAACTATTATGACTATTTCTGTTAGTTGCACACCAATGTTTAGTCGTGCATTTGCATCACAATTTAGTGCATTAAAATTTTCTTCTGGAGATTTAAGAATGCTTGGGCCAAACGGATTTTCAACACCAGAAATAACAACAGCAATATCTGGTCCAAATGGACTTACAAGTTCTCAATCAATAACTGTATCTGCTTCTCCCACAACAATACAAACAACTAGAGATACATCTCTTGATAATTTACAAATAGGATAATATATGAAAATATCATATACTAGTAGTAGTGTTTATTATAATACCCCGGTTGATTCTCAAGGACGATTGGGTATATGGGTTCCTCGCCCAATTTCATCTTCAACAAGTGATCAAATTATTACTATTTCTGCTGTGTATAATCTCCGGCCTGATCTAATGGCATACGATATGTATGGTGATCCAAACCTATGGTGGGTCTTTGCTCAAAGAAACCCAAATTCTTTAGCGGCTGATCCTTTAAATAATTTTGTCACTGGTCTTCAAATATATGTTCCAAACGCACAAAATTTAAAGAGTTTTTTAGGACTATAATTTATGTCATTTACCGCACAACAAGTTATAAACAGTTTAACTCCCGCTGAACTTCAAATTTGGAATGGATTATCCACTGACCAAAAAAATGTTATTTTATCCGATGATAATTATCCAAATATTGCTTCTATTAAAGGATTTTTAGATACAAAAACTGCAAAAAATATTGTCTCACAAAACACCACCACATCTACTAAACCAGTTAATACTTTAAATGACGATAATTCATCAACTGTAACTACACAATCACCAACTGATGCTCCCACTATTTTTGTTCCTTTACCGAATATATTACGTCCTTATGCTAGTTATAGTCCAATTTTATCTTTATTAGTAACAAATACATTAAATTATAATAAAATGATCACTGCTACATCAGTGGATCAAAAATATATAGCAAGTGATTGGCAACTTATATGTAAATCTGGTGGTGTTGGTAAAAATAAGGCAGTTGGATTTAGTGGAGAAAATACTGCATATTTTAGTCCAGATATGTATATAGATGATGCTACAGTTAATATTGTTGTTGGAATGAGTCAGGAAAATAGAGGAAGCAATGCAACAGATATTGAATTAAATATTATTGAACCATACGGAATGGATTTTATTGAACAATTATATGATTATTGTAATACTGCTCTTGGTGAAAATAATTATTGTCAAATCCCATATATGTTAAAAATAGAATTTAAAGGATATAAAGATGATGGAACAATAGAAACTGTTCCAGACGCAACAAAATATATTCCAATTAGTCTTAATGCGTTAGATATTAAAGTAAACAATATGGGTGCTATATATAAATTATCAGCTATAGCTCTTAATGAACTCAGTAATTCTGAAATATATGGTAGAGTTCCAACTAATATTCAACTTGGCTCATATGAGGCATTAAATGCAGAAATAACACAGTCTGCACAATCTGGAGATACTACCGATATTCAAAATATTGACGCGGCGATTACTCCTGCATTACAAGGTAATGGTCTAATTTCAGATATTATAAAATCATTTATGGATGTTCTCAATAATATTCAAAAACGATTATTTGATGAGGGTTCTATAGATTCTCCAGATATTTATAGTGTAACATTTCCTCCAATAGAAACTCCAAATGGAACAATAGATCAATCTCTTTATCTTGATTTATCTACACTTTCTGGCATTCCAGTAACAGCAAAAGATAACTCTATGGGAACGCCGATAATCAATAATAATCAATTCAATATACCAGCATATACCAAAAATACTAATTTATATGCACCTGATGCAATCACTGGAAAAACACCAAATGGATCAGTGACATATGGAGATCAACTTATAAGTTTTAGCAGCGGAAGTAGTATTTTAGATTGTTTAAATACATTGCTAGTTAATAGTAATTATATTACAACTCAAATAAATCAATATAATAATCAAATAAAAAACATAAACACCCTCGCTTCCGCAGCTAATTTACAAATTGGTGCCCCTATCCCTACAATGCTTCAAACATTATTATATGAGTTAGATAATACTACATTATATTGGTTTGTTATTGTTCCGTCCACAACATATTCTACTTATGATCATCTGCGTGGACGATATTCCAGATTTGTAAATTTTACTATTCAACCATATAAAATTTACAATGCACGGAGTATCAGTGTTCCAAATGATGATCCTATTTCAAATAATAGAGTTGTAAAAGAATATGATTATATTTTTACCGGTAAAAATACAGAAATTATTACATTTGATCTTAATTTTAATAATGCATTTTATACTTATGCCCAATTTAATCATGATACTAAAGGTCAGGCAACTGGAACCAGTTCGCCAGCAAAACAAGTAGCTGGAGCAGATGTTCCACCTATTAAAAATTTGTTATCTATGGTTTCATCTCCAACGAATTCTGGACAATCCATTCAATTTGTAAGTAGTAGTTCAAAAACAGCAATTGGAACTGGAGCACAAACGCCAGAAAGAAATCAAGCATCCGATGTAGTATCTACAATTTATGCAGTTGGAGAACAAATTCAACTTGATATGACAATATATGGTGATCCAGATTTTATTCGTCAAGATGGTATTTTTTATAATCCTCTAACTACTCATGCTTTTTCTACAAATCCACGAGGAATTCTTTTTAATTCTGGTGAAGTTTATGCAAATGTAAATTTCAAAATTCCACAAGATATAAATTTAAATACTGGAACATTGGATTTATCTTTTGAAGGGTCTCCGATAAATTACAAACGTAATGTTTTTAGTGGCCAATATAAGATATTTTCGGTTACTAACAAATTTAATAGAGCTTTATTTACACAACAAATATCAATGTATCGTTATGTTGATCATCATAATTTTGATTTAAGTGAGCGAAATTCTCAAGATATTAAAGATGCTGTATCAAGAACTGCACAACAAAATGCCATACCTCCTGAATTGAAAAAGATTCCTGTTTTGCCTCCGAATACTATTAATGCAATAAATACAACCCTAACAGTATTGAAGGGTCTTCCATTACCATAGAGATAAATACTAAAAGAAACACTGGAGTAATATAAAATGAGATTATCAGATTTATTTGAGGCACCATTTACACCACCGGGAATTTCATATGTTTTGAATGATCCACAAAATAACGCTGCTGTGGGACAAAATACAGCTAATGCTGTAGCTCAAACATCCAATGTTGCTCCAATAAATGGAAGTATTCCAGCCACAACAACAGGAGTAGCACCATCACCGAATGGCCCACAACAACCAAATCCCGCTGCAATGGGATTAGCTCAACAACAATTTCAAAAAGGTAGTATTCAATCTATAAAAATGGGTCCAAACAGTGTCCCTCAACCAATGAAGGTTACAGATACTTCAAATAATAATTCAATGGTAAAAGGTCCAACAGTTACTCTAGGAAATCCAAATAATAAAAATCAACCAGAACAAACATATCCATTATCAACTTTTGCTAAAAAATGAAAATAAAAGAATTACTACGAGAATACAACGAACAACGACTTATTAATGACTTTGGCAACAAGATTTTATCAAAAGCCAAAACAGATATTTCTGCTCCAAAAACCAACGATATTAAAGACATTTTAACTAAAATAACAGCAATGGACCCAACTCCAAACAAAGAACTAACTTTCTGGTGTGCATTAAATTACGCAAATAATGGAATAACTAGATTTGAAGACATCGGAAAGGCTATGAATGCATTGGAAGATTATAAGAAGTTATTACGAAAACCAAATTTGAATCCACCATTACAAATCAGGGATATAAACCAAATTCGTGGTTTGGTTAATTTAGAAAAAATAGTTGATCAATACCCGAAAGAAGAGATAGTATCTAATAAAGAAGCAATGAATCAAGAAGAACAAGGGTTTTATGAATCAAAGGAAGCAACTTTGCTTTATAACAGTGATCAAATTAAAGTAGTTATACCAAATACTAAAAAAGCAAGTATTTTCTTTGGAAAAGGCACAAAGTGGTGCACTGCTGCAACAAATAATAATATGTTTTCTAATTATAGTAAGAAAAATGATCCTCTTTATATAATAATGATCAAGGGATCAAATGAAAAATATCAGTTTCATTTTGGAACTAAGCAATTTATGGATATTAGTGATAAAGACATAAATCCCCAAGAACTAGCTAACAAATATCCAATTCTATATAAAATATTTGAACCGATTGCTATTAAACATTTATATTTACCTCTTATTAAAAACCCAAGCGAAGCCGTGCAATTGGTAGCTGTTAATCAAG
>Ga0302319_10002829_pt1 | contig 36920 bp, 25 predicted proteins | sample Bog_T0_2_FD_203319 | JGI IMG/M metagenome (GOLD analysis project Ga0302319, IMG submission 203319) | Peat permafrost microbial communities from Stordalen Mire near Abisko, Sweden - Bog_T0_2 | ecosystem: Environmental > Terrestrial > Soil > Wetlands > Peat | place: Sweden: Abisko, Stordalen Mire...
CGACATGCATCGGACGAAGAAATTCTTCGTGCTCACCATGGAGCTGGCGCTGGCCGTCCTCTTCGGCGCGATCGCCATGTCGCTGCCGATGGCCGGCTTCTTCCGGATCAGCATCGCGATCTTCTGGATCGCCGCGTTCACCTCGGCGACCCAGGATATCTGCGGCGACGGCCTCTACCTTGTCTCCCTGTCCAAGCCCGTGCAGGCCCGGCTTGCTGGGGTGCAGAGCACCTTTTGGGTCCTGGGCAAGGTGCTTGCGACGGGCCTGCTCATCTCGGTCCTGGACCGGGTGAGGATCGCCTACCACTGGCCCGAGGAGCGCATGTGGGCGGTGGTGATGGCGGCGGGGGCGGGAGCGATGGTCCTCCTTGCGGCGGTGCATTTCGTCACGCTGCCCTCGGGCGGGGTCTCGCAGCGGCCGGGAAGCGTGGGGGAGGTGGTGGATGACTTCCTCGAAACGGCCGTCAGTTTCTTCCACAAGAGGATGTTCTGGGGGATGATTGCGTTCGTCTTTCTCTACCGACTCGGGGAGGGCCTCATCCTCATGGAAGGCCAGCTCTTTCTCCAGTCGGCCGTCGGCAAGGGAGGTCTCGGACTGACGGCGGGGCAGGTCAGCGATATCGACGCCGTGTGGGGCACCCTGTTCGTGATCCTCGGCGGCCTGCTCGGGGGCGCCTTCGCCTCCCGCCTGGGCCTGGCGCGCTCGCTGACGATCCTGGGGATCTGCCTGAACATCCCGCACTTCACCTATGTTTTCCTGAGCCAGACGGCGGCGGCCGGCCATGGCGCCAGCTACCTCGAGACGGCGACCATGGTGAGCATCGAGAAGTTCGGCTACGGATTCGGCTTCGTCGGCAACATGATCTACATGATGCAGCAACTGGCCCCCGGGCGCTCGACGATGACCCATTATGCCTTTGCGACCGCGCTGATGAATCTCGTGCTCGTGCCCACAAACATGATTTCGGGGCCGCTGGCGGAACGCCTCGGCTTCTCGACCTTCTTCCTCGTTGTGATGGGGGCCTCCGTCCCTTCCGTCTGGGCTGCATGGAAGGCGCCCTTTCCCCTGGCCCTGGACAAGGGCACGGAGGCCCTGCAAGAGGGTGGGGACCATGTGGTCGTCACGCTCGACGATCCGACGCGGATCACGCCCGCCCAGCGCGCCGTCCAGTTGATCGCAGGCCGGGCGTCGATCTACGCCATGCTCAACATACTGGTCATCCTGCTGGTCGACACCAGGATTCTCGCCTCCCTCCAGGATCGTTCCCCGGGGGCGGGCCTGTTCGCCTTCGTCCTGCTTGTGGCCAGCGCCGCGCTCAAGTTGTTCCTCGGCTGGAAAACCTTTGCCTGCGCGCGAAGGGCCGGGGAGGAGGCCGCACTCACCGGCGAGGACGTCTACCGCAGGAATGCCGGGGGGGCCAGGGTTGCCACCTGGCTTTGCGGGGTTGTCGGCGCCGGGGTCTTTGCCCTGGGCGCCCGGATGGCGTTCTGAGGATGGGTGGAATTACGAATCGTCCTGATTGACCTTGCTCCGGGGGAGGGCGCAATCCTTCCTTTGGGCGCCGCTTCATTTCAGCCCGTGGCTGAAGGGCGGTTCGGCTGGCACCGGCCGATTGCCGCACATCCAATCCAGACTGCCAGTCCGTTCGAATTGTGACCTTCAAAGCATCAGCCCTTCTGCGCGCTGCCCGGCTGACCGCCGCGGCAGCGGGCGGCGCCATCGCGCTTGCGGGATATTCGCAGAGCAATTACGCCACTCCCTATGCCTTTTCAACGCTGGCCGGATTCGCGCCCGGCAGCGCGGATGGAACCGGCGCCGCCGCCAGGTTCAACGGGCCCTCCGGCGTGGCCTTTGACTCCAGCGGCAACGCCTATGTCGCGGACTCCCAGAACGACACGATCCGGATGATCACCCCGGCGGGCGCCGTGACCACCATCGCCGGGGCCGCGGGCGAGGTGGGAAGCGACGACGGACCCGGCAATGCCGCGAGGTTCTCGTCGCCCAACGGCGTCGCAGCGGATGGTGCGGGGAATATCTACGTGGCGGACTTCGGCAATGACACGATCCGGCAGCTGACGCGGGAGACTGTCGGAGGGGTCACGACTTGGACGACGACAACCATCGCCGGCACGGCGGGCCAGCCCGGAAGCGCCGATGGGAAGGGAGCCGCTGCGCGTTTCAAGACGCCGGCCGGAGTCGCGGCCGACGGCTCCGGCAATGTCTACGTGGCTGATCTTGGCAACAGCACGATCCGGAAGCTGACGCCGTCGACTGTCGGAGGGGTCACGACCTGGACGACAGCGACCATCGCGGGCACGGCCGGCCAGACGGGCAGCACGGACTCGGCCAAGGGCGCACCGCTGTTCGACAATCCGTCCGGGGTGGCGGCAGACAGCGCCGGGAACGTCTATGTCGCGGATCTGTACAACGCCACAATCCGCGAAATCGTCCCGACAACTGTCGGAGGAGTCACAACGTGGACGACGACGACCATCGCGGGCGCGGCGGGCAAGGACGGAAGCGCCAACGGCACAGGCGCCGCCGCCGAGTTTCTGGAGCCGTCCGGTGTTGCCGTGGACGGCGCGGGCAATCTTTACGTGGCCGACTTCGGAAATGAAATAATCCGAAAGATTACACCGAAGGTTTCGGGACAGTCGGTTTCGTGGGTGGTGACGACGCTGGCCGGCACGCCGTCTGCGAAGGGAAGCGTCAACGGCCTGGGAGCCGCCGCCCTGTTCTACGACCCCGATGGCGTGGCCGTGAACGCTGCGGGAACCGTCTATGTGGCGGATCTGCTGAACGACGACATTCGCAGCATAACACCGGCCGGACAGGTTGGAACGGTGGCCGGCATAGCCACCATCGGAAACTCCGACGGCACGGTTGCCAACGCCCAGTTTGACGATCCGCTTGGAGTGGCCGTGGACGGGGCGGGCAACCTCTATGTGGTCGATACCGTCAATGACACCCTGCGGTTGATAACCCCGGCCGGGGCTGTGGCGACAATCGCCGGATCCCCCGGCCAGGTCGGTTCGAAGGATGGGACGGGCTCCGCAGGACTTTTCGACAAGCCGTCCGGCATCGCGGTGGATGGCTCCGGAAACCTCTACGTTGCGGACACCCTGAATGACACGATCCGCAGGATTTCGCCGGCAACCTCCAACGGGGTGACCACCTGGACCGTCGCCACGATCGCGGGCACGCCCGGCAAGCCGGGAAGCAAGGACGGAACCGGCGGCGCAGCCCTGTTTTCCAGTCCGACCGGCGTCGCGGTCGACGGGTTGGGAAATGTCTATGTGGCGGATTTCTACAACAACACGATACGGAGGCTGGTCCCGACGACGTCCGGGGGTGCGACGACGTGGGCCGTGACCACAATTGCTGGTACCGCCGGCAAGGTGGGAAGCGCAGACGGGACAGGGGGCGCCGCGCTTTTCGACAGTCCGTTCGGACTCACCGTTGACGCGTCGGGCAACGTTTTTGTTGCCGACACCCTGAACAGTACGATCCGCAGGCTCACGCCGGCGACCAGCAAGGGCATAACAAGCTGGACTTCAACGACGGTGGCAGGGACGGCCGGTGCCGCAGGATCCTCCGACGGCACCGGTGCCGCCGCCCAGTTCAACGAACCGTTGGACGTGGCTGTGGACGGTTTCGGCAACCTGTACGTCGTCGACAACCTGAACAACACCGTCCGCGGCATCACGCCGGCCGGCGTTGTGACAACGCTTGCCGGAAAGGCCGCAGCGGCCGGCTCGGTCGACGGCACGGGCAGTGCGGCGCGTTTCGACAGCCCGACAGGCGTGGCGATCGACGGATCCGGAAACCTTTACGTGGCGGATTCCTTCAACAACACGATCCGCAAGGGAGGACTCGGCGAGCCCACGATCACGGGCCAGCCTGTTTCCGAGACGGTGGGCGCGGGTGGCAACGCCAGCTTCAGCGCCTCCGCGACCGGAATTCCCGCCCCGTCCTACCAATGGGAGGTCTCGACCAACGGCGGCGCCTCCTGGACGGCCCTCACGGACGCGGGAGGGGTGGCCGGCTCGGCGACGGCGACTCTCAACCTCACCGGCGTGAGCCTCGGGATGAGCGGGTATGAATATGCATGCGTGGCGACCAATACCCTGAAGTCGGTCGCGACAAATGACGCCTTGTTGACCGTGCTGCCCCCGCAGACAGCGCCCTCGATTGGGGTCCAGCCAAGCCCCGAGACGGTGGCGGCGGGCGGCAATGCGGTGTTCGCCGCGGTCGCGAGTGGGAATCCCTCTCCGACGTTCCAATGGGAGGTCTCGACGAACGGCGGCGCCTCCTGGACGGTCCTGACTGACGGTGGTATCGTGGCCGGCTCGGCGACCGCGACCCTCAGCCTTACCGGGGTGACCCTCGGGATAAGCGGCTACGAATACGAGTGCTTGGCGGCCAATGGCTTGGGTTCCGTGACGACGACTCCAGTGGCCCTCACGGTACTGCCTGCGCAGACTGCGCCTTCAATCGGCTCCCAGCCCGTCTCGGAGTCGGTGGCGGCGGGCGGCAACACCAGTTTCACGGTGGCGGCGAGCGGAAATCCCGCCCCGACTTTCCAGTGGAAGGTCTCGATCAACGGAGGCTCTAGCTTCGCCAACCTGACGGATGGCAATGGGGTTGCCGGTTCGGGCACCGCTGCCCTCAGCCTTTCCGGAGTGAGCCTGGGGATGAGCGGCTACGAGTATGAGTGCGTGGCGACGAACAGCGTCAGTTCGGCCGCGACAACTCCCGCCGTCCTGACGGTCCTGCCGCCCCTGACAGCTCCCTCCATCGAATCCCAGCCGGGGCTGGAGACAGTGGGCTCGGGTGGAAATGCAAGCTTTGCGGTGACGACAAGCGGAAATCCGGCCCCGGCTTTCCAGTGGGAGGTTTCGACAAACGGCGGCACCAGCTTTGCGCCACTTTCCGACGGGAACGGCGTGGCCGGTTCGGGAACGGCGACCCTCAATTTGAGCGGGGTCTCGACGGCCCAGTCGGGCACTCTGTACGAGTGTGTCATCACGAACAGCGTGGGATCCGTGACAACCACGTCGGCGATCCTTACGGTCCTTCCCGGGCAGACCTCCCCGTCGATAGGCGCCGAGCCGGTCCCGCAGACGGTGGCAGCGGGAGCCAACGCAAGCTTTGCGGTGGCTGCGAGCGGAAATCCCGCGCCGACCTACCAATGGGAGGTCTCGATCAACGGCGGAGCCAGCTTCGCACCCCTTTCCGACGGGAACGGCGTGGCCGGCTCGGGAACGGCGACCCTCAACCTGGCCGGGGTGGAGGCAGGGCTGAACGGCAACCAGTACGAATGCGCGGTCACGAACAGCGTAGGCTCGGTGACGTCGACTGAAGCCAGCCTGACGGTCCTTGCGGCAAAGACCCCCCCGTCAATAGGAGCCCAGCCCTTGTCCGCGACTGTGGCGGCCGGCGGCAATGCGAGCTTTGCGGTGGTGGTGAGTGGTAATCCGGCGCCGAGCTGCCAATGGGAGGTTTCGACGAACGGCGGGGCCTCCTGGACAAATCTCAACGATGGCAATGGTGTGGCCGGGTCGGCCACGGCAACCCTCGGGCTGAGTGGAATCGCGCTCGTCATGAACGGCAACGAGTACGAATGCGTCGCGGCGAATTCCGCGGGCTCGGCGACCACCCAGCCGGCGGTCCTCACAGTGCTGCCTCCGCAGACGGCGCCCTCGATAGGAGCCGAGCCGGCCTCACAGACGGTGGCGGCGGGCGGAAACACCAGCTTTACCGTTGCCGCGAGCGGAAACCCGAACCCCACGTTCGAGTGGGAGGTGTCGACGAATGGCGGGACAAATTTCTCCGCGCTTTCGGACGGGAACGGCGTGGCCGGTTCGGCCACGGCAACCCTCAACCTGAGCGGAGTGGCCGAGGGTCAGAGCGGCACCCAGTACGAGTGTCTGATCGCGAACGGCGTGGGGACGGCGACAACCACACCTGCGAGCCTGACGGTCCTGGCCGTCAAAACGACCCCCTCCATCGCCACCCAGCCTGTTTCGGTGGCTGTGGCGGCGGGCGGCAACGCAGGCTTCACGGTGGTGGCCACCGGAAATCCGACCCCGTCGTACCAGTGGATGATCTCCACCAACGGCGGGGGGGCGTGGACCGCCCTTGTGGACGGCGGCGGTGTCGCAGGATCCGCCACGGCAGCCCTCAGCCTGACCGGAGTGGCCATCGGCATCAGCGGCTACGAGTATGAATGCGTCGCGACCAACAGCGCGGGGTCGGCGACCACGACGCCTGCGGTTCTCACCGTGCTTCCCGCCCAGACAGCCCCTTCGATAGCCGGCCAGCCGGTAACCGCGACCGTGGCCGCCGGCAGCAACACGAGCTTTTCCGTGGTCGCCACAGGGAATCCCTCCCCGACCTACCAATGGATGGCCTCGATTGGCGGGGGGGCGTGGACCGAGCTTGAGGACGGCGGCGGCGTCGCCGGTTCGGCCACAGCGACCTTGAACCTGAGCGGGGTGGGGATCGGGCTCAACGGAAGCCAGTATGAATGCGTGGTTTCTAACAGCGTGGGCTCCGTGGAAACCACTCCGGCCACGCTCGACGTGTTGCCGGCTCAGACCGCACCGGTGATCAGCTCGGAGCCGGTTTCGGTGACAGTGGCCTCGGGGGGCGCCGCCGCGTTCGCCGTGGCGGCGAGTGGCAATCCGACGCCCTCGTATCGGTGGATGGTTTCGGCCAGCGGCGGCACGTCCTGGTCCGCTCTCGCGGACGGCGGCGGCGTCGCCGGCTCCGGAACGCAAACCCTCACCCTGACGGGGGTCGCCCTGGGCCTGAGCGGAAACCAGTACGAATGCGTCGTCACAAACAGCGTGAATTCGGCGACGACCACATCGGCGGTCCTGACGGTGCTTCCGGCACAAACGGCCCCCTCGATCTCAAACCAACCGGCACCTCAGACGGTCGTCGCGGGCGGCAACACCAGCTTCACGGTTGTGGCGAGCGGAAATCCCACCCCGTCCTACACATGGAAGGTTTCGACGGATGGCGGGCAGAACTTCTCAGCCCTTTCGGACGGGAACGGCGTGGCCGGCTCGGCCACGGCAACGCTCGGCCTGAGCGGTGTGTCCGCGGGGCTCAACGGCGGGCAGTTTGAATGCGTGATTTCAAACGGGGTCGGTACGCCTGTCACGAGCAACGCCGTCTCATTGACCGTGGAAACGAAGCCCTTCATCACGGCCCAGCCGGGCTCCCTCACGGAGGCGGCCGGCGGGAGCGCAACCTTCACCGTTTCAGCCGGAGGCAGTCCGGCCCCAACCTACAGGTGGCAGGTTTCAACAAACGGCGGGTCCGGCTTTGCGGCGCTGGTCGACGGTGCGGGTGTTTCCGGCTCGGGCACATCAACCCTGTCGCTGACCGGTCTGGCAGCCGGGCTCAACGGCAGCGAATACGAATGCGTCGCCACAAATGCCGCCGGTTCGACCACCTCATCGGTGGCTGTCCTCAGCATCGACCCGGCTCCGACAATCGGGTCCCAGCCCGCCTCGCAGTCGGTCAATGCCGGATCGAACGTCGTCCTTGCCGTTGCAGCCTCGGGCAACTCGTCCCTTTCGTACCAGTGGTCTCACAACGGAAGCGTGATCCCCGGGGCAACCCTGGCAACGCTCGCCCTGAATGACGTCCAGTCCGCAAATGCGGGCGGCTACACCGTCGTCGTCACCGACGCCTATGGAAGCGCGTCCACAAGCCAGGTGGCGACCCTCACTGTCGTCCAGGCGGTGGTCGGGGGAATCTCGAACCAGCCCTCGTCGCAGTCGATTGCCCCCGGAAGCACGGTCGTGTTTACGGTCGATTCAGGAACCTCGGGAGGCTCCTCGCTTGCGAAGCCAGGAGGGCAGTCCGCATCGCTGTCGTCGCCCACAACCTACCAGTGGCAGTTCAACGGCTCGAACCTTGCGGACGGCAGCTCCATCTCGGGGGCGACAGGGCCGCAACTGGTCATCACGAACGCGACCGCCGCGGACAACGGCGATTATTCCTGCGTGGTCACGACGGGGGGGGTCTCCTACCAAAGCAACGCCGCCGGACTCATCGTGGCCCAGGCCCCCACTCCCGGGTTCCTCGTGAACATCTCCTCCAGGGCATTTGTCGGGACAGGCGGCAACATCCTCATCGGCGGGTTTTACATCGGAGGATCGAGTTCCCGATCCGTGCTGGTCCAGGCGTTGGGACCGGCGCTCTCAAACGAGGGTGTCCCCGGCGCGCTGGCACATCCGTCGCTGAAAATCTTCAATTCGGCGGGAGCCGTGATCTACTCGGACGTCGGGTGGGGCAACAGCCAGGTGCTGCTGAAGGCGGCCGCTGCAGCCTATGCCGAGCCTGTTCTCCAGCCTGATTCGGACGACTCCGAGGTTCTGCTCACGCTTCCCCCCGGCGGCTACACGGCGGAGGTTTCCGGGGCGGACGGGGGAACGGGCGTCGCCTTGTGCGCGATCTACCAGCTGCCCTGATTTCCGCCCGGCGGTGAAGCGCCGCGCACAAGTCGGGGCTCGACGGGCGGCGGCCAATGGATTAATTTGGAATCGTCGGCCCTCGCCGTGCGCGAGACACTCCCCCTGCCGACCCAAGCAATGAACACCGCGTTTCCCCGTGGAATTGTACACTGTCGCGTGCCGGAAGGTTTTTTCACCCGTGGCCGGCGGTTCCACGGGTCTCTGCCGGGTCTGATTGCGGCGGTTGCGGCGCTGTTGATTTCGGCGACATCCGCCGCCCAGAGCAACTATGCCACGCCGTACACCTTCACGACCTTCGCCGGCGCCGCGGGCGCCGTGGGCAGCGCGGACGGGACGGGCATTCAGGCGCGTTTCAACGAACCAGGGGCGGCGGCCGTGGACGCTGCGGGCAATGTCTATGTTGCGGACACGTTCAACAATGTGATCCGCAAGATAACGCCGGCTGGCGTAGTCACCACGCTCGCCGGCAGGGCATCCCCCAACGGGGGGAGCGCCGATGGAACGGGCGCGGCGGCCCACTTTTACAATCCCGAGGGAGTGGCTGTCGACGGTTCGGGCAACGTTTATGTGGGGGACACGGCGAACTACACCATCCGCAGGATAACGCAGGCCGGGGTTGTCACGACGCTCGCGGGCACCGCGGGCGTCTACGGCACCCTCGACGGTGCCGGTGGCGCGGCGCAGTTTGTCGGACCCGGTTCCATGGCGGCCGATGCCGCGGGCAATATCTACGTGGCCGACGGGGATCGGATCCGCAAGGTGACCCCTGCCGGTGTTGTCAGCACGCTCGCCGGGTCGGGCGCCCCCGGAGGGGCGGATGGGACGGGAAGCGCGGCGGAGTTCAACGGCCCCTCCGGCGTGGCGGTCGACGGCCTGGGGTACATCTACGTGGCCGACTCGGGCAACGGGGAGATACGGATTGTTTCGCCCGCCGGAGCCGTGAGCACGATGGCGGGCGCCGGCAACGGCAGCGGCAGCGAGGATGGGACCATGAATGTCGGCTCGGAGACGGGAACCGCACGGTTCAGCTTTCCGCACGGCGTTGCCGTGGACGGCGCCGGCAATATCTATGTGGCCGACGGCACGGCTGTGATCCGCGAGATCGTGCCTCTTACTTTGCAGGTGACCACGCTCGCCGGGCTGGCGGGCCAGATCGGGAGCGCCGACGGCACCGGGCCTTCCGCGCTGTTCGACCTGCCCAACGCCGTGGTCGTCGACGGCTCCGGCAACCTTTATGTCGTCGATCTGACCAATGGCAACCTGCGCAGGGGAGGGGGATCCGCGGGGATCCCGCAGCCGCCCGCAATCGAGACGGCGCCTGTCCCGGAAACGGTCACGGAGGGCAATGCCGCCTGTTTCACCCTGCTGGCCACCGTCAACCCCGTCGAAACCTACCAATGGGAGGTATCCGCCGACAATGGGTCAACCTTTGCTCCGCTCACCGACAACGGGGTCTCCTATGGTTCCGGTCCCGGAATCTCCGGTTCGGCGACATCGACGCTCAACCTGACGGATACCACGGTCGGAATGAGCGGGAATGAATACGAGTGCATCGTCACGAACAGCATGGGCTCGACGACGACCATCCCGGTGACCCTCACCGTCAATTCGTCGATCGCCATCCCTTCACCCTTTGCATTCAGGACTCTGGCGGGGCCGGCCGCCGGAGTTACCCAGCCCGGCGGCATCGCGGTGGATGGCGCCGGAAATGTCACTGTGGCGAACACCGCCATGGACACGATCCTCCGGATCAACACCTCCGGGGCGGTGAACACGATCGCCGGAACCTCCGGCACGCAGGGCAGTGCCGACGGAACCGGCGGCGGCGCGCTCTTCGCGCTTCCACGCGGCGTGGCGGTTGACGCCGCGGGGAATGTCTACGTGGCGGATTCCGGAAACGACACCATCCGGCTGATCACGCCTGCCCTGGCGGTCACCACCATTGCGGGCACGGCGGGCCAGGTGGGCAGCGCGGACGGCGCGGGCGCCGCCGCCCAATTTGACAATCCCGGCGGCATTGCCGTGGACGGATCCGGAAACGTCTATGTTTCCGACACGGGCAACGGGACGATCCGGATGATCGTGCCTGCGGTTTCCGGCGGTTCCACCACCTGGACCGTCACCACCCTGGCCGGATCCCCGGGACCGGGCGGAGCCCTTGACGGGATCGGCGCGGCGGCGCTGTTCTCGAGTCCGGAAGGCGTCGCCGTCGACGGCGCCGGGAACCTCTATGTGGCCGACACGGGCAACAGCTCGATCCGGAAGATCACTCCGACGGTTGCCGGGGCCGGGACGGCCTGGACCGTCACGACCCTCGCCGGGACGATGGGAGCCGATCCCAACGACCAGAATGGAAGCAGCGGCGCCGGCAGTTCGGATGGCAGCGGCGCCGCCGGTTACGGCGAGCCGAATTCCGCCCAGTTTTCCAGTCCGGACGGAGTTGCGGTGGACGGCGCCGGGAATGTCTATGTCGTGGATACCGGCAACGGCACGGTGAGGTTGATAGCTCCCGGCGGCTCGGTCACCACCCTGGCGGGGAATCCGGGATATTTCGGCAGCAATGACGGCACGGGCACGGCCGTGCGGTTTGACGAGGCCCAGGGGATCGCCGTGAACGGATCCGGGAACGTCTTTGTAGCCGATACCTTGAGCTCGGCGATACGCCAGGGAAGCCTCGCCAGCGGGCCCCCCATCGACCTGCAGCCGGCATCCCAGGCCGTCAACGAGGGGTCAAACATTGTCCTGGCCGTGGGAGTCTCAAGCAGCCTCACGCTGACCTACCAGTGGTATTTCAATGGGAACCCGATTTCAGGGGCTAAGCTGCCGACCCTGTCGCTCAACGATGTCCAACCGCCAAATGCCGGCACGTACACCGTGGGCATCACCGACAGCACGGGCGCGAGGACGATCAGCAACGGCGCGACGCTTTCGGTCAACGCGGTCGTTTCAGGGGGTATCTCGGGGCAGCCGTCGTCGCAGTCGATCGCCCCCGGCGGCACGGTGGTGTTTACGGTGACCGTCGGAACCTCGCAGGCACCCACCCTGGCCAGGCCGGACAGCCAGTCGGCGTCGCTTTCGTCGCCCACGACCTACCAGTGGCAGTTCAACGGGGCGAATCTCGCGGATGGGAACGGGATCTCCGGTTCGACAGGACCCCAGCTTGTGATCACAGCTGCAACCTCCGGCGATGACGGAGACTACACCTGCCTTGTGACGACGGGCGGCGTCACAGTTCAAAGCAGCACAGCGGGCCTGGTGGTGGCCCCGGTCAAGGCGCCCGGCTTCCTCGTGAACATTTCATCAAGGGCATTCGTGGGAACCGGGGCCAACATCCTCATTGGCGGGTTTTACATCGGTGGCTCCAGCTCACGGTCCGTGCTGATCCAGGCCCTGGGGCCCGCGCTTTCGGACGAAGGTGTGCCCGGCGCGCTGGAGCAGCCGACCCTCTCGATCTACAACTCAAAGGGCGCCGCGATCTATTCAAACACGGGCTGGGGGAGCAGTCCGGTCCTCCTGAAGGCGGCGGCCTCGGCTTACGCCAGCCCTGTTCTCAAGCAGTATTCGGGCGATTCCGAGGTGCTGCTCACCCTGCCGCCGGGAGGGTACACCGCCCAGGTGTCCGGGGTTGGCAATGAAACAGGCGTCGCGCTCTGCGCAATCTACCAGTTGCCCTGACCAAGCAACAAAAAGCCCGACGGAACATGCGTCCCGTCGGGCTGGGAAATCAGGCGCAACGTTCAGCGCAGGGACGCCTGCCGGCGCTGCGAAAGAACGATAATCCCGCCCAAGGCGATGCCGAGGAGCAGCATCGTGCCGGTCGCATCTGGAACAGCGCCGGCGCCGCCGGTGATGGTGCCGCCGTTCACGCCAAATTCCCCGATTGCAAAGCCCTCCGCAGCCACGTCGGCCGTGACCGTGATCGAAGAGAGCGAGCCCGCTCCGCTCTCATAAAAGCCGAACCCGGCCGAACCGGCATCGCCGTTGACGGCCTCCGTGATCGTGGCCCCCGAACTATCCGTTGCGGTGATGTTAAAGGTATTAAACACGTTGGGCTCGGCGTAGAAGTCCACGGCCTCGGTGCCGGCGCTCAGGTCGAGGATAAGCGGAACGCTCTGCGTATAGTCGCCGATCACAAAAACCTGACCCGTGTAACCCTGGCCCCAGGTTGCCCAGCCCGAGCCGATCGAGGCGACATAGTCGTCGCCCGTGATCGATCCCGGGGGAAGCGAGCCCAATTCGGTCATCGCATACGTTCCAAGAGTCGCCGGAGGGGAACCAGTGCCGATATTCACTGCGACCACACCTGCAGTTGCGTTCTGGACGAGACCAAGTGCGGCAGAAGCCGCAGCGAGGGCCATTAATTTGGTGATTCCATTCATAATTTTAGGATCTGTTCGATTATAGGATGCTGGATCTTCCCCGACCATCGGCTGGCGTGACGAGGAATTCATCCTCAGCCTGCCCACCCGAAGAATGGACACGCCTGTCGCACCTGAAGCATGGAACTGGCCAATCGGCTCAACGATGCCTGAAAATGATTCTCAATATGTTGCATTGAAAATGGTTGCGAACGAATTAAAATTTGGAAGGAAAGTGTTCCGGAGAATGGAAATACTTCAGATGTAAAGATTTATGACGTCCTTCGCGGGCCTGCGTTCATAACTCATTTATATACAGCTGAATGAGAATCTGCGATCGATGTAAAGAAAGTCGACGAAATCTGCCGTGGAACGACTCCGATTTGTGCCGGGGGAGGCGGCAAAACCTATCATAATTCCGGCCGCTTTAGCAGGGTGTTGAAAAACACCAGCCAGCCCCTGCATCAAGGGTTCCTCGCCGGAAAGAAAAGAGGGATGTTGATCCGCTTGGCGACAAACTGATGATTCTTGATTGCCGGGCGGAGCACCCATTGTTCCACCGCCGAGACCGCGTCTGCTCCGAATTCGGCACAGTTCGTCCTGACGACGATGGCATCCGAAATCGTGCCGTCCACGTTGATCACGCATCGCACCGTGCATCCTCCGGCCAAGGAGTCGGGAATGTCCTTGGGCCTGTCCGGAGGAATCGTATAGATTGCCATGGGTGGCGCCTCGGCCGTCCGGGCAAGCAGGGCCGAATCCTTTATGCCGGCCCCGTAGATGACCTGGCCGGTGGAGTTCAACGAGGTCAGGAGCTCACGCTCGCCGGAGAAGAAGTGAAGGTAGTACCGCCAATCCTGCAACCCCTGGGAGAGTGCGAGTTCGCACCTGAATGTGGTCGGAATGCCAGCGTCGAGGTCGGGCACCTCGGCTGCGAGTATGGCCCCGCCCGCATCCCCGGGCTTCGCAAAGACGACGACCACATAACAATTCGTCAGGGAACGATCGGACTTCAGCACGGCATAAAGCTTCAGCCCGTTGTTGATCTCGCCATAGGTGGATCGGAACTCCTGGTGGCTGAGGGAGACAAAACCGTCGGCGTAGGCGGGCACATGCTTCAATCCGAGCCTTCCTCCCGAAGAGGCGGCCTCATACTTGCCATCTACTTTCACCTTGGGGGTAACCTCGTCGACCCTCCTCACCGGCAGCAATTTTCCGTGGAACTCGGCGACGAACAGCGATTGGGCCGGCAGGCCAACCGTCGCCGCGAGAATCAAGGAAATGAAGAGCCATGTTCGGATGGCCGTATTGCTCGCGGGCATGGGAGAGGCTGAACTGGGACGGGGCAGCCCAAGGTCCTTGAGTCGGAAGGGCGGCGGGGTGTGCCCACGATTGGGATTTTCAGAATAGGGTCAATTCCTTGGTATAACATCCAGAAGCGACGCAATCTCTTGTCCTCACCTCCCTTTGTCCTTGCGCCGGAGCGGGGGCGGGCTTTCCTCGAAATCCTGTCCCGGAGAGGTGCCTGAGTGGTCGAAAGGGACGGTTTGCTAAACCGTTGTAGGGATTTAAACCCCTACCGAGGGTTCGAATCCCTCTCTCTCCGCCAGTTTTGGGGTCTACACCAAAGTTTGGGGAGGGGCATGGACAGATGGGTTGATGGTTGAGGTTAGCCGGAATGGCGGTGCACCGCAACGCGGTGCGGCAGACGCGCAGCGGATGCGGGGAGGGATATGGGCAAATGGGCGCGCGCGCCCGTTTGGGGCGAAGCCCCGAGCGAAGCGAGCCAATCCCTCTCTCTCCGCCAGCCTTTCGCAATGCGAAAGGCTGCCACGGCGTAGCCCCTCGACTACGCTCGGGGCGAGGCCACGCCCGAAGCCCACAATGCCCATTCCTTGCTCATTTTGGAGACCTTTGGGGCCCGAATTGTGTCAGAAAACCTATCAAACGCATGATAATTTTGTAAGATTATAAAAATGAATGAATAAGGATATTTTCCAACATTGCCAGGGATCCTACATGTCGGAATTCGTTACATAAGTAGAACTGCTCATCAATCTTTGGGAAAATTCAGCCCTATTCAAAAAACAGTAAGACATTTAAAAGGAATACGTTACAGTAATAACAACCTTAAACACCAAGCTTTGGAATGTTTCGTGCTCAAAACACGGCGTCCAACTACTACACCCTCAACTTCAGCGCAGCATTCGACAGCAAGCCCGGCATTTTACCACCATGAATTCTCGTTCCCTACTAACCACTGCGCTGTTCGCGGCCGTCCTCGGCCTCGCCTCGCAGGCACACGCCGGAGTGGTCAGCGTCAGCAGCTCCGCCGCGCTTCCCACCAACGACACCATCACCTGGGGCCAGCTGGGCGCCAGTAATTATTCGGGCTTCGCCTCGCCGGTCAGCGTCACGTCCGGAGGCGGGCTCAATGCAACGGTAACCGATGGTCAGACTTTGGCCCGCCTCGACGAAGGTCTTGGCTGGATCGGACAGTTCCCCAATGGCGACCAGTTGCTGTGGAATGCCGGTGATTATCAGAGCCCCACGCCGATCACCATCGATTTTGCGACTTCGATCTATGGAGCCGGAGCCTTGATTCAGGCGGACGACTACGGTCCCTTCACGGCGACGGTTTCCATCTATGACTCGACTGACACGCTGCTGGGCTCGTTCAATTTCAACGGCGACAGCACCGATGCCCCCGGAACGGCTTTGTTCGCGGGAGCGGTCAGCTCGGCTGCCGATGTGAGCTCGATCGTCTTTTCGGTCGACGCGGGCGGCGGTAACTTCGCCATCGACACCCTCGATCTGAACACCAATGGGGCGGGAGCGGGCGTTCCGGACACCAGCGCCACCCTCGCTCTCCTTGCCCTGGCGGTTGCCGGCCTCTTCGCCTACCGCATGCGCCTCGCCGGCTCTGCGGCCTGAGCAGGTTGCGATCGCGGTCTTGAATTCAAGCCGGCTGCGGGCAATTGCCCCAGCCGGCTTTTCGTTTTAACGGGGCCTGGAGTGGACCGTCCTTCCACTTTGGGTTTGACGGATCGCGCTGCCAAACCCGCCTAGCAAATACCTCTCAGCTTTCGTCGTCCGTCGGGCGTTCGAGCTCCTCGCGGCACTCGGCCGTCACGCGCAGCCAGATTTCGCGAAGGTCAAAGAGACTGGGAGTGGCCAGGTCGCGATAACGGGCGAGGGCGGGAAGAGCCGCGGCGGAGTCGGAATTGAGGGCCGCAAACGACTCGTTGAGCGCGCCCAGCGCCCGTTTGAACTGGCTTACGGCCATGGCATAGTCCCCGAAATCGAGCGCATGGATCGCATGCACAGCCTGATCCTCGCCAGTGTGCAGAATGGCGAGGAATGCCAGGGAAAGGGAGGGGGGGATCCCTGACGGCTCAGCGGCGGCCTGAATCCAGCGCTGCGTGAGGCTCAGGTAGATCGCCCTGGTGGCGATGAAAACCGGATTCTTGTGCAGCGTGTACACATCGGTGTCGTCGATGAACTCCGCCGCGAGATCGTCCGCCGGCGCCGGTGTCTCGTCAGTGATTTCGGGTGTCTCCCAGCCCATCTTGCCGGCGACCAGGTCGATCCTGTTCGGCTCGCCGGCGCAGCCTTCATAGAAGCCCAGGTAGCGCTTGATGGCCCCGTCCTGCTCCCTAAGGTAGCGTTCCCAGTCGAATTCATTCCAGGCCAGGTCTCCCCGGTCGTTCCAATCGTAATCCCACGGACTGTCGGCATTGAAATCACTCATTGGCGTACCGGTAAAGGTGACTGCACGGGTGCGATGACGCAAACAGAAATGAGGGTGGAGTAGTTTGCCTCACCCACCGGATAAGCATGGCCGGTCGGGCTGGCAAAATCCCCCTCGAGTGGTTCAAACTCCGGTCGATGAGCCAAGTCCATCACGAGATAGTCTACTTCACAGGCAGGGTGCAGGGAGTGGGTTTCCGCTACGCGGCTCTCCAGGTTGCAAAGGAGTACGACGTTTCCGGGTTTGTGGCGAACTGCGCGGACGGCCGGGTGCAGCTCGAGGCCGAGGGGCTGAAGGAGGAGGTGGACGCCTTCATCAGCGCAGTCGGGGAGCGCATGCAGGATTACATCCGGAAGGCCGAGCGGATTCCAGGCTCCCGGCCGCCGCATTTTACGGGATTCACCATCGAAGGGGGCCTCCTGTGAGTTCCGGTGAGGATGCGTGCACCGGGAGGCCGCCGCGCTGGCGAGTCTGGCTCTCCGCGACGCGACCCAGGACGCTCGCTGCGGCCGTGGCTCCGGTCGTGGTGGGAACGGCCCTGGCATTGAGGGATGGACACTTTTCCATGGCTGCCGCGGCACTCTGCCTGGCCTTCGCCCTCCTCATCCAGATCGGCACCAACTTTTCGAACGACTATCACGATTTCATGAACGGTGCGGATACCCCGGGGCGCCTTGGACCCCGCCGCGCCGTCGCGGCGGGACTTGTGTCCCCCAGCTCCATGCGCACCGCGGCCATCCTCGCGATGGCGGCGGCATTCCTCGTCGGCCTGGGATTGGTCGGCCGGGGCGGCCCGTGGCTGCTCGCCGTCGGAATCCTGAGCATAGCGTGCGGACTCGCCTACACGGGCGGTCCCTATCCGCTCGGGTATCACGGATTCGGCGATGTCTGTGTGTTCGTGTTTTTCGGCCTCGTAGCGGTGTGTGCGACGTATTTTGTCCAGGCCGGACAGGTGACGGCCGAGGCGCTGTTGGCCGCATTCCCGATTGGACTGCTCGCTGCCAACATACTCCTGGTGAACAACTATCGCGACTCGGAAACCGACACCATCGCGGGGAAACGCACGCTCGTCGTACGCTTTGGCCGAAGGATCGCCCGGGTCCAGCACGCCGCCTCGCTGGGGGTGTCGCTGGCGATGCCATTCGCCTTCCTTCTGCGGGGCGACGGGGCCTTTTGCCTCCTCCCCGTGGCGATGGCCCCCCTTGCGCTTTCGCATGTCAGCCGGCTGAAATCCAATCCGACGCCCCCACAGCTGATCGCCCTGCTTGGAAATACGTCCGGATTCCTGGCCGTCTACGCTGCCCTGGCCGCGTCCGGATTCCTGCTGCGTTAGCTAATCAGGCCAGGTGGGGCGCAAGCCTGGCCTTGAGGGCGGCCTTCGGCATGAAGCCGACAATTTGGTCCGCGAGCTTCCCCTGCTTGAACAGAAGCATCGTCGGAATGGACCTGATCCCGTATTCGGCGGCGAGCGAGGCCTGCTCGTCGCTATTGACCTTGGCAATCGTCAGCTTGCCGTCGAGCTCCACCGCAATCTCCTCGAGAATCGGCGCGATCGCCTTGCACGGTCCGCACCAGCTCGCCCAGAAATCGACAAGGAGGGGAGGGGTTGAGGCCGCAACGGCGGGCTTGAAAGTCTCGGCGGTGAGGTTGGAGATTTTTTCGGACATGTTTGTCGGCCAAGGAAAACTGGATCGGTGGAAAAAGCAAATCGTCACTCGGGAGCCGCCTTGTGCAGGATTTCTGCGAGTTCGCCCGGTTCAACCTGCCTGAGCGTCTTGCCCCGGCTCCGGAGCTCCTCAAAGGTCTTGATGACGGTCTCGGTCATCCGCTCGTGGGTCTGCTCCGAGCCCCCGACGATGGCAAACTCATCCCCGGTCGTGATCCGCTTGTGGCCGTCGTCGTTGTCGAAACCCAGGCCGAGGAGGGCCGCGCCGGGGGCGGGCTTCTTTTTCTTCTTGGTCACGCGGGCACCGTGCCTGGCTCCCCGGGAATTTCAAGCGGGTTTTGCTCAACCGCCCTGCAGATGATGTCCGAAAACGTTGAATCCTGGCGCAGCTGCAGCCGGCGAAGCCGGGTGAGCTCCAGGAGCGCCAGGAACGTGGCCACCAGCCGCCTGAGCGAGATGCCGCCGGTGAAGACCCCGGAGAAGACAAACTCCCCCTCCGCCCGCGCCCGGGCGAGCAGCCACGTCATCTGGTCGGCCACCGTGACCGCCTCATCGTGGATCTCGCCGACGACGAGCTTCTCTGCAAGCCGGCGTAGAACAACGTTGAAGACCCCCCAGAGCTCGAAATGACTGACACCCTGCAGCGGCCGGTCGAGGGCGTCCGCAGCCAGGGTGGGGACGTGGCGCTCCATCAGGTCCTGCCTCTGGACGGCCAATTCCCCAAGTCGGGCCGCCGCCTCCTTGAACTTCCGGTACTCGAGCAGCTGATGGACAAGGCCCCAGCGCGGATCGAGGGCCTCGTCCTCGCCGGCATCCGGGTCCTGCCCCTGCTGGTTCCTCGGGAGAAGCAGGCGGCTCTTGATCTCCATGAGGGTGGCCGCCATCACAAAAAACTCCGCAGCCACGTCCAGGTCGAGCTGCTCCATCGCCCTGAGCGTCTCGAGGTATTGCCGGGTGACCGTCTCGATCGGGATGTCGTAGATGTCTATTTCGCTCTTGCGGATGAGGAAGAGAAGGAGGTCGAGCGGGCCCTCAAAAATAGGCAGCGTGATTCGCGGGTCGGTGGACGGGAGCATCGGAAGGCCGGAATGATGGGGGGAAAGGGACGGAGATCAAAATCTAATCCATGCCCAGGACTGCCACAAAAAAACCGTCGGAGTCATGGACCGACGGAAGGAGCAGGTGGCCCCCGCCCCGTTCCGCGAAGCCCAGGCCGGACCGGATCATCCTCGGAGCGAACCCGGGATGGGACTCCAGGAAATCCGAGACCACAGCCTCATTTTCGAGGCGGCTCAGGGAACAGGTGGCATAGACGAGAGTACCTCCCGGTGCGACGAGCCCGGCGAATCGCCCCAGGAGGCCGGTCTGCCGGGTGGCCCAGCGCCCGATGTCCGCGGGCCCGGTGCACCATTTGAGGTGGGGGGATCTCCTCCAGGTGCCCGAGCCGCTGCACGGGGCGTCGACGAGCACGCCGTCGTAGCGGCCCGACGGGGGGGCCTCCAGGACGCGGATTGTCCGCGCTCCGGCGCGCGCGGATCGATGCCTGAGCTCCTCGAGCGCGGCCGGACGGATGTCGTACGCGTCCACCGTGCCTTCCGGGCCCAGCATGCGCGCGAGCTGGAGCGCCTTTCCTCCGGCCCCGGCGCAGGCGTCGAGCCAGCGGCCTCCCGGCGCGGGATCGGCTGCCTCCAGCACGAGCTGGGACCCTATGTCCTGGACCTCGAGCCGGCCGGACCTGAAGGCCTCTGTTGCGGTGATGTCGGCCTCGCCGAGCACCTGCACGGCCGTGTCCAGAACCTCCGGCCGTCTGATAGCCCAGCCCTTTCCAAGCAATTCGTCGATCACCGGCCCCGGACGGTCCGCCTGGAGCCTCAGCCAGAGCGGGGCGCGCCGGGCCTGCGCGTCGAGCTCGGCGGGCGCAAACACCCCGGGGCAGTGCTCCCTGAACCAGGCCGGCAATATCTCCGCGGGCACGGTGCCCAGAAACGCGGCCCTGCCGGCGAGGTCGGCGGGAACCTCCGGCCAGTCGCCTGCCACCGCCGCCCGGAATGCCGCCGTGGAAGGCGTTTCGGCGGCGAGCCAAGCGATGGCCTTTGCCGCCCTCCCCGGGTCGCCGTCGATGAGGGGCTCAACCCAGGGGAGATGCCGCAGGGCGGTGTAGATCAGCTCCCGGTAAAGCCGCCGGTCGCTGGCGCCCCGGCGGCGGTCGCTCCTGAGCACGCGCTCGATCCTCGCAGGGAGGGCGGAGTCGGCCCGCCAATGGGGCCGGAGCCGCCCAATGAGTTCCAGGAGCACCTTCGGCTGGCCGGGATGGCTCCGGGCCCGGGGCTTGCTAGAATCGGATGACATCGACCTGCAGGTTCAGGCCGAAATGGCCCGTCCGGCTGGGTCCGGAGTCGAACGTGACGGTGTATTCGAGCTTCCAGGTGTTGTTCACGTTCTGGATGAGCCCCAGCTCCCGGCGATCGAAGCGGTGCTCGCGGGCGTCGTAGTCGAAACGCACCACCCCGCGGTAGGCCTCGTTCAGCCTCCGGCTCAGCTCGGCGAAATAGTCGTCATCCTCCTGGCTCACGAAGTCGGTGGCCACGCGCAGCGCCCACAGGTCGCCGTCGTGAAGCTTTAAGTCGGACTCGAACTCGCGCACCGAGCCCGATCGCGGCGCGACAATCTGCTGGCTGTCGACCTCGAGCCAGTTGGTCGGCATGAGGGAAAGTTCGCCGTAGAGGTCCGTGTGCTCCGGCGTGCCGGCGAGCTGGTCAAACCGGAAGTCCTCGGCGAGCCGGAGCACCACGAGGTCGCGGGACCCATAGACCGGGTCCCTCGTCTGGAGCGTGTTGTCGAGCCCGACGCGAAGGGTGTCGCTTGCCCGAAGCGCGTCGATGGAGCGCGCATCGCCGAGCTCGATGGGGGGAAGGTAGGTGTCGAAGGTGTTGGCATCGATGTTGGGAATGCGGTTGGGATCTGCGTTGCTCGCAGGGACGTACCGGTAGCTGACATACGGGGTGAAAAGGTGCCGCAGACCGTCTATCCTCCACTGCTTGTCCTGGAAATTGAACGTGCCGCTCATCCGCAGGACCGCGTCAAAACCGAGCTCGCCGAGCACGCGTGTCTCGCCGCCCGGAACCGCGGCGCCGGCGGTGTCGAGATAGTCGGTGACCCTCGCCCCGGCGACCGGGGTGAACGTGAACCAGGAGACCGGGGAGATCGGACGGGTGAGCCCGTAAAAGGCGTCGAGCCGGTTGCTCCGCAGCTCCGGGCCCCCCCCGGGGGGAAGCTCGCGAAGGGCCGCCGAGCCCGCCTCAAAGCGCTCATAGACGCCGCCCCCGATACCGGTCGGGAGCAGGTCGAAGCGCAACTCGGGCAGACGCTGCTGGACCGGGTCGAAGGTGTTCGGCTGGAATCGGGTGAAGGCCGACGCGATGAAGTTTTCACCGGCGTAATCCGATTCCACGTAGTTGTCGGGTTCCTGGACCGCCTGGAATTCGCGGGTGCGAAAATCGCGGATGACGTCCGAGTCCGACCACCAGTTCACATCCGCGTCGAGGGTCAGGTTGTCGGTGACCTGCTGCTGATGGTTCAATTCCACGAACGCCCTGTCTTTCTGGATCGGCTGGCCGAGGATGTCCGTGCCCCGGTTGCCGTAGTCGTCGATGAAGCCGGTGCGCAGCGAGCCCTTCAGGTCGCCGCTGCCGTCCGGAGAACCGTAGTCGGCGATGGGGCCGGCCATCAACCCCCGGTTTGTGTACAGGTCCATTTCGCCCCCGGCCTTGAGCCCGGGTTCCACCGGCACGGCAAGCGACAGCCTGGCGATCCCGCCGAGGTCGGACCGATAGCCCGGACTGACGGAAATGTCGGGAAGCGCGAGCGGGCCGGTCAGGGTTTCGTTGATATGCGGGATCGGTATCAGGTCGGTGTTCCCGAAGCCGATCCAGGAGTGGTAGACCCTTATGAAATGGTCGGGTGAAAAGATGATGGTGTCCGCCCTGACCGTCGGCTGCCAGCGGCCCGGTTCGCCATAGGTGATGATCGCATTGTGGATGACCATCTCCCTGCGGGTGCCTTCGGCCCACTCTCCCTGGATGTACAGCTCGTTGCGGCCGACCCGCAGGTTCCTGGCGTTGAAGGTGCCGTCCGCCCTGTGGTAGACGATGTCGTCGGCCAGGAGCCGTTCCCCCGCCCGGGTGTAGGAGGCATGGCCGCGGGCCGACAGGGTGTCCGTCCTCTGATTGTACCGTATCTCGTCGGCGGTGAACAGGAGGTTGCCGTCGAGCACACGGGCGCCGCCCTGGGCCACCGTCTCCCTGGCATTGTCGTCGTACGACACCCGATCGGCCGTGATGTCGGTGGGCTGCGCGGCCGGCGCGGACAGTGCGGATGCCGCGAGAGCGGCAAAGGCCGCCAGGGTGACGAAGCGTCGAATCACGTCCGGAGCAAAGGCCGGCCCAAGCCGGTCGGCAAGCCTGCGCTTGATGGAATAAGGTTTCGCCTTTCCGCGTTCTCGGCTCAACCTGCGGGACAGGCGCAATCCCGTGCTAATTTCAAAAAACGACATCAAGCAGATCCTCCAGGCCAGGCACGCTTCGCCGCACTCGGTACTTGGCATGCATCTGGCGACCCACAGGCGGAGCCGGGGCGTCGTGGTCAGGGCCTTTCTTCCCGGAGCGGTCTCATGTTCCGTGATCGGCGCCGGGGAGACACCGTTCCCCATGAGGATCGTGGACCCCGAGGGATTCTTTGAGATCTTCATCCCGCGGAAGCCGTCGGTGTTCCCCTACCGGCTGCGGGCCGCCTACCCTGGAGGGGGGGAACGTGAGTTCGCCGATCCCTACAGCTTTCTTCCGACGCTCGGGGAGACGGACCTCTATCTTTTCAACGAGGGCAACGAACACCGGATCTACGACAAGCTTGGCTCGCACCTCCGGAACCTGGGCGGGGTCGCGGGCGTTTCGTTCGCCGTGTGGGCGCCCTCGGCATTGCGCGTGTCCGTGGTCGGGAACTTCAACCGCTGGGACGGCCGCGTCCATCCCATGCGGACCCTGGGGGCGTCGGGGGTATGGGAGCTTTTCATCCCCGGCCTTGGAGCCGGGGAGCTTTACAAGTTTGAGATCCTTGACAGGCAGGGGGGCATCCAGCTCAAGACCGATCCCTATGGAACGTATTTTGAGGGGCCCCCGGGAAATGCCGCAATCGTCTTCGACACCGGGGGATTCGCTTGGAATGACGCGGCCTGGATTGAGCGCCGTCGGGGTTCCGCCGGCAAACCCGACCATCCCCTCTCCATCTATGAGGTTCACCTCGGCTCGTGGAGGAGAAAGGTCGAGGAGGGTGGCCGCCAGCTGACCTACCGCGAACTGGCACCCCAGCTGGCCGACTACGCCGTCGAGATGGGCTTCACCCATGTCGAGGTGCTGCCCCTTGCGGAGCATCCCTTTGACGGGTCCTGGGGTTACCAGGTGACCGGGTTCTATGCGCCCACGCGGCGCCACGGCACCCCGGAGGATTTCGCGTGGTTTGTGGACCATCTGCACGGGCGGGGAATCGGCGTGATCCTCGACTGGGTGCCGGCGCATTTTCCCCGGGACGACTTTGCGCTCGCCGGATTCGACGGCACCCACCTGTACGAGCACGCGGACCCGCGGCAGGGTGCGCACCTCGATTGGGGGACGCTGATCTTCAACTACGGCCGAAACGAGGTCCGATGCTTCCTGGCTGCAAACGCCCTCGCCTGGTTCGACCGCTATCACCTCGACGGCCTTCGCGTGGACGCCGTCGCCTCGATGCTGTACAACGACTACTCGCGCCCCGCCGGCGAATGGATCCCAAACAAGTACGGCGGGAGGGAAAACCTGGAGGCGATTTCGTTCCTGCGCGAGGTGAACGGCCTCGTGCACGGCTATTTTCCGGGCGCCATCATGATCGCCGAGGAGAGCACTTCGTTTCCCGGCGTCACAAGGCCGGTTGCCGACGGCGGTCTCGGCTTCGACTACAAGTGGAATATGGGCTGGATGCACGACACGCTCAGGTACTTCAGCAAGGAGCCCATCCACCGCCGCTGGCACCAGAACGACCTCACCTTCGGCATGCTCTACCAGTACGCGGAGCATTTTGTGAGCGTCTTTTCCCACGACGAAGTCGTCCACGGAAAGGCGTCGATGCTCTTCAAGATGGGAGCCTGGCACATACCCGAGAAGGCTGCGAATCTACGTGCCCTCTATGCCCACATGTGGGCGTATCCGGGAAAGAAGCTGCTCTTCATGGGCGGAGAATTCGCCCAGGCCCACGAGTGGCGGCATGACGCGAGCCTGGACTGGCACCTGTGCCAGTACCAGGACCACGAGGGGGTCCGCCTGCTCGTCCGCGACCTGAACCGGCTTTACGCCTCCGAGCCTGTGCTGAGTTCCAACGATTTCAATCCCCAGGGCTTCAGCTGGGTGAGCTGCCGGGATGCCGACGCGAACCTTGTCTCCTACCTCCGCAGGGACCCGTTCGAGCGCACGCTCTTCCTGGTGGTGGGCCATTTTGGAGGAGCCCCCCGCACCCAAAGGATAGGGGTTCCGCGCAGGGGGTGGTGGAGCGAGGTGATCAACAGCAACAGCGATTACTATGGCGGCAGCGGCCTTGGCAACGGTGGTGGGTGCGCCGCCGAGGAGGCGCCGGCAGACGGCTTCGACCAATCCGTCAATCTTACGCTGCCGGCCCTCAGCACCGTGATATTCAAATGGCAGGCGTGACAGCGTTTCCTTTGTTTCTTGCCACAACATCCGTTTTCCCTGCAACCTTTCGGCCTTGTTGCCGTCAAAGGCGTCCGAATCCCACATGAAGCGCTTCTACCCCGTCCTTTTCTCCGCGGTGCTCGCCGTCTGCAGCCTTCATGGGCAATATGGTGCGCCAAAAGATGATACGGATGAAAAACAGCCGACTCAGCCGCCCGAGGAGATACCGGATTTCAACAATCTGGACGAATACGTCTACCAGCCGCGATCGAACCTCAACTACGGGATGCGCTTCAATATCGGGCCGAAGATAGCTTTTGGCGGCCACGGGGTCATCGCAGCGCCCGAATCGGTTCCAGACACCACGACGCCCGACATCTACCGTCTCTACCATGACGGACTCGTTTCCGTGGATTCCAGGACGCTGGCGGTGGGCAACGGGACCGGCACCGGCTCGGTGCCGATCGCCCCCGACGGGAAGACGAACTCCTGGACCTACATCAACCCGTCGCAGCTCACGCCCGACGATTACATGCAGTTTCACATCTATTCCGGCACGGTGTCGGCCATCACGCCGATCTCGGAACAGGGCAAGGACAACATCGGGTCGGAAATCTACACCTCCTTCGATATGGGCAATCTGGGCAAGCGGTTGAAATGGAGCCTGTTCGGCGGGGTCAGCATCAGCGACATTTCCGCCGCCACCTTCTCGAACGTCAAAGGCTTTCTCAACACGACGACGGACACGTACAATCTATTTGGCCAGACCCCCCCGGCCGCCGATCCCAGCACCGGGACGCCCTACACCTCGCCGACGACCGAGCAGGTGACCCTTGGAGCCGGAACGGCGGGCAGCCAGACCATCACGATCAACAATGAGACGCTGATTTCGAACACCCCGGTGAGCCACGACGTTGGAACCCCGGTGGCGACGGAGATAACCGATCATTTCAAGACCAGCGGCGCCTACTTCACGTTCCGCGGAGGCCCCCAGCTCCAGTACAATTTCACCGATCATCTCAAGGCGGTCGTCAATGTGGGCGCCGGCCTGATCTACGCAGGCACCAATTACACGACCAGCCAGGTGCTTCAGCCCCCCACCGGTGTCGAGATTGTCGACGTTGTCAGCGACGGCGTGAGCGTTTTCCGACTTGCGGCCTATGCCGACGCCTCCCTCGAGTATGACGTCACTGACACAACCGGGTTCTACCTCGGAGCCTATTACCAGGACGCGCGGGGCTACACGCAGCACATCAACGACGGGCTCGGCAGCGACTATTCGACCACGGTCGACCTCAGCAACCAGCAGGGATTCCGGACTGGGATGACCTACCGGTTCTGAGCGCCGCGGCTCCAGCCCTGCGCAGCGGAGCCGGCGGCGTGGGCCGCCGCGCGGGGAAGAGAGAGGACAAGGGCATCGGCAAGCGGCAGCCTGTGCCGCCACAGCGCCTGGAGCAGCGAGGCGAAGAGCACATCGCCCGAACCCGTCGCCGAGACTTCCGTCACGCTTGGAGGCATGAGGGTGGAAGGCCCTCCATCGCCGTCGACCCACCAGACGGGCCCGGGCCCGTCGGTCACAACCCAGGCGGACACCGGCCGGGACGTCCGGAGCCGTCCCAACCGCACGGCGACATCCTCCGCCCGCTCGGCAGGGGAAAACATACCGTCAAACTCCAGCCGGTTCACCTTCACCAGGGAGACCGGCCGGGCGGCAAACCAAGCCAGGGGTGGTCCGTAGGTGTCGACGGCGATCGATCCGCGCCCCAGCCAGCGCTCGAGCGACGTACGCAGCGGATCAAAGTCGGCACCCGGCCACCCGGGCAGGCTTCCGCAGACCGCGAGAAGGCCGCCATCGGGCTGGGCATCCAGGAATTCGGCGCACGCGCGTAGGGCGGTCCCGCCGGGCGCGGCGTCGGGCCCCAGGAACGTCGTTTCCGGCTGGCCGCCGCCGCGGACGACGAAGCCGATCCGCGTGTCGGACGCTGCCGGAAAGGACCGGAAGTCGACAGCCCTGCCCCTGAGCCATGCCTCGCATTCCGCCCCGGTGGTGCCGCCGGGAAAGACGAGCGCCGTATTGGGACAACCCAGGGCCGCGAGCGCCCTCGAGACATTTGTTCCCTTCCCTCCGACCTGGAACGCCGCCGAAGTGGCGCGCTGCGTGTGCCCCGGAGCCCAGTCGTTGAAGACCAGCGTGTGCTCCCAGAGTAGATTGCCGGTGAGAGTGAGGACGGGGTGCGCTGGGACAAACATGGCCGAGGAGGGAGGATCAGTCCGGGCTCCGACCGGCCGAGGCGGGCGGCTGGTAGCCGGTCAGGGTTGCGATTCCGGTTCCAAACTTGAATTCCACCTCGAAACGCAGCGGCAGGTGTCTGGCATCCTGGGAGATCCACACCTTTGCCCTCGATCCGCGCTTGAACATGCCCTTGGGAGGCGTCCGTTCCATACGCGGCTCGAGTTCCAGGGTCCGGAATGTGCCGAGTGGAGTTTCGATGAAGTCGTAGCCAATGGCGTGAATCGTCAGCTCGTAAAAATCGTCGTTGAAGAGGACCAGCGCATCCCGGGTCTGGCCGGGCTTTAGATCCCAGGTGCGCGCATTGACGAGGCAGGTGATCATGTCGGTCGGGTAGCCTTCGGGCATGTCGAGCCGGCGCATGGTGGGGAAGGGGGGCGGTGTCGAGTAACGCGCGACTCCGGCGGCATAGTCGAACGTCACCCGGTGGACGTTCTGCCTCTTCCGCGTGATGCTGCTTTCGTCCAGGGAGATGAGCCGCCCGCTTGCGGTGTCGAAGAGCGACTCCGACCTCGCCTGGAAGGGCAGCAAAAGGTGCGCAAGGCCCGTGGTCGCCGTGGTGGTGACGACACTCAGGCAGGGTGCCCCCGTGGCGGCGTCCGTGGCGGCGTCGGCGGCAATCCGAATCGACCCGACCCCGGGAAGCACAACCCAGGAGACGTGATAGGTCAGCACCTCCTTGTCGCCGAGTCCCAGGCTCCCGGGCGGCGTGGCCGCGGACGCCGCAAGTGGGAGGAGGAGGAAAAGGTGTCTGAGTGTCATCAATTAGTTCGGTTCCGGCTTTGACGGGCGCCGCTTTTGGATAAGCTGCTAGTTCCCACCATGCAGGCTGCGACACATATACACGTCAAGGGAGCCCGCGAACACAATCTCAAGAACCTCGACCTGCGCATCCCGCGGGGAAAACTCGTTGTCGTCACCGGCCCGAGCGGTTCCGGCAAGTCGTCGCTGGCCTTCGACACCCTCTATGCCGAGGGGTACCGTAAGTACATGGAAAGCCTTTCGACCCATGCACGGCAGCTCCTTGGGCAGCTCAAGCGGCCCGACGTGGACTACATCCACGGGCTCTCACCGGTCCTTGCCATTGAGCAGCGGACCGGCGGCGGTTCGCCGCGGAGCACGATCGCCACGGTCACGGAGATAGCCGACTACGCCCAGCTCCTCTGGGCAATAGGAGGGGAGGCCCGCTGCCCGCGCGACGGTGGCCGGATCGTGCAGCGGTCGCTCGACGACAACATCGCCCGCGTGCTGGCGGAATGCGCCGGGGAGCGGATAGTGCTGCTCTCGCCGTTCATCAAGGCCAGGCCCAGCGTCCTGAGGGACGAGCTTCCGCGGCTTAGGCAGCGCGGCTTTCAGCGGGTGAGGCTCGACGGCGTCATCCGCGGCCTGGATGAGCAGCACCTGATTCCAGCGGGCGGAGGGGAGATCACGGTCGAGCTGGTCGTGGACCGCCTCGTCGCCGCTCCGGAACAGCGCTCCCGCCTGGCGGACTCGCTTGAGCTCGCCTTCCGGGAGGGACGCGACCGGGCCCTGGTCCTGGCCCAGAGGACCGCTGAGGATCCCTGGAGGGAGTTCCAGCTGAGCCAGCGACTTGCCTGCGAGACGTGCGGGGACGCCTTTGAGCGCCTCACGCCGCGGCATTTCTCGTTCAACCACAGCGAAGGCGCATGCGCGGCGTGCGGCGGGCTGGGACGCAAGCTGAGGTTTGTCCCGGAACTGGTGGTTCCCGATACGGAAAAATCGGTCCGCGGGGGAGCGATCAAGGCCTGGCGAATCGGCGGGAAGAACCTCATCATAAGGCACAATTCCCTGCTCAAGCAGCTTGCGGAGCAGCTGCCATTCGACCCGGACAAGCCATGGAAGGACCTGCCCGAGGAGACGAGGGCCGCGCTCCTGAACGGGGCGGGGGATCGCCTCTTTGCCTTCAAACTCCGCCGGATGCGCAGGGCCCAGACCCAGGAATTCGGGGGAATCGTCGCCGATCTGGACACCAGCTTCCATTCGACGGACAGCGAGGGTTTCAGGGCCAGGCTTTCCACCTTCATGGTGGGCGGCGAATGTCCGGAATGCCATGGGGAGCGCCTGAACCCCGTGAGCCGCGCCGTCACCCTGGGTTCCCCGGCGGGGCCGCTTTCGTTTCCGCAGTTCATGGCTCTCGACATTGCCGCGGCCCACGGATTTGCGGCCGGTCTTGCCGCCGGATTCGAGGGCAACGAGGCACTGGCCGAGGTGGTCGGCGGGATCGTCGAGCGCCTGAGATTCCTTCTGGAAACAGGCCTCGGCTACCTGACGCTCGACCGGGATTATGGGTCGCTTTCGGGCGGCGAGGCGCAGCGGGTCCGCCTCGCCACCCAGCTTGGGATGGGCCTGATCGGCGTCATCTATGTGCTCGACGAACCGAGCATCGGCCTCCACCCCCATGACAATGAGCGGCTGCTCGCGCAGCTGCGCGCGCTGCGGGACCGGGGAAACACCGTGCTCGTTGTCGAGCACGACGAGGAGACGCTCTGGGCGGCCGATGAAATCCTGGAACTTGGACCCGGGGCGGGCGTGGAGGGGGGGCATCTTCTCTTCCAGGGGACGCCTTCGCAGTGCGCCGGGCGCACCATCCGCGAGTCAAACACCGGCCCCTACCTGTCCCGGGCCCTCACCGTTGCGCGCGAGGCTTCGGCAAAGTCCCCGGATGGCGCCTGGGTGACCGTCCGCGAGGCGCGGGAGCACAATCTCCGCGGAATCGACGCAAGGTTTCCGGTGGGCCTGCTGACGGTTGTGACGGGCGTGTCCGGATCCGGGAAGAGCACCCTGGTCAACGACATCCTCGCCGCGGCCGCCGCGCGCAAGCTCAACGGAGCAATGACGATCCCCGGCAGGCACCGTCACATCGAGAATCTCGACTTTTTCCAGAAGCTTGTCCAGGTGGACCAGGAGCCGATCGGGCGCAGCCCCCGCTCGAACCCGGCCACCTACGTGGGCCTTCTCGACCTGCTTCGGGATCTCTTCGCCAAGGTTCCGCTGGCGCGGGTTCGTGGCTACAAGGCAAGCCGCTTCTCGTTCAACGTCCGCGGCGGCCGCTGCGAGCGTTGCCAGGGCGACGGTGTGATCAAGCTCGACATGCAGTTTCTGGCCGAGGCCTACGCGCCCTGCCCGAGTTGCGGGGGCAGGCGCTTCAACCGCGAAACGCTGGAGATCCTTTTTCACGGCAAATCCATCGCCGATGTGCTTTCGATGACGGTTCGCGAGGCGATCATCCTTTTCCGCAACGTGCCCCGCGTGATCGACAAGCTCGCGACCCTCGACGCCGTGGGATTGGGATACCTAGCCCTTGGGCAGCCCGCGACAACGCTGTCGGGCGGGGAGGCGCAGCGAATCAAGCTCTCGCTCGAACTCAGCCGCAGGCAGCAGGGTCAGACGCTCTACATACTCGACGAACCGACGACAGGTCTGCATTGGGTCGACATCCAACGACTTATGGACCTGCTCTTCAAGCTGCGCGACGCGGGAAACACCCTCATCGTCATCGAGCACAATCTCAACGTCATCAACCTGGCGGATTGGATCCTCGACCTGGGTCCCGGGGGCGGTGTGGACGGGGGAAACCTTGTCTTTTCCGGTCCGCGCGACGCGATCGAGGGCGAGCCGCGCTCGCTTACCGGAACGGCGCTCGCAAGGTGGCGCAAGCAAGCGGTTTAGCCGAAGCGTTCGGCGGTCTTCTTGCGCTTTGGCCCCACACTTGCTTTAAATGGTGTGTCTCGGGGTATTCATCCCTGCTCACAAACACCACAATGAAAAAGATAAAGCCCGTCAAACTGTCCGCCAAGTCGCGCACCCCAGCGACCGCGGGCACCACCAATGCGCCAGCCCCGGCGCCAAAATTCACCGGCGAGCCCCGCCTCAAGGCTTCGCCCGCCGCTGCGCAGAAATCCCGCAACGGCGACATCGTCATCGTCGCGGCCCCGCCCGCCGCCACAGTCATTTCAGCCCAGCTCGATGTGGGCTTCGGCAACACCCTCTTCATACGCGGCGAGGGTCCCGGCCTCAGCTGGGAAAAGGGAGTGCCGCTCGGTTGCACCGCTGTCGACCGCTGGACGATCTCGCTTCTCGTGACGCCCAAGCCGGTCGTCTTCAAGTTCCTGCTCAACGACAAGCTCTGGAGTGTCGGCGAGGACTACGTCCTGAAGCCGGGCGCCAGCGGCAGCTACACCCCGTCCTTCTGAGGCCCAGGGGGGCGGGTGCCCCCGCCAGCGTCAGCGCGCCCCGGTCCAACCCGCGATAGCCGCGGGGAGGGCCCTGCGCGCCCGGGTCTTTGCGTCGATGCAGACGTGCTCGGTCCGGGCGCGGACGGCAGCCTTCTCCCCGCGGGGACCCGACTTGGCGATCACAAATCGTATCTCGAAGGAGTCATCGCCCAGGGGGGACGGGGCCACGGACACCCGGACGCGGTCGCCCACCGAGAGCGGTCGGAGAAACGACGCCTCGCTCGCGATGATCGGGATCACGAGCGGACCCTCCCTGAAGAGGGACGCCGGATCGATCCCGGCGGACGCCAGGGACTCCTCGTAGGCCTCGTGGCAGATCGCCAGCAGGTTGGCGAAGAAGACGACGCCCGCCGCGTCGGTGTCGGCGAAGCGGATCGTCCGGGTGTACTGGAAGGGCATTCAAAAACGCAGGTTGAAAGGCGAATGTTGCAAGGTGAAAGTTGAAAGGGAAGGAAATTGGGTTTCCAACTATCGCATGACCAAGGCCGAAATCGCCGGAGTTTTGGAGGAGATCGGAACGCTGCTCGAGCTCAAGGGCGAGAATCCGTTCAAGGTGCGCGCGTACCGCTCCGGCGCAAGGGTGTTGGAGTCCATCGAGGAGGCGGAGTTGGCCGGGCTGGCGGCGGGGGGCGGGCTGGAATCCATTCCAGGCATCGGTGTGGCTCTCGCCCGCAAGATCGCCGAGCTTCACGCCACGGGAACGCTCGGTTTTTACGAGGACCTGAAGGCGTCGATCGCGCCCGGCCTCGTCGAGATGCTGCAGATCCCCGGTCTCGGGCCGAAGAAGATCAGGGCCCTGCACGGGCAGCTTGGGATCTCCGGAGTCGAGGCCCTTGCCGTTGCCTGCGAATCGGGCGAAGTCGCGAAGCTGGGCGGCTTTGGAGAGAAGACCCAGGCGAAGATCCTCACGGGAATCAGGAACCGCGAGGCGTACGGCCGGCGGCGCCTGTGGTGGGAGGCTTCCGAAATCGCGGAACCGATCGTCCTGGGACTGAGGGCGCTGCCGCAGGTGATCCGCGCCGAGGCCGCCGGCAGCCTGCGCCGCGGACTTGAGACCGTCGGCGACCTGGACTTCCTGGTTTCGGCCACCGAGTCCGCTCCGGTCGTCGGATGGTTTGCCGGCCTGCCCTGGGTCCGGGAGGTGACCGCCCGCGGGGAGACCAAGGTGAGCGTGAGGTTCGAGACCGGGCTCCAGGCCGACCTGCGGATCGTCCCCGAGGACCAGTTCGTGTTTGCCCTCCATCATTTCACGGGATCCAAGGAGCACAATGTCCAGATGCGACAGCGCGCCCTCGGGCGCGGGCTGAGCCTGAGCGAGTGGGGCATCGCGCCGTCGGGAGGGGAGGGGAGCGTGAAGGAGAAGGTCTCGGGCGCGTCGGGAAGCGGAGCGAGAACCGAGAGGGAGCTGTTCGCCCTCCTGGGTCTCGCCGAAATCCCCCCGGAACTCCGCGAGGGCCTTGGGGAACTGGCGGCCGCCGAGCGCGGCGAATTGCCGCGCCTGGTCGAGGCCGGCGACATTCGCGGAGCCTTCCACAACCACACCACCGCCTCCGACGGGCACAACACGCTTGCCGAGATGGCCGCCGCGGCGGATGTCCTGGGCTGGGAGTACCTCGGCATAGCCGACCATTCGAAATCGAGCTTTCAAGCCAACGGGCTGACGGAGGACCGGCTCCTGAGGCAGGCCGTCGAGATCCGCGACCTGAACTCTTCCGGGCGCTTCCGGGTCCATCTCTTTTCCGGCGTCGAATGCGACATCCTTCCCGATGGCACCCTCGATTTCGATGACGGGATCCTCCGCCAGCTCGACTATGTGGTGGCGTCCGTGCACAACGCCTTCACCCAGGACGAGGACACCATGACTTCGCGGATCCTGCGGGCCATCGAGAATCCCCACACGACCATGATCGGCCATCTCACCGGGAGGATCCTGCTGAGGCGGGAGGGATACCCGGTTGACGTCGGCAGGATCATCAAGGCGGCGGCGGGGCGGGGGACCGTCATCGAGCTGAACGCCAACCCCCACAGGCTCGACATGGACTGGCGCCATTGGAGAAGGGTCGCCGGCTCCGGGGCGCCGGCAGGCGCGGTTCCGCTTTGCTCCATAAACCCGGACGCCCACGACAAGGATGGCCTTGCCTTCGTGCGAGCCGGGATCAACGCGGCAAGAAAAGGCTGGCTGACCAAGGATAATGTCCTGAATTGCAGGCCCCTGGCGGAGGTGAAAGAGTGGCTGCGGCGCAGGAGGGCCGGTTGAATGCCTATTTACGAATACTACTGCCCGGACAACGACAGGATCTACCAGTTCTACGCCAGGACCCTGGCACAGGGAGGGACCGTGCCGATGTGCCCCGACAACCCGGGCCACCGAATGGTGAGGATCCAGTCGGCATTTTCCGTCGTCGGCCGGGAAGGGGATGCATCCCATGGGAGCGGCACCGATTCCGGAGGCGACGTTGCCGGCGGAGCCGAGGATCCGAGAATGGACGCCGCCATGGACGCTATGGAGGGGGAATTCGCCGGCCTGGACGAGAACGATCCGAAGGCGATGGGGAGAATGATGCGGAGGATGTCCGAACTCACCGGGGAAAGGCTCGACGGGGAGATGGAGGAGGTGGTCCGAAAGCTGGAGGAAGGCGCCGACCCCGAGTCCCTCGAGGAGCGGCTTGGCGACTCCGGGACCGGGGGAAACGACGGCCCTGGTGTTCCTGCGCCCGACGCCGCCCCAGTGCCCCGGCCGCTCCGCCGGGCCCGCCGGGGACCGACCAGGGATCCGAAACTCTATGACTATGACGCCTGAGCTGTCCTCCCGAGCCGCCGCAGCGCAGGCCGCCGTGGTCGCGCAAACCGGGTTCCTCCATGCCCAATTTGGCCGGGTCGAGAGCCGTTGGAAAAGCGACGGATCGCGGGTGACCGCCGCCGACCTGGCGATTTCGGAGAACATTTTCAGCGAGCTGGCCTCGCAGTTTCCGGAGGACCAGTACTTCAGCGAGGAGCTCCCGGATCCCGGCGCGCCGATTCGCGTCTCCGCGCGTTTTTCGTGGGTGCTCGATCCGATCGACGGCACCAACAACTTCGCGCTGGGGATCCCGCCGTGCGCCATCTCGCTGGCGCTCCTCGAGGACGGCCAGCCTGTGTACGGGGTGGTCTATGACCTGGGCAGGAGGCTCCTTATGCGCGGCGGCCCGGGATTCGGGATGCGCGACGGCGACCGCGAGGCCCGCGCGATCACCGCGGCCCCGCACCCGGAAAGCATCATCGGGTTCCACAGCCCCTTCAACAAGTCGCTGATGCCGCTTGCCGGCGGCGTGCTCGCGAAATTCAAGATCCGCGGCCTCGGCAGCGCCACGCTGCACCTGGCTTATGTTGCAGCGGGCATTTTCGACGGCGCGGTGGACTACAATGTCAAGGTATGGGACATCGCAGCGGCAGTCGCGCTCTGCCGGGGCGCAGGGGCGGAGGTGGTCTTTCTTAGCGGCGACCCGTTCCCGCTGCGCCAGTTCGACCTGCACATGAAGAGGATCGTCTTTGTGGCCGGCGGCCCGGTCGTCGCCGACCGGCTCAGGCTAATCGCCGAAGAATCCGGCCTCAAGTTCCCGGTCCCCTGAACGGACGGCCTTGCGCCCGATCCTTGGCCCTCCGGCCGTCCGTCAGACCGTGTACGGCTTGAGGGGGACGGGGTCGAGGACCTTGGCTCCGGGGATCTGCGCCGCAAGCTGCTTTAGGAACCAGGCGCGCGCGGGGGGATCGCCGTGCGTCAGCACGATGCTCCGGGCGCCGGTCTGCACGGCGAACTCCAGCAGCTCCTCGCGGTCGGCGTGCCCGCTCAGCTCGAACCTGTCGATGCGTGCCTTGACCTTCGTCTTCACATGGGCGGTCTTGAACTCAAAGTTCGAGCCGTGTTCGGCGGCGAGGAGGGCCCCGCCGGGCGTCTCGGGATCGCAGTAGCCCACGAATCCTATGGTGTTCCTGGCGTGACCGAGAAGCCCCGAGGCGATCGTGTAGCTGGGCGTCCTCTCGACGAGCATCCCGGAGCTGATGAGATAAAGCGCCTTCTGGCCGGGATCCTCGCCGGCCTTCAGCTTTCGCGGCAGGGGCTTCACCTGGAGGTCCTTGACGATGCTCCTGCTGAACTGCACATGCTTGGTCTTGCGTCCGATCTCGTCGAAGTAATCGACAAGGTCCATGCCGAGCCCCGAGGTGTAGATCGGACAGTCGACCAGGCGCCCGAAGCGCCGGGCATCGTGGATGATCGCGAGGATCTCCTGCATGCGGCCGAGGGCGAAGACGGGAATGAGAAAGGACCCGCCGGCCCCGATCGTCTGGTTGATACCCTCGATGAGCCGGGCCATTTCGGCACCGCGTCCCTTGTGCGCCGGCCGCTCGGTGGTGCCGCGCGTGGTTTCCATGACAACCGTGTCGAAATGCCCCGACGGGAAACGGGCGCCCTTCAGCGTCCTCTGGTCCTCGAACATCACGTCACCGGTGAAGAATATGGCGCGGCCCTTGTGCCGGATCTCCACTCCGCCGGCCCCGACGACGTGCCCCGCCGGGTGGAAGGCCACCTCGATCTCGTCCTTGGCGCTCCTGAACTTCCTGGGATGGCCGAACGGCAGGCCCACGAGGCGCTTGGCGCACCTGTCGATCTCGTCGTGGGTGAAAAGCGGATAGTCCGGGATGTTGGCCTCCTCGCGCTGGCGCAGCATGACGTTGGCCGAATTGTGGAGCATTCGCTCGATCAGCATCCGACTCGAGGTCGTCATGATGACCGCGGCCTCGGGGTGCTCCCGCATCGCCACGGGCAGGCTGCCGATATGGTCGAGGTGGCAGTGAGTGATGATGATCAGGTCCAGCTTCCTGCCCCTGAGGGGGGACAGGTCGGGCGTGGCGCCCCTCCCGGCCTTTTTCGGATGCAGGCCGCAGTCGACCAGGACATTCAGTTCGCCCAGCCTTACGTGCATCGAATTTGCGCCTATGCCACCGTCGCGGTTCAAGTCTATCAGTTTCATAATGTGTCAGTCGCGCGGGCGAAGGTCCCTGATCGCAGAAAACTGTTTCGGCGAAATAAGCCGCCTGGGGACGCGCCTACCGGCCTCTGCGACGAGCCTGTCCCAGTCCGTGGCCGTGGGGGCATGCTCGTTCCAGGGCGTGTGATGGCCCTGCTTTCGCTGCCAGGCGACATTTCCGCCGTGCACGACGGCGCGCACCTGGAACTTGCCGAGTTCCGGGTCCTGAGCCCACCAGCCGAATTCAGTGCCCATGGAGTTGAAGAAAAGGTGTGAAAAAAGGGGATCGAGGAAAATCGGCGCTAACAGGGGCGTTAGCAACCCATAAGCGGAAAAGCCGCGATTTCCCCGCCGGGGATGAATTCGCCCCCGTGTTCCCGGATCCTC
>Ga0302319_10002830_pt1 | contig 36909 bp, 38 predicted proteins | sample Bog_T0_2_FD_203319 | JGI IMG/M metagenome (GOLD analysis project Ga0302319, IMG submission 203319) | Peat permafrost microbial communities from Stordalen Mire near Abisko, Sweden - Bog_T0_2 | ecosystem: Environmental > Terrestrial > Soil > Wetlands > Peat | place: Sweden: Abisko, Stordalen Mire...
GCCGTCATGAGACCGCGCACCGGCGGAACTGCATAACGCACCACCAAAAACACGATGAGCGCGAAACCCACCAACTGGCCGAAGAATGTTGACATTTGGCAGTTACCTCGCTGCAGCCGAGGTGGTGACGTCGACACCGAGGATTCGACTGGCCAAGGTCGCCGACATGGTTCCCACGTTGGCGCGCAGACCCAGCTCCACGGCGTCCCTCTCTCGCTTCAACTGCTCGGTGGCCGTTAGCAGCGTCGCGTTAACCTGCTGCTCGGCGCTGGCGCGCGCGTCTTCGACGACCTTACGGCCCTGCGCCCGGGCACCGTCACGGTAGGACGACGCCTGCACTCGGGCTTCCTTCATGGCTTCGTCGTAATCGCCCTGGGCTGCCGCGAACTGCTCTGCTGACTTCTTGTTATCGCCGGCCGTCTTGTTGACCATGGCGTCGCGTTCGCGCAACACCTTCAGGATCGGCGGAACGACGAAACCGCCGATGACACCCAGGACGACAAGGAAAATGGCCAGCTCGACAAAGAAGGTGCCGTTGGGGATGAGGAAGATGCTGTGCTTTTCTTCCTCGGCAGCCAGAAGAACAGGGTTCACTTCACGCACCCAAAACCCATCACAGCCGAATTAACCGGCGGGAGTGGCGAAGACGAACAACGCCATGAACGCCAGGTTGATGAAGTAAGCCGCCTCGACCAGACCGACGGTGATGAAGAACGGTGTGAACAGCCGGCCCTGCGCCTCAGGCTGCCGTGCGATACCCGAGACCAGCGCGTTGCCCGCGATACCGTCACCGATACCGGCGCCGATCGCGCCGCCGCCCATAATCAGGCCACCGCCGATGAGGGCACCCTGAACGATTTGTGGATCCAGTGCTGCCATTCCTAATCCTCCTTGATTACTGGTATCGGTCTACCAGGCTTTTGTAATCGTGTATGGGTCAAGCCAGTTCCTGGTGGCCTAGTCGTGATGTTCATCGAGCTCCATGGCCTGGCTGAAATACAAGATGGTCAGAATCGAGAAAATGAACGCCTGGATGGCGCCCACGAACAGATCGAACGATTTCCAGACGGCATTGGGCGCCCACATGACCCACGGCCCGAGGAGCGCGATCAGGGACACCAGGATGCCGCCGGCGAAGATATTGCCGAAAAGTCGGAGGGACAACGAGATCGGCTTGGCGATTTCCTCGACCAGGTTGATCGGAGCGAGGATTGCGACGTGTCCTTTGAGCACCTTGATCGGGTGCCCGATGATGCCACGACGCCAAATCCCCGCTGCGTGGTAGCTGAAGAAGACGAAAAGAGCCAGCGCCAGCACGAAATTGATGTCCGCCGCCGGCGAGCTCAGTAGCTCGGTAGGTTGCCCTGCCGGCGTGGAGTACTGCAGTGGAAGCACCGACAGCCAATTGCAGATCAGAATGAACACGAAGATGGTGACCGCCAGCGGCAATACGAACGGAGCGATCCGCATCCCGATGGCACTCTCGATCTGATCGCGCATCTGAATGGTGATGGCCTCCCAGAACAATTGGACTCCGCTGGGCACACCGCTCGACGTGACCTTGGCACGCAAGAAAAAGGCAAGGGCGATCACGATCGCCGCGGCGATCGCGGTCGACAGCACCGTGTCGACGTTGACCGGCAGCCCGAACCAGTCGTGGGTATCGTGCACGCCCACCTCAATCGTGGCGGCGGCCAGGATCGACTCAGTCATCGCCAGCGTTCCCTTCTGATCCCTTGAGTGCGCCGCCGTCTGGGGCGGCCGAAGCAGTCACAGGCTCCCCGGTGCGCAGCTTCTTCCAGACCGGCAGCGCGGTCGAAAACACCAATAGCACCTGGAAGAGCGCCAGCCCGAACAGCACGCCCAGGCCGTTGGGCCGGAAAACGAAGGCGAGGATCAGCCCGATGACGGTGATGATCGCCAGCCGCATCGCCGAGTTGACCGCCATCGAGCTTTTCAGCGGTTGGTCTTTGGCGGTGATCACATTCACGGAACGTTGCACCAGGACGGCGTTGAGCAAACCAAGCAACAGGCCGATGCCGAAGAACACCCCGAGCATTAGCTGACCGGACAATCCGGCGCCGAGCGTCGCGAGCGCCGTCAGCACGAGACTGATGACAAAGAGGCGTGCCGGGCGGAAAGCAACAGAGGGAAACACCAACGGCGCGTCCTGCGCTGGTGTCGTCACTGAAGCACCTCAATCCCAGATTGACAGAGTGGAAGTCGCACCGACTGATCGGTGGCCCGCCGAGCGTATCGCAGTGGTCGCGCTGGACTTACCCAAGGGGTAGCTCCCTATGTCGGTCGTGAACCGGCACGGTCGGATAAGCGTCCGAAGGGCCGGTTGGCCGGCAACCCGCGAGGTTGATTTCGGGGTTCTACCTGCACCGTACCATATTGCCAGGGGTGCTACTACTCCTCGTCGTAGAGGTCGTCGCGGCGGCGCAGGAGCGGGATCGCCGTCGCGACACCCGCGACCCCGATCGCACCCAGCATCACCGCGGCGGTGTCGCGGGGGTCGAAGAAAATCGTGCTCGCGGCCCCGAAAGCGACGATGCCGACCCAGAGATAGATCAGCAGCACCACCCGGCGATGCGAATGACCGATCTGCAGCAGCCGGTGGTGCAGATGCATCTTGTCGGGGCTGAATGCGCTGCGGCCCGCGCGGGTGCGCCGCACGATCGCCAGCAGCAAGTCGAGCATCGGAAAAAACATGACCGCGACCACCAGTAGAAACGGTGACAGCAGAGCAAACACGTCGCGGGCGCCGTAGGCGTTTTGCGAGATCGGGCCGGCGGCGGTCGTGGAGGCGGCGGCGAGCATCAAGCCGATCAGCATCGACCCGGAATCGCCCATGAAGATCCTGGCGCGGTGGAAGTTGTGCGGCAGGAACCCCAGACACGCCCCCGCAAGCACCACCGAAATCACGGCGGGCGGATAGAACAGCACATCGCCGCCGTGGTCGCGGAGCAGACCGACCGAGAACATGCAGATCGCCATCGCCATGATCAGTCCCAGCCCAGCGGCCAGCCCGTCGAGTCCGTCGACGAAGTTCATCGCGTTGACGATCGAGACCGTCAGCGCGAGGGTGAGCAGGATCGAGGAGGCCTGGTCCAGCACGATGGTGCCCACGCCGCCGAACGGGATGTACAGGACGCTCCAGGCGACGCCCATGGTGACCAGCACGCTGGCCGCGGTGATCTGACCGGCGAACTTCGTTAGCGCGTCCAGCCCCCAACGGTCGTCGATCAGGCCGATCCCCATGATCACCGCACCCGCCACCAGGACGGCCGGCAGACCCGTGGAATAGACGAACCCCCGGGTGAGCGCAGGAAGCTGGGATGCCAGAAAGACGGCGGAGATAATGCCCAGAAACATCGCCAGGCCGCCCATCCGCGGGGTTGGGGACGTGTGCACGTCGCGTTCCCGCGGGTAGGCGACCGCTCCGAGGCGAGTGGCTAGCACCCGCACCGGCCCGGTCGCGAAGTAGGTGATGATCGCCGCGGTCAGCCCCACCAGCGCGAGCTCGCGCAGCGGGACACCGGCGCTGCGATCGGACAAGCCGAGCAAACCACCGGCAAGGCTGGTTACATCGCTGGCCACCTCGAAACCGTACTGCACCAACCTGAGAGCTCGACATCCACAACACCCGCACTGCAACCCGCACCGAAGGTGCAAGCGGTGCGAAAAGCCTGACGGGACTTCACAGCCAGCGCGCGCTCGGGACTACGCGATCAAACTCTCCGGCTTCACTCCGAGGACTTCCGCGACCCGCTCAACGCTGACCGGACCGGCTCGCAGGACACGCGGGTTGACCCCGGTGAGGTCGACGATCGTCGAGGCGGCCTGCTGTTCGGACGGACCACCGTCGAGGTAAACGTCGACGAGATCGCCGAGTTGGCCGCGCGCGTCGTCGACGTTGACCGCGGGCGGGCGACCGGAGACGTTCGCGCTGGATACGGCCATCGGTCCCACTTCGCGCAGCAGCTCGATGGCGACCGGGTGCAATGGCATCCGGAGCATCACCGTGCCGCGGGCGTCGCCGAGATCCCACTGCAACGACGGCGCTTGCGTGACCACCAGGCTGAGCGCGCCCGGCCAGAACGCGCGGATGAGCTCGCGGGCCCCCGCCGGCATCGTGTAGACCAAACCCTCGATGGTGTGCCACGAGCCGACCAGCACACCCACCGGCATGTCACGACCGCGCCCCTTGGCCGCCAACAGCGCCGTCACCGCGGCGCTGTCGAAAGCGTCCGCGCCGATGCCGTAGACCGTATCCGTCGGCATGACAATCAGTTTCCCGCCTTTGAGCGCACCTACCGCCGAGGCGATGCCTTCTGAACGCTGGGTGGGGTCAGCGCAGTCAAAGACCCGAGTCATCGGCGCCGCTCCTCTCCCCCGCAAGCGGGAGGTGCCCCCACATCGCTCTTTTGCTCTGCATCGTCGCGGCGCGCGTCATCGGCGCCGCTCCTTCCTGCGGGCTGTCACGAACCTCGGCCGCCCGGCCAGATCGTGCCGGGCTACTACGTCGTCGAAAAGTCCTGTGCGTGAGATCAATTCAACGGTCTGTGCCGACGTCGTGTCATCATGCTCGACGGCGAACAGGCCGCCGGGACGCAACCATCGGCCGGCGTGCGCGACAACGGGGATGATCAGCGCCATGCCATCTGGTCCGCCGAAGACGGCATGAGACGGATCATGTTGGGTTACTTCGGGTTCCAGAAGCGTTCCATCGGGGACGTAGGGTGGATTCGCGACAACCAGATCGACCTGTCCGTCTAGTTCGCTAAGCAGGCCCGAGACGGTTACGTCGGCGTGCACGAGTTCGACTGCGCTGTCCTCGGCGTTGCGGCGCGCATACTCCAGCGCAGCAACGGAGTCGTCGATGCCAATGATCCGGGCCGCGGGCCGGTGCTGGGCCAGCGCCACCGCCAACGCCCCGGATCCGGTGCACAAATCCACAATCACGGGCCGCGCCGCAAGGCGCTGTGCGGTGACCCACGCCAGGATGGCTTCGGTTTCCGGTCGCGGGATGAACACACCAGGGCCGACGTGCAGCAGCGCGGGCCCGAACGCCGCCGTCCCGATGAGATGCTGCAGCGGCACCCGCTGCGAGCGCGCCGAAATGACGTCGCGATAGCGCCCGAAGAACTCGTCGCCGGGCGACTCGATCAGTGCCAGCCGGCCACGGTCGGTACCCGCCACGTGCGCGGCCAATTGCTCGGCATCGCAGCGCGCCGAGTCGATCCCGGCTTCGGCGAGAAGCTCCGCAGCCGAGTCGATTGCGCGCCGCAGAGCGGTCATGCCTGTTGCAGCCTCGATTGCTTGTCGGCGGCGCTCAGCGCATCGAACAGCGCGTCCAGGTCACCGTCCAGAACCTGATCGAGATTGTGTGCCTTGAAACCGATTCGGTGATCGGTGATCCGGTTTTCAGGGAAGTTGTAGGTGCGAATGCGTTCGCTGCGGTCTACCGTGCGGATCTGGCTGGCCCGATCCGCCGACGCGTCGGCCACCGCCTGCTCCTCCGCCAAAACCTGCAGGCGTGCGGCCAGCACCTGCAACGCACGGGTCTTGTTCTGCAGCTGCGACCGTTCGTTTTGACAGGTGACGACGATCCCGCTGGGCAGATGGGTGATCCGCACCGCGGAGTCGGTGGTGTTGACGCCCTGGCCGCCCTTGCCCGATGACCGGTAGACGTCGATGCGCAGATCCGACTCGTCGATCTGCACCTCACCGACTTCCTCAGGTTCCGGATAGACCAGCACGCCGGCCGCCGAAGTATGCACGCGGCCTTGGGATTCCGTCACCGGAACCCGCTGCACCCGGTGTACCCCGCCCTCGAATTTCATCCGCGACCAGACTCCGTCGACCGAGTCGCCCTTGCTACCGATTGTGAGCGTCGCATCCTTGTAGCCACCCAGGTCAGAGAAGGTTTCGCCCAGCACCGTCACCGTCCAGCCATGCCGCTCGGCATAGCGGATGTACATCCTGGCCAGGTCGGCAGCGAACAATGCCGATTCTTCGCCGCCCTCACCGGATTTGACTTCGAGGACGATGTCGTCGGCATCATGCGGGTCGCGCGGCGACAGCATGTCGGTGAGCTGGGTGTCCAGCTCGGCCACCCGGGATTCCAATTCGGCGACTTCGTCAACGAACGACTCGTCATCGGCGGCCAGCTCACGGGCGGTCTCCAGGTCGCCAAGCGCCGACACCAGCTTGCGGTGGGTCCCCACGATCGGGGCGAGCCGGGCGAACCGTCGTCCGGCTGTGCGTGCCTCGGCGGGGTTGCTGTGCAGGTCGGGATCGGCGAGCGCACGCTCGAGCTCGGCGTGTTCGGCGAGCAGCACGTCGATCGTCTTAACCGGCTGCGCCATATCCGACCTCCCGTCCTGCGCCGTCGTTGACCCTTACACGCGGATGACCCGTAAACGCGAACCGACGCCCGGCCTGTGCACGTTCAAGCACAGTTCGGGCGTCGGTAAGGCAGCTAGTTGTCGGTCTGCTCCGGCGCAGCCGCTTCAGACGTCGCGGCCTTGCGCTTGCCGTAGCGCTTTTCGAAGCGGGCTACCCGGCCGCCGCTGTCGAGGATCTTCTGCTTGCCCGTGTAGAAGGGGTGGCACTGCGAGCAAACCTCGACGGTGATGTGACCTCCCGGCTTGGTGCTGCGCGTCTGGAAGGTGTTCCCGCATCCGCAGACCACAGTGGTCTCCTCGTACGCGGGATGAATGTCAGTTTTCATCATGTCCTCTTCGATCGTTGACCGCCCGGGCCCCATTCTGGATCCGGCGGTCGGGCGTGAACTCCACGAAACTGAGGTGGTTCTGGCCCAGTCGAGGCTCGATTATGCCAGGTCAACCTCTACGAGCCCAAACGCCGGGTTGCGCCCCCGCATTCCCGGCGACCCGGCGGCCGCATTCGTCGAGATATAACCCACGTACACCCGTCGCGGCGCGTCTTGTGCGTGGGTTATGTGTCGCGGTAGGCGCTGCTCTTGGCGTCGCGCGTCCAGAGCACACCGCCCTCGGGTGCTACGCCGCGAGCGGTCAGTTCCCGCTTGAGGACCTTGTTCGTCGCAGTGGTCGGCAGCCGGTCGGTGAGCCAGACGTACCGCGGCCAGGCCTTGGCCGAGAGATCGGCCTGACCAGCCAGAAACCGCCCGAATTCCCCAGCTGTCAGGTCAGCGTCGTCGGCGAGCACGATCGCCGCCATCACCTGGTCGCCGACGTGTTCGTCGGGTACCGCATAGACCGCGACCTGGCTGACCGGCGTCAGCCGCTGCAGGATTCGTTCGATCGGCGCCGTGGTCATGTTCTCGCCGTCCACCCGCAGCCAGTCACCGCTGCGCCCGGCGAAGTAGATCCAGCCGTCGACGTCCCGGTAGGCGAGGTCACCCGACCAGAACATGCCGTGCCGAAGGCGGGCATCGGTGGCTTGCGCATCGTTGTAGTAGCCCGCGAACAGACCCGCACCGGTGGTGTTGACCAGCTCCCCTATCGCTTCGTCCGCGTTGGTCAGGGCGCCGTCCTCGCCGAAGGTGGCCACCGGACACTCCACCAGGGTGTTCGGGTTGTAGATGCCCACCCCGGGGAAACCCCGGCCCAGCGAACCGGGCGGGCAGCCGTCTTCTCGGGTGATGATGATCGCGCCTTCGGTGGATCCGAAGCCGTCCCACACCGTGCAGCCGAAGCGACGACTGAACTCAGCGATATCGCGATCGCTTGCCTCGTTGCCGAATGCCACCCGCAGCGGATTGTCGGGGTCATCGGGTTGCTCGGGTGTGGCCAGCACATACGCCAGCGGTTTGCCGACGTAGTTCATAAAGGTGGCGCCGTACCGGCGCAGATCGGGCAGCAGCCCGGATGCCGAGAACGTCGCGGGGACCATCGCCGCGCCGGCGCGCACCGCAACGCTCCAGCCGGCCAGCAGCGCGTTGGAGTGAAACAGCGGCATCGACAGATAGCAGGTATCGGAGGCGTCGACCTCGAACCGCGCTATCAACGTCGCCCCAGCGAACAGGACGGTCAGATGGGTCACCTGGACGGCTTTCGGCTCACCACTGGTCCCGGAGGTGAAGATCATCATGAAGGTGTCGATGGGGCCGATCTCGCGATACGGGGTGAGGGCTCCGGCATTCCGCAGCAGCGCCGACCAGGAATCGCCTGCCACGTCGAACACCTGCACACCGGGCAGGTCCACGCCATTCAGCAACGCTGTGTGCGCGGGGTCGGTGAGCAGGATCTGGCAGTCGGCGTGCAGGATGTCTCTGCCCAGGGCGGCGCCGCGGCGGGTGTCGTTGATCCCGCACACCACGTATCCGCCAAGGGCTGCCGACGCCATGGCGGTGAGCATCTGCGGGGTGTTGCCCAGCAATGTGCCGACGTGCAACGGGCGATCCCGATCGGCGACGCCGATCAGGGCGGCGGCCATGCTGGCCGCATCGGCCAGATGTTCGCGCCAGGTCCAGACTTGGTCGCCAAACTTCAGCGCCGGCGTGTCTTGATCCAGACGCTCACGAAGCAACTGCTGAAGCGTCTGAAACGTCCCAGCCACAGCGTGCGACGTTAGTCGTTATCCATGTTCCCCGGTGTCGTCTTGGACACCTGAACGAGGAACTCGTAGTTGGTTTTCGTCTTGCGCAGCTGCGACATCAGCAAGTCGATGGCCTGGTGGGAGTCCAGACCCGACAGCACGCGGCGCAGCTTGTGCACAACGGCGAACTCGTCGGTGGACAGCAACAGCTCGTCCTTACGGGTACCGGAGGGGTTCACGTCGACCGCGGGGAAGACCCGGCGTTCCGAGATCTTGCGGTCGAGCTTGAGCTCGGCGTTGCCGGTGCCCTTGAACTCCTCGAAGATGACCGTGTCGCCGGTGGACCCCGTCTCGACCATCGCGGTGGCGATGATGGTCAGCGATCCACCCTCCTCGATATTGCGTGCGGCCCCCAGGAAGCGCTTGGGCGGGTACAGCGCGGTCGAGTCGACACCGCCGGACAAGATACGGCCCGACGCCGGCGACGCGTTGTTGTACGCGCGGCCCAGCCGGGTGATCGAGTCGAGCAACACCACGACGTCTTTGCCCTGCTCGACGAGGCGCTTGGCGCGCTCGATGGCCAGCTCGGCGACCGCGGTGTGATCCGACGGCGGACGGTCGAACGTCGAGGCGATGACCTCCCCCTTGACCGAGCGCGCCATATCAGTCACCTCTTCAGGGCGCTCATCGACGAGCACGACCATCAGGTGGCATTCCGGGTTGTTTTTGGTGATCGCGTTGGCGATCGCCTGCAGGATCATCGTCTTACCCGCCTTGGGCGGCGACACGATCAGTGCACGCTGGCCCTTACCGATCGGCATGATGAGGTCAATGACCCGGGTGGTCAGCTGGTCCGGGGTGGTTTCCAGACGAAGCCGCTGGTTGGGGTACAGGGGTGTCATCTTGGTGAAATCCGGACGCTTCCTGGCGTCTTCGACCGGCCCACCATTGACGGTGTCCAAACGGACCAGCGGGTTGAACTTCTGCCGCTGGTTGGGCTGTTCCCCGTCCTTGGGCACCCGAACCGCGCCGGTCACCGCGTCACCGCGGCGCAGGCCGTTCTTGCGCACCATGTTCATCGACACGTAGACGTCGTGCGGACCGGCCAGATATCCGGAGGTGCGCACGAATGCGTAGTTGTCGAGGACGTCGAGGATGCCGGCTACCGGTTGGACGACGTCGTCCTCACGCAGTTCGGCTTCGCGGTCGCCACGGTCGCCACGGTCGCCACGCTCGCCGCCGCCGCCACCTTCGCCCGAACGCTCGCCGCGGCGCCTGCGATCGCGGAACCGGCGTCCGCGCCGGCCCTGACGGCCGTCTCCGTCGTCGTCACCGGCGCCACCACCGCCGCCGGCATTGCCATTGCCGCCGCCGCGCGACTGCTGGCCACCTGAGCCGTGTTGGTCACCGCCCTGGTCGCTACCCCCATCCGATCCGCGGTCGTCTGTCTTGGTGTCCCGTTCGCCCCGTTGGCCCTTGTCGGCTCCGTTGGTCGGCGGGGCGTTGCGCTCCTGCTCGTCGGCAGCGCGTGCGTTTGACCCCGCTTCGCGGGAACTGCCGCGTCGTTGCCGGCGCTGCGTCTCGTTTGGTGAATCGTTCTGTTCCCCTTGGGCGGCCGGTACTTCGGTGCTGGGCGCCGAGTCTGGAGCGGTGCGTTCGCCGCTGTTCTGCGACTCCGGGGCGACAGCGGCTGAAGCGCCGTTGGCGTGTCCCCTGGTCTCCTGAATCGCGGCGATTAGTTCGTTCTTACGCATCCCGGATGTCCCCTTGACACCGGCCTGGTTAGCCAGAGCGCGCAGCTCGGGCAACACCAGGGTGGACAGGGAGCCCACGGGAGCGTTGGTCTTGACGTCTGGCGCGTCTGTAGGCACAGAATTCGACAGCTGATCGCCGTCGGTGCTTTCGCCAGCCGTGATGAGGTCCGTATCAGACACGGATTTCCTTTCTTCCCCCGCTGATCACGTCATACGAGGGGTTCGTTGCATTCAGTCAAATTACCGAGTGCGTCCCAATCATCGACTCTGCAACGTTGATCGCCAGCGCATCGGCGGCCTGAACGGCGAACCTCGTCAATGAGAAGGATTGATGGTAGTCCTAGCGGCAAGGGCAGTAAGGATGCAGATGCAGATGCTGCGATTGCTGGACGGCTCCGAGGATAGCCCGCATTTTTGTTGGAAGCAAGCAAACGCTCCGGCCAGCCTGTGGATCAACCGGCGACTGTGACGCCCGGGCTCCAGCGAACTCCTTCGCCAGCGGTCATCTCAATGATGGTAAATCCGTTTGCCGCCGCGTAGTCCAACGCTTCCAAGGGCAATTGCGGCTCTGTGCTCAAGGCAATCAACGCCGGACCCGCCCCCGAAAGCGTCGCCGCAACATTACGACGCCGCAGCAGCCGCAAATATTCCGCCGAGGCCGGCATCGCCGGACCGCGCTGGGGCTGATGAAGCACGTCTTCAGTGGCCGCCATCAGCAGATCCGGGCGTTCGGTGAGCGCCACCACCAGCAACGCGGCGCGGCTCACGTTGAACCTCGCGTCCTCGTGGCTGACCTGGGCGGGCAGCAGCACCCGGGTCTCCGCGGTCAACGAGCGCTCCTCGGGAATCGCGGAGAACAGGTGAATATCTGGGTGGAGCCGCAGCGATACCGCCGAGTAGTCGGGCCGATTGCCGGTGCGGTCAACCCACGAAACCACAGCACCCCCCAACACCGCCGCCGCGGCGTTGTCGGGGTGACCCTCGAACTCCGAAGAAAGCTGGATCAGCTGAGCTTCGCTCAGCGGCGTCGAATCCGTCTGTGCGACAAGGCCATTTACCGCAGCCAGGCCACCGACAACGGCCGCCGCAGAGGAACCCAGACCGCGAGAATGCGGGATGGCGTTACGGCAACGCACGACCAGGCCGGGCGCGCTGACCCCCACGGCCTGCAGTCCGCGCTCGATGGCACGCACCACCAGGTGTCCGGGGCCCAGCGACAATTGCCCGGCGCCTTCTCCATCGACCGTCACCTGCAGGCCGGAATCCGTTGTTTCGACCACGATCTCGTCGCAGAGGTTCAATGCCAGACCGATGCTGTCAAAACCCGGGCCGAGGTTCGCGCTTGACGCCGACACTACGACGCTCGCCACCAGCCCCGCGGGCAGCATCGAGCGCCGACCCACCACGTCTGATGCGTGGCGACCCGCTGCGCCCGGCTCCGCCGCGCTTGCGATCGCCACTAGGCCAGCCCCAACTTCTCGGCAATGAGAACAGGATCGACTGGCAGCGCGGACACCTTCGGCATATCTTTCAGCGCCGTATCGGGGTCCTTGAGACCGTTGCCCGTCACGGTGCACACCACCGTGGAGCCTGGCGCCACCCAGCCGTCGTCAATCGCCTTGAGCAGGCCCGCGATGCTGGCGGCGGACGCGGGTTCGACGAACACGCCTTCGGAGCGAGCCACCAGGTGATACGCGGACAGGATCTCTTCGTCGGTGGCGGCCAAAAAGCGCCCTTTGGACTCCTGCTGGGCCGCGACGGCCTGCGCCCACGACGCAGGAGCGCCGATGCGGATCGCGGTGGCGATAGTCTCCGGGTGGCTCACCGGATGGCCGAGCACCAGCGGCGCCGCGCCGGCTGCCTGGGTGCCCAACATACGCGGGAGCTTGTCGATGAGGCCGTCGCGGTGATACTCGGTGTAACCCTTCCAATACGCGGTGATGTTTCCGGCGTTGCCAACCGGGAGGGCATGGACGTCCGGTGCGACCCCCAGCGCGTCCACGATCTCAAACGCCGCCGTTTTCTGACCCTCGATGCGCACCGGGTTGACCGAGTTGACCAACGAGATCGTCGGAAAGTCCGCGGTCATCTTGCGGGCCAGTTCCAGGCAGTCGTCAAAGTTGCCGTCGATTTGAATGATTTTGGCACCGTGCATGACCGCCTGTGCGAGCTTGCCCATCGCGATCTTGCCCTGCGGTATCAACACCGCACAGGTGATGCCGGCACGGGCGGCGTATGCCGCCGCCGACGCCGAGGTGTTTCCGGTCGACGCGCACAACACGGCCTGCTGCCCGCGGACCAGCGCGTCGGTGACCGCCATCGTCATGCCCCGGTCCTTGAAGGAACCGGTGGGGTTGAGGCCCTCGACCTTGAGGTGGATTGTGCAGCCGGTTTTTTTGGAGAGCCGGGGTGCCGCGATGAGCGGGGTACCACCCTCGAGCAGGGTGACCGGAGTCCAATCGTCGCCGACCGGCAGCCGATCGCGGTAAGCCGCGATCAGGCCTGGCCAGGGTTTGTGAATGGCCGACTGGGCGATTCGGGGGGCACTCATAGGGTGGTTCCTTCTAGTCGCAGCACGCTTGTGACTGCCTGCACGACATCCAAGTCCGCAAGCGCTTCAACAGTTTCGGAGAGCGCGGCGTCGGTGGCGGTGTGGGTGACCACCACGATACGGGCTCCCACTCGTCGGCCGTCCACATCCGCCACACCCTCCTGGCGGACCTCGGCGATGCTGACCTCGCGTTTGGCGAATTCCGCCGCAACCGAGGACAACACACCGGTCTTGTCGGCGACGTTCATGCTCACGTAGTAGCGGGTCATAATGAAACCCATTGGTGCCACTGGAAGTTGAGCGTATCTGGATTCTCGAGGCCCACGACTGCCGAGTACCCGGTTACGGGCGGCCATCACCAGGTCACCGGCCACCGCCGATGCGGTCGGCGCGCCGCCGGCCCCCTGGCCGTAGAACATCAACCGCCCGGCGGCCTCAGCCTCGACCACGACCGCGTTGAACGCACCGTTGACCGTGGCAAGCGGATGCGTGAGCGGGACGAGCGCAGGATAGACGCGCGCCGAAACCCGTTGCTGACCATCGTCGTTGGTGATGCGTTCGCAGATCGACAGCAGCTTGATGGTGCAGCCCAGGCTGCGCGCCGACACGAAGTCGGCCGGGGTGATCTTGCTGATGCCCTCGCGATACACGTCGTCGGCGCTCACCCGGGTGTGAAAGGCGATCGATGCCAGAATCGCGGCCTTGGCCGCCGCGTCATAACCTTCGACGTCAGCGGTTGGATCGGCTTCGGCGTAACCCAGCGCGCTCGCCTCGGCCAGCGCACTGTCGTAGTCGGCCCCGGTGCTGTCCATCGCGGAAAGGATGTAGTTGGTGGTGCCGTTGACGATGCCGGCCACCCGCAACACCGTGTCGCCGGCCAGCGATTGAGTCAGTGGGCGGATCACCGGAATAGCGCCGGCGACCGCCGCCTCAAAATACAGGTCGACGTTTGCGGCTTCGGCGGCCTGCGCCAATTCGCCGTTGGACGTGGACAACAACGCCTTGTTGGCCGTGACGACGGACTTGCCGTGCTCGAGCGCGGACAGGATCGCCTTGCGGGATGGCTCTACCGGTCCCATCACCTCAACGACGATGTCGACATCCTCGCGCGAGACGAGCTCTTCGATATTGTCGGTGAGCAGGCCGACCGGAACGCCGCGGTCAGCGGCGATGCGGCGCACCCCGATACCGCGCAGCACCAACGGGGCACCAACGCGGGCCGCGAGGTCCTCAGCACTGTCCTCGATGATGCGGACTACCTCGCTGCCGACGTTGCCCAACCCGAGCACTGCTACGCCGACCGACTTTTCGTCACCGGACACGGGTCACCTCACTTCCAGACTCAGCAGATCGTCGACCGTCTCCCGGCGCAGGATCAGGCGGGCACGTCCAGCGCGCACCGCCACCACGGCGGGCCGGCCGACCATGTTGTAACGGCTCGACAGTGAATAACAGTACGCGCCGGTAGCGGCCACCCCGAGCAGGTCGCCGGGCTGTAGGTCGCCCGGCACCCAGGCATCGCGAACGACGATATCGCCGCTTTCGCAGTGCTTTCCGACGATACGGGCGAGCGTCGCCGGTGCGTCGCTGAGCCGCGAAACCAGCCGCGCGTCATACTGCGCGTCGTAGAGCGCGGTGCGAATGTTGTCGCTCATGCCGCCGTCAACGCTGACGTAGCGGCGCTGAGCCGTCGTGCTGACGTCGACGTCTTTGACTGTGCCGACCTCGTACAGGGTGATGGTGCCCGGCCCGGCGATGGCGCGACCCGGCTCGACCACCAGCCGGGGGGTGGGCAGGCCCAGGGCCGCACTCTCGTTGCTCACGATGACGCTCAGCTTGGCCGCCAGTTCTGCGACCGGAGGCGGGTCGTCGGGCGCCAGGTACGAAATGCCCAGGCCGCCACCGAGGTCGACGGTGGAGATCTGCGCGGTCTTCTCTACGCCGAACTGGTCGACAATCATGCGCAGCAGACCGATGACGCGGTGCGCGGCGAGCTCGAAACCGGCGACATCGAAGATCTGCGAGCCGATATGGCTGTGCAGCCCGACCAGCCGCAGGTGATCGGTGGCAAATACCCGATGCACGGCCGCCATCGCCGCGCCGCTGGCCACCGACAGCCCGAACTTCTGGTCTTCGTGTGCGGTGGAGATGAACTCGTGGGTGTGTGCCTCGACACCGACGGTGAGGCGCACGAAGACATCCTGGACAACGCCCGCGTCGCCCGCGATCGCATCGAGGCGCTCGATCTCGATCATCGAGTCCAGGACGACGTGACCCACCCCTGCCTTGACCGCCGCGGTCAACTCCTCGACCGATTTGTTGTTGCCGTGCAGGGTGATCCGCTGCGGCGGAAAGTCGGCGTGCAATGCGACGGCCAGCTCACCGCCGGTGCACACATCGAGCGAGAGGCCTTCTTCGTCGATCCACCGGGCTATCTCACTGCACAGGAATGCCTTGGCGGCATAGGACACATTCTGTCCGCCGCCGAACGCCGCCGCGATCTCTTTGCAGCGAGCGCGGAAGTCGTCCTCGTCGATGACGAACAGCGGAGTTCCGTACTCCCGGGCGAGGTCGGTCAGCGCAACTCCGGCGATGCCGGTGACTCCGGCTTCATCGCGAACTATGTTGCGGGGCCAGACATTCGACGCCAGCCGCAGCAGCTCGTCGGCCGACTGCGGCCGCGGCGGGCTACCGGTGTGCCGGGACTCTTCGGCGTGCCGGGGACCGGCGGGATGAACGTTCACATTCGCTCCGGGGCGCTGACTCCGAGTATCGCCAGCCCGTTGGCGATGACCTGACGAGTGGCCTGGCACAGTGCCAGGCGCGCGGTGTGCAGGTCGGTGGGCGCCTCGTCGCCCATCGGCAGCACCCGGCACGCGTCGTAGAACCGGTGATAGTCACCGGCGAGGTCTTCCAGGTAGCGGCACACCCGGTGTGGTTCCCGCAGGGAAGCCGCCGTTTTCAGTGTCCCGGGGAACTGACCGATGGTGCGCAGCAGCGCACCTTCTTTGTCGTGGCTGAGCAGCTCCAGGTGCGCGGTGTCGGGGATCAGGCCGAGTTCGGCGGCGCTGCGGGCCAGTGCCGACAGCCGGGCATGCGCGTATTGCACGTAATAAACCGGGTTTTCATTCGACGCTGAGGACCACAGTGCCAGGTCGATATCGATGGCGGTATCCACCGACGAGCGGATCAGGCTGTAGCGCGCGGCATCCACGCCGATGGCCTCGACCAGATCGTCGAGCGTGATCACGGTGCCGGCCCGCTTGCTCATCCGGACCGGTTGGCCGTCGCGTACCAGGTTGACCATCTGCCCGATCAGCACCTCCACGGTGGCCGGGTCGTCGCCGAACGCGGCGGCCGCCGCCTTGAGCCGCGCGATGTAGCCGTGATGGTCGGCGCCGAGCATGTAGATGCACAAGTCGAAACCGCGTTGCCGCTTGTCCAGGTAATACGCGAGATCGCCCGCGATATACGCCGGCTTCCCGTCGCTCTTGATCACGACGCGGTCTTTATCGTCGCCAAAAGCGCTGGTACGTAACCAGCTTGCGCCATCCTTCTCGTAGATGTTGCCGGTCTCGCGCAGCCTGGCGATGGCCTGGTCGACGCGGCCGCTGGTGTGCATCGAATCTTCGTGGGTATAGACGTCGAAGTCGGTTCCGAATTCGTGCAACGACGCTTTGATGTGGGTGAACATCAAGTCGACACCGATCCCGCGGAAGGTCTCGTGCATCTCGGCTTCGGGCAGGCTCAGCGCGTCGGGCGCCTTTTGTAGTACCTGCGCCGCGATGTCGGTGATGTAGCTGCCCGCGTAACCGTCCTCAGGAACGGGTTCGCCTTTGGCGGCGGCGATCAGCGAGTGGGCGAACCGGTCGATCTGAGTGCCGTGGTCGTTGAAATAGTATTCGCGCACCACGTCGGCGCCCTGCGTCGACAGCAACCGGCCCAGCGCGTCGCCGACGGCGGCCCACCGGGTACCGCCGATATGGATCGGCCCGGTCGGGTTGGCCGAGACGAACTCGAGGTTGATCTTGTGTCCGGCCAGGACGTCGGCGTTACCGAAACCCGCGCCGGCGTCGATGACGGTGTTGACGATCTCCGCCTGCGCCGACGCGTCGAGACGCAAGTTGATGAAGCCCGGTCCGGCGACCTCTGCCGAGGCGATGCCGTCGGCCCGCGCCAGCGCCTCGGCGAGCCATCCGGCCAGCTCACGCGGGTTCGCGCCGACTTTCTTGGCCAGCTGCAACGCCAGGTTGCTGGCGTAATCGCCGTGCTCGGGATTGCGCGGCCGTTCCACAGTCACCACCGAAGGCAATGCGGCAGCATCCAGCCCGCGCTCGGCCAGCACCGCGGCAGCGGTGACTTTGAGCAGCTCAGCCAGGTCGGCGGGGGTCACGAGCGTCCATCCTATTGGCTGGGGTGCTGCGGCCCCGAATCCATCACGGTGGCCGAGCGGTCAGCGCGATGCGTTAGTCTGTCTGGGCCCAATGGCGCAGCATCTTGTCAGTGCGCCCCCGTAGCTCAGGGGATAGAGCGTCTGCCTCCGGAGCAGAAGGCCGCAGGTTCGAATCCTGCCGGGGGCACCATGTGACCAGCACAAATGGAAATCCGTGCGAGATTCGTGCCACCGGGCGGTCGGGAACCAGCCGACAACCGTGGCGCGGCTAGACTCGGCGGCCATGAACGACCGCGGAGTCGAGGGGATGGCGGTTCATCCCCAACGAGGACAACGACGGCGGCGGGACGTTCATACACATGAACGCCACGGCTCGCGATGAACGTGCGCGAGATGGTGTGGGCGGAACAGGATGAGCTCCGTGAACTCCTCGCCGGTCTTGCAACCGACGATTGGGACCAGCCCACCCTGTGTGGGAGCTGGAAGGTGCGAGACGTTGTCGCCCACTTGATTTCTATAAACGAGGCGGGCCTCTCGGGCCTTCTGCAAGCGACCGTCTCAATCAACTGGTTCAACTCCACCGAGGTCAAACGAAGAGCTTCCCTCACGCCCGAGGAGCTACTCGATGCATTCGAGAAGGTGATGGGCATACGAGGCATCGGAAGACTGGCTCCTCCCTCTGCCATGCTCGTCGAGGTGCTGGTTCACAGCCAGGATATTCGCCGCCCCTTGGGGTTGCAGCGCGAAATTCCGGCCGAGCGCCTTCGCGTGCTTCTGCCTCACTCGGTGTCCCCGGCAAGCTATGTGCCGGGTTTCGGGTTCACTGGAGGAAGGAGGCGGGCACGCGGCCTACGGCTGCGCGCCACCGACCTTGGCTGGTCGTGGGGAACCGGTCACGAAGTATCCGGTGCAGCCGAGGCACTCTTGCTGGCTGTTCTCGGAAGACCAGCCGCCTTGGCGGATCTGTCTGGTGACGGAGTGCCCACGCTCGCCAGCCGCATGACGAACGGATAAGAGCAGCGCCGTTCCGGAAGCTGAAAGCGGTGAGCGCGTGACCGCTTCGTGGCCGCCCCCGCGGCCGCCGCCAGCGCCGTATTCGTCAACGGCAAGCTCGTAGAACGACCGGACGATAACAAGCAGTCACGCCGCCCATCGAGACCGCGGCATCACCAAGGTCGATCCAAAGGTATTGACAATTGCTCTGAACAAACCGGCAACCGACTCGGCCCGCCACTCTTTCGTGGTGGCGGGCCGAGTGTTGTCCGCTACCCGTTCATGTATCCAGTGGTGTGTCCGTTAATTAATTGATGATTACTTGGTATGATTCGTAGCATGAGGCAGCCCGTTCCCGCTCTGGTCGTGTCCCCTGGGCAGCGTGAGGTTCTCGAGTCGGTGGCACGCTCACCGTCCGTGCCACACCGCGAGGTGGTCCGGGCGCGGGCGTTATTGATGGCAGCCGACGGTGTGGCGAACACGGCGATCGCGCGGGCGTTGTCGGTGTCGCCGGCGTCGGTCAGCGGGTGGCGCGCCCGGTTCGCCGAGGAGGGGCTGGTCAAGTTCGCGCAGGTGCGCGAGGGTCGGGGTCGAAAGAAGACGATCCGGCAGGAGAAGATCGACGAGATCGTGGATCTGACACTGAACTACCGTCCGCAGGGCGAAACCCATTGGAGCTGCCGGACGATGGCCGCGGCGAGCGGGGTATCGAAATCGACTGTGCAGCAGGTGTGGTCGGCGCGGGGCCTCAAACCGCACCGGGTAGAGACGTTCAAGCTGTCCAACGATCCGAACTTCGAGGAGAAGCTGGTCGATGTCGTTGGGCTTTATCTGAATCCGCCGGAGAAGGCGATCGTGTTGTGTGCCGATGAGAAGTCCTCGGTGCAGGCCTTGGATCGCACCCAGGCATCGCTGCCGATGGTCAAGGGGCGGGGCGAGACGATGACCCACGACTACAAGCGCCATGGCACGACCACTCTGTTCGCCGCGCTGAACGTGCTGAGCGGCATGATCATCAGCGAATGCATGCCTCGGCACCGGCATCAGGAATGGTTGAAATTCCTCAAGACCATCGACCGGCAGGTGCCCCAAGATCTGCAGATCCACCTGATCCTGGACAACTACGCCACCCACAAGCACGAAGACGTCCGCGCCTGGCTCGCCAAGCACCCCCGGTTCCACCTTCACTTCACCCCGACCTCGTCGTCGTGGCTCAACCTCGTCGAACGCTGGTTCCGGGAACTGACCGACAAAGCGTTGCGGCGCGGGGTCTTCCACTCCGTGCCTGACCTCGTCGCCTCCATTCAGGAATACATCGACGCCCACAACGACGACCCCAGACCCTACGTGTGGACCGCCACCGCCGAGTCCATCCTCGCCAAAGTCGCACGCGGTCGGATCGCCCCCGAAAAAGTCAGCTAAATACAGGACATACCACTAGTGTGTGGCCTGTCGTTCGACAGTCGCCGTCACGCAGCAGGTGGGGGGCTAGCAGGGTGCTTGTCGGGGCAGTAATCTGCGGTGGCCGCGCCGATGAATACCTGGGCTTGCGCCGGGGTCAGTCGTTGCGCTCCCAGCAGCTGGTCAACCTCATCCCTGGCGGTGTATCCCGCGGTCAGGTCTTGGCACATCGCGTGCGCCATGTTCACGGTTTGAGACGCTGTACCAAGGTGGATGCCGTGTGAACCCAGGTAGTTGAAGAAATCCGCGTCGGTAGTGTCGGCGCTCGCGGCGGCGACGGGCATCACGATGAGCGCCAGTAGAGCGCCGAAGGCGCACGTGCTTAGCTTCTTTGTCATTTCGTCCAGCCTTTCAAGGCTTCATTCAAGCTCGGCCGACACGAGGGGGCTCGAAGAGTTACGTGCCGAAGGTTTCCCGATATAGGGGGTTTCCGATGTCAACCATTTGTATGCGCACACAGCCTCGAATTCCGAGATTTAACCCGCCATCCACCTTTGGCTCGGGTTGAGTTCAATTCCCGTGGCGTCGCACCCTCCCAGGGGTTTACTCCGCTGCGGTTCGTTAAGCACCGAGCGAAAAAGAGTCTCGGCCTACGTCATCTTCGTGTAGTTACCCTTTATCTCATGATCGTTGACTCGTTCCCCTGCGCTGCACAAGATCTCGCCCGCTACCGCCTTGAGAGCGAGTCGATGTGGTTACGCCACGACGACGATTCCGACGATCCTGGCACCTGGCATCTGGTGAGAACTATCCGCTATGTCAGCTTCGGGAGTATTGACGATCCCGATCTTCAAGGCGTCAAGCTGTTAGCTGTTTCATTTCATGATGAGACACCCGAAGTGGTGCTTAATCAGACCGACCAGGTCGAGTGCGCCGTCCCTCGGCACGTTCGTCTTCCCGAGTCGTGACGGTGCCGGGCGCTCAGTCCCTAGCCTGCACAGAGGACAGCGAGGTGCGATCATCTCTTCATGCAAGACTGCGACCCAGCTCAGGCTGCGGAACTGATCCGCGCGTTACGTGATCATCTGCGCGAGATGACCCAGCATCTGGCCCGGGTTGAAGCCCGCTATGTCCCTGGCCCGAACGGCCATCCAGCGCGGCTGGAGGCAGTTGCGCTGCGACGCGACATCGCAGAGGCACAGATGCACGTCGATCGGCTACAGCGCCGCTACCTGAGCGACGACGAGCGAATCCAACAGCGTCACGGCGGAGGACAGCCTCGAGCCATGGTGGGTCTGCAAGTCAGATAACAGGTGAAATGCCAACGCCGATCCGCGAACCTACGCTCCGCAGCATGCGCGACCTCGAGGTGATTGACTCCGAGACTCTCGCCCTAGAGTCGATACGCGCACTAATGAGGCGAGGAAACAGGGGGCGTCCATGACGTCGCGAGACATGTCGAAATATGCCGCAATGCGGCCCTACTTCGAGGTCGTCGCCAAAGCCCTAGAGGGCCTAGTCGACGGCATCGATTTTTTCGATATGCACGCCGAGGATGTGGTCGTCGAGTACATCATCACGGTCCCGGAATATCCGCGCAGAGTCGTCGGCCGCGACGCGCTGGCCGAGCTGTACTCCGATTACGGTGATTCGATCGTTCAGTCCGGCAGCAGCAACGTGCACCGCTATTACGATCCCGAGAAGTCTGTGGTGGTTCTGGAATACACCATGCACGGCACGGTGGTGCTCACCGGCGAGCCGTACGTTAACCGCTTCATCTCGGTGATCACGGTCAAGGACCGCAAGATCGTGCACTGGCGCGATTATCTGGATCCGTTGGCGGTGTTCGCTGCGTTCGGCACCACGCCGGCACCCGGCACGCAAGGCACCCAATAGCCCTCGCGCGGACAGACGCGCTGCTGGACGGACGAAATCGGCTTTGTCGTACCGCCGGCGTCCAATGACCGCCATGAACCAACCCAGAACACACACCGCAGGCGCCTCTAAGCCAGCCGACAGGAGCGATTCTGGCGGCCGTTCTGGGCATACATTGGCTGACCCGTCAATTGATTACCCAAAAGTGGGGTAGCGGACTAGTCGTGCAGATCGCCGCCACACTTCAATAACGTTGACGGCATACCCGATAAATAAGGGGTGCTGGATATGGCGTATGTGGTCGCAGACCCGGAGATGATGACGGCGGCGGCATCGGATCTGGCAAGGATCGGCTCGAACGTCAACGCGGCGCACATGGTGGCGTCGGCCCGGACGACTTCGGTGATTCCCGCCGCCGCTGATGAAGTATCGGCGGGTATCACGCACCTGTTCTCGGCGCACGCCCAGGAGTATCAGGCGCTGGCGGGGCAGGCGTCGGCGTTCCACGAAGAGTTCGTGCAGCACCTGACTGAAAGTGCTGGCTCGTACACCAGCATCGAGGCCGCCATCGCCTCGTTTTTGCGTGACCTGAACGCGAATGTGAGCTCGTTTACCAGCGTCATTGTCGATGCATGGAAACCGGTGGTTAACACCATAAAGGACACTCCACCGATTGACTTATTAAAGGAAGCAGTCGGTGACATTGTGGGTTTAATCACCGCTCCGATCTGGCTCCCATTCGTAGCTTTCATCCTTCTGAATTTTTTCTATCTGCTCTCGATCGGAGAATGGAGCTAATGTGATCGCGGACACGGAGTTGATGACGGCAGCCGCATCGGACCTGGCAGGCATTGGATCGAACCTCAACGCGGCCCACCTGACGGCGGCGGCCTCCGGTGTCGCGGTGATTCCTGCCGCTGCCGATGAGGTATCGGCGGGTATCGCGCACCTGTTCTCGGCACACGCCCAGGACTATCAGGCGCTGGCCGCGCAGGCGTCGGCGTTCCACGAAGATTTTGTGCAGCACTTGACTGCCAGTGCAGCTTCCTATGCCAGCATCGAAGCCGCCATCGCCTCGCTGTTGCATGACCTGAACTCGAGTGCGGACTCGTTTACCAGCGCCATCGCCACCTTACCCGGCCAAATACTCAAATGGTTAAACGGCGCCTTCGATTATTTTGTTTCTCTGCTCGATTTTATAGTAAGCGATCCGGCGGGTTTTTTAGAAGGTTCATTAGCAATCGCTTTGATTGTCGTCCTTGCTCCAATCTGGATCCCGCTAGCAATTTTGTACTTTGCATATCTTCTAAACCTAGCCGCGATGGGAGAAACTGGCTTCTAGGCCACGAGGCCGACAGCAGCCGATATGCGCCCCGTAATGCTCCCGGCAATGCGGCATGCCTTGGAGCCCGAGGTTATTGACGGCCCCGAAAGAAAGAACATGCTAACGCGTAACTGGTCTAAGTCGAGTAGCGGACTACTCGTGCAGACCATCACCAAGTCGTTACCGTTGACGGCAACCCGTTCATTCTAGCGCGAATCCCCGCGAATCCCCGCGAATTCCCGCGCATGGCCGCGCATGGCCGCGCATGGCCGCGCATGGCCGCGAAAGGTAAAGTTTCGATATATGACGCGAGGCGCAAGTATTGCGGCTGTGAATAGAGTGCTTTCGCGGCGGGCGTGGTTGGGCGTGGCCGGTGCGGCAACGGCGGCCACACTGGCCGGGTGCGGATCAACGAAAACAAAATCAGCGCCCACGGTGACCGTCACCGTGCCTAGATCGGCGGTCATTTCCGACGAGAACGAGCTACCAGTGATCACCGATCCCCAAGTAGCCCTGGACACGTTGATGGCCGGTAATCAGCGTTTCGTTAAGGACAGGTTGCAAGAACCCGGCCGGGACCCCGCGCGCCGACTCAAACTAGCCCAGGGCCAACACCCCTTCGCCACTATCCTGGCCTGCTCGGACTCACGGCTGCCACCCGAGCTGATCTTCGACCAAGGCTTCGGAGATCTGTTCGTAGTGCGCGTGGCCGGCAACATCGTCGACGATTCACTCGTGGGCAGCATCGAGTACGCCGTCGACCATTTGCACACCCCGCTGATCATGGTGATCGGTCATGAGAAATGCGGCGCGGTCGAAGCGACCCTGGAATCAATCCAGCAACACCAGCCTGCCAACGGAGACATCGAAGTGCTGGTCGCCGCGATCACCCCGGCAGTCGCTGCGGCCGAACAGCGTTCCGGGGACCTGCTCGACAACACCGTCCGCGCCAACGCCCAACAATCACTGGATACGATCAACAAATCTTCCGAACTGACCGGCCCCCTCTCCAGCGGCCAATTCAAAGCCGTTGCCGCCTACTACAGCATCGACGACGGCCGCGTCAGCCTGATCTAGCGGTGTGTGTCGGAATTAACTGACTTTTTCGAGCGCGATGCGGCCGCGTGCGAATTTGACCGGGATCGACTCGCGTTTCGCAGTCCAGATGTAGGGCGTGGGTCTTACACGGATTCCGCAGGTTCAACCGAAGTTAGGGCGCGAACAAGATAGCCGTACGGGCGCGCTGCGCCCCCGTCACGCGCAGGAACCCATCGGCGGCGTCCTGAAGCGCAAGCAGGGCTCGGCAACCTCGTAGCACGGAGGACAACGTTTGTTGGGATCGGTAGCGGACTGGCCCCTATGTACTTGCTACAGCGACGCCGCGAAAGCCGGCGGGTGGTCAGAAAGGACCTGCCGTGAAGACCAATCGAATCATCGCCGGGGCGCTGCTGTCAGGCGCCGTCGCGGCAGCAGGAGTAGGCCTCGGCGCAGGTACCGCCAACGCCAAACCTTTTTACTGGTGCCCTGGCGATCCCCCGATTATGGGAGCGGTACCAGACCCAAATGGCGGAATGAAGCCGGTTCCCATCTACCCCGCTTGGGACACTTCCATCTGCCACGACTACGGCGTCAGGGGCAATCACGTTGCGGAAGGAAAAGATTGTGTCCTCCCGCAGTTCCAATGGTTTATGTGTCCGCCCGGCACAATCCCAATCCCGAACATGCCGATCATCCCGAACGTGGGTGAGTGAACAACGTAGGAGTTCGCGGCGAACTCGCGCCAGGTCAACGTCTGGCCGTCTCTTTTGTTCAAATTGAGACGCCGAATCTTCGGCCCGGCTGGTGTGCGTAAGACTACGCTCAGTTTGCTTGCTGATCGCAGGCCCGGGAGGTCGGGCGAGAGGAATGACCGTGTCGTTCGTGGTCATGGCACCGGAGACGCTCACAGCCGTGGCCGGAAACCTGGCAGGTATCGGTTCGACGCTGGAGCAGGCGACGACGGCGGCAGCGGGCCGCACGACCGGGATCGCAACCGCCGCAGCCGATGAGGTGTCGATCGCTGTCTCCCAGGTGTTTGGCACCTACGGCCGGGAATTTCAAGCTGCCAGCACCGAAGCTGCGGTGTTTCATGCCGAGTTCGTGCGTTTGTTGAACGGTGGCGCGGCGGCATATCTGAGCGCCGAGATCGCCAACGCTGAGCAGAATCTGGTGAACGCGGTGAATGCGCCGGCCTCGGCCGCCGCTGCCACTGCAGGCGGCCCATACCAGCAACTCTTCGCCAACACGGCCGCCAACCTTCAGGCCCTTGACCGAGCCTGGGCCGCACACCCGTTCCCGTTCCTGAGCCAGGTCATCGCCAACCAGCAGGTGTACTGGCAGGAGATTGGCTCAGCACTGGCCAGCGAAATCCAGAACTTCCCCGCCAATTTGGCAAATTTGCCGGCGGCTATCCAGGCCGGTATCCAGGAACTGTTGGCCTTCAACGCCGCCTATTACTTGCAACAGATCGTCGCCAGTCAATTGGGCTTCGCCCACACGTTCGCCACGTCGCTAAACCACGGGATCACCACCTTTGTGGCCGGGCTGCCTGGTTTTGAAACCGCGGCTCAAGTCGCCTTTCAGACCCTGCTAGAGGGCAATCCGACCGGTGCGGTTACTGACCTGGCACAGGCCTTCTCAAAGCTTATGGTCACCGGATTCGACACCAGCGACGTGACGATTGGCGTGGTGGTTAATTTCCCGAATGTCTCCCTGGTCGCCACGGCGAATCCCGTGCTGCTTGGTCCGCTGGGTGATCTATTCGCGATCATGCACATCCCCGGACAAGAGGCGCAGTTTTTCACCAACCTGATGCCTCCCTCCATCCTGAGACAGGTATCGCAGAATTTCACCAACGTGCTCAATACGCTTAGCATCCCCAGCATTTCGGCGACCCTTACGCAGCCGTTGACCGCGGCCGGAACACTCAGCGCCTACTTCGGGGATCCGTTGGTCCTCACCTACGCGACAGTGGGTCCCGCTTTCACGACACTAAACGCAGTCGCAAATAGCCTGACGGCTTTTGACCAGGCCCTGGCGACCGGGAACGGGCCAGCGGCGCTCGGCGCGCTCATTGACGCTCCGGCCGAGGCTGCAAACGGCTTCCTCAACGGCCAACTCATCGTCGATGCGCCGATATTGGTGCCAACGGGTCTCCCAGCGTCGATAGTCATTTTGCCGTTGCCGCCGCCTCTCCCGCCGGTGACGGCCCCGTTGCCCCAGACAATATTGATCACGGTGCACATACCCTTCGACGGGCTACTCGTTCAGCCACACCCCCTTATGGCAACAATTAGCCTGCCTGGTTATCCCCCTCCTCCTCTTGGTCCGGGTCCGCCAACCGACGTAACTGTCTTCGGGACGCCCTTCTCCGGACTCGTTCCACTGCTGGTCAACGCCATACCCGAACAGCTCGCCGCGGTAATCAAGCTCACGGCGTAGCCGGTCTTACACGAAATACCGAGGCATAAAGCAAATTAACGCGGACCGGGCGCACGACGGCCTGCCCGGCGGGCGTGGCGGCCACGGGCACTAATTGAAGTCAACCAACACCGTTAACTTCACTTAGTCAGATAAGTGAAGCTAAACTGTGGCAGTGACTTCACTTCGCCCCGTCACCTACGAGAACGTTCGTTGGGAACCACAGGGGGTGCGGCACGCGAGCACGGCGCTGCCGAGGTACGGCACCTACCGCCCCGCTGTGCCGGCCAACATTGCCAACCTGGTCCTGGACCTGCCGCCATCCGCGTTCGCAGACGCCGAATCCGCCAGCCACGAGATCACGCGCTTCGACGCCGAGCTCGGAGGCGAGATCGCACCGTTTACCGCCGTGTTGCTGCGGTCGGAGTCAGCCGCAAGCTCGCAGATCGAGAACCTGACCGCATCAGCCCGCGCTATCGCCGAAGCGGAGCTGCCCGGCGGCAAGCCCAAGCGCAACGCAGAGATGATCGTCGCCAACACCGCTGCGATGCAAGCAGCGGTCACCCTGTCCGACGCTGTCGACGCCGACGCCATCCTGGCGATGCACCGCGCGTTGATGGCCAAAGAACCACGCCATACGCCAGGCGAATTCCGCACCGAGCCAGTGTGGATCGGCGGTGGCTCCACCCCCATCGGCGCGACATTCGTCGGCCCGCGCCACGAGCTGGTCCCCCGCGCGATTGGCGACCTGCTCGCCTTCGTGCAGCGCGCCGACGTTCCCGCGCTGCCGCAGATCGCGGTGGCCCATGCGCAGTTCGAGACCATTCACCCCTTCACCGACGGGAACGGACGCACGGGCCGCGCACTGGTGCAAGCCATACTGCGCAACAAAGGCCTGACCCGACAGGTGACGGTGCCGGTCTCGGCCGGGCTGCTGGCCGACACCGGCGCATACTTCGCCGCGCTGAATACCTACCGCGACGGTGACGCCGCGCCGATTGTCGAGCGCTTCACGCAGGCCAGCATCCTGGCTATCGCAAACGGGCGTCAACTAGTCGCCGACCTTCGCGATATCCGGGAGAACTGGAACGACGTGATCACCGCGCGGTCCGACTCGGCGGTGTGGAAGGTCGCCGATTTGCTGACCCGCCGCCCGGTCGTCAACGCTGCGCTACTGGCGCAGGAGCTGGGCATCGAGTCCACCAACGCTCACCGCTACCTCAACCCACTCACCGAGGCGGGAATCCTCATCGAGACGACCAGTGCACCCCGCAACCGAGTATGGCGTTCGCCGGAAGTGCTCGCCGCGCTCGACGCGTTCGCCGAACGCGCCGGGCGGCGAGGCTGACCGACATTTTCATCCTGCCAATCAACTCGGGCTCGCGGACACTGGCTTTGGAGCTTATCCGTGAGAGACGGCCGGGTCGGGTGCGCGGCGAGTGGAGGGCAGCGCTATCTCAGTCGCAGCGTGCGAATAATGCGGCCTTCGACGTCGATTTCGATTTGGTAGAGGTCGTTGCCTATCGTCCGGAGAACAGTTTGGGCTTTCCCTTCGCCGCGTTGAACGACATGCTCGCCCGTCTTTACCGTGTTAGCGGTGACTTGGTTAAGCCGGGCGCGGTCGGCCTTTGCCTGGTCGTTTATTACGTCGAACAAGCTTCTGCCCTGCTGGCCCAGTTCTTTTACAGGCTCACCGAGCTTAGGCCGCGCAAGGGTTTCTTTGACGAGCGTCACCGCGAATCTGCCCAAGGCACGGAACGGGTCGCTTCTGCGTGCCGAGGTCGCCATCGCGGAAACGTTAGCGGCCTCGGTGGCCCCATAAGCCCCCGCAGAGCTGAACAAAGCCTGCACGAACTGCGCATGAAACGCCTCGGCTTGCGCGCTGAGGGCGTGAAACTCCTTGCCGTGGCCGGAAAAAAGCGCCGCGATCGCCGCCGACACCTCATCTAGCGCGGCGGGTGCCAGCGCGGTAGTCGAAGCCGCCGTCGCCCTATTGGCCTCGCTGATCGTCGAGCCGAGGCTGGCTAGATCCGAAGCCGCGGCGTGGACGAATTCCGGTGCTGTGAACACAAACGACATGCCGACCCCTCTAACCGCAACAGCCACAAAACTCAGTGGTCGCATCCCGAGTGGCGACAACGGGATGGTACCTGGGTCGCGCCGACCTGTCGTCGTTCTTCAGGGAGCTAGCCGGCAGCACCGCGACGACCGTTGGCGGCAACGGCGGACCAGCTGGGCACGCCCTGGTCTAACAGCGCGTCAGCTGGGGACTGCATACCGCCGGGGTGGCGCCTCGGCGACCCACCTGTCAAACTCCGCCGCAGCCTCGAGTAGTGCCGCGGCCAGCTCGCGGGCCTGGTCGCTCTTCAACGGCATATCGGCGTCCACATCATGGATCGCGATGCCCGGAGGTGACAGGATGTCGCCGTTGTCGAGGGTGCCGTCTGACCACTGGAAGGCATGCACCGAAACGCGGATCGGGTGGTCGGTGAGAGGCCGAGTCGCGCCGACGATGAATCGGTAGTGCGCCTGATCTCCTTCTGGCTCCCAGTCGTCGACCCGGGCTACGCCGGCAGGAAGGGCGACGTGATCGGGTGTACTCATGGCTGCTTTCCCCCTTAATTGCACGTGGCTAAAGACTCACCAAGGCGTCGGCCGCTGCTGCTCGGACCTCGTCGTCGTAAACCGCGGTGTATTGCTCGGTGGTCAGAAGTGATTCGTGGCCGGGCAGCCTCTGGATAGCCCGAAGGTAACGGTGACGTTCGCCACCTCGATGCCTGAGCTTTGGCTGGTGTGCCGGCGTAGGCTGAGCAGTAGCGTTGCTGTCAAGTTGCACCCAGTCGTCGGTTCAGACTCGGGGAATCAGCTTCCCAGGAGAGCAGAGACACAAATGGCCGACCCGATCGCGAGACGACCCAGGATCCGCCAATCGCCGGGCGAGGTCGCGTTGAAGTTCGCTGCCCGCCTCATTCTTCCAACGATAATCACCGGAATGATGGCGGCTCCGATTGCTACAGCTGGTACACCTCGCATAGTGCCGCTGGGGTGCGGGGTTACTTGGACGCGCGTGGGGGGAGCATTTATCGCCTCACCAGGCGTCTGTCCACAACAGCCGCCGGCTTCACAGCCCCCGCCGGACGGCCCGGCGTCTGACCCCGGTCCGCCACCGACTCCGTAAGTGGTAACTGTCGAAAGCCTCAGTTAATCCAGGCCCTAGAACTCCGCTGATGCTAGTCGGCGTTCGTCGGTGCTAGACGACGGGCTGGCCGTCGCTGCCATTGGTTAACAGGCCACCAGTGCCAAGGCCTCCGCCGCCGCCTGCTCCGCCGGTGCCGCCGTCACCTCCGTTATTGCTGTTGCCGCCGGCACCCGCCCGACCGGCCCCGTCGGCACCCGTATTGCCCCGCCGGTTCGCCTGCACGGCAACGGCTTTACGGCCGTTGGGGGGTGCCCGAGTACAGTAACTGCGATGGCTGTCGCCACGTCGAATGAGCGGATGATCGCCGGGGTCGCCGCCGCGTCCGTCTCGCTCGGGGTAGCCCAGCTGGTGGGCATCCCGTTCGGTGCGCAGGCCGACGCCCGTGCTGCGATCGGCTCAGTGGTCGTCGACCTGACACCGGGGCCCATCAAAGAGTGGGCGATTCAGACCTTGGGGTCTCTGGACAAACCCTTCGTCGCCGTCGTCCTCCTCGTGGTGATCGCCACGATCGCCGCGATCGCCGGCAGCCTCGAGACTCAACGGCGCCCGCTCGGCAGCGCCGTGATCGCCGCGGCGGGCGTCCTGGGATGCCTCGCAGTGCTATCCCGGCAGGGCGCGACAGCACTCGACACGATCCCCACCGTCGCGGGCGCCGCCTGCGGCGTGACGGTCTTACGCTTGCTCACCCGTCGGTTCTGGCCCGGACCCGGCGACCCGGAAGGCAGAGCCGACCACGAGGAGCCGGATACTGGCAGGCGCAAATTTGTCATGTTCGGGTTGCTCGGACTCGGACTAATGAGTGGTGTTGCGGGCGCGGTCATCACGCGGTTGGTGCATTCGGTGGCCGCTGACCGCAACGGCTTCGCACTCCCCCGACCACGCACATCGGCGCCAGCGATACCTGCCGATGTGCAACCGAAAGGCGTTGCGCTACCGAGCTTTGTCACCGCCAGCACCGACTTCTACCGGGTTGACACCGCACTCAGTGTTCCCCAACTCAGCCGCGGCGACTGGCGGCTGCGCATCCACGGCATGGTGGACCGCGAAGCCACCTATAGCTTCGACGACCTCGCCCACCTCGACGTCATCGAAACAGTGACGACGTTAACCTGCGTATCGAATCCCATTGGGGGCAAACTTATTTCGACGGGCGTCTGGACAGGCTACCGGGTGGCCGATCTGCTGGCAGCGGCTGGTGTGCATGCGGACGCCGACATGATGCTCTCGACCTCGATCGACGGGTTCACCGCCGGCACGCCAGTGCAGGCGCTCACCGATGGCCGCGACGCGCTCCTAGCGGTCGGCCTCAACGGGCAAGCGCTGCCGATCGAGCATGGCTACCCGGCCCGGCTGGTGGTACCCGGGCTCTACGGGTACGTGTCGGCCACCAAGTGGGTGGTCGAGATGGAGCTGACCCGCTTCGACAGAGCAAAGGCGTATTGGACCCGGCAGGGTTGGGCACCGCGTGCACCCATCAAGACCGAGTCGCGGATCGACGTGCCAAAAGATGATCAGAGCGTGCCGATGACGCCCGTTGTGTTTGGCGGTGTCGCGTGGGCGCAGAATCGCGGCGTGCGGGCGGTGGAGGTCCGCATCGACGATGCCGCGTGGCAGCCCGCTGAACTGGGTGCGAGCTATTCCAATGAGACGTGGCGATTGTGGAGCTTCCCCTGGCAGCCGAAAAGCCCCGGAAAACACACCATCACCGTGCGCGCCACCGACAACACCGGAGCGGCCCAAACTGCAGATCGGGTTGGCACCGTTCCCGACGGCGCCACCGGCTGGCACACGGTGAACTTCACCGTGGCGGAGGCGTGAAGCGCTATTTCGACGAGATCTTCCGCCAACTGAATACCGCAATCCCGATGCCGATCAACGACGTGATCGGACCAATGATGGACCAGGTCGTGGTGTTACTCATCGGGCTACCGCCGAGCACTCCGAATCCCTGCAACGCCCAGATCAAACCGAACAACGCGACAATCAACCCGACCCCGAATGTAACGACGAAACCCCTGCTCATACAGGCAGCCTAAGCGCCGACCCGTTTCTCGCCTCGACGAGGTGGCGGCGGTGGCCTGAACTTTATTGGCGCCGGCGATGGCAGCGACGGCCCGAACTCCGGCGCCGGTTAATCAGCTTTCGCGCTGTCGACCTGATCCTGACCGTATTCGATGACGGGCGCTGAGTCGCCGTAGATGTTCAGAGTGTGGATGAAGCGGTGCAATCCCATCGATCCGGCGCAGGTGAACCCGAGCTCGATGATCTGTGCGGCGGTGAAGTGCTCACCCAGTCGCTTGTAGAAGTCGTCGTCCATGGCGTGGTGGTCCGCGGAAAGCAGGTCGATGAACTCGACGGCCATCTGCTCCTGCGCGGTGAGTGTGCCGTGGCCGGGCGCAAGCAGACAGACGACGTCCTCGTCGGTGATCGAATCGTGCTTGCGTGACTGGCTGCAGGGTTCGCATTCACCGAGTTGCGCACTGCGTATGCGGAGCAACTCCAGGATGCGGCCGCCGAGCAGGGAACCCGCACCCATGTGGGTCCTGGCCATGTTGACCTGCTCAAGCTGGGCGCTGCGATAGGCGAAGATCTGCAGCGGCACCGGCGTCGCGTACAGACCGGCGGCAACGCCCGCGTCCACGATTTCGCGGGAGCGTGAGCTGAGCTCTTCCATAGGAATTGGTGCAATTCGCGGCATCAAATCAGGCTATCTCTTCTTGTGCTTCACTGAAAAGCGATTCCCGCCCCGACACTTTGGGAGAATTCGATGTCCAGACTGGCCGGAAAGGTCGCGATAGTCACTGGAGGCGGGGGCGGGATTGGTGCCGCTACGGCACACGAATTGGCCCACGAGGGTGCCGCAGTGGCGGTCGTCGATATCGACGAGGCGAAGGCTGCCGGCGTCGCCGACGAGATTCGGCGAAGCGGGGCGCGGGCGATCGCGATCGGCGGCGACCTATCCCGGGAGGAAGCCGCACAATCTGCGGTGAATTCCACCGTGGCAGAGTTCGGCCGGGTCGATATTCTGCACAACAATGCCGCCCTGACTGTCAGTAGCTTTTTATCGCGAGACACCACGGTGGCCGAGATGTCGCTCGATGTCTGGCAGCGAACATTGGACGTCAATCTCGGAAGTCAGCTGCTGATGTGCAAGTACACCGTTCGCGAAATGCGGGAAAACGGTGGCGGTTCGATCATCAATATGTCGTCGGGAGCGGCCCTTTCCGGTGACCGCACCCGCTTGGCCTACGGGGTATCAAAGTCCGGCGTGCATGCCCTGACGATGTATGTGGCGACCAGTGAGGGAAAGCGGGGCGTGCGGGTGAACACCATCGTGCCCGGACTGATCATCACTGATGCCGTACGCGCGCATCTCACCGAGGACATCATTGCCGGCCTCAGCCGCGCCACGCTGACGCCGTACCTCGGACAACCGAAAGACGTGGCCGACCTGGTTGTTTTCCTGGCTTCGGAGCAGTCTCGCTACATCACCGGGCAAATGATTTCGATCGACGGCGGGATGTCCGCACACGTCCACGTGGACGCCGGAGATTAGGTGCTCAGATGCTGGTAGGTCCGAGCGCGTACGCGCCGGTCTCCGGGTGGTGGTACCAGCCGCTGGCGGCGTGGGTGCCGCCGTCGACGTGGATCGTTTGGCCGGTGACGTAGCTGGCCAGGTCGGACGCGAGAAAGACTGCCGCGCCTGCCATCTCGTCGACATGACCCGCTCTGCCCATCGGCACCGTGTAGCCGATCCGATCTTCGAAGCCGGGCGGCGCCATCTGCCTGATCCCTTCGGTCAGAGTGATGTCGGGCGCCAGCGCGTTCACCCTAATGCCATGCGGCGCGAGCTCGAGTGCCGCGGTCTTGGTGTAGTTGACGACACCGGCCTTGGCCGCCGCATAGGTCGCATAACCGGGCGCGGCGCGGACGCCTTCGATCGAAGTGACGCTGATGACGCTGCCGGGCAGTTTCTGCTCAACGAGGACGCGGGCCACTCGCTGCGTGCACAGGTACACGTGGCGCAGGTTCGACTTGTACAGCGCGTCCCAGCCGTTCTCACTGGTGTCCAGGATCCCTGACCAGAAAACGCCGCCGGCGTTGTTGACCAGGATCGTCACCGTCCCGAGTTCGGCGGAGGTTTGCGCCAGCGCGGCGTCCACCGCGGCACTGTCCCGAACGTCGACGGTTAGGCCCAGCGCACCGATCTCCGCGGCGGCAGACGCACACGATTCGGCGTCCCGTTCCCAGATCGCGACCCGCGCGCCGAATGCTTTCAGCCCCGCCGCGATGCCGCGGCCAATGCCCGCTCCACCGCCGGTGACGACCGCGACCCGGTCGGTCAGGAGAACGCTTGAGGGATCGAGTGTCATGAGGATGAATATAGACCAATCCCACTTCACGGTTTACAGTCTTGACCAGATATGTTCGATATGTAACAGCGTGGAGGGCTTGCATGGCCAGCACAATCTTCGTCACCGGGGCGACCGGGCAGACCGGAGGCAACGTCTGCGAGCAGTTGATCGAGCGCGGCGACCATGTGCGTGCCCTGGTTCGGAATCCGGACGAAGCCACGGCGCTTGCCGGCATCGGTGTCGAACTGGTCAAGGGCGACATCAGAGACGCCGATGACGTACTGCACGCGGCCAAGGGTGCCGAGGCGGCGATCCACTGCGCGGCATTGCTGGGCGGCGCGAGCCAGGACCTGGAGGACTTCAAGGCTGTCAATATGGTTGGCACCACGAATGTCCTCGATGCGGGGAAAGCCCACGGCATGCGTCGGGTTGTCGCGCTGAGCACCGCCACCTTCTTGAATCTGAGCGCCGGCCTCGACTTCGAAGAGGCCCCCGTTCTCAAGAAGCCGCCGAACGACCCGTACACGGTCACCAAACTGGCCGCTTTTCTAGAAGCGCACAAGCGCGCTGCGGCCGGCGACGACGTGCTGACCTGCCACCCCGGCGCGATCTTCGGTCCCGGTCTGGTCGTCGAACGCGCCTTGCATCGCACCAGTTTCAACCGGGTGCTGTTGGCGGGGATGCGCGGAAAGATCAAGCGCTATCTCGCTTTCCCGGTGACCTGGGTGGCGGGAGCGGATGTCGCGAAGGGCTCGGTTGCCGCGCTGGACCGCGGGGTTGCCGGTGAGCGCTACTTGTTGATCGGGCCGCCCGAAGGCACCTGCAGCACCGCCGCCGGTATCAATCGCGCCTGCGAGGTCGCCGGAATCGATCACCGCGTCGAGGACCTCGACTACCGTTCGGATCCCGAAGCGTTGACGGCCGAATTCGGGCCCACCTTGATGGCCATCGCGGAGTCCGCGGCCAAGAGCGTGCGCAAGCCCAGAACGGACAACAACCTGACCACCCGGCGCCTCGGCTACCGGCCGATGTCTTTCGACGACGGGCTGAGGCTGCTGATCGCGTGGCTGCGCGACATCGGCAGACTGTAGCGGCGGCCGTCGTGTCGGGCGCCGAATTGCGCCGATCCGGCTCGGATCATGGCGATCTGGCCGATCGGATCCTCGACGCGGCCTCGCGACTGCTGTTCCGGACGGGCGCCCGGAAGATGTCGCTCTCGGACGTGGCGACCCTGGCCGGGGTGTCCCGGCCGACCATCTACCGCTACTTCGTGGGCAAAGACGAACTCATCGATGCGCTGGGAGAGCGCGAGCGCCTGCGCTTCAACGCGGCGATGGACAAAGCGATGTCCGGAGTGGTCGGAGTCGCGCGCTTGGAAGCCGCGGTCGACGTGGTCGCGACTTTCGTCGAGGATCAGCCGCCCGGGCGGCTGCTCGACCTCGAGCCTGGGTTTGCGCACGAACAGATGGCGCAAGCGTTACCCATGTTGACCGAAGGATTGATGGTGGTCTTGCAGCGCTGTGCCCGCGAGGACGCCTTCGCCGTGGCGGTAGACCCCCGCGACGTCGCCGGCGCGATCGCGCGAACCGGGCTGAGCCACTATGTATTTCCCGATGCCGACCGGGCCGCGGCGCGCCGGCAGATCCGTGCCGCAGCCGGTCTTCCTGGCCGCGCGTGATCGGCGGCGTTCCGTCGATGTTCGTCTTACAGACCCTGGACCGATAGCCAGCCGGCGATTCTTTCGGCGACTGCCTGCCATCCGGGTTCAAGCATCATGTCATGTCCCATGTCGGGGAAGATCTCTGCCTCGGCGCCGTAAACCGCAGCGGTGCGCCGGATTTCGCGCTGGGACACGATGGTGTCGTGCTCGGCTCCCAGCACCAGCATCGGGATGCGGTTGACGTGTTTGGTTCTGACCAGATTGAGGAAGAGCATGTCTAGGTAAGCCCGGTAGGACTCGTCCTGGACTCGCAGGTGATACGCGTTGACCTGCTCGTCCGGCGTAGCCGCAGAGAAGAACAGCTCTCGCACCAGTTCTGGGGTGGCAATCATCGGGGCCAGCCTCAGCAAGGCGTTGGCTTTGGCGAATTGCACAGGATGACGACGCGCGATGTGCAGGGTTATCCGCAGCACACCCGAAGGCGGTACGGCAGCGACAAGAATGGCCCCGACAGCGGTGTGGTTTTCCAGGTACTTCTGAACTACGAAGCCACCCATCGAATGTCCGACCAGAACCGGCTGAGTCGGCAATTCCGCCGCCGCCTGGGCGACATCGCGCACGTAATCCTGAATTCCCGTCCGGCGCAGCCGGGCCCGGCCGGTGCTTGCGCCGTGTCCGCGCAGGCTCGGGGCATAGCAGCTGTAGCCCCGCTCGGCGAAGAAGTCGAGAAAGTGTTCGTCCCAGCACCACGCTGCATGCCAGGCGCCATGCACAAACAGAAGCGGCACAGGATGGGATGCACTGGATGCCCCCTTCCGGATCAGTTCAAGCACCAGCCGCCCCTTCGATCCGGTGCATCATCCGTTGTTTGTGTCCGGACTTCATCGGCGGCGCAGCAGGAACAGTCCGTAGGCCGCAATCGACTGCGCGTCAGCGATCACTCCCGAACGGATCATCTGCTCGACGTCTTCGCGCGCGAACCATGCGCTACGCATGTCCTGCTCCTCGTGCTCGCGCTCCGCTTCTCCTTCGGTGATTCCGGTCGCTAGGAACACCCACCCGCGCTGGCTGGTTAATCCGGGAGCGGTGTCGAGCTGGCCGAGCTCCTCGAACGACGTCGCACGTAACCCGGTTTCCTCGCGCAGCTCGCGTTCGGCAAGCTCAGCAGGTTCCGTGTCGACCAGGTTGGGAGCGGTGCCCTGCGGGAACTCCCAGCGTCGCGCGCCGAGGGGATACCGGAACTGTTCGACCAAGCGGAAGCGGTCCCCGTCGTAGGGCATCACCAGCGCGTAGGTCATTCTTTCCACTACGCTGTATATTCCGCGGCTGCCGTCCGGCCTGCGGATGTCGTCTTCCCGGAGCACCAGCCACGGGTTGCGGTAGATCTCGCGGGACGCGACGCGTTCAATGAAAGTC
>Ga0302319_10002831_pt1 | contig 36882 bp, 35 predicted proteins | sample Bog_T0_2_FD_203319 | JGI IMG/M metagenome (GOLD analysis project Ga0302319, IMG submission 203319) | Peat permafrost microbial communities from Stordalen Mire near Abisko, Sweden - Bog_T0_2 | ecosystem: Environmental > Terrestrial > Soil > Wetlands > Peat | place: Sweden: Abisko, Stordalen Mire...
TTCGCTGAGGATTTTCTCCTTGAGTACGCTGAGGGCATGCCGAACGATCAGGTAGGTTGGGGCCGGGTGGATGAACCCCAATTAAGAAGATTCCTCGCCCTGCATTCTGAGAACTTCGACCTCACGCATCGCACGACAGCTGCGGCTCGGCTTGAAGCATCGAACATGTTGTTCCATATTTTGCGTACGCTCGACCAGGGAGTGGAGCAACGTCCTGTTGAAGATGCGGTAGGGCCCGTGAACAACAAGATCGTCGTGCTGGTTGGACACGACACCAATCTAGCCGGGGTGGCCGCGCTCCTCGGACTGCATTGGACGCTCGATGGGCGAAGGGACGATACGCCGCCGGGGACGGAACTGACATTTGAGCTTTGGCAAAATGAGAGCGGAGCCTATTTCGTTCGGGCAACGGTCGCGATGCAAACACTCAAGCAGATGCGCGAGTTGCGTGAATTAAGTCTTGATACTCCTCCGGCCCGTGAGGTTTTGACGGTAGATGAACGTGGGACCGAAGCGAATACGTGCCGCTGGGACGACTTTCAGGGTATTGTCAATGCGGCAATCGACAAGAGCAGTGTCTTCAAATTCCAGCCCAACTGATCCCTAGTTTGAGCAAGTCCGCGAGAGTGGCTGAAATGCCCTGTTTTGAAGATGTAGAAATTCGTCTCGTTTCTCTCAACCGGGGCTAGCCCGGACCTCGCACGCAGTCGCTTGCATCGACCCATAAGGCGAATAAAGCACTGCTTGCCGTGCAATTCCTGGAATCCACATTCCAATTGGCGGATACGAGGGCCTCCTGTTCAGATCAATTCTTATAAGTCGGCTTCAAGGCCGCTTTTCGTGATTTCCGCGTTCTGGCGCACGATCACCGTCCACCCTACCCAATGTGAGGTAGATCACGTTGGGGAGATTTGAGCGACAATTCATCCGCAACGCTGTGATCTTCCTGGCTACATGACCTGATGCCTAGCTTTGATCTCGTTGATCGTTCTGTGAATCTCCTCTTGAATTCGACCGAGGCTTCCACGTAAAGCAGGCATGTTCAGATTGGACTTACTTCCGCGGCCAAACTCCTCGCGTATACCAATCATGCAGAGTTCATATCGTGTCGGATTTGGGGGTTCTCCCCGTCCTTGATCCCCTCTTGTCCTTTCGTACTCCTTTTGCGCTTTGCGCCGAATCTCCGCGATGAGTGTCTTGATGCGCTCCATCTGTTCGCCTTTTGAGGCCAAATCCTCGGCCTCCTTCGTCATTTCTAGCAACGTGTTCAGCGTCCTCAGTTTTTCCACGGTTCTCCCCGTATCGGCCAGTATATAAGCTAGTTGACGTCGAGCCAGACTGGAAGCGAGTTGGGGAAGCCGCGGAAGGTCTCTAACCTATTAGGGAGGTCCGCCGGGAATCGGGTAAAATGTTTTCCAAATGCACGACCGAGCCTATCCCGCCCTTTTGATGGAACTTCGATTCGCGCTGAACGTGATGGAAGAGTGTTCGCACCTCGGACTGGACGAAGAGGGCGCCAGCAGGGTCAGGTGCATTCTTCTTCAGCAGATCGCAAAGACAGAAAGTGCTCTTGCAAGCCAGCCAACTCACGTCTCGCCCTTGGACTCTGAAGGGTTCGTCGAATAGGCATCCCACACATAATGACTGAACCTCTGCGCTTCACCGCCTAAATAACAAGGGACCGCATGCTTGACAATCCGGTCATCTAGCACAACTGGCGGAAAAGCCTCCATGATTCTTGGTTCCGGCCGAGGTCGCCCACCCTTCAGTTATATCTCAGTGAACAGTCCTTGGAATGCTGTCAGGAATGTCCTAGCGTTGTATCTGGAGCGCCCCTAGCACAACGTTGCTTACTTGCATGCCATCAGTAGGGCGCTTCGGATACAACGACTTGAAGGAAGCCGCCCCCATGGAAGGCTATGCAGTTTGATTGGGTCTGACCGGGTGCAGAGGGATCGGAAACAGACTGAGCTGGGTAGGATCATGCCGCATTAAAGTCGGGTGGAGCGGCGTGGAGGCTAGCGTTGGCTCGGATTCGAGGCTTGAGAGTCTGGAATTTGAGTGTCTTTGGGCAAATGAGACAAGGGATCTTCGAGTGTGCCGGAGCACGGTCATGGAGCGAGGATGTGTATAGAGCTTCATGCGGCGCACTTGTCTGGTTGAGGTGGAGATCTACCTTATGACACGGACTCTGCGCTACTGTGAGCATCGCCTTGAAGATGTGCGCAACAGTGTGCGTCGAATAATGGACGTTCTAGAGCGGGATGTCTTCAGCCCCGAGGGGCGGAAGCAGACGTTTTCAAAGCATGATGGCGTGCATTCATTGACAGCAGCCATCAGCATCGTCGCTGAGGCTCAGCAATTTCTTGGCGCCAGCGAAGTCGTCACCGATTGGCCGCTCAAGCTCGTACTCGATCGGCGACCATTCATATAGTTGTGGGGCCGCCTGAAACGCTTCAGAATGGATTACGAAGGGGCATGATGCCAGCTGGAGGCTAAGCCATTCAATGGGGCCGGAATTTCTCTCGTAGAACCAGAATGGTTACGCGGATCGGTGTTGCGATAGTCGTTAACTTCGTCTTCCGTGCCATAACCCATGGGTTAAGAAACAGCGTTGATCAACACCTCCGATGAGACCAGATCGAAGGCCGCTCACGCTCCTCGCGCCGCTCTTTACCGGCAGAAGGAGTCGACCCGGTACCGCTCCAGAGCCTCCCGGTTCAGCTCAATTCCCAGGCCGGGCTTCTGAGGCAGTGAAATCAGGCCATCCTGCATCACCAATTCATCCCGAACAACCTCGCGGCGTAACATCGATTCCGACAACTCCGCCGGCAGATATTCGATGTAAGGACAGTGTGCCGTCGCCGCGCCCAAATGCACTGATGCAGCAATTCCGATGCCGGTCTTCCAGCAGTGCGGCACAATCAGTCGGCCGCGATCCTGAGCCATCTCGCAGACGCGCCTGGCTTCGGTGAATCCACCAACCCGACCCACATCCGGCTGAGCTACGTCCACCTTGCCTCGATCCATCAGCTCCAGAAACTCGAACCGCGAGTTCTGCAGTTCTCCCGCGGCGATCCGGATCGGCGAGTGATCGTGAAGAAAGGCATAGCCATCCATATCCTCGAGCGAGAGCGGGGTCTCCAGGAAGAAGACGTCAAACGGTTCCAGACGCTTGAGAACCCGCAACGCCTCCTTGGCGTCGCGCCAGCAGTAGCCTACGTCAACCATCATTACAAAGTCAGGTCCTGCCGCCTCGCGGCATGCAGCCACGATCTCGACGATTGCTTCGTCGTCTTCATCCAGGCCATTGTGCGCGTAGGGTCCCTTGATGATGACCTCCATCTTGCCGGCCCGGAAGCCACGCGCCTTTGCTTCTTTGGTCTTCAACACCAGTGAATCCCTGTAATCGTCCACCGTGTGGCCCGAGGGCAAGAGCGAGGCGTACGGAGTGACGAAATCTTTCCGAGCGCCGCCCAGCATCTTCCAGCAGGGCAGCCCAAGCGCCTTGCCCCGAATGTCCCACAAGGCCATGTCCAATGCGCCCATCGCGCATATCCCCATGCCGCGGCGGCCGGTCATGTAGCTTCCGATAAAAAGCTTTTCCCAAAGGGCCTCCACCTGCAGGGGATCCTGACCGATCAGCATTTCCTCCAACCCCAGCCCCAGCACATGGGTTCCCCGCGCATGAATCATGGCTTGCGCAACCCATGGATTGGTGTCTACCTCTCCCACTCCGACAATGCCTTCGTCCGTGTGGATTTCGACAATGATGTCATCCTGGGCCGAAGAACAGGCGGAGGCGTCGTAGTCAGGAACAAGAAGTACATGTGATTCGATCCTGGTGATCTTCATGACCGGTTTCTCCGTACGATGTGATGGTTCGACCTGGCTAATCCCTCACGGTCGAGTAGAGCGGGGTTGTACATCCGAACCGGAACCGGGGTCTAGGGAACAAGGCGGACGGCAGCGAAGCTATTGGCCGAAAGGTCGATAGAGATTCTTCCATTCACGATGGGTACGGAGTGCCGATCACGCTCCAGCAGATCGGTCTGGAACACCTCGCGATATCCGGAGACACCGATGCTGAGAGGGCCCGAGCTACCCGCGGTTTCCCAAATGCGCAACTCGGTTCCCTCTTGCTCAGCGGGCTTGAAAGCCGTGGCCACGGCACGAGCCGGATCGAGATCTATTTGCGGCCTCGGCTGGCTGGCCGCTTGCCCGAATGACACGAGCAGCGGAACGGTGTAGCTCCGGCTCCATTGCGCAGCCTTCGCGCTGTCGTAGGCCACGGAGTGGGTGCGCAGGGCATAGCGGAAGCGGAAGTCGGTCTGGCCGTCCTGCGTCTTGTTGACTTCCTTGTAGTTTTGGTCGTTTCCCAGAGCTTCAAAGGTCACGCCGCCAAGATCCTGGCGCAACGCAAATGCCTCTAGCGGCGTGATGGTGACGCCCGGCCCGCCAGCAGCGGATGCATCGACAAAGCCCTGCACAGCGATCCGCGATGAATCGGCGCCGGGCAGCAAATCGCCCCCTGGAGCCGGAGTGGGACGCACGATTGCGCCCATCTGTTCGACGCGCTCTACCGACCCCGCCGCCAGCACCGGGAACGTATGCGTGATTCGCTGCTCCTCCGTACTCACTGGCTTGTGGATGCGAATGTCGAATTCGACGCGGTCGATCCCGGCATACAGTGTCGCGTAGGAAGTCACCTCAACCGAATCTTCGGGGATGAAGCCCGTGGTCTTCACGCGCGCCAGAACCGGCCCGCTTGCCACAACCTGCGAGCGCACGTTCTCTAAGCGATGTTCCTTGCCATTGAAGAAGACCGTTTCGCCGATGCCTTGGCCATTGGCGGTAACAATCTCATGGCCTGTTGCCTTGTCGACGAGGCTGACGATCCTCCCACTTGCAGGGTCGATGCGCAGTTTGTAACGGGGACTCTCCAGGCCATGCTCGCTTACCTGCAGAGCTTTACCACTACCGGCCGTGTCTGGCGTTGGAGTCAGTGACAAAGTCGAGAATCCGAAGGCGTCGATTTTGGGCGAAACAAAGTAAAGAACCCTCTTTCCATCCTCCTCGACGATCTGCGAGGCAATTGGCTTGCCCTCCTGCGCCACACCGGCCACTGTTTCCGGCACCTCCGCGCGCACCAGGTCCTCACGCTGCCACGACAACGGATTGAAGACAGTCAGATGAGATGCATCCGCGGTCAAGCCCGCGGCGCTCCATGCCCGGTCCGTCAGTTGCTTCGCTCGGCGCCTTAGGTCCTGTCCCCAGGACCAGCGCAGCCTTGCATTCTCGTCCCGGTTCGTGTCGCTAGCGCCATTCCAGGCATGATCCGCCAGCATGATCCAGTCCCACTCCGCCTGGATGCGGTCCGGGCGCGAGACTTCGGCAGCAGCGGGATTGGCCAGCGCGGCCACTGCCCATAAAGTCTCGGCGGAAAGATACTCCTGCCCCCCGAGCCGCTCGGCAGCGGCGTAGTTCGCCAGAGTCACAGGCCAAAAGTCCCACGAGACGCCAAAGTCACCGCGCAGCACTGGCAGGTTCGGATGCGCCTGGTCAACTGCCGCGCAGAACATCGGATAGGTTGCGTTCACCAACTTCGGGTGCTCGCCGGGCTGCGCGTTATAACTCTCAATGCCCTGCGCATAGTAGGACGCCAGGTGCGCCTTGTCGGGATGGTTGTCTCCATGGGTCCCTGCGGCGAGGATGATATTGAGCGGGTAGCCATCCAGTTTCTGGTAATGCGGCAGCCATTCGGCGTCAATGCGCTTCGGATCGCGCAGCAGGTAAGCCCCCTGCACGTAGCCCGTTTTCTCGGATGCGAAACGGTCCATGATCACCCGAATCCGGCTTCCATCCGCACCCTCCCAGACGAACAACGGTGGGTTGGCCAGTTTGCTGAAAGTCGAGTCGTAATCCAGAAAAGGCGCCACCAGCCAGTGGTAGCCGCTGCCTGCCAGAATTGCGGCCACGCCCCAGGGCAAGGCCGGTTCCTCGATGTGCTGCGCCACATCGTTCAAAGGAAGGCCCCACTCCTTTTCAAGTCGCCGTGCCGGATAGAGAGTCCGAATCATCCCCTCGGTGCTCTGGAAACCCCACAGCGAGTTGTTGTAGTCGGGACCGACCGCGATGTAGCCCTCCTTGATTCTCCGGATCAGCTCTTCCTTGCGGTCCGGATAATACTCGGCGAAGGCCAGCGCTTCCTGAGTGATCGAGAGGTTGTAGTGATCGATTTGAGAGGCCTGGCCCTTCGTCTGGAGAATCTCATCCAGATGTGCGCGGACCACGTCGGCGAAGTCGCGACGGTTCTGCTTTTCATCGTCGCCCCACGTGTAATCCGAGCACGCGTCGTTGGCAATGAAGATCTTCCAGTCTGAAGGCTTCTGACTTTGTTGCGCGGCCGCGCCTGGCCGCCAGGCGAACGCCATCAAGCAGATGAGAGACCAAGCCAGCGCCCCCTTCCAAACTCGCCCAGCAAACCGCGCGTGCTCACCTTGCGCAGCGGCAATATTCCGCGTCTCATCGATTGATTGCATATCGTTCATCTCCCCGTCCAAGGTTGGTTGCTGTGAGTGCGCCATCGTTCTGGCTCATTATCGCGCTTGACAACAATAGAGTGATCAGACAGGCGTGGCCGTCCCGCCCTCGGACGGCCACGCTCTGAAACACGAACAACTCTTCGGATTCCTTTAGATATCCCTAGAACAGCAGCTTCAAAGCCACCTGCAGAATGCGCGGATCGAGGGCTTTGGTCACATAACCGAAGCCATGCGAGCCGCTGTTGCTGATGTCGCCGGACGGGTTCGAGAATTGCGCGTGGTTGAACACGTTAAACGCCTCAGCGCGGAACTGCAATTGCGTGCTCTCGGTGATCTTCGTCGATTTCGCCAGTGCCATATTGGAGTTGAGCAAGCCAGGGCCGGCAAAGGACCGCCGCATGGCATTGCCAACCTGACCCAGAGGCTCGGGCTTGAAGTAAGTGCGATTGAAGTACAGCTTGCCGTCACGCGGGTTGCGATCGTTATAAAGCTTCGATCCGTTGTTCGAATAGCTCGGAACGTCTATCGGGCCGCCAAAGGTGCCACTCAAGGAGCGGTCGTCGTCCTCTTTCAGAGTTATCGGCTGCCCGCTCGCAAACTCTGAAACTCCGGAAAAAACCCACCCGCCCACAAGATACTCGGCGGCACTGTCCTTGGCCGTGAACTTGTCGAATGGCAGTGGAACGGAATAGCTGGCCACAAGGACATGGCGATTGTCGAAGAGCGACAAGCCCCGGCTCTTCCCCGCTTGCCCGGGATAGGGATTAGTTGAATCGGCCATTCCCGAACCATTGTCCATCGATTTCGAATAGGTATATCCCACCAGAAAATCGGCGTACTTTGAGCTGTGCTTAAGGCTCGCCTGCAGGGAGTTGAAGCTGGAACTGGCGTACGTTTCCGTGAAAGGATTGCTGCCGAAATTGTTTCCAAAAAGTGGCCGCGTTCCATTTACGGTCTCTCCGCCCGCAGTTGTGTAAACTGTCTGCTCGCCGAATGGTCCGCAGGTATCCGATCCTGGCGCTACGGAACTGGGATCGCTTAGCGACAAACAGAGATTCGGATCACCCGGGTTGGATTCTACGAAGGTAAGCAGATGACGGCCGATTGAGCCAACATAGCTGACGCTGCCTACAGTGGAACCACTCAACTGCCGTTGCACCGAGAGTTCAAAGTTCTGCACAGTTGGAACAACGTTGTTGGGACTGAGATAGTTGCCCCCGGTCAGCGGAAGCACCTGCGGCCAATTGAAAGATGTGTCCGGGTGCGACGCGGAAACATTCAGCGGCGGGAAACTGAAGGGGAACTTGATGCCCTCGTTGAACCCGGTCGGCCGATCAATATAAGGCGATTCAAGCAACGATGGCGTGGGAGATTCGTAGTAGAGCCCATACGGCGCCGACGCCGTGGCGTAGAAGTATGCGCAATCCTCCATGGAACTATAGAAGATGCCCCAACCTCCTCGTATGCTTGTCTTTCCCGGGCCGCCGAGAATCTTTTCCAGCGCTCCGGCCGACGCGCTCGGCGAATACGCAAACCCGATCCTGGGCGCAACGTTGCGGAAGAGCGTTGCTGAAAGTCCGCGCGACACGCCCGGGTCGCCGGGCATCACGAGTCCTTTGGGCGCACCTGGAAACAAGACCGATTGCTCCCCGGGAACGAGTGTCTCTATTTTGTTCTGCGTGTCGTACCATGGAGGCATGATCTCATATCGAACACCCATATTGATTGTCAGCGACGGCCGCGCGCGCCAACTGTCCTGCGCGTAAATTCCATAGTAGTGGGCCCGTGAATCCAATACCTGATAGCTAGCCTGGATAAAGTCGTCAGGCGCGCCAACTAGAAAGTCAGCAAAATCCAGCCCTGTCTCTGACCCATCGAAGTCAAACTGGCCGTTTTCGCCCGGTGACAGTCGCAGGTTTACCTGGTCGTAGTGGAAGTCCCCGCCGAACTGCATGCTGTGCGTTCCCACGATTTTGGTGAAATTGTCGATTGCCTGCACCGTGTTGTTGTATTGATTGCGAGCGTTGGGCGAAGCACCAAAACTGTAGTTGTCGAACCCCATCGCGGGTACGCCCTGGAGCGCCGGAACGATTGGCCCAATTCCTCCCGTGCTGTCCCAGGGAGTGTTGAAACCTAGCGATGCGAGCGTCACACCGAGACCCCCAATCGGAACCGCAGTCTGGTTGACGTAGCGCATGTAAACCAGACGAACGTCATTCACTGCCGAGTTTGACAGAGTCGTGGTCAGGCCCATGTTGGCCGCCTGTGTCTGCCCTTGGCTGGCATCGCTGAATCCGGGAATGCTGGCAGACGTATAGGGATTCACCTGGGTGAATTTATCAATGAAGTAATAGCCGAACAACGCTCCGAAGCGCGAATTGAGGTCCACCCTGCCTCCGCCCTTGTTCTCTGTTTCCGTCTCGTTGTATGCCGACGTTTCATACTCGGACTGGCCGGGGACATTGGACGTAGGAATGTATTTAAGCGTATTGACGGCCACCGGAGACCATGCCTTCTGTGGAATGACGCCGTTGGGAAATACGCAATTCGCCGAAGAGGTGCAGCCGCTCGAGTAGTAGGGCTCGCCCGAGGTCACCGTATATCCGAGCCTACTGCTCAAAATGCCGGCAAAATAACTCCCATTCACTCCCTGGCCGCCGTTCGCGGGATCCGAACCCTCCAGCGCATCGGCCTCGTCGATCAGGTTCCCTGTCCGATCCGCAGTGGAAGGCACGGGGAAGTTCTGTGCGGCGCCGATAATTTGTTTTGTTCCCTGATAGTCACCGAACCAAAACATCTTGTCGCGGCGGATGGGGCCGCCCGCCGTCCCGCCGAACTGGTTCTGAATGAAAACCCCGCGTTGGGACGAGAAGTAGTTCTTGGCGTCCAGATCTGTATTGCGCAGAAAGTCGAAGGCGTCACCGTGTATCTTGTTGGAACCGGATTTGGTCACCACGTTGACTTGGCCGCCACTGTAATTGCCATACTCCGCATTGAAGTTGTTTGTAATGATGCGGAACTCGGAAATCGAGTCAATATTCGGAATCAACGCGGCCCCGTTTTGCAGTTTTTCTTCCGCGTCGGCGCCGTTGACCATGAAGCCGTTCGAGTTGGGGCGTCCGCCGTTGATGGAGAGGGTTCCCACACCGCCTGTTGTCGAATCTTTCTGATACGGAGAGACGCCAGGTTGAAGGGCAAGCAGATCGATGAACGATCTGCCGTTCAGCGGGACGGAGGTGATCTTCTCTTTCTCGATCACCTCACCCATCTGAGTACTCTCTGTTTCCACTTGCAGGGCATTCGCACCCACGGTGACGGTGTTGGTGACCGCGCCCAGTTCTAGCTTTACGTCGACGCGGATCGCAGAGTTGGCGTCGATCTTGATGTTGTTTTGTTGATAGTTCTTGAAGCTAGGATGACCAATCTTGACGGTGTACGTGTCCACGTTCAGCACGGGAAAGATGTAGAACCCCTGAGCATCCGAGACCGCAGTGAACTCCAAATTGGTTGAGGTGCTGGTTGCAGTCACCCTTACTCCGGGCACTACAGCGCCGCTCGGGTCCGTGACCACACCGGAAATCGAACCTGTGATGCCTGCCCAGGCGGACATCGCGCCAAACAGGAATACGATGCACACCACCAGGAAGGCGGCGAGAGGTGGCTTTTCCCAAGCAGATTGGAAGGGTTTTCTAGAGAACGTGATCATTTGGCTTCTCCTTTGCAAAGTCGAGTGTGTGGCGCGTTGTTGATACCTCAGAGGCGCCTGCGATGGAATTCACGATTGCTGGTAGATGGCATTCAACAGAGATGGCGAGGGGAACGGCGCAGTAGCGGCCTTCAAGACTTTCGTCATGGATCGCTTGAATCTGGTTCGAGCACCTAAGCTCCGGTGGTGCGGGAAATAACCGCGCGAACTCCCTTTGTCGCAGCCGACGCGCTCCGGGGACTTCGTTGAAAGAGAACGGGACAGACGATCCGAAACCGGCAAATGGACGTGAGCCGGCATGGCACACGCAGGCTGTCAGTCCGGTCTGACCGGACCACAGAGAGACCCTTCGCTCTCGAACCGGCTCATTCCTCGATAAGGATCGCTGCGCGACAGCCATTGCGTTCTCCTTGCCGGACAAATTTGATTCCAAGTAATACCATACCTGTCATATCTCGTCAACAGAAGTGAAGAAACACTCATTAGGCTCGATCGATCTCATGACAATATTGCCCTTATTATCTTATATTTAACATTGACATTGACAGATACGCTTCACTGTTAATATGTGTGTGACACATATGATGTTTACCAGACCGTGTTGCAAGCTTGCTCTTTTTTCGATCCAGATTGCCAAGCTGGCGGGTCAAACATTCGGATTCGAAGCGTTACCCAAATAGGCAATGCACTCAATCTCGACTCGCAGACGCGCATCCATTAAGGTCGCGGCCACCGTCGTGCGCGCGGGCTTGGCCAAAGGGAAGAACTCAGCGTAGACAGCGTTCATCTCCTGAAAGTCGGCAGCATCCAGAAGGAGCACAGAGCATTTGACCACGTCTTCAAGGCGCGCGCCGCAGCCTTCCAGGAGGCGTTGTATGTTTTGGAGGGTTGCGCGCGTCTGTTGCGCGGTAGCGCCCACGACCAACTCATTGGTTGCCGGGTCAATGGCCACCTGGCCGGAGAGAAAGAGAAAGTCCCCTGCGCGCACGGCAGGAGTGTAAGGTCCGCTTGGGGTGGGCGTTCCGGGTATGTGCAGGTGTTGAATCATCGTTACTTCGCTCCCGTTGGACAGGTAGTTATTCCTTTGAGGATGGACTTCAGGCTTTGGATTCCTGTCGCTCGATCGACCTTTTCAAGATGGATGGGAATGGGCGAAACGGTGGCCGCGGTCTCGCGAAAGCCCGAGCCGGTGATGACCGCCACAACGACGTCGCCAGGGCGGAAGGCACTTCGAGTTTCCAACTGCTCAATGGCCGCAAGCGGCCCAGTAGCCGAGACTTCCGCATAGATTCCATCGCGGGCACCGAGCTGAGCCTGCGCGGCCCAGGCTTCTTCGTCGGTGGCGAAGGCAAAGTGTCCTCCGGAATCGCGAATTGCCTGGATGGCTTCAATGCCGTCTGGCGGGTGCTCCATGGCGATCTTGACCTGTGCGGTCTCGGCGAGGGGAAAATCTGCAAGCTTGCAGAGTTCACTGAAGCTTGCCGCTCCGTGCCGGCGCGCGATTTCCATGACACGGTAGCCGCAGGGAAGAACGCCGATGAGACGCGGGAGCGACTGAGTAAGGCCAAGTGCGCGCAGTTCCAGAAACCCTCTCCAAATCCCTGCAAGGGTTCCGCCGCCGCCGACAGTCACTGCGAGCCAATCGGGCACAGCGCCCAACTGCGCGAATATCTCGTAACTGATGGTCTTGATTCCTTCGGAGCCGTAGGGATTGGCCTGGCGGTAGGTGGATGTTTCGTAAAGGCCCAGTTCCAGGCAGGTTTCATGGACCCAGTTCAGAGCTTGAGCCGAAGTCCCGGCGAACTCCACGATGGCCGAGTTGTACACCGCGAGGGGATAGAGGCGGCTCTCGTGGGTCCCGGCAGGGACAACGGCGATATTGAGCAACCCGGCGCGAGCGGCGTAGGCCGCCGAGGACAACGCGGCGCTGCCGTCGGAATAGAGCATGCAGGCGGTAAAGCCGTGCTCGACTGCCTTGGTAATGGCGACAGAGAGGGAGCGGTCTTTATGAGAGCCGGTCGGGCTCACGGCTTCATTCTTCAGATATAAATCGTAGGGCTGCGCTCCCCGAGCACGAAGTAGCGGAGTCTGCCCTTCGCCGAGGGAGACGGGAACAACCTGAGGGCTGACCGGCAGCCGATTGCGGTACTTCCACATGCCGGATTCATCGAGGGCCGGAATGGCCGATAAAGACTGCGAGGCGGGGTAATCGAACGTCAGCGAACCATCACAGCGAGGACAGGTCGCCCGGTATGCCGAGTCGATCAAGGTGAAGCCGCAGCTATCACACCGCACGGTATAAGGCACAAGGCCGGAACTGGTTTTCTCTTCCTGGCCTGGATCAGATATCAGCATAATGAGCCAACTCCATGTCGCCCAAATCGGCTATGGTTAAAAAGATGAACGGAGCATATCATACCGCTATTATCTTTGCAAATTACGCTTGCAAGATAATGGAAACAAGCGCACTATGACTTGAAGAGTATTGGAATCCTCTCAATATTCATCGTAGTATGATGGGTAGTATCAGTTGAAAACTATGAGGGCAAGGAGAGCTTGCAATCGGATGGATGCGGGTCTTCCCAATGGTCGTTGGTGGTTTGCGGGGATGCGCCTCCAGGCGCAAACCGGAATCAGCCTCTTTCCCGGTAGAGACATGTCCGCATGAGCCGGCGCGACTGGGAAGCTCCGACCGAACCGCCCGCCAGGGATGCGCAGGAGCATGGTTGCGCAGCAGGTGCGGCTTCGTTTCCGCCTCGGCTCAACTCCGCAGACAACAACGGAGGGAAAGAAGCGAGGCAGCTCCGGCACGGAGCACTGAAGTTTCCCTCGGTGCTGGTACAGGGCGTGACTCATATTGCGCCCGCCGTGGGCCTGGTGCTGAGCCTGCAGTACATTACTCTTAACGCCGGGGCGGCGACGCCGTTGGCCTTCGCAGTGGCGTTCTGCGTGGTCCTGACCCTGGGCATTTCGCTCACGCAGCTTGCCAGGAACCATCCATCTGCCGGGGGCTACTACACCTATATCAGCTGCACATTGCATCCCAGGGCGGGATTCCTCACCGCATGGATTTATTTCCTTTACGATCCGACTTCAACGGCCATCAACCTGGCCTTCATGGGATTTTTCCTCCAGAATGCTTGTCGAACCGAGTTCGGGGTTATTTTTCCATGGTGGGTGTTCTTTGTGCCGGCGGTTGCGGTGGTCACGGCGATGGTCTATCGCGGAATCGAAATCTCCGCCAAGGCGATGGGCTGGCTTACGGCCGTTGAAGTGGCGATCCTGGTCACGCTCTCCACGTTAGGCGCCCTCCATCCCGGCGCCGGCGCGGCCCATTCCGCAGCGACCGCTGCAAAGACAACGGTTTCCGGTGGTGGGTTCTATCTTGCAGTGGTCTTCGCGGTATTCAGCTTCACGGGCTTCGAGTCAGTGGCTCCGCTCGCCGAGGAGGCTGAGCATCCACGACGAAACCTGCCCCGCAGTATTGTGTATTCAATCGTACTGACGGGAATCTTCTTCACTGTCTGCTCGTGGGGAATTCTGAGAGGATGGGGCATTGCGCAGACCGGCGAATTCGCGCGATCCCAGGAGAACCCGGTTCTGATTCTGGCGCGGCACTTGCTCGGAGGCGCATGGATGCTTGTCGTCCTTGCTGTCTTCAACTCCATCATGGCGGCTTCAATCGCCTGTACGACGGCGTCGACGCGGGTGTTCTTTGCCATGGGGCGGCAGGGCGCACTTCCACGCGGGCTGGCGAAAATTCATCCCCGCTTCCAGACTCCAATGAACGCTATCTGGCTGCAGACAGCCATCACGCTGGGAGTGGGATTGGGAATGGGCTTCTGGATCGGGCCGGACCAAGAGTATTACTTTCTGGGGGTGGCCATGACGTTGGGGCTGATCCTGGTCTACGCTGCGGGGAATCTTGGCGTATTCCTTGACTACTGGCTGCGCCGTCGCCAAGAGTACCGGCCGGTTCTCCACCTTGCGATCCCGCTGCTGTCGACTGTACTGCTTTTCTGGGCAGGCTGCCGATCGATCGTTCCACTGCCGGAGGCACCCGTCCGGTATGCGCCGATTCTTGCGGCGGTGTGGATTCTGATGGGCGTTGCAATCACGTTCAGCCGCTGGGGAGCGACTGGCGAACCGATTCGCTAACAGTCACGGAGGTCCGATGGAAAAGTCAAACCCGATCCGAATTCTTTACGCAGGCGATTCATGGATGACTGCTGGAACGCTGGGCGCGTTCAGCAGCTTTACCTACGACCTGCGCGGCGCAGCAGTGGAGTACCAGGCGCAGGGAGTGATCGACTCCTGGCGGTCAGCATCGGGGTTCGAGGTGGAATACATGGCCGCCTGGGATACACTGGCCCATTTCCCAGAGGCCCTTGAAGCGATTGAGCGCTTCAATGTGATCTTTCTCAGCGACATTGAAAGCGATGCCATTGTCCTTTATCCTCCTGAGCGCTGCGTGCAGGCTCCGATGGGGCCGAACCGGCTGAAGCTGTTGCGGGAGTTTGTGAGCCGTGGTGGCGCACTGGCAATGATCGGCGGGTACGCCAGCTTCACCGGGCGCCATAACGCAGGAAACTACCGCGGAACCCCGGTGGAAGAAGTTCTGCCGGTCAACTGCCTCGGCTGGATGGATGACCGTCAGGAAACGCCGGAAGGAGTTTCGCCTTCGATCGAAATTCCCAGCCATCCTGTTGTGCGTGGCCTTCCCTGGGACGAATGCCCTGTATTCAATGGCTATAATCGTGTCCAGGTCAAGCCCGGTGCGGAGATACTCGCCACGTTCAAAGAGACCGGTGATCCGATGCTCGCGGTGTGGGAGTACGGATCGGGCCGAACGCTGGCCTTCACCTCCGATGTCGCTCCGCATTGGGGCGCCCGGTTTCAGCAGTGGAGCGGCTGCGGCCGGTTTATGGAGCAGTTGGTCCAATGGTTGGCGCACCGTGAGGTAGTTTGAAAGGATCACTCTCGCCCGCAGACCAGGTGCCTCATGAAACTCATCGAAGCAATCCGGGAAGAAGCATCCTGCTGGATACCGCGGCGGTTGGAGCGCCTCTGCTGCCGCCTGGAGGAGATGGGAGTGGGGGCTGCGTTGTTGAGTTCGCAAGCCAGCCTTCGCTACCTTGCAGGCTATGAAGCGCCCATCGAGTGGGGAACATCGCCGTTCACTCCGTGCGCGAGTGTACTGGTCCTGATTTCCGGAAGGCGGCCTGAACTCCTGCTTGCGGAGGGTGAGGTTCTGGACCCGGCGCCGAGCGGAGTTCTGGTCTCCCGCTTTCCAGGCTACGCCTTTCGCGAGCCGACAGATAGCATGGCAGAGTTGTGCTCTTGCATAGTGGACCGCCTGCAAGGAATCTCCCGCCCGGTGCTGGCCGTCGAAACAGCACATCTGCCTGCCGCTCTGCTGATTGCGATCGAACACGCACATACGCCCTTGCTTGTGATTGACCTGAGCGCGGAGGTTGCCGCGATGCGCGCCATCAAAGACCCGGCCGAGATTCAGCTTCTGCGGGAGGCGGTCCGGCTCACCGACGTGGGCCAGAGCGCAGCGAGGGAAGCGGCCAGGCCCGGCATAAGCGAGATTGAGCTGTTTGGCGAGATCCGAAAGGCGATGGAGCACGCGGCAGGGGGACGGGTGCCGATTCTAGCCGACCTGATCTCAGGATCGCGGAGCGCAGAGGCAGGTGGCTTGCCGGGCAACCGGATTCTCCGCGAAGGAGAGATGGTTATCGTCGATCTCGTCCCGCGCTACAGGGGCATGTGGGGAGATTCCTGCAACACGCTCGTGATCGGCCATGCATCCCCGGCACAGAACCGGCTATTGGATCAGGTGGCAGAGATTCTGGCAGGCCTCATCAAGCTGGTGCGGCCCGGGGCGAAGGCTTGCGATCTGGACGCGACCGGGCGGGCGAAGATTGCCGGTCTTGGTGGAACGTATGAACACCACACCGGCCACGGGCTGGGCGCATCCTGGCACGAAGAGCCACGCATCGTCCCATATAACACCTTGGAATTGAAGCCGGGGATGGTGCTGGCGTTGGAGCCCGGCATCTATTTCGAGGGGCAGTTTGGCGTGCGGCTGGAATCGGTGATGTTGGTGACCGACCAGGGCGCGGAGGTCCTCACCCGGTTCAATCACCGCGCCTGAGCCAGGATCCGCGGAGTTTCGATCAGACACTTATCGAGCTCTTGGCCAGGATGCCGCCATCACAGACAAGATGAGAGCCGGTAACGTAATCGGACTGGTCGGACAACAGCCAGAGGACCGCACGAGCCGGATCTTCAGGCTGACCCAGGCGGCCCAACGGAATTTCACGGTAAAGCTGTGCGCGCATGGCATCCCTCTGCGCGGGTTCTACGTTGTTCCACATCATCCCAGTCTCAGTAGCTCCGGGGACCACCGCATTCACGCGAATGCCGAAAGGTGCGTAGTCGATCGCCATGCAACGGACGAGAGAGGATATTCCGCCCTTGGTGGCACTGTAGGCTCCGCAACTGCCTGCCGCCTGCGCCACAAAACCGGCAGGCGACGCAGAGCACACCACCGATCCACGCACGTTTGCGCCAAGCATATGGCGCAGGCCGTGCTTGCAGGTGAGAAAGATTCCGGTCAGGTTTGTGCGCAGAATCCGATCCCAGTTTTCAAGCGGCATTTCGTGAATCAGTCCGCCAATATCAATGCCTGCATTGGCAAAAACTCCATAGGGCGGCCCGAAAGCGTCAGAGGAACGCGCAAATGCAGCCTCGACTTGCGCCTCATCGCACACATCGCAAACCAGACCCAGGGCACCCTCAGCTCCCGCGACCAGCGATTCGGCCGCAGTCTGCGCCACGGCCTGAGAAGAAATATCAAGAACAGCGACCTTGTCGCCACGGCGCGCACACGCGAGCGCCGCTGCACGTCCAATTCCGCTCCCTGCTCCTGTAATGACGATAGTCCGACCGCTGTTTGCCTCGATTTTCATTCGATGCTCCTCGCGTGTCCTTTATTTCATTGCAATCATATCTCTTGAAGTGGTTAGATGCTCTTGAAAAATAACATTATCTTTCATTTATCCATATTCTTTCTGCTCTGATATGATAGGTCTGTTTTGGTTTCTTCGTTCAGGCACGGCGAGACAGAGAAAGGACCCCGCATGAACAAGCTGAACCCCTCTCACTGGGTAGATCTGGCTGTGCTTATCCTGGTCAATCTCATGTGGGCCTCGGAATACCCCGCTTACCAAATCGCCTCCAGTGCAATGGACGTGACCACACTTAACTTCTGGACACTGCTTTTTGCCACCGCACTCCTCTTGCCTTTCCTGATCCTGGAGCGGCGAAGGCGCGGCAATCCCCCAATAGTGCGGCCCTTCCTGCGCAGCGTGGTTGACTTCCTGCTCCTTGGCTTGTTCGGTATTGTTCCGTCTTCGGTTTGGCTTGCCTGGGGTATCGCTCATTCAAATGCGTCAAACGGCGCGATTCTGTCCCTGACCATACCTGTGATGATGACCCTGATGGGGGTGCTTTTGCTCGGCGAGCGCTTCACGCTGCTGAGGCTTGCGGCTATCGTTGTGGCTCTGGGAGGCACGTTGTTGCTGTCCGTTCAGGATATCCGCCACAGTTCCTTCTCCAGAAATTTGCTGCTCGGGAATCTGGTCATCTTCATCTCTGGCGTTGGCGCCGCTTACTTCAATACCCACAGCAAGATTGTGAGAACGCGCTTCAGTGAGGTCGAGCTACTCGTCTTCAGCTATATCGTGGCCGGCTCGGCCTGCGCTATCTATTCTGTCTGCGGAGAATCGCATCCCTTCTATCTTGTGGCCGGTTACGGATGGCAGGTATGGGTCTCAATCGCTGTGCTGGGAGGATTCGTCTGGGGCCTTGCGATGGTGCTCTGGATGTGGGTCTTGGGGCGCCTGGATGTCGCCCAGATCTCCGTCTCCATCTATCTTCTGCCCGTTTTTGGTCTGCTGCTCTCCATCATTACCCTGCATCAGAGCGTTGGGTTAGGTCAGATTGGAGGCGGAATTCTGGTTGCGGCCAGCACTACGATATTGACGGTGTATGAGGGACGCCTGGAGAAGGCGCGCATGGGTGCCCTGCCTGCTGGTAACATGGGAATCGGCGACGAGAGTCACTGATTCTAAGCCTCTTGCAGATGAGGAAGGTCAACAGGTATGATTGGACATATCTGTATCATAATTCCAGTAGGGGAGGATATCCGGTGGCGACTCGTCAGATTCGCAAGGGTCATGGTTCATCCGACAATCGCGACACTCTTTCTACCCAAACGCTAGACAAGATGATCGGCTGGTTGAAAGACGGAACTTTCAAACCGGGAAGCAAGCTTCCCTCCCAAAATGAGCTCGTCGAACAGTTCGGGGTGAGCATGACCGGGGTCCGCGAGGCACTGCAGATGATGGCAGCCCTCAACTTAATCGAGATCCGTCCAGGCCTTGGGTGCTTTGTGAAGCGGGTAACTGCCGAGTACATCATCAGCGCGGATGTTCTGGCCATTCTTCTCGAGAAGGAGGCTATCCTCGACGTGTTGGAAACCAGAAAGATTGTAGAGGCGGGGACGGCTGCGTTGGCAACAGTCCGTGGCAAGCCTGAGGACTTTTGGGCAATGGAGGACGTGCTCACGAAGATTGACAGGGGCATTCAGCGCGGTGACTCCATCGCATACGTGGCCGTCGAATTCCATTACATGGTGGCAAAGGCTTCGCAAAACGCCGTCCTTGCCAAGCTCGTTCTCTCATTCACACAGTTGATGGCCAGAGCCGGCGTGATGCTGGAAAAGAATGTCGAAGATCTGGATGCATTCAAGCAGCACGAACTCGCTTCGCACAGGGAGCTGTATCAAATCTTCCGGCAAGGCAATGCCGAGCAATCGCGGCAAGCAATGATCGACCACATCGCATACTCCGAGAAGCTGATCGTGCACGCTTTCGACAGCGCGATGCTAGAGCCAACTCCCAGCGATTAGAACCCACGTTCAAGGATCACGCGCTGCCTCGTCGCTTAGCGCTTCTGCCGCATTGATTTCAGATCCACAAGCTCTGCTTGGCGGTTGAAGTCCAACCATTGACTACGCCACCACCGGCCCTTCCGAACTAGCTCGCACCTCGACAATTACGAATTTTGACGAGAGCGCAAAGCGCATCACCTTCTGGATCACGCTTTCACCCAATCTGTCCGGCTGCTCCTTGATGATGTACGTGAAATACCCGATATCTTCGAGCTTAGTGGCGATTCTCTTGAGCCGATCGAGCGCGGGTCCTTTGTCCTTTCCGAGGATCAGAACTGAGTCGGAGTTTTCAAGAATTGAATCAGCCCGGCTCCAGACAAGATCGAACGCCGATTTGATCGATTCCGCCAGCTTATCGTGAGGAGTTTCAAGCGGGAGTGTGAGTTTCCAACGCACGAAGATATGCACGTCGTCATCGTCGCGGGCGGGATCGGAAATGGGATGCCCCTCATTTGAGAGCCTGCGAACTGCGCGCTCCATCGCTTCCGCGAAGGCGTAAGCGGAGAATTTGTGCTCCCAGTATTTTGTGTAGAGATGCTCCTCGATCTCGCACACAAGAAATTCGACTTCCCTCCAGATTGAGGTGTCCGGAAAATAGTCGTCCAAGATGCGAATAACGATGTCTTCCGGCAGATTCTTGAGATCGAGGCGGAACAGCTCCTCGACATGAATCGGTTCCGCATTCTCGTGACGGAATTCCTGCCACTCGTTCTCAGCGATGTCCGCTTCGTTTTGGAGTTCGTCAGAGCCCATCAGCGTCAGACCCACCTACCGTTGATTTTCTAAATTATTCCAACTCTTGATGATAGGTCGCGTCCTCACCTTCGTGGCTAGGTGCTCGCTTTGGAGATTTTGACATTGTCAGATATTTATGCGATAGTTTCTGACATACGGGGAGGATGTATGAGTGACGGGCCACACCGTAGCCTGCCAATGCCTCCGCGCTGGAAGCGCGTTGCAGAGCGTTGCGCAAATGTTGCGTTCTCAACGGACGAGATTACCACTGTCTTAATTCCGGCTCTCCGGCAAGATTGCGAGAGCCAGATGAGCCCAGGATTCATCGACGGCATCCGCAACGTCCTTGACGATCAAGGCTCTTCCCTCTTCAAGGACGACCCGAAGCCGCGTCTCGAAGCATTGCGTGACGTCGCCGGCTGCGGGATCGGTGCCACGCTGCTCAACAATCTCATGGAACTCTCGCCGAGCGGCGCTGCCGAAGTCAACGACTTCGCCACAGCGATGACCGCCGCGCTCGAAGATCACGCGGCGCGAAGCGCGCGCTCGATCGAAGAACACTACTACAGAAAAGCCACAGCGCCGCGCGCGGTGAATACCCGCAGAAGGCTCGATCAGTCGATTGCGTCATCGCCTCTGGCCGCGCTCGCGCGTCAGATCTTGAAGCTCGACGACAAGGCACCTGCTCGCCAGACCGTAAGGATGCAAGGGTTGGATGACGGAGTCAGACTATGAAGACGACAGACGAGATAGCGCCTGCGATGCCTCATTTGACAGTCCATGTGTGTGAACAAGGGACAAGGCCACGCAAAGGGGCACTGGCCTGCCAGATCGAACGAGAGGTCGAGTTCTCTACGGAGAGCCTGGAATCATACTTCTTCGCCAAATGGGAGCCGGTCGCTTACGACGCCCTGCTCGTCGCGGCGGCGGTCGAGTTCGCCGACCGAACGAGACGGCGTCCAAGCTTTACCTGGCGGCGGGAATTCGATGTGCTGGTTCCGGTTCACAATCCTGATCGATGGAACGACACCAAAGTGAAGAAGTCTTTAACGGACGCGGTGTCATTTCTCACCGGCGACGTCTGGCGGTTCGAATTCCGAAAGCGCAAGAAGGACGCGGATGCACCGCAGCAGTCCAAGTTAAATCTGCCGAGCAACCTGGAAGCAGTTCTTCCCTTTAGCAACGGTCTCGATTCCAAAGCGGTCGCCGGCCTGATGATGCGCAGCATGGGAGATCGGCTCGTGCGTATCCGCTTGGGCTCAAGGCTGCGGAGCAAAGAAGTGCTTGCCGTCGGCCGCGAACCGTTTACGTCGGTGCCCTATCAGGTGAAGCCCGGAGGCCGACCATTCGTGGAGTCGTCCGCGCGCTCACGCGGCTTCAAATTCGCCGTGATCAGCGGCCTCGCAGCGTTTCTCTCCGGTGCCGGGCAGATTATCCTGCCGGAGAGCGGCCAGGGCTCCATCGGTCCTGCTCTGGTCCCTGTTGGCCAGGCTTACGAGGATTTCCGAGGACATCCACTGTTCACCGCGCGCATGGAGGTGTTTTTCGCGGCAATTCTCAATCACCGGGCGCAGTTTGCATTTCCGAGGCTCTGGTCTACGAAGGCGGAGACGCTGAAGGCATACACGGATGAATGCGACGGAGACGATTCCTGGGCCGATACGTGGTCCTGCTGGCAGCAAAGCCGCCAGGTGAGCGTGGACCATAAAAAGCGCCAATGCGGAATCTGCGCCGCCTGCATGTTGAGACGCCTCAGCGTTCACGCTGCGGGCCTGCAGGAATCTAAGGAGCACTTTGTTTGGGAGGACCTGTCGGCGAACTCGTTCGAAGCTGGAACGGCAGCGGATTTTCCTCGGAATAAGTTCACGCGCTCTCAGCGCGAATATGCCATTGCTGGCGTGCTGCATCTGGATCACCTTGCAGCGCTCCTGGATTCTGCCGCTAACGCAGGACGGCTCAAGCTAAGCGCTGTCCAACTAGGACGAACGCTGCACCTCGGTGAGGCTGAGGCCTCGGCAAAGTTACATCGCCTGCTTCAACAACATAAATATGAATGGACGAACTTCATGGGTTCTCTCGGACGTGATTCTTTCTTGGCTGATTGGGCATTGAGTGTGCAATGACGACTCCTATTGACCAGATTCTGCCAGCGGAGACTGGAGAGCGGCTGCGCCTCGCGCGCGAAAGCGCGAAGATGACGCAGGCCGCCGCGGCGCAGGCTATCGGCGTCGCAAGAACGACCATCGTTGCGATGGAGCAAGGGGAGCGGCGCGCGCGCACGAGCGAGCTGCAACAACTTGCGAAGTTGTATGGCACCTCCGTGAATGCCGTGCTTCGGCGGGAATCTGTCCATGTCGATCTAGCGCCGCGGTTCCGGCGCATGGTGGGCAGCGATGAGGCCGCAGCCGAGGCCGCTGAACTGATGGCGGACCTGGCGAAAGCTGAAGTGGAGCTTGAAAACCTGCTGGGGATCAAGCGCGAGCGAAACTATCCGCCGGAACGCACGATATTGCCCGGCGATGTGAAGGCTCAGGCGGAACAGGATGCTGCGGAGTTGCGCCAGCGCCTTGGGCTGGGGATCGGACCTGTCACGAACATCGTCACGCTTTTGGAAATGGAGCTTGGCGTCAGGGTATATATCCGCAGAGTGGACGGACGCATTTCAGGTGTTTTCGCTTACGACGATGCCCTTGGGGCCTGCATATTGCTTAACGCGAACCATCCGCGTGAACGAAGAAATAACAGCGGCGGGCATGAAACAGGTCATCTCATTTCAACACGACGGCAACCCGAAATCCTGCATCTGGACGAAATCGAGAATTCGCGGGAGGAGCGCTACGCCAATGCATTCGCCCGAGCGTTCCTGACACCTGCGCGCGCCGTCCTTCAGAAGTTTCAGGAAGTGACGGCAGGGGCGGATCGCATGACGCGGCGACATGTCATCATCCTCGCGTACTTTTTTGGCGTGTCGAGAGAGGCTATGGTTCGTCGGCTCGAAGAACTCGGTTCGGTGAAGCTGGGAACCTGGGATTGGTTCGTCGCCAATGGCGGGATTACGGACGAACAAGCCCGGCAGGTTTTAGGCGATCTGATCTTCCCCGATGCGGAGAAAGCCGATGCCGACCGTCCCACGACCTTAAGGTTAAATCTGTTGGCATATGAGGCGCACAGGCGAGGACTCATGAGCGAAGGGCAATTGGCCCGTCTGCTGCACCTGGACCGGGTCGAATTGCGCGAGATTCTTGGCAGTCAACCGCACGAAGGTGACGACGCCGACGGAGGCAGGGAAATACTTGAGTAACTGCCCCTCACCTCTGGTAGCCGACACGAGCGTCGTCATCAACTTGATCGCGACAGGGTTCGCGTCTTCAATTATCGGGGCGCTGCCGCAGCCATTCGTCGTCGTTGACGTTGTGCCTTCGGAATTAGCGATCGGGCGCGGGCGCGGGAGGATGGATTTCGAGCAATTCGATGAACTCGTGAACGGCGGAATCGTGAAAGTCTTCAACCTCGGCCATATTGGCATGCAGCATTTCGAGGGATTGGTCATCGGGGCTGCTGCCGAAACACTCGATGACGGCGAAGCGGCCACCATCGCGTGCGCGATCGAACAATCCGGCGTCGCTTATATCGACGAGCGCAAAGCATGGCGAATTTGTTCGGAGCGCTATCCGGCTCTAAGGGTCGGCTGCACCGTGGATTTACTCACGCACGCGGATGTCAGGGCGCAGTTGAGCGATGAAACTGTGGCGGATGCTATTTTCAATGCTCTGCAAAGAGGCCGAATGAGCGTGCTTCCCACACACTTCAGTGCCGTCGTCAGTTTGATCGGAGCTGAACGAGCGGCACTCTGTGAAAGCCTGCCGAGGTCGATTCGCGTATCTGCGCAGAAGCCCGCCGTATAGCCGACTACATGGTCTTCGGACACGACTCTAGAAACTAGCAATGCCGCCTCCCCAGCATCTCTTCCCAACGAATACGGCGCGAGGGGAGAACAGCTAGAAGGCAGATCGAGGACTCAGCATAACTTCTCACTGGAGGTTCTTTGGCATCCTCTCACCTAACATGGTTTCGCCCAAGGAATTTAGTGTTTCGAGGGCGATGAATGCGGCTAGACGCTTATTTAGATCGGCCTCCTGATTGGCCCATTCCCCGAGCCAACGGCGCAACTCGTTATATGCCTCCAGCGGAAATCTGTTGTGGCTGGAGGTGCCAGCCCTTTTTTTCACCATTGAGTTACTCCTAACCTTACCTCCGCCCGTGGGCCGGCAGGAACGGACCGGGAGAACATTTCCTCGGCGACGCGGATGTGGATCGGGTTCTCTTGGAACCTGGCGCGACGTTTAATTCCTTCTAATATGATTGAGCTTGTGGGCTTCAACATTCACCTCGGCCTTCATCATCCTTCCAAGGAAACCTTGAAACACCCGGCGTCTGGGCTTTCTGGATTTCACATACCTTAGGTAACCCATGCGGTGACCAGGCCATGCTCGTCAAGGGCGAGGAAGGTATGCCGACATAGCCCAACTTCACATATTGAGCAACCAGCACGGCATTAGAAACGCCAGGAGATTTCGGAGAACGCACAAAGAGCCGAGGCCTACTGGGCCCTCTTTGCCGAACATCAGCTGGCTTGAGCAGAATCTGCAACACCTGCAAGACCGAATTGAAATGCTCACAAATAATCCTGCTGGACGAAACAGGATTGAAAAATGTGGGGAAATGCAACAGATCTGTGAGAAGGGCTATATCCTGAAGCAAAGATCAGAACATAAACGTTGGGGGCTTGTCTGCAGCTGACTTCACTGTACTCTCGACTGTTCAAATACTCACCGCGAGAAGGTCGTCTGCCACTTGAGAACTTCCTCACCGAGTGCATCGCCGATTTTCTAGACCGGTTGACGGCATTCGATCGGCAGGCGTCAGAGCTATTCATATCCGAGATTCTAGGCGGATCGAGAATGCCCGCAGACCTACTCACCGCAATTTCAAAGGCAAGGATACTGCAATGGAAATCCCAACATACGATCAGCCTCTCTGGCAATCGAGGTTTTGTTGATCTCTGCCTCCTAGCAGACAACAACCTTGTTCTGATTATTGAGAACAAGATCAACGCAGGATTCACAACTCATCGTGTTATTGAGACTGAGGAAGAGCCTTCCGAAGACGGCGACGACAACTGCAATCAACTTGAGTTTTACGAGCAGTATCTAAACACAAAAGGAAGAACATCTGGGCTAATTCTCCTGACTCACAGCACTGAACCTCCAAGTACCTTTACTGATAGCGGAGTCAATCCGCGTCAAAGTGGGAACATTTTTCGCCGCGTTTGCCGCTGGGCTGAAATTCACAAGTGGCTTGCAAGCTCGAATTTACTGGGAATATTGGCGAGACATTCCGATGCAGCCGCACTGTCGACGTTGGCTCAAGAGCTAAGACAATTCCTGGAGGAGCGACAATTGATTCCGACCGAGTGGAGCAGCGACGATCTCAGCACTTTGAAAATGTTTTTTTCTCAGGATTTTCCACTAAAACTCCAGGGAATGTTCCAGTCAACCCGGAATGCCGTAAGAATAATGCCAGAATTGTCCGCACACCAAGTGTGGCCGCGGCGGGCAATGTCATTTGAACTCAAGGAAGGGATCGTGTGGGACTGGCTCTATTGCATAGCACCAGAATTGCAATGGTTTATTAGCTGGGGCATTGCCGGAAAATTGCCTCTATCCAGGAACTACGGCATCGAGTTTGAATCGCCGTTGCAAGCGATTGTTCTTATCGGCAGCGATCGCCAGGACATCCCATACTCTCACGAGGAGATTCATGCGTGGAAAAATAGGGGTTGGACTGTTTACGAAGCACTCGGAAGTCAAAGACTCCGACTCGTGAAGGCGATTTCGCCGGAAGAACTCTTTGTATCGAGCAACGACTTCAACGACTCCTTTAGAAGGTGGGTCACGCAAGCCGTCAAAGAGAGCGTTGCGATGCTTACGACTGCACACAAAATGCTCTTGAATCAAAAACAATCAAATGCAACGACATGAGAATGGGTTTATATGCCAGCGGTGCCCAAGAAGTAGCCGATTGACGAATTCAGGGCTTACCGCGTTTCAAGGTCGGGCAGGCTGGAAATACGGTTTGGCTATTTGTCGCAAACTGACAGATCTCGTTTGTAAGGACCTAACTTGTCTAAGGTTTACGCTTGACGTGGAGGGCATCGGTGCATCGTCATTCGGCTGTCACAGCGGCACCAGTTTCGATGAGAACGGATTAGGCATGGTTTTTAGAAGTTTCGCGTAGTCTGCCGGCTGCGGTCCACGAACAGCGACGAAATCATAAGACCGGCCGCCACCACCGGTGGCCTCAGTTGCGACGCCCAGGGATTCTTGGCTGCCGTATACCATTTGGGCGTATCCGACGAGAAATTGGAGGTATTTGACGCGGTCAGCTCGACTCGCCGACGACGCCATATAGATAAAGCAAGTGCCTCTGCTCGGATGAAAGTGATGAAAATGGTGCGCGTTACCGTCGCGCGCCAATTCCGCATGTTCATAAGCCATCTTTCCTAACTTGATCCGCCGGTCCCGCGTAAGCCATCCAAGGAAACTGGCAACCCGGAGCCCGGCCTCGTGGGTCGTATTTTCATTCCAGGAGAGATTGGGGTCAAAATCGTGGACGTGTGCTATCAGGTCGTCGATGAGTAACCCATATTTCCAATCCTTGTCGAACTGCGATCTGCCCGACGCCTTCTCTTCAAACGTCCGAACTGCCCTGTCGAGAAGCTCAGACTGATCGCTGCGAAAATGCGGCGCCCAAATCGTCCTATATCGATCAACCATACATTTCAGGTTTTGGGTTTCGTCCTGGACAAGAAGGCGATCTATTTTCGACGTATCAGTCCGAGTCTCGACGAAGTTAATCATGTCACCTGCGGTATCAAAGCGGTCGGCGACGAGTGCGAAGTCCTTCAACGAAAAGACGTGAATGGGAAAAGTGCTGGTCAGCAATTCCGGCACGAGATCGGACGCGTAATACGGGTCGGAATCGTGGGCGAGAACAACAATTCCGAACACGTTCGGGTAGTTCTGAGGGGCGAAGTCAAGATCGCCGTAAAAGTCATTCCGGAGCTTGGAGACGCTTCCCACTTCCAATAGGGCCTTTGATTTCTCCAACTGGATCACGGCCTTGCTCAGACGATCCCTCACCCAATCATCTCGTTTGGCAAGTCCGATCTGCGCCTTGACTTCGATGAGGAGCATTACGTCACCGAAGAGGACGATTCCATCGACCAATTGGTCGCCCTTCTTCTTGCCTTTGGCGTTCCGATAAACAAAATCTCTGAAAAACGACTTCTCAGCGACCCACTGCGCTAACTGCTCTTCGTAAAGGCCGGGCTCTCCTCCCGGCTGCGGTGGCCCACTCATGGCAAATCGTGTTGCGGCAAGCTCTTGAGGGGTGAGCATTAGGAATCTCCTCATCGCTAATCAGAACGTGGCCAGCGGGAGGACTAGAACCGCTCTCCCCATCCACACGCCTTGCACTTAATGAAATAGATAGTCTCCTTAGGAGTGTTGTGAGAAGACCTGCTCAGTTTTGTTGAGGAACACTCCGGACAATATCGGTAGTTCAGCGGATCGTTCGAACCTTCATCTAATAGCACCGCGTTACGCCTAATAATTGCAGCGCGGTCCGATAGAACGTCGCTATTCTGATCGGGATACACCTCGCTGAAGGAAGCAATTTCAAGCAGCTTCCAACGATTTGGCCATTTGTCCGGAACCCGGTCGAGATCTAACAGCCAGACGGCGAACCGGACAGAAAGTGTCTCGCCATTGTTCGTGGGAGCCTCACTCTGGACGACAAGCACATTGAGGCCGAGGAACGCCGACTCCAGTTCGCGGATGAGGGCCGCCGGAATGTCGTTGGTGTCGGGTGCCATTTTCTCCGGATCAGAGGCCATCAAAATCTCGCCGACGCTAGCAAATTCAGCCGCTGGAGTTTTTGCCTTCGCAAGATTAATTGAAAAACTCAGAATCCAAGGGTCGGCTTTCGAGTGCTCAGGCTGAGAAGAACCTTCCAGAAATGCGATAGCAGTATCTTTCGGAAGCGTACCCGCTTCAATTTGCTCCCTAACCCTCGCCAAACTATCCTTAATGATGGCTTCGCGGTTGAACCGTTCCTCTTCTTCCCGGACGGCAGGCTCCTTTTTTCGAACCAGTTCCAGGTAGAAGCGAAGTGTTCCTTCGTCAAACACCCAATCAGACTTATCTCCGTTACAACCTCGGTGAGCCGGCACCCAGTTGAAGTAGGAATTCACTTCGAAATCCGGTTTCCCGAGCTTCGTCAAGACTTCGTCGAGCTTTGTTTGTTCAAGGTGCTCAGGAATGATGTGATCGATTTCCAAAAGCTCAAGAGACTCAATGAGTTTTTTGCAGTAAAAACAAGTGCTCTTGTGAGCCCTCATCACAGCGATGCGTTCTTTGAATTTCGGCATAGAGTTTGCGGGATCGGAAGGCGGCTCGCCCTCACTTTCGGTAGAGATATTTGCAATACCGCATTATAAGGTTCTGGCTCGTGCCCCGGACCTTTGGTCCTTGGGGCCTGGGAAACCACCGCCCCCAAGCCGATCCCGATTGATCCAGTCAAGTCGGTCAGTGTCCAGCGATCCATCCGATTAGGCTTTCAACTGTCGACTTCAGAGAGAGTCAGTCATGCAGAACGGTTTGCTCGGCAAAGCGCGGATAGGTACCGGTAGACGTGGACGGAACCCTACAAACGGCACGCGCAAGCGAACTGAATCTCGCGCAATCCCCGTTGAAACAATTCGGCCGAAACCCTATCGGCGACTTCGCCAAATCTGTTTCAATTCCCGTCCTAGGCCATCGAGATCAGGGAAGACCACGGACTCTGTGACGCCGGCATCACGAAGCTGTTGTCGTATTCGGCTTATTGAGGCCGGAGAAATGCTTATCGATACGAGATTGGAGTTATTCTTACCTAACCGACTGCTCAGCCACAGCGGATTCGTTCCAAAAATCATGAACCGGCTCCGCTGCGCCGCGATTCGCCGGGTTACGTGGGGAGAGTCAAAGAGGATCGGAATGGCCGGGGTGTCCAGAAGTTTATCTTCGAAATCCTCTTCATCAGCTGGCAGGTAGAGCCGGTCCCAGTCTCTCGCTTCAACGCTGCTGTCCTTTTCTGCGTATTGCTCCCACCTCTTCTTCGCTCGCTTGAGCTCGTCATCACAATTGATTTCATCGAGCAGCCAGTAAGGATCGAGTACATAAATAATCGCACCGCCCTTTGGGGGAACCAGCTTGTCTCTGATGGCGAAGTGAAGGGCGATGAGAGCGCTGTCGGTCCAGTCAAGAAGGCGCGTCGGTGCCCCGTGGTGTTGCATCAAAAAGTAAGAATCCCAGTCCCAGTCGGTACTCGTGAGCCTCGCATCTGAAAGCTGGGACGCGCACCGCTGGAACTCTTCATATAGTTCGTTTTCCAATTTAAGCAGCGTGTTCACTGACTTGCGGAGTCCGCTTTCTCTGGGACGATAGAGCCCGGGTTGAAGCCGGGTCTTCCGGTGTTTGGCGTCCTCTGCCCTGAACCACAGTTCATCCCGCCTACGGATCTTCCATCGTTTCCGTATCGTGGCAACTGCGGCCAGGAATTTGCTCAGCGAGTTGGCGGTCAGCTGGATCATGAGGAATCATTGGGAAGATAGACACCATGCTACACGCCACGGGCTACCCGGCCTTACCGGACTTAAAATTGTCTCGTGCCCAATCCTCCTCGTAACCGCAAGGACCACTACGTACCGCAAGCATATCTCCGCGGCTTCATCGATCCGGCCCGTGGCAAAAACGATCGCCCGCTGTGGTGTTTGAATAAGTGGCGGAATCAATGGGAACGAAAAGCGCCCAAGCAGATTTGCCACGCTATCGGCATGTACGATTTCTCTAACGATACGATAGAGGCAGAACACGCAGACGTTACCTTCAAAAAGATGGAGGACCTATTTCCTTCGGTTCTCGCTTCGCTCAAGGCTACGCACTTTGCGGATTGGAAAAAGCACTTCGATTTTCTTCTCAACTATATGCAGATGATTCGCGTGCGTTCGCCACAGTTTTTCGTCGAACAAGGTCAAGAATTGGCAGAAGCCACGGTGGCAACAATCACGAGCGTTGATCATACGGCAAACAAGATCACGTACGATAACTTGCGGCACCTAAGCGAAGCTGAGGTTCACGATTTTACACTTACCAAGATGCGAGAGGAATTCAAGAAGGGTGCGACCTGGATGGCGAACTTCCACTGGCAGATTAGGACCACATTCGATCCGATCGATCCCGTAACAACATCGGAGGCGCCAATGTTCGTGAAGGGAGTAAAAACCAATCCGGAGCGGGCAATGACGATGGACATTCTTACCGACGAAGGCAGCGAAGTCTGGTTTCCGCTCTGCTGGCAGGCTGCGCTGGTCGGTCGGACGCAGCCATTTGATACGGATCGGATAAGCTTCGGGCAGGAGGAACTGATTGAGCTTCGACACATTATTGCGGAAATGGCTCCGCAATATGTCATATCGCCGCAAATCGTGAACGGCTTATTCTTGGATGGTCGCCATCCGCCCAAACAGGAGTCGCGAAGCCAACCGCGTTAAGCCAACCGCTCCAGCTTAACCACAGCTACCCAGGGCGGCCGGAGGGATCAGCGGCGGTTATCCCGCTCGCTGATTCTGGAGTCGATCCATTCCTGGATTTCGTCTTCGACCCATGCCACCGCCCTTGCCCCGAGAGGAACTGGCCGGGGGAAGGTACCCCCGGCGATTCCGTTATAGATCGAGCTTTTTTGGTACCCGGTCCGTCGCTTAACTTCTTCTAATCTGATTAGCCTTGTGGACTTCATTCATTCACCTCGGCCTTTATCGTCGCTCTATGGAAGTCTAGAAACACCCCGCATCTGGGCATTCTGGATTTCACATACCTTAAGTAACGCGTTAGAGAGAAATATAAGCTCCGATCGGCTTTGCGTGCGCAAATCCGCAATAGAAGATTTCCAGTTTCTGCCGATGTACTGGTTAACAGCAGTCTCACCGAAATGGACCTTTCTGTGAAGCAATCTCAGAGCAAAACCCTGCCAATTCAAAGCGAGCATGATCCTCGGATCGCCTGCTATCGGTGGTCGAACTATTCCTTTCGAGAATGTCGTTCAAAGGCGCTGGCGTGGTTCGTCCAGTTTGCGATTCGATCAGATCTGGTACGGGCCGTCCGCTGGTTTAGGCAAGGGAACAACTTTGACGTCGTGATAGCCGGCTATCCCGAGATCCAGGCGAAGATCCCTCAACTCCTGACTCTGATTCGCGAGCGGCATATCCTGGACGAAAGCGCCCTGGCAACAATCGGCCTGAGCCTCTTCCATTTCCCAACGCTCGCGCCATTCTACGGCGCACCGAGTAGTCAGGCGTTTGTGAGAGAAGCTTCTATCGAAGAATTGAGGTCGGAACTTGAGAACGCATACGGGGCCGTCGCCGATTCCGCGCTCGAGGAGTTGTTTCCTGATGAAAACGGCGACTTTTCCCTACCCGCGTTGCAAACCGTCTGGGGAAGCAAGACTTCCACGGCGATTAAGCGCAAAGCCGGTATTTCCGAAGACAATATCCCCCGCGAGCGGCTCCTTGTTGTCGATCTCTCTGCGCCGGTGACTGTTTTGCAGTCTCAGTTCAGCGCATGCCTGGAGCGCTTCCCAAAGCAGAAAATCTCGGCCGGCCCCGGCTATGCCGACTGGGAAGACCTCGGCGTACTTCCCTTTATCGACATGGAGTTCTGGCGTCTGATCACTCTCAGGGAGGACATTCGTCAGCGTGTCGTGCCCCGCATCATATACAGCGACAGGCTTGTTTATACAGCCAAGAACGTCGATGAGACTACGATTCCCCATGTCCACAAGATGCTCAACACATCGAGCCGTGCCTTCTGCGCGCTGAAATCTGCGGCGTCAGCTGAGTTTTCCGCCGCAATCAAATACGCGCTCAATCCGGAAGTATGCCCGAACGGCAGCGCGCCCCAAGAGGCTTTGGCGCGCTGGTTCCCGCGCACATACCCGCACGATGTGCCGCGCCTAAGGCGGCTTTGCCGGATCTTCCCGGATGAAAGCACCGCCCAGAAGGAGATTCTCGATTCGCTCGAGCAGGATGGCGAGCTCGAACTCGACATCGCGGAACGAATTCGTCGGAAGGATGCTGACCGTCAAGTCGAAGAGAAGGAGGGTTCGAAACCATGGCTTGATCTCGCCACGATTGCCCGCGAATCACGGTCGCCCGCTGACGGTGTTTCCGATCACGACAGAGGCTGCGAGCCAGAAAGTTGCTCGGCTGCGTAGGGTTCGGACCACCGGCCAGCCTTGAGCAGTCGCGAAGGACATCCAGGGCCTCTCAGTGAGTCCATATTTGGAATGGCTGAGTTCTGACACCAGCTCCAGTGTTGCGGGCTGCCAATAGAGTGGAATGAAGGATAAGACCCTTGGGCCGACTGGTCGAACAGCCCAAAAATCAAGTAGACGGTCACCAAAGCAACTCCAATGGTAGGCTACTGCGAATGTGTCAATGAGTGCATTGGGAAGTCGTCAATCCAGGATTACCCCGAGTTTCCCGTAACTCGCCCGGAACGCAGGTTCCATTTGCTGAGTCGATCAACATCACGGCTTCCTAAAACATAGAAGCCGAATCTACGACGCGTGCATTACTCAGTTTTCTTCGGCAGGCAGGGAAACAGCCCGCAACGCGGAATGGCCGGGTTGCCCGTGAACTGCTTTGCCGTCTCAAGAAAGTGTTGCGGTGGTTCCGTGTTGTCGATGATAAAAATTTGCTCGGTCCCGGCAAACTTGTTCAGGTGCTCGTAAAACCGCAGCTTTAGGTCGGTGCCGATAATGCCCTCATCGTCTGCCTTAGGTTCCTTATATGCGATCAGCGGCGAATCCAGAATGACGAGACCAGGGTGCGGCATCTTCCGTGACCGGCAATAATCGAAGATGGCCAGTGTGAAGGCCGAATAGGTGATCGCGCAAAGTCCGGCGCCACGGCTTCCACGAGGGCGACCACCGATCACAACATCGCGGACCGCTTCATCGAAGTAAACATCGGTCGCGCCGGGAAAATGCCATTCGCCCAGAACATTTCCGACCGTTTTCGAAATGTCGCGCAACACCGACTTTGAGATGTATTGATTGACGCTTGACCCGCTGGCCTTGTGCGCAACTAGCTTTTCCGGTGCGGGCGGCGCAGGTTCATCCAACCGACGCCTCAATCCCTTGATTCGCTTATTCAGGGCAATGGCCTGTTGAACGGCTAACCGACGCTCGACTAAAGCGTCTCGCTTCTTCCGCAATTCTGCGAAGTGAGGGGACAGTGCCGTTTCCATCTGCTGCTGAAACTGATTCCACTGACTTTCAAGATTCCTTCGTTCGGTGATGACATCAGATTGCTCTTTGGTCAGAGCCTCGACGGTGTCGTGCAACTCGGCTTGAAGCGTTCTGATTTTTGCGATCTCCGCTGCTGCGGCTTGCGCGACAGCTGTAACATTGCCGTCGCACGCGGCGGCATGATTTTGCCCTTCCGGCGCCGCACCGCAGAGAGGACACGCTATCGGCTCGCGCAACACGAAAAGCTGACCCGATTCTTCGATGGCGACCAACCGCTTGATGTCGTTCGTATACTGCGCGTCCAACAGCCTGAAGCGCTCTTGCAATTCCTTGATCTCGTTCCGCCGAACACCGAGTTGGCTATGCCGGTCATAGACTTCCTTGCGTTGCTGACTGGTTTCGGTGATTTTCCCTTCCATCAGCTCAAACGCAGCTTGCAATGCTTCCAACTCTTCCTCGATTGCAGTCTCTTCGCCGTCGAGCCCGTTTGAATCATCGGTCAGGGCTGCCAGCTCATCCTCATAGCCATAGAGCATCTGTTCCAGCACTTCCGGCCGCACCGCCGGTTTGCTGACAGGCGGAACTTCGATCTCGGCCGCCATGTCTTCCGTCAGGGCTGAATCGTCAAGCCCGGTCAACAGCAGCTTGAAAACGCCGTATTCGCGCGTTTGATCCTGATACTGGCCGTGATAGAGCGGTGATTCCGATTTCGTGATTTTCGGGTAGGGAATGACACACAAATGCGCGAGCGCTCTGAAGCCGAGAGACCGTTTCTCGCCGCTCGCCGTACTCCAAAGGATGTCTCTTTTATCCAATCCAATTTGCTGCAGCAGCCAATGCGAGAGGTTGTTGTAGTTCTTTGTCGTATGAACTGCGGACAGCGCTTTATCGGGCTTCTTGTCAGCCGGCGGATCGGTTAAGAGCCCATCAAAACGTTTGAAGCTTCCGGCATCGACACTGCGTTGTAGCGTGTAGTCTTTACCGTCAGCCGTCGTAATGCCGAGCAGCACGCGGTCATATCCGACCCGCTCTGGAATGTCTTTCAGGCTACCAGCACCGAGCATGAAATCGATCGCGAGAGCAAGGAAGGTCTTTCCCGTGTCGCTTGCGCCCCAGAGAATGTTGAGTCCGGAAGTAAACGTGTAGTCCGCCGGCTCTTTTTCAGGGCCGAGAAAGCGGATAAATCGAAGCTGGAGCGGCTTAAACGCCATCAGAACAACCCTGGCTGTTCAGGCACTTGAAATTCACGCGACCATTGATCGTAAACGCGGCTCAGCATCACGCGAATATCATGGTCGCTCATATCGCTGAAACGGTCGACCACCCAACTGGCCCTATCTTTCAGCTCGTCGAGATATTCGGCCGTCAGAGCGTCGAGGAACGGCCCGGCGGCATCTTCGGCCTGATACATGAAGCCTTCGGGCGCTGCGTATCTCCCAACCAGGCCACGGCTCATCATAAGCATCAGTCCCCGTTCAATCAATTGTCGACGAACCAGCAATTCCCCCGAGCGCAGCGGGAGGGCTGGGTGAATGCTGGGTGGTCCGTCGACATCGCCCGTGTGCACAAGGATGTAATCGAATTCGAGGATGCGTTGGAGATCCATCTGCGCGGGGTAAGACTCGGCCAGCAGGATCAGCGCCCGAACCCCGGTTTCAATCGGGCTGTTGAATGTTTGAGTGCCGTCAGCCATTATTCTTCACCCAAGTAAATCTATCTTCGTTCGCGAGGTGATGGCACAGACCCTGCTTATCCTGCGTCTGCACCCGCATGCACAGCGCATTGCAGTTCGGGTTCAGCGTTGTTGCATGGCTGGTGGTCGCCAGAATACGGTCCATCCCGGTCGCATATTCCATATCGTGCTTATCGATGCAACCGTGGTAAATCTCATTCCGGATTTCATCGAACGCGCCGGAATCGACACTATCGCGTGGAAAGTTTCGCAGCGACTCGGCATGGTAGAAGACTTCGCGCGATCGGTTGAAGTGCCGCTCCAGTTCCGGATGCTTTGCCAGTTGCTCCGGTTGGTCCAGCTGCACCGCCAGCTTTTCCGAATAGGCCTCAAACAATTGCTCGACATACCGGCTCTCGGTTGGCTGGACCGCAGGCGGCGGCAACATGACAGGGGGTCGTTGAGGGAAGCTGTTTCCGCCGAATCGCCGCTCGTAGAACACGGTGCTGGCATGGCCTTTGATCATTTCGGCTACGGGGATCATGTCGAAGATGGTGAAATCGAATTCTTCGAAATACGCCAGGAGCTTGCCCGTCAGCTCGACCTTGGTCGTTTCGGTAATCTTCGCTCTGCAGTGTTTGTCCCAGTTGTTGCGCAGTTCCTTCTTCAGTTCAGCCGGTTTGGAGATCTGCTTCTTGAGCTTCAGCCCGAGACCTTTGGAAGCCGCAAAATAGTACTTCTTCGGCGACGGATACTCCCCGATGAACGAGTAATAGATGATTTTGCCCACCTCGACATAGACCTGCGCGGGCTGCAGCAAACAAGCATAACGTTTGCATTGCACGTTGTCCCATGGGCCGTCGAAATACTTGTCGGTATGGAAGCAAAGAATGTCGAGGCCCATATCGCCGGCGCCGGCGTAGCGAATCACCTTTTTGTACTTCTTCCCCTGCGAATGCGCCCATTCTTCAGTGAAATCTTCCCAAACTTCCGGCTTGAATGTCTGGATCAGGTCCGCGACTGGAAACGCCATCGCCAACGAGGCTTGCGTTCCAGCCTGTCCGCCGCCAAACTTCAGTTGTCTGGAACTGCCGATGATCTCGCCAAGGTCCACAATGGCCGTCCGTCCGAATCCTGCGTGTATGGGATTCCTGAATGCGGCTCGGCCAAGCGCCGTTTGCCTCATTGCTGGTGCAAGAACGAGCATATCAGAGACTTCGCTGCGCGGTGCCGAAACGACGTTTTCGCCCAATCCACGACAGTAGTAATCACGCACTGTTCGGCATCTCGAGCCCGTTGTTTCGCACGTTGTCAACCGCTGGATTCCAAGCGTCGGCCTCAGCGACCTAGCGTCTTAGCGGTCTCAGCCGCAATCAGTCGCTAAGGAACGGGACCGCTGACCGGCCTTCGCTCCGCCGCGGGATCATGCTTCGATCTCGATTAGCGCGTCATCGCCGAGTATCAAAATAGAGGGCGGCGCCACTACTGGTGACAGCATAAAGCTGGTCCGAATGCATTCTGATTCTGGAATTGGTAGCAGTTCCAGCCAGATTTGGCAATCTCCCCTCACCGCTTCTTCTCCAGCCAGATTCGGGGACTAGCTGGAAGTCGTCCAGTGGAATGGACGGCGTATCGCAGCATTTCCGGTAGGCACGGATGCCAACCAAAATCGGCCGCCTGATCACATTTCAAAGTTGATGGTATTTGTGATGGTATTTCGATTTTCTTCTTTTCTAAGTTGTTGATTCTAAATGTATTCTGGCTCCTCAGGTAGGACTCGAATCAACGCTCA
>Ga0302319_10002832_pt1 | contig 36869 bp, 26 predicted proteins | sample Bog_T0_2_FD_203319 | JGI IMG/M metagenome (GOLD analysis project Ga0302319, IMG submission 203319) | Peat permafrost microbial communities from Stordalen Mire near Abisko, Sweden - Bog_T0_2 | ecosystem: Environmental > Terrestrial > Soil > Wetlands > Peat | place: Sweden: Abisko, Stordalen Mire...
TGCCGGGCGCGAGAATCCACGGCAGTGTCGGCAATTGCGCGGTGGTGCAGCCGCAGGATGGATGGACGCTCACGATGGCGACGTTTCCGGCTGAAACATTCGTGAGATTGAAGGTGAAATGCGCCTCGGTCTGGTCGGCGGAGGCGTCCACGGCCTGCATCAAATGATCCCACGCCAGCACGCCGTCGGGCAGCGGCTCCCCAGTGTGCGACATGTCTGGCACGTAAACCGCCGGCGTGGTGGCGACCGGTGGCGGGGCGTTGACCGCCGATGGGGCCAGGTGAGGCACCGGCGCGCTTATGGCCGGTTGCGTGGCCGCCTGGGGCTTTTCTGATTTGGTGGCACAGCCGAATTCCAAAAGCAGGACGGCCATGCTGAATGTAATAACCGCTATCCAATGACGAATGACATTCATAATATCTGCTTGAGAATAATGGCTGGAGGAAGACTTGACCAGAGGCAAAACTACGACCGGTTCAAGGCGCTCAACACCGCCCGCACCGAGGCCAGTTCGATGTTCGTGTCCACGCCCGCGCCCCAGCGCGTTTTGCCGTCGGCAGTCCTGATCTGGATGTAGGCAATGGCCGCCGCCGTTTCGCCGGAGCTCAAGGCGTGCTCGCTGTAATTGGCAATTTCAAAACGTAGAACCCCTGCGGTGGTGAAACCATGAACCAGAGCGGCGAGCGGGCCGTTGCCTTCGCCTTTGAATTCCACCGCCTTCCCGTCACGCAAAAACTTTGCACGGCATTTCACGACGCCATTCTTGCTTTCCGTCTCAAAACCCTTGAGCGACCACGGCAAATTACGCTCGACGTATTCTTTCCAGAACATCGCCTTCAATTCCGCGCCGGAAACTTCGCGGCCGAGCTTGTCCACGGCGTCGTTGGCAATCGGACCAAACTCGCGCTGCATGTCCTTCGGCAACTCGATGCCAAATTCGCTTTCGAGCAGATACGCCACGCCGCCCTTGCCGGACTGCGAGTTGACGCGGATGACCTCGCGGTATTCGCGCCCGATGTCCGCCGGGTCAATCGTCAGATAAGGCACGTCCCAATGTTCACGGCCCTTGCCTTCCCACTCCGCGAGACCTTTTTTGATGGCGTCCTGATGTGAGCCGCTGAACGCCGTAAATACCAGCTCGCCCGCGTAAGGCTGGCGTGCCGGCACGGTCATGCCGGTGCAGCGCTCGTAAACGTCAATGATCGAACTGAGATTCGAAAAATCCAGCTTCGGATCAATGCCGTGCATGTAAAGATTCAACGCCACCGTCACGATGTCCAAATTTCCGGTGCGTTCCCCGTTGCCGAACAGCGTGCCCTCGACCCGGTCCGCGCCGGCGAGCAGGCCGAGTTCCGTCGCGGCCACGCCGGTGCAACGGTCGTTGTGCGTATGCAAACTGATGATGAGCGAGTCGCGGTTTTTGATGTTCCGGCAAATCCACTCGATTTGATCCGCATAAACATTGGGCATCGCCACCTCCACCGTGTCCGGCAGATTCAAAATCATCTTGTGCTGCGGCGTCGGCTGCCACACGTCCAAGACGGCCTCGGAAATTTCCTTCGCGTATTCCACCTCCGTCATGCTGAAACTTTCCGGCGAATACTGGAGCATCACCTCCGTGCCCTTGAGCCGGTGCAAACGGTCCTTGATCATCTTCGCGCCATTGACGGCGATGGCCTTGATTTCATCCTTCGACTTGCCGAACACCACGCGGCGCTGCGCGGGCGAGGTCGAATTATACATGTGGATGATGACCTTTTTCGCGCCGATCAACGACTCGACGGTGCGCTCGATCAAATCCTCGCGCGCCTGCACGAGCACCTGCAACCACACGTCATCCGGCGCCCGCTTTTCCTCGATGAGCCGGCGGTTGAACGTGAACTCCGTGTTCGACGCCGACGGAAAGCCGACTTCGATCTCCTTAAAGCCGATTTTCACGAGCGTCTGGAACAATTCCAGTTTCTGCGACACATTCATCGGCACGGCCAGCGCCTGGTTGCCGTCGCGCAAGTCCACGCTGCACCAGCGCGGCGCGTGCGTGAGGACACGGTTGGGCCATTGCCGGTCGGGCAGGGCGACCGGCGGGAACGGACGATATTTTTTCGACGGATCTTTGTGCATGGTCGTTTGGCTTTCTGATTATTGCCGTCCGGCGGTGAAGTTAAAACAAAAAACCCACCGCCGTTCGGCAGTGGGGTTGATAAATTCTCGTGAACAAATCAGAACCCGACCGCCGCGCTGGTCAGCAGCGCGTTCGTAAGCAGCAGGTTCGGGTTGCGATTCATGTTAGGATTATTATACATCGGCAGATGGCGCGGTCAAGTTTAGCCGATAAACGCCGGCTGCTCGCCTTCCGCGAGGTTAATGACGAGGCAATTTAGATTTCCCATCTTCGCGCAAAGCCATGTGCGAATGAAGTTCCGCTTCGGATTCAGAACCGCTCATGGTCTGGTGCATCGCGTCCGGGGCAAGGTCAATTCCGCCCGGCCATTCCACGCAGCCAAAATCGGGATTGACGGTGACGGCGTTGAAAATATTTGCATCAAGCAGTTTCAGAAAAACGCCGCCGCGCTGCTCGGGTTCGACGGAAAAAATTCCCGCCAAGCCGTCATTGAAGACGACTTGCAATCGGCAGCCCGAAAGCGGTTTGGCCGAAACAATCCGAATCATATTTCACCCAATGAACGCCGCGTGGACGGCTTTCACCGCCTGCTCGCCCTTCGCGAGGTCAATGACGACGGAAATCTTGATCTCGCTCGTGGAAATCATGTCAATGTTCACGCCCTCGTTCGCGAGCGTCTCAAACAGTTTGCCCGCCACGCCGGTGTGCGATTTCATGCCGACGCCGACGATGGACAGCTTGCCGATCTTCTCGGCGGTGATGACGTCGCGGAAACCGATCTCCTTTTTCAAGCCGTCAATCACCTTCTGCGCCTTGAGCAGATCCGGCTTGTCGGCGGTAAACGAAATGTCGGTGGTGCGTGGCTGCGACGCCCCCGTCGCAAAGTTCGGCGACGAGGCGTCGCCGCCACTGTGGCTGATGTTCTGGATGATCATGTCCACGTTCACCGTCGCGTCGCCGAGCGCCTTGAAAATCTTCGCGGCCACGCCGGGCTTGTCCGGCACGCCCACGAGCGTGACCTTGGCTTGGTTCTTGTCGAGCGCGACGCCGCGCACGACGACGCCTTCCATGTTTTTCGTTTCTTCTTTCACAATGGTTCCGGGGTTGTCGTTTAAACTGCTGCGGACTTCAAACACGACGCCAAATTTTTTCGCAAATTCCACCGAGCGGCTCTGCATCACCTTCGCGCCGAGGCTGGCAAGCTCGAGCATTTCGTCATAGGCAATTTCCTGGAGCTTCTTCGCGTTCGGCACGATGCGCGGGTCGGTGGTGTAAACGCCGTCCACGTCCGTGTAAATCTGGCAGAGATCGGCCTTGAGCGCGGCGGCCAGCGCGATGGCCGTCAGATCCGAGCCGCCGCGGCCGAGCGTGGTGATCTGCCCCGCCGCTGTTTCGCCTTGAAAACCGGCGACGATGACGACATTGCCGGCGTCCAGTTTCTCGTGAACCTGCCGGGGCGTGATGTTGTGGATCTTGGCCTTGGTGTGGACGGAATCCGTGACGATGCCCGCCTGCGCGCCGGTCATGGACACCGCCGGGATGTTCAAGGCGTGCAGGGCGATGGCCGTGAGCGCGATGGTCTGCTGTTCGCCGGTGGCCAGGAGCATGTCCATCTCGCGTTCGCTCGGCAGCGGCGCGATGTCCTTGGCCAGCTTGATGAGGCCGTCGGTGACGCCGCTCATCGCGGAGACGACGACGACAATCTTGTCGCCCTGCGCATGGTATTTCGCCACCCGCGCCGCAACATTCCTGATGCGGTCGGTGTTGCCCACCGAGGTGCCGCCGTATTTTTGAACAATCAAGGCCATGTAAAATGCTGGAGCTGCGCCGGCGAAATTCCCGCCAAGCGCAAAATGGAAAGGGAAGCGTAGTCAGAATTGAGCCGTTTGAAAAGACGGAATTGAAACGAAAGTTAGGAAGTTGCGTGGAAAAATGCGGGCGGCCGGCAGGTGAGAACTCGAAACAGCCTGCCCGCCGCCTGATGCCCGGAAACATTCCGGACAAATGGAAGTGGGTGGGGCGTGCGGCCGCGCGGTCTTGGACGAGCGGCAGCCCGTCCCTGCCGTTCACGTGCACATGATGGAGCCGGGGCTGGTCCAGTTGCTCGCGCCGGTGCTGCCGCCGATGGCCCGCGCCCGTACGAAATAGGTCGTGCCCGGGGTCAGGTTGGGAATCACGACCCGGTTCGCCTTGGTGGAAACCATCGTATCCTGCCAGGTCTTTCCGTTGTTGGAACTGGTCTGCACCTGATAGGCCTTCGCATTGACCACCGGTTGCAGCCGCAGGAGCACCTGCGTGGAGCCGTTGTTGAACAGGCCGGCAATGGCCGTGTCATCCAGCGGTGACGAGGTGTGGTTGTTGCTGGCCGGCAGGTAGCCGGTGACCAGCAGCATTTCCATGTTGGCCTTGACGACCTTCTCGACTTCATCGGCATCGCTGTTGAGCGCGGCGGTCAAGGCGTCAAAGGCCGTGTCCCGGGCCGCCTTCTCCACCGAGCCGCCGGTGATGATGGCCGCCTGCTTGGCGCTCAAGTCCGCCGTCAGGGTGGTGATGACCGACGGTGGGACCGGCAGGTTGGGGAATTTGACCGGGTCCAGGTTGGTGCCGATGTTGCCGCCGAAGGTGACCAGATGGTCAGGTGAATAGCTGGCATAAATCGGTAGCGTTTGAATTCACGTTAATTCGTGTCAAAAAACTTCGTATCCTGCGCGCGACTCAATTCAGGAATGTTTTTGCAGCAGATACTCCCGGAATTTCCCGTAATCCGCGCCCATGCGGTCAAAGTCTTCCGGCAACTGGATGGCCGCCGTCATCGCGGGCGGAACGTCGGGCGCAAAGCCGATGGTTTTTTCAATTTCCTCCGGAAACTTCGCCGGGTTCGCCGTTTCCAAAATGACCGCTGGAACGGTTTCGCGCGACATTTTTTCAGCTTCCAGCCAGTCTTGGAAACCGCGCCAGGCGACCGCGCCGTGGGCTTCGAGCAGCAATCCGTATTTGTTCCAGACCTCGCGGATGGTCTCGCGCGTGCGGTCGTCGGAGACGGAGCTGGAAAACAGATCGCGGCGCAGCGCGGCGAGGTCGGGTTGCCGGTGAATTTTGCCGGTCTCATCCATATGTCCGCCGTAAACGGCCACCAGCCGCGCGAGGTTGCTAGGATGGCCGACGTTCATGGCGTTTGAAACCGAGTTCCGCGACGGCACAATTTTTTGATAGACGCCGGTCGCGAGAAACTTCGGGAACGCATCGTTGTCATTGACCGGCACGATGAGCTTCCTGACCGGCAGCCCCATCTGCCGCGCGACCACCGCCCCCATCATGTCGCCAAAATTCCCGCTCGGCACGGAGAAGACAACCGGCTCGCCCGGCTGGGCCAGCCGGGACGCGGCATAAAAATAATAGACGCTCTGCGGCAGCAGCCGGCCGATGTTGATGGAGTTGGCGGACGACAGCGGGATGTGTTTTAGCGCCGGATCGGCGAAGGCCTGTTTCACCATCGCCTGGCAGTCGTCAAACTTGCCATCAACCGCCACGGTGCGGACGTTGTCCTTGAGCGTGGTCATGAGCTTGCGCTGGCTCAGGCTGATTTCATCAATTGGAAACAAAACGATGACGTGGATGCCGGGAATGTTATGAAAGGCATGCGCCACCGCCGCGCCGGTGTCGCCGCTGGTGGCCGTGAGAATGGTCAGCTGCCGGCCGTCTTCCTGCAAAAACCGGCCCATGAGCCGCGCCATCATCTGCGCGGCAAAATCCTTGAACGACGCCGTCGGGCCCTGGTCCAGCCGCATCACGCAGACGCGGTCATAAACTTTCTCGAGCGGAATGTCGAAGTTGTAGGCGTCGCGGCACATCGCAGCGAGCACGTCGGCGGGAAGGGTGCCCCCGGTGTATTTCGACAGCACGCGAAACGCGATTTCGTGATAGGGCAGCCCGGCGAATGCGGCGATTTCCTCCGGCGCGAGCTGCGGAAATTTTTCAGGAAAATAGAGTCCGCGATCCGGTGCCTGGCCGCGCAGGAACGCCTCGCGCAGGTTGACGGCGGGCGACCGGCCGTTGGTGGATTGAAATAGCAGGGGCATGGTTTCAGGTGTCGCGCGAAGGCCGCGAAGGTTGCGAAGGAGGGAAAAAGGGTTTTCCTTCAAGTCCGTTGACGATGCGCGTGATGCCATCCTTCAAGTGGACTTCGTTGAAATTCATCAGATAACCCAGCTTCAGCGGGATCAGTTTGAGGTAATTGGTCGTAATTTTTTTGAACAGCGGCGTGATCGCTTCAAACGATTTCAGTTCAATCAAAACCAACCTCTCCACAATCAGGTCGGCACGAAAACCGACTTCCAATTGTTCGCCTTCGTAGTTGACGGCAACCGGCACCTGTCGTTCCACTAGGAGACCTTGTTTTTTGAACTCTACAAACAGTGTGGCCACATAAACCGACTCCAACAAGCCCGGGCCGAGCACGGAATGCACATGAAAAGCCGCGTCGAGGACGGCTTTGCCGGTGCTTTCAATGTCGGGGTCGCTCATTTTATTTCCTTTGTCGCGCAAAGGCTGCGAAGGGAGCGAAGGAAAGCCAAATCAATTTCACCTTCGCCTTCCTCGCGGCCTTCGCGCGACCATGTTTTACTCAAAAGTTTCCACGCGGATCATCACCGGCTTGTTTTTGACGACGGACAGCTTCGCAATCTTCGCCAGCGCCCGGCGCATCGCGGCGTTGGGCGCGTCGTGGATCATCAGGATGAGCGGCACGCTTTCGCCTTCGTGACCTTCCGGCTGGATGACGGACGAGATGCCGATTTTGGCGGCGGCAAAAATGGCGGCGATTTTTGCCAGCGTGCCGGGTTTGTCCACGACGCTCAAACGGAGATAATAGCGCGAAACAATTTCATCCATCGGCGTGATGCGGCTGCCCTTGGCATAGGGCACAAACGGGGCGACCCTGATTTTTGCGCCGTTCTTCAAATCCAGCGCGGCATCAGCCACGTCGCTCAACACGGCGCTGGCGGTGGCGTCCTTGCCCGCACCGCGCCCGTAAAACAGCGTGTCGCCCACGATGTCGCCGCGGACGAAGCAGGCGTTGAACACGCTGTTGACGCTGGCGAGAACATGCGCGTCCGGAATGAGCGTCGGATAAACCGAAACCTGCACGCCGGGCTTCTTCCCGGAAATTTGTTTGGCGATGCCCAGCAGTTTAATCGTGTAGCCGAGCTTCGTGGCGAATTCCATGTCGATCTTCGAAACGTCACGAATGCCTTCGGTGTGAATCTGGTGGTGGTCCGCCCAGAAGCCGTGCGCGAGCGACGCGAGAATGCCGATCTTGTGCTGCGCGTCGTGGCCGTCAATGTCCAGGTCCGGCGGCGTCTCGGCGTAACCGAGCTTTTGCGCGTCAGCCAGCACGTCGGCGAAGTCCGCGCCCTCCTGTTTCATCCGGGTGAGGATGTAATTGCAGGTGCCGTTGACGATGCCGTAGATCGCGGGAAACTGGTTCGCGACAAAACCTTCGCGCAGCGACTTGATGATGGGGATGCCGCCGCAGACGCTGGCCTCGTAATAAAGATTCGCGCCGGATTTTGCCGCCGCCGCAAACAGTTCCGGGCCGTGCGCGGAAATCAACGCCTTGTTGGCGGTGACGACCGTTTTGCCCTGTGCGAGCGCGGCGAGCACCATCGTTTTGGCGATGCCGCAGCCGCCGACGAGCTCGATGACGATGTGGATTTCCGGATCGTTGACGACTTCCTGCCAGTCGGTCGTCATCAGATCGCGGGCGATGGGATACGGGCGCGGTTCGTCAAACGCCTTGACCGCGATTTTTCGGAAAACGAGTTTTACGCCGAGCCGTGCGGCCATGAGACCGCCGTTTTTCTGCCACGCGTGGAAGACGCCGCTGCCGACCGTGCCGCCGCCAATCATGCCGAGATTTACTTGCTGCATAGAGCGCACAGCTTGCCGCGAAACAAGGCAGGCGACAATTCAATTTTGAACGCGGATGGATTCTGACGACGCGGTCAGTGGGCTTTTTCCAGCAGCCGTTTCCATTGGCGCTGCCAGGCGATGAACAAAAGCACGACGACTCCGAAATGCGCAAGCACGGTATAGAATAGGAGCTGCCAATCCGGGTTATTTCTATCAGACAGGGCGATAAAGCCCGGTGACAGCAGCGAAATCCGCGCGAGGGTTTCGCTGGAAAGGACACCGCCAAGAATGAAGGGGATGATGCAGAGCAGGAACAGCCAAAATGCCATGAAGCCGAGCGCGCGGCGTTTGTGGCGCAGGCGGCAGAATTCCAGCAGCAGTGCGAACACGAGGAAGATTTCGGCTAGGTTGACGGTGGCGACGGCATAAATCCGGATCGAGCCGGCGAGCGAAAAAGCAAATTGCGTTAGCAGCGCCGCGCCGGCGATGGCCGCCAGGACCAGCGCCACGGAAACCGCGCTGCGCGAAAAAATCGCGCCGAGATGCTTAAAACCCAGCCGCAGTGACTCGACGCGGACACGTTCCGGCAGGGGACTGGCAAAGGTCAACAGCAGGATGCCGGTAATAATGGTGCCGCCGTGCACCACCGACAACAGAGATTCGCGCTCATTGTCCCGGCCGGATGCCGCCGCCTCCGGAAAATGGCCGCGCCACAAATCCCACAGCAGCGAGTGCTGCGACGCGACGAGGATGACGAAGAGGACAACGGCCTCCCAGCGCAGCAGCAGCGGCTGGAAGGGATTCGCCGTTTTTCGCACCAAGGCGCGCCAGATGAAAATGCCGATGATGAATTGCAGGCCGAGACTCAAAAGGATAGGATAAATCGGGAGGCCGAAAATTTCCGGCGGGCTGCTCCAGTCGCGGCCCAAGTTTGAGTGTTCCGTCTGAAACAGGTTGGTGATGCCATAGATTGGCAGCAGGAAGTTCGTCAACATCCGGCTGGGGGCGATGAACGAAAACGGATACGCGAACAGGAACACCAGAAAGATCAGGACGCCCTGTGAACGTTGAAAAGCCATGCCCGCAAGGATGCCGAGCAGCCCGAAAAAAAGCGCCGTGCTGGCAATGAGAATTTGGGTACCGAGCCAGAGCGTGATCGGCAGATGGTCGGCCAGCACAATGATCAGGCCGAAGCCCGCCAGCACCCCCGCCATGTAAAATTCCCGCAGCGCCGGGCCGAGCCAGTAGCCGAGGACAAGCTGCGAGGGTTTTAACGGCGTCAGGCGGTTGCTGTCCCAAAGGCCGGCCTTGCGGTCGTCGGCCAGCGCGCGGGCAATGCGGCTGAACCCGCCGATGACCAGCACCAGGATTTCCGCGCCGATCGTCCAGCCGAAGAAGGTTTTTCCGGCTTCCTGCGGCGAGGAAAAATGAAAATCATCCGGCTCCGCCAGATAAGAAACCAGCCCGGCCAGCAGGCTGAAGCCGATGAGCGCGGCGATCAAAATCGCCGCCAGCACGCCGCCGCGATGCACCAGGCGCTTGTGGGTGAGGAAAATGGGGTTTTCGAAAAGTTTCACATCAGCTCCTTCGCACCGGATTGCAGAAAAATTTGTTCGAGATCGTCGCCGACGCCGCGCCATTCGCAGACGCGGACGCCTTGAACAACAAGCGTTTTTAACAAGTCATCGAGCGCGTCCGGTTCGCCTTCAAAATCAAAGGCCGCACCGAGACCGGCGGTTTCCAGGTTTTTCACGGCGCGGTGGGCGTTCAGGATCTGCAGCGCGCCATTCTCCGCCACGCGCCATTTCACGGACATCCGGCGTTTGCCCATCTGCGCGCCGAGTTCGGTGATGGTGCCAAATTTCACGAGCTTGCCGCGCTCCATGATGGCGGCCTTGTTGCAGAAACCGGAAAGCTCGGAAAGAATGTGCGAGGAAATCAAGACCGTCTTGCCCGCGTCGTGAAGCTGGAGCAAAATTTTTCGCAGCTCGATGCGGCCGAGCGGGTCGAGGCCGCTGGCGGGTTCGTCGAGCAGGAGAACCTGCGGGTCGGGCAGCAGCGTCTTGGCGAGGACGAGCCGCTGCTTCATGCCACGCGAAAGCTCCTCGCAGAGCGAATGGCGCTTGTCCGTGAGCCAGGTGAGTTCAAGGCAGTCGTTGATCCGCTTCGCACGGTCCGGCACGTCGAAGGCGCGGGCAAAATGCTCCAGAAATTCCGACGTGGTGAGCTGGTCGTAGGTCGGGCAGAAGTCCGGCATGAAGCCGAGGCGTTTTTTCAGTTCATCCGGTTCGCTGGAAAGTTCGTGCCCCCCGACTTTGACCGAGCCGCGGGTGAATTCCTGCAAGCCGGAAATCGCGCGCATCGTGGTGGTCTTGCCCGCGCCGTTCGGGCCGATAAGGCCGCAGACATCGCCGGGATCAAGCGCGAGGGACAGATCATTGACCGCGACCACCTCGGGAAAATCCACACGCAGGCGCTCAATGGCAAGCAGGGAGTCGGGCATAGCGCGACTGTAAATTTCTGCTCATGGTAAAGCAAGCGTGAATTAGGAATTCAGGCGGATGCGGGCGTATCCATGGCCGACTTTGATTCAAAGCAGCTCCGGCCGGCACGCCCCCCCCCAAGCCGCTTAATCAGTTTGCGCGAGAATTTCCGCCACGACCTCGCCAACCGTGAGACTGTGATATTTTTCCTCGCGGCGAATGATGAGCCGGTGCGCCAGAACCTTTTGGGCAATCGCCTTCACCTGCGCGGCGGAAACAAAATCGTTTCCTGCAATCGCCGTCATGGCCTGCGCGGCGCGGAACAATCCCAGCGAGCCGCGCGGGCTGGCACCGAGCAGCAGGGCCGGGTGTTCGCGGGTCGCCCGTACGATTTTCAAAATGTAATCGCCCACGTCCGGCGCGACCTTGACGGCGCGCACGGCTTCCTGGGATTTCAAGATGCCATCGGGGGTCGTGACGGGCTGGAGCGTTTCGATGGGATGCCGCAGTTGAAACCGTTCGATCATCTGTTTTTCATCGGCGAACGAGGGATAGCCGAGGTTCATCCGCATCAGGAAACGGTCTTTCTGCGCCTCGGGCAGCAGAAACGTGCCCTCCTGTTCGATGGGATTTTGCGTGGCGACCACCATGAACGGTTTTTGCAGACGGTAGGTGACATTGCCGGCGGTGACCATGGATTCGCCCATCGCCTCCAGCAGCGCCGATTGCGTGCGCGGGCTGGCGCGGTTGATTTCGTCCACCAGCACAAACTGGGAAAAGAGCGGGCCGAAACGAAACTCGGTGCGGCCGGTCTGCGGTTCCAGACGCGCCTCGCCCAGAACGTCGGAAGGTTGCAGATCCGGCGTGCATTGAATCCGCTTGAACGTGCAACCGGCGCTTTGGGCGATCGCGCGCGCCAGCATTGTCTTTGCGACGCCGGGAACGTCCTCGATCAGCAAATGACCTTCCGCCAGAAAAACGGCCACGGCCAGCACCACTTGTTCGTGTTTGCCGACGATGACTTTTTCGACATTGGCGATGACCTGCTGCGCCAGTTCCGCCACATCCGCCGACGAAAGTCCTTTCGGTGCCTCAATCGGCGATAATGTCACCTTGATCTTGGTTTGTGAATCGGCCGGTGTCATGCCGTTACTCTTTCACATGATTACCAATGCGTCGACCCGTTTCTTCCAGTTCGCGCGTTTCTGCCGTCGTGTATTCATGCTCACGCCGGGTGCCGATGCCGAGGGTGCCCACAATTTTTTCGCCGACACGGATCGGCACGCACAACGCGCCGCCGACGCCGGTCTGTTTCGCGCCGGGCCGGGCAACGCCGCTGGTGTCGGTCTGCAGATTGCAAAGCGTGACCGGTTTGGCCTGCGCGACGACTTGTCCGGCAATGCCTTTGCCGACGGGAATGGTTTTTACAACTTCAAGCAGTTGCGGCGGCAAGCCAATTTGCGCGACAAGGTGTAGCAATTGTGTCTGCGCATCGAGCCGGTGAATGGTGCCGGTCTCGGATGAGAACTGTTTCAAGATTTCGCGCAGCACCGGTTCCAACGGCTGTGGTTGGGTTAGCAACGTTTCAATCTGTCTGAACAATTCGTTCATGGATTTGTGTCGCACAAGGATTGCGAAGCCGGCAAAGGAAAAAACCGGCCAACGCCAACTTCGCGTTCTTCGCGCGACCTTTCGTTTTATTTGGTTGCATCGTCACCGGCGCGATAATGGAGCACCTTCACCTTTTCCAGCGTCACGAGGCCGCCGCCGATCATTTTATCCAGCGTGGGCAGGAAGGTGTTGATTTTCTCCTCGCTGTCCACGATTTCGATGACGAGCGGCAGATCCATCGAGAGCCGTAGGATTTTTGCCGTGTGCAGATGGCTGGATTTGCCAAAACCCATCGGCCCGCGCAGCACGGTCGCGCCGGCGAGCTGCTCCTCGCGCGCGGCCAGCACGATGGCTTCGTAGAGCGGCTTGTGTTCCCAGCGGTCGCTTTCGCCTATGAAAATCCGCAGGAGCATCGCGTCATTTGGAATTTGCATATCAACTACCTTTCATTGAAGTGAAGGCCGCTCCAAGCAGCCAGCCGAGCCACACGGCCACCAGGCACAGGACGACCGACAGGATGACATTGCCGCCGGCGTATAGCCATTCGCGTTCGCGCAGCAGATTCAGCGTCTGCAGGCTGAACGAGGAAAACGTCGTGTAGCCGCCGCAGACACCGATCATCAGAAACTGCGTGGCGAACGCCCGCGATTGCGAATCCATCCGGCCTTCGGGCAGCGCCAGCGCGCCAATGATGCCGATGATGAACGAGCCGGTGACATTGATGGCCAGGGTGCCCCAGGGGAAGGTCGCGCCAAATCGTTCCGAGACGAGGCCGTTGACCCAGAAGCGGGCCACGCTGCCGAGCGCGCCGCCGAGGGCAACCCAAAGATAGGCGATATTCATAGTGCTCCTGCGAATGTTGATTTATTCGTAGGAGTCATCAGCGCTGAAACAGTCAGGCGGTTTTCCCATGCGGGACGGCAAACTCCATTGCCGAAAAACTATTACGCCATCGGTCTCCCGCCCGCAACCAGAATCCGGCCTTGGGCAGGCCGGTCATCCGGGCGGTTTCGCGGCCATGATTAAAAAGTGAGGAACCTTTTCTTGACTCGCCGCGCGCGAAACTTATGATTTCCGTTTGATTTTTGCGGTTCCAACAAAAAATTATCTATGACAAACATCCAGAACATACAGGCGCGCGAAATCCTCGATTCGCGCGGTAATCCAACCGTTGAAGTGGACGTGACCTTGTGCTGCGGCACGGTCGGTCGCGCCGCCGTGCCCTCCGGTGCCAGCACCGGCGAACACGAAGCCATCGAATTGCGCGACGGCGACAAGAAGCGTTTCGGCGGCAAGGGCGTGCAGAAAGCCGTTGCCAATGTCACCGGCAAGATCGCCCCCGCGCTCATCGGGCTCGACGCGACGGACCAGCTCACCGTGGACGCCACAATGCTCAAGCTGGACGGCACGGAAACCAAATCCAAGCTTGGAGCGAATGCGATCCTCGCCGTCTCGCTCGCGAACGCGAAGGCCGCCGCCGCCGCGTTGAACCAGCCATTGTTCAAATATCTCGGCGGACCGAACGCCAAGGTTCTCCCCGTCCCGATGGCCAATGTCATCAACGGCGGCGCGCACTCCGACGCCCCGATTGATTTCCAGGAATTCATGATCTTGCCCGCCGGCCTGCCGACCTTCAGCGAAGGCCTGCGCGCGATCACCGAGACGTTTCACGCGCTCAAGGCCGTGTTGAAGAAGAAAGGCTGCAGCACCGCCGTCGGCGATGAGGGCGGTTTTGCGCCGAAGCTTGGCAGCGTGGAGGAAGCGCTCGAAACCATCATCCAGGCCATCAAGGACGCCGGCTACAAACCGGGCAAGGACATTTATCTGACACTTGATCCGGCGGCTTCGGAATTCTACGACGGCAATTCAAAATACACCTTCAAGAAAAGCACCGGCGAAACCATCACCGGCGACGATCTGGTGGCCTTTTACGCGAAGCTGGTGGCGAAATACCCGATTGTTTCCATCGAAGACGGCTGCGGCGAAAGTGACTGGACGACCTGGAAAAAGCTCACCGACAAGATCGGCGACAAGGTGCAGCTCGTCGGCGACGATCTGTTCGTCACGAACGTGAAGTTCCTGCAAAAGGGAATTGATACCGGCACCGCGAATTCGATTCTGGTGAAGGTGAACCAGATCGGCTCGCTCACCGAGACGCTCGATGCCGTGCAGCTCGCGCAGTTCAACGGCTACACCGCCGTGCTCTCGCATCGCTCCGGCGAAACCGAGGATGCGACCATCGCCGACATCGCGGTGGCGACGAACTGCGGCCAGATCAAGACCGGTTCCTTGAGCCGTTCCGACCGGCTGGCGAAATACAACCAGCTGCTGCGCATCGAGCAGTTGCTCGGCAAGAACGCAGTTTACGCCGGCTTGACCGCGCTGAAAAAGAGCAGGTAATCTGCAAAAAAATTCCAAACCGGAGGCCGGGTGACTGGCTTCCGGTTTTTTTGTCATCCTATTGGTAGGATTGCATGAAGTCCTGCTGCTTCAACCAGGCGATCAATTCATCCGCCATCACTCGGTCGTCGGCCACGCGCGGATGGTTGGCGGTCCAGTGCTTGAAAACAAAATGGCTGACGGATTTGTCGGTCGCTTCGAGTTGCGTGACGACGGATTCCCATGCGAGCCGCAACGGTTCGTTCTGCTCGCCATTTTGCATGCCGCCACGCAGGAGAATGATCCGCGCAGCCGGATATGATTTGCGAATCGCCTGCACCATCGAAACGTAGCCGGCGGTGTAATTTGTGGGGAAATCCAGTTTGTGCGCCAGGGGGAACGACACGTCATTTTCTCCGAAGTTGAGGCACACGATTTGCGGCGTCCACTTTGACAGGTCGGCACGCGGTGACGCAGGATTTGGATAAAGCCGGTCCCAGACCTCGCCCGCCTTCGGATCAACCCAGCCGGTTGCGATGCCCATGCCGCTGGCGGCGATGTTGCGATGGTCGGCGGAAAAAGCGGCGGCCGTCAGGGCGGCGTAGCTGAGGGCGCTGTTGTGGGTGCGGCGATTGTCCCACTGGTCGGTGGCCCCGTCCTCGTTGCAGGCACCGGCCGTGATGGAATCGCCGATGAACTCCATCCTGACCTTGTAAGCGGTATATGGTGGTGCCCAGGCTTTCGCGGTCGGAGCGATTTCAATTCCCCGGAAGCGCACCGTGCCGGCAATGGCTTCGCTCCGTTTGAAGAGCGCGAAGTGATGCCGTCCGGAACCGAGGCCGGAAAACGTCTTTGGCTGCGCAGCCATTCCTTCCCGGACTTCAACAATCGTGTTTGAACCGTCCAAGCGGGCATTGAAAAAACATTGGCCTTTGGCGTCGGCAAAAATCAGCGTGAGCGTGTCGCCCGCGAAATCCAGGCTTATCCGGCTCGCCTGCCAGATGACCACCGGCGCATTGGAATTGGAGAAATCGAAGCGGCCTTCATAACGGAAGCGCGGGTCGGCCGCTGAAATCCAATGAGTCTTTTCAACGGGAACAATTTTGTCCATCGCCGCCTCGGCTGGCATCGGCCCGCTCGGGCCTGGAACCAGTAACAACGAGCAAATGAGGAAGGCGGCGCCAAGAGAATGGGTGGATTTCATCAGAAGACGGGTCAGTAACCCCGTTTCATCAGCCAGTAAACCGCGAAGATCGCCGCGAGGCTGACCGAGGACATCACCAATGCATTCGGTCCGAGGAACGACATGGCGGTCATCACCAGCCCGCCGAGGAACGGAATCAAGGAGCGTTGTTTCCAGCCGTAAACGCAATAGCCGCTTGCCACCGCGCCCCAGATGCACGAGGCCCAGAGAAAATTTTGATCAAGCAGAAAACCATGATTCAGCGTGTCCACGGCGTCCAATATGCCGTCGTTGCCTCGACTCCGGCAATCCTTTATCCTGCCTGCATGAATTTGTTGCCGTTTGGAAAACTGGCCCCGCACCGGCCCCGCACTTTTGTCCCGCAAAACCTTGACCTTGGCGACTGGCCTCAAATTGCTCCGCTGTTGGACCGGCTGGAAACGCGCGCGGCACAGGCCAAATCCGCCGTCGAACTCGAACGCTGGCTGCTGGACTGGAGTGAACTCAACGCCGCGCTCGACGAGGAGGCGTCGCGCCGTTACATCGCCATGACATGCCACACGGACAATGCGGATGCGGAAAAGGCGTATCTGCACTTCGTCGAACACGTCGAGCCGCAGCTCAAGCCGCGCCAGTTCGCCCTGGAACAGCTTTACGTTGCCCATCCCCAGCGGGAAAAATTGCCGCGGCAACGCTTTCAAGTTTTCGACCGTGACGTTAAAAATCATGTCGAGCTTTTTCGCCCCGAAAACGTGGCGCTGGAAACCGAGGACGCAAAACTATGCCAGCAGTATCAGAAATTGATCGGCGCGCAGACGGTGAGTTTTCGCGGTGAGGAAAAGACGCTCGTGCAGATGGGTCGTTATCTCGAAGAGCCGGATCGCGCATTGCGGCAGGAGGCGTGGGAACTCGTCGCGCAGCGCCGCCTGCAGGACGCGGAAAAATGCGAGGGGATTTTTGACGAGCTCATCCTGCTCCGCACGCGAATCGCGAAGAACGCGGGTTTTGAGAATTACCGTGACTACGCGTTCCGCCAGAAAGGCCGGTTCGATTACACGCCGGCTGACTGTCTGCAGTTTCATGACGCGGTGGCCAAGGAAATTGTTCCCGCCGTCCGTGAAATCCAAAGCGAACGCCGGCGGCAGTTGAAACTGGAGCGGCTGCGTCCCTGGGACCTGGCGGTGGATCCGCAGAATCGTGCGCCGTTAAAACCGTTTTCAGAGGTCGGCGTGATGGTTTCACGCACGCAGAAAATTTTCAACCACCTCGACGCGGAGCTCGCGGCGGGTTTCCGGCAGATGCAGGATCTGAAGCTGCTCGACCTCGACAACCGCAAAGGCAAGGCGCCGGGCGGCTATCAGTCCACGCTTTCGGAGGCGCGCGTGCCGTTCATTTTCATGAACGCCATCGGCCTACAGCGCGACGTGGAGACGCTGTTGCATGAGGCCGGTCATGCCTTCCACGCGCAGGCCACAAGCGACGAGGATTTGTATGCATATCGCGGCGCGCCGATTGAATTTTGCGAAGTCGCCTCAATGAGCATGGAACTGCTCGGCAACGAATTTCTTGAGGAATTTTATCCCACGCCGGAAGCCAACCGCGCGCGCAAGACACATCTCGAAGGCATCATCGGCTTTTTTCCATGGATGGCGACGGTGGATGCGTTTCAGCACTGGATTTACACGCACGCGAGCTGCTCGCGCGCGGAGCGCAAGGCGGCCTATCTGCAATTGATGGACCGCTTTGGCGGCGACGTGGACTGGACAAGCTACGAGGAATCGCGGGCGTTTTCGTGGCATCGCCAGCTCCATATTTTCCTGCATCCGTTTTACTACGTTGAATACGGCATCGCGCAGCTTGGCGCCTTGCAGGTCTGGGCGAATTCGCGGCGGGACAAGGTAAGGGCGTTGAATGATTACAAAAAATCGCTGGCGCTGGGCGGCTCGCGTCCATTGCCGGAATTGTTTGCGGCAGCCGGCTGCAAATTTCAATTCGATGCCGCAACCATCAAGCCGCTGATTCAACTGGCCGGGACGGAACTGAAGAAGCTTTGAGGCTGAATCGAGATGAGCTGTGTGTGGAAGAATTAGAGGCGCTTGCTAAGCTCAATAAAACTCAAATCTTCTGTAGAGAAGGATTTGTATTTGCCGCCAAGAAAGCTGAATCGTGCCGCACAAATATCAGAATTCAGCTCTCGGTAAAGTTGATCCGTAAGACTGGAAATGGAAACAGAATTGTTAGACTCCAACGAGATCGCCTTTAACGAAGCAGCATCGATGCAGTAGGCGCACGTTACCGCTGGTTGATTTTCTAAATCTGCACAACAATAAAAAACAACTTGGTTCTCCGGCGCGTCTTCAAGAAAACTGTCAAGTTTCAATGCCGTAGGCCTTGATCTTGTTGTAGAGGGTCTGGCGGCCGATGCCGAGGCGCTTGGCGGTTTCCAGCTTGTTGCCGTTGGTGGCCTTGAGCGTTTGCATGATGGCGTTGCGTTCCACGCCTTCAAGCAGGGTGAAGCTTGTTTCGTTTTCATCGGCGGGGCCGGAACCGGTCCGGCTGGACGCGACGGACAGGTCAGAGATGGCCACTTCATCGCCTTCGCTCAAGAGCACGGCGCGTTGAATCTCGTTCTGCAACTGGCGGATGTTCCCCGGCCAGTCGAAGCTGGTGAGCCGTTCGACGGCCTCGGGTTTGAAGCCGCGCAGGTCGCGACTGGCCTGGGCGGAAAAGCGGCGCAGGAAGGAGTTGGCCAGCGGCATGATGTCGTCGCGGCGCTCGCGCAGCGGCGGCAGATAGACGGAGAGCGCGCTGATGCGGTAGAACAAATCTTCGCGGAGCTTGCCATCCTTGATGGCGTCTTCGGGGTGGCGGTTGGTGGCGGCAACGATGCGGCAGTTGGTCTTGTAGCTGGTCTTGCTGCCGACGGGCCGGACTTCCTGATCCTGCAAAACGCGAAGCAGCTTGCTCTGCGTGTCCACGGGCATCTCGGAAATTTCGTCGAGGAAGAGTGTGCCGCCCTCGGCCTGGCGAAACAGGCCGTCGCGGTCCGCATTCGCGCCGGTGAACGCGCCCTTGACGGAGCCGAACAGTTCGCTTTCGATGAGTTCGCGGGGCAGGGCGGCGCAGTTGATCTTGATGATCCGGTTTTTGCTGCGCGGGCTCAAGGCGTGGACGAGGTCGGCGATGACCTCCTTGCCGGTGCCGCTTTCGCCGGTGATGAGAACGGTGGCGTCGCTGGGCGCGATGCGCTCGACGGTGCGGACGACCTGCTGCATGGCCTGGCTGCGGAAAATCGGCGAGGCCGCGCCGCTCATGGTTTCCAGCGCGCGGCGGAGGATGGTGTTCTCGGCGCTTTGTTCCTTGCGGTCCAGCGCGCACTTCACGTCGGCCAGGAGCTTTTCCGTTTCAAACGGCTTGGAGAGGAAATTATACGCGCCGCGTTTGCCGGCCTCGACGGCCATGGTGATCGTGCCGTGGCCGCTCAAGAGGATGACTTCGGTGTCGGCCCAGTTTTTTTTGATCTGCGGCAGCAGGTCCATGCCGCTGGCGTCGGGCAGCTGCACGTCGAGCAGCACGATGTCCGGCTGGTCCTGCGCGAAAAATTTCTGCAGCGCCGCGCCGCTGTCGGCCTGGGTGACCTGGTAATATTCCTCCAAAACGGTGTCGAGCAGATCCCGCACGGCCGCGTCGTCGTCCACGATCAGAACTTTGGCTTTCATGTTATTATTTCCGAATACAAGCCCGGGTGAAACAGCGGAAAATCGCGCGGTGCTCCGCGTGTTTTTCCGTCAACCGTTCCGGATGAAACTGCACGCTCAACAGGAACGGCAGCCGCCGCGCCGCCGCCGGCTTCAACTCCATCGCTTCCACAATGCCGTCGCGGCTTCGGGCCACGGCCACCAACGGCTCCGCCGGACCCACAACCGCCTGATGATGCGAACTGTTCACGCCCAAGACTCGACTGCCCGTAATCTTGGCCAGCAACGAACCCGCTGTCAACGCTGCTTCGTGGACGATTTTGTCGGCCAAATCCAGTCGCTGGTGGTTCAACGCGCCGGGCACCTGCCGCCGGATGTCCGCGATCAGCCCGCCGCCGAGCGCGATGTTGAGCAGTTGGTGACCGCGACAGATCGCCAGCAGCGGCTTGCGTTGGCGGAAAATTTCGTCAATCAAAACCAGTTCCCGCAGGTCGCGCCCGCCGCCGTCGGGGGTTTGTTCCACGGTCGCCCGCACGGCGCGCGGCAGTTTTTTGGCGTAGAGAGCAGGGTTGATGTCGTCGCCGCCGGTCAGGATCACGCCGTCCGAGCGCCGGACGATCTCCGCAAGCAGCGTGCGGTCGGTGGTGCTGGGGACGATGAACGGGATGCCGCCCGCCTGCAGAATGGACTTTTCGTATTGGAGCGAAAGGCTGACCGAGAGATCGTGAAATTCCACGCCGCGCTTCTCAATGCTCGGCGAAACAAGAATCAAAGGTCGTCTGGCCATCGCTACAAAAATAATGGCCCCTGCGGATTTGTCAGTGAAAATCCACTTCAAATCTCCGCATCAGGGAACCGTTCAAGGATCTGGCGGCGAAGCAGTTCCTCGTCGTCCGGCTGGTAACGGCGGCGCGTGATGAGGCGCTGCACGGCGTCGAGCAGCTCCAGCCAGTCTTCCAGCGGTGGTTCGGCCACGGGTTCCCAGTTGTCAAACCGCTTCGGACGGTGGAAAAATTTCCATTCGCGCTTCACGCGTTGGACGTAAACCTGCAGCTTCTGACCGTCCTCGGTCACGCGTTTCCAACTGATTTCAGCTTTGGCGGCCATAAATCATTCCGGCAAATCCACGCTCGCCACGGCCATTGCGGCGATGCCTTCCTCGCGGCCGATGAAGCCCATCAGCTCGTTTGTCGTCGCCTTGACGCCAATCTGTTTTTCGGAAACGCTGAGCGCGGCGGCGATGCGTTTTTTCATCTCCGCGATGTGCGGATAAATTTTGGGCGCCTGGGCGATGAGCGTGGCGTCCACGTTCACAATTTTTCCGCCACGCCGGGCCACCTGTTTCGCGGCTTCCTCCAGAAAAATCTTGCTCGGCACGCCCTTCCAGCGCGAGTCGGTGTTCGGGAAAAAGTGGCCGATGTCCTCCTCGCCAATCGCGCCGAGGACGGCGTCACAGATGGCGTGCATCAGTGCGTCGGCGTCCGAATGGCCGTCGAGGCCCTTCGGGTGTGGAATTTCCACGCCGCCGAGGACAAGCCTGCGCCCGGCGACCAGTTGATGAACGTCATAGCCAATGCCAACGTGAACCATGCGGATACTGTAAAATTATTTGCTGCGCGAAAAAAGATTTTTTACCGAATGAATTGGGTGCAGCGGCACGGGGATGCCGAGTGCAGAACAAAACGTTTTCTCCGTGCCTGTGTCGCTATTCAGATTTTGCCATCGGCAGCGTGAAAAAGAACGTCGCCCCCTTGCCGAGTTCGCTTTTCACCCAGACCTTGCCGCCGTGGTTGTGGACGATGTGTTTGACGATGGACAGGCCGAGGCCGGTGCCGCCCTGATCGCGCGAACGAGCCTTGTCCACGCGATAAAACCGTTCGAATACGCGGTCGAGAGATTCGGGTGGAATGCCGGGGCCGTCGTCCTGCACAAATATCTCCAGCCGGCCCTCCTCGTCGTCGGCACGACCGCCGACGGTCACCGTGCCCTGCGTCCGGCCGTATTTGATGGCGTTGTCCACCAGGTTGGCGAGAACCTGTTCCAGCCGGTGAGTGTCCGCCGTCGCGGTCAATTCGGGCAGGGCATTGACTAGACCGGTGTTCTTGCTTTCCGCAGGCGGCTTCAGATCGGTGAAAATTTTCTCGACGAGTGGACGCAGTTCAACCGGCTGGAGATTTAATTTCATCCGTCCGGATTCCAGCGCGGAAATGGTGAGCAAATCCTGGATGAGCAGGTCCAGCCGCTGCGTGTTGCGCTCGATGATTTTGAGAAAGCGTTCGGCGATGGCGGGGTCGTTGCGTGCGCCGTCGAGCAGGGTTTCGACGTAGCCCTTGATAAGCGAGAGCGGCGTGCGGAGCTCGTGGCTGACGTTGGCGACAAAATCCTCGCGGGTGCGTTCGAGCTGCTTGACCCGCGTCAGATCGTGGAACACGAGGATGGTGCCTTCACGTTCGCCGTCGGAATTGGAGATGACGGCGGCGTTGACGCGCAGCCAGCGCCCGCTCAACTCCGGCAGTTTCAGCTCATGGTCAAAAACCTGGCCTTCGGTTTCAACGCGCTCAACCAGTTCGGCAAGTTCGTGCAGGCGTAGCGCCTCCATGATGGTCTTGCCGCGCAGCTCGATTTTCAGGCCGAAAAGATTTTTGAAGCTGCGGTTGGCGAGATAAATCCGGTGGTGCCGGTCGAGGAGCAGCAGGCCTTCGAGCATGGAATTGAACAACACCTGCTGCTGCGCCTGGGCGTCAACGGTCGTCTGTTGTTGGCGCCGGCGGGCGTCCTCCATCTCGGCGTGAATTTGCTGCTGCTGGCGGGAAAACTTCTTCCGCCACGCGAAATGGATTCCGACGGCGGTGACAATCGCAACAATGGTCAGGAACGGCCACATGGCAGCAGGATGAATGAAGAATGAAGAATGAAGAAACTTTTTTTAGCGCGCGGGATTTGCCGAAGACCATTCTTCATTTATTCCACAAACCGGTAGCCGACGCCGCGAACCGTGTCCAGATGCTTCGAGGCCGCGCCGAGTTTTTCGCGGAGCCGGCGCATGTGCGTGTCCACCGTGCGCGTGTCAATCAGGCTGTCGTATTCCCAGACGTCGCGGAGCAACTGGTCGCGCGACTGCACCCGCCCGGAGCGCTGCGCGAGGATGGTCAGCAGTTTGAATTCCGTCGCGGTCAGTTCAATCGGCTTGTTTTTCCAGCTCGCCAGATGCCGGGGCAGGTCAATCAGCAGATCGCCGAAACGCATCTGGTCATGCGGTTTTTCCTCAATCTGGCCGCGGGTGATGATTTTTTTGATGCGCAGCAGGAGTTCGCGCGGGCTGAACGGCTTGGTCAGATAATCGTCCGCGCCGAGTTCGAGGCCGAGCACGCGGTCAATTTCCGCAGCTTTTGCCGTGAGCATGAGAATGGGCACATGCGCCGTTGCGGGGTCGAGCCGGAGCGTCTTGCAGATCTCGAAGCCATCCATCTCCGGGAGCATCACGTCGAGGACGATCAAATCGGGGACCTGTGACCGCGCCTTCTTCAGCGCCTCCGCGCCGTCGGCGGCCGTCGTGACGGCGTAACCGGACTGCTTGAGGTTGAACTCCACCAGTTCAACGGCTTCCGGTTCGTCGTCCACGACCAAAATCTTTGGCTTCACGGCAGAATCATGGCACGCGCGAATTCGTCACACAATTTCAATTCGGCGACAAACCGGCGACAAACGTGTGACGATTTGGTTACGGAAAATTCAACCGCGCGAAGGACGCAAAGACGGCCATTCTTATTTGCCCGCTTCGCGCCATTCGCGTGATAATTTTTTCTTTACGACATTCTCCTTTTGCGCCGGGCAAAATTTTGCCACGCTCGCGCCATGCCAGTGCCCGTCGTCAACCTTGCCCAGATGCGCGAATGGGAAAACGCTTCCTGGGCTGCTGGCCAGACCGAAGCCGGGGTCATCCGCCGCGTCGGTCAAAAAATTGCCGCCCGCGCCCTTACTCTCACGCGCGCCGGCCAAACGATCTTGATCCTGGCCGGCAAGGGCAACAACGGCAACGACGCGCGCGCCACCGGGAAATTTTTGAATGAACGCAAGGTCGTGACGCTCGCCGTCACCGAGCCAAAAAAGGATTGGTCAAAACTCAAGCCGGTGTTGCTTAAAAAACCGGCGCTCATTATTGACGGTCTCTTCGGCATCGGCTTGAACCGTCCGCTTGACGACAGTTGGAAAAAATACATCGCGGGGGTCAATGAATCAAAAATTCCCGTGCTCGCGGTGGACGTGCCGTCCGGCCTGAATGCCGAAACCGGCGAACATTTTGGCGCGGCGATTGAAGCCGCCATCACGCTCACGGTTGGTGCGCCCAAAATTGGAATGCTCGCGCAACAAGCGTGGCCGTTTGTCGGACGACTCGAAGTCGAGGAAGATGTCGGGTTGATTCCTTGTCCGCACGCCGCCGAAATGAACTGGACGCTGTCGGACGATTTTCAAGGTTTTCCACCGCGCCGGGCGGTTGCCGGAAACAAGGGCACTTTCGGACATCTGGCGATCTTCGCGGGCAGTTTTGGCTATCATGGCGCGGGGGTGTTGACGGCGCGCGCCGCGCAACGGGCCCAGCCCGGGCTCGTCACGCTGTTCACGGATGAAAAAGTCTATGGCGTTATTGCGCCGCAACTGCAGGCCGCAATGGTGAATGTCTGGAAGCCGAAGCTTAAATTTCCCGGTTCGACCAGCGCCATTTTGATCGGCCCCGGCCTGGCCGCGCCGGAAATCTCCGGAAAAATGAAATCGTTCGTGCAAAGATTCTGGCGCGATTCGGCTCTGCCAATGGTGGTGGACGCGAGCGCACTTGACTGGCTGCCGGCGGGGACATTTCCGCAAAACGCCATTCGCGTGGTCACGCCACATCCGGGCGAGGCGGCGCGGCTTTTGAAGACAACGGCGCAGCAAGTTCAGGAAAATCGCGTGGAATCGTTGCGTAAAATTTCGCGACGTCACGGCAATTGCTGGGTGGTGTTGAAAGGGAGTCAAACGCTCATTGGCCGGAGTTCAGGAGATATTTTTGTGAACCCTTCTGGTAATCCGCATCTAGCGCAAGGCGGCAGCGGCGACGTCCTGGCGGGTTTCATCGCCGGGCTGCTGGCGCAACCGGAGTTGCAATCCGGCGCGGGCAGAACCATCCGTTACGCCGTCTGGCAGCATGGCGCGACGGCGGATGCGTTGCAGGCGAGGCAGGCCAATTGGGTCGTGGAAGATTTGGTTGGATTGATTGGCCGGGTGACGTTCTGATGCCGGGCCTTGGAGCAAGGGCCGTTTTTTCTTCCCTTCAGATTTTTGATTTCCACCGATAAGATGACGACGCAATTTCCAAAGACTCCGGGTCGGTGGATATCAAAAACACGAAATGCCTCTGGTTTTGTTTGCGAAGCGGCGTCGTTTCATGTGCCGCTCGCCCCGATTTCATGTTGCCAGCGGAATGACAAACATCAAAACTGAATATGAATTATGAGGAAGTGCTTTCCCGATTAACTGCTTCACTCGGGGTTGCAATCGGTCTGGCCAAGGCCGATTCCGCCCGGTGCGTCAACCGTTGGGCGATTTCGCGCGTCAACGCTGTGGCACTGACTGGTTTTGACAGCACGTTGCCAAGACCGACTTCCCGCGTTCGTTTCATGATGGCGGGATCAATCAGTCCCGTGATGATCAGAACGGGGAGGTTCGGGCGAATGTTTAGCATGGCAGCCATCAGGTTGTCGCCGGTCATACCCGGCATGGCCAGATCGGTGATGACTAAATCGTATTCCGCCGGGCGGGCGCGGAATTCCGCCAGGGCGGCCTCCGGGTGCTTGAACCATTTGATCTGATAATTCAAACGGCTGAGGAGTTTTTCCATCGCATGACCTGCGAGTTCATCGTCATCCACAAACATGATGCGCTCATGATTTCCGCTGAGGACCGTTTCAGATTCCGTGGGCGTCTCCGTCTCATCGCCGGTCTGGGGTGGCAGGTAAATGTTAAAAACCGTCCCCTTGCCCGGCTCGCTTTCCACGGTAATGCCGCCTTGGTGGGCTTTCACAATGCCTTGAACCACGGAGAGTCCCAAACCGCTTCCTTCGCCGGCCGGTTTGGTGGTGAAAAACGGTTCAAAAATCCTTGCCCGCGTGGCTGCGCTCATCCCGCTGCCGTCGTCGCGAATGGAAAGCCGCACCGCGGGGCCGGCGTGTAGGTCGGGATGACCGGCCGTCACCCTTTCGGCAAGGTCGCACATTTCCAAGCTCACCTTGATGTGCCCGTGGTTTTCCGGCAGGGCCTGCCAGGCATTTGTGCACAGGTTCATGATGATCTGATGGATCTGGGTTGGATCGGCCAGAACCGGGGAACAATCCGGGTCAATGTGGCAGGAGATTTTCACCATCGCGGGAAGAGTGGAGCGGAGCAGCTTCACGCATTCCTTCACCACGAGTTGCAAATCAACCACGTTGTGTTCGCATTCCCGCTGCTGGCTGAAAGTGTGAACTTGCTGCACCACCTCACGGGCGCGGTTCACCGCCAGAAATATATGGTCCAGAAATTCGCGGCCGGGATGCCCGGGCTCAATATCCATTTTGATCAGCTCGGCGCTCCCCAAAATGGCGGCAAGAACGTTGTTAAAATCGTGGGCGACCCCACCGGCCAGGATGCCGATGGCCTCCATTTTCTGCACCCGGCGAAGACGTTCCTCTGAAATCCTGTATTTGCCCTCGTTCTCGACCCCATGGGTCATGTCCGCGATGTATCCTTCCAAAGCGACGACGTGTCCCTCATTGTCCAGAATGGGGCGGCCCTGTTCCCAAACAAAACGCCATTGGCCGCTGGCATGTTTGACGCGATATTGAAGGGCATAGGCACCTGGCCGCGAAATGGCTGACCGCACTTCGTGCCGAATCCGTTCCACATCTTCGGCGTGAATCAGGCTGTGATATGGGATGTGACCGGCAACAAGCGTCTCCGGCTCAACCCCAAGGAGATTCCGGGAGCCCTCGCTCGCGAATTCCATCGTCCATTCACTATCATTTCGACAGCGATAGGCCATGCCCGGTAAATTAGACAGCAGGGTGCGGTGGCGACGTTCACTTTCTTGCAGTTTCGCCGCCAGACTGGCAATGCGTTGTTCAAAATCCTGTTTCAGATTGATGATGGTTTCCCGCCAGCGGTTCTTGGTTGACGTCGCGATGACCGAGTGTGGCACCCGGAACTTTGCATTTCAAGATGCGAATGGCTGCGCGTCTGTCGGCGCGACGTTCTGTCCATTGACGGTCGGTGTGACAAAGGAGGATTGTGCGGCCGGCCGAATGAGTTGCCGATTTGAGGGGTGATTTGCCTCTGTTTCAGGCAGAATATTCATACAAACTGCCGGTCATTGGTAAAAATTGGCTTCAGTTTTTCTAAAATTGACCGTTAGTAGTCTTAATTTGAAGATGATATGAACGAAGACCATAACCGGGAATTTGTTGCCACAGTGGACACCGCGACCGGCAGGACGCCGTTTGACCAATCGCAAGAGGATCCATCGCTGCGGAATGACAAGATATTAAAAATTTGCGCCTGGTGCCGGAGGATTCATTTGGGACCCGACCACTGGGTGCAGGTGGAAGTGGCACTACAGACGCTGCCGTTGTTTTCCCGCAAAATGATAAAAAAAGCCACCCATGGCGTCTGTCCGGAATGCTTTCACGATTTTCTTTCTGGTAAGCAAGCAAGGAAGACATCCGCGGCCGACGTTGCCGATGGCCGATGGTTGCTGTCTGCCGTTGTTTGAATTTCCGGTTCGCTTGGATTCTCAATGACGCGGGATCGCTTCCCTGACTCAAATTTTTAGAGTGCAGGAGCCGGTGCCGACTCACGACAGATCCAGATTTTTCCGCAGGGCTTCGGCAAGTTTTTGCGGCGCGTAGGGCTTTTGGAGAAAGTTGATGCCTTCCATCATGGTCAGACGTTTGTCGGCCAGATCGCCGGTATAGCCGCTCGTGTAAATGATTTTAACCTCAGGTTTTTCAACCTGCAATTGGCGGGCCAGTTCGTATCCGGTCAAACCATCGGGCATGACAATGTCCGTTAACAGCAGTTGAATCCGGTCTTTGTGTTGCTGCCAAACCTTGAGGGCTTCCAAACCGGATGCCGCCAGCAGGACGGTGTAGCCAAAGCGTTGCAGCATGTTGCTGACCGTGAGACGCACGATGAGTTCGTCCTCGACCACCAGGATGGTTTCCGTGCCGCGCGGCAGTTTTGAGATTGCCAGCCCGGTCTTCTCCTCCAGCTTCGCGTCGGTCATGGCCGGGAAATAAATCCGGAACGTCGTGCCCCGGTTGATTTCGCTATTGATGGTTATCCAGCCATTATGTTGTTGAACAATTCCATGGACGGTGGCCAGTCCGAGGCCGGTGCCCTTGTCCGCTTCCTTGGTGGTGAAGAAGGGTTCAAAGACGTGCGGCAGATTTTCCGGGGAGATGCCGCAGCCGGTGTCAGTCACCGCGAGGCAAACGTATGAGCCCGCCGGTGCTCCGGGGTTATGTCTGGCGGGTTCCGGAGCCATGGTTTCGATTCCGGTGGTGATGGTCAACTGCCCGCCCTTGGGCATGGCATCGCGGGAATTCACGGCCAGATTGAGGAGAATCTGTTCAATCATGCCGGTGTCGGCTTGGATGGCCGGCAGGCCAGGCGCATAGTTGGAGGCCAGAGAAATATCCTCGCCGAGGATGCGCTGAAGCAATTTCGTCATTTGCGCCACGACCTCGTTCAAATCCAGGCGGATGGGCTGGATTGCCTGTTTCCGGCCGAACATCAACAACTGGCGGGTCAAACCGGCCGCGCGTTCGGCGGCTTCAATGATTTGTTCCGTGCATTCCGAAATTTCCGCGGATTGCGACTGGTTGTTCAGCAGCAACAATGAGGCATTGCCGCGGATGGCCGTCAGCAGATTGTTGAAATCATGGGCAATGCCTCCGGCCAGCTTCCCGATGGCCTCCATTTTTTGCGACTGCCGGAGCTGGGCTTCGAGGGCAACCTCACGCGTCACATCGCGCCGGACGCCGACATAGTTGGTAATTTTGCCGGCAGAATCCCGGATGGGCGAAATTGTGGATTCCTGTTCAAAAAGGGTGCCGTTCTTCTTTTTATTGATGATGTGGCCGGACCAGACCCCGCCCCGGCTAAGCACGCTCCACATTTTTTGATAGAAGGCGGCATCGTGTTTGCCGCTTTTGAGAAAGCGCGGATTGCAGCCAATCACTTGTTCCTGCGAATAACCCGTGATGGTCTCAAAGGCTGGATTTACATAAAGGATTTTGCCGCTGGCGTCGGTGACGACGATATCCTCGGCGGCTTGTTCCACGGCCTTTGCCAGCCGCTGCTGCATCTCTTCGTCGTGTTTGCGCTGGGTGATGTCCCGGGTGATGAAGATCATTCCTTTGGGGCTGCCGTCCGCCGAACTCAACACGGCGGCGTTGATTTCACCACAGAATCGCGAGCCATCCTTTTTGAGCAGCGTGATTTCGCTGCTGCGGAGGTGTTTTACTGCGAGAAGTTCCCGGAATCTGGCCCTGACTTTTCGGTGTTCCTTCGGCGCAACCCAGTCGAACAGGGTGTGCCCGATCATTTCATCTTTGGAAGAATGGCCGAAAATCTCAAGTGCCCGATTTGAAACAAATTCAATCAGGCCGTCAGCGTCGGTCACCGCCACCGCATCCGGCGAAGCACTGATCAGGCTGCGATACATATTTTCACTATCCCGCAGGGCCGTTTCGGCCCCCAAGCGCTCCAGCTCACCCGCGGCACGGATGGCCGCAATCTGGAGCAACGCCGAGGCCAGCCGCGAGTCCGGCATCGGCTTGGTATCCAGCACGGCCAGCAACCCGACCGGTTTTCCCGTTAAATCCGTCAGCGGAATGCCGAGGTAACTTTGGGCACCCATCTCTCCCAGCAAACTGTCTTCAGGAAACAATTCCTGGAGTTTTTCACCATAATGGCAAAGCATCTTACCCACCACGTTGTGGCAGGGCGCGCCCCGTGTGGAATATTCAATGTCAGGAACAATCCGACCATTGGCGTAGAGACCGATGGTCTGCACCGTCTGGAAATCCTTGAGCCGTCCGATAAACACATAGGCCATTCTCAAAGTTTGTCCGATGTGTTCAACCAGTTGGGCGAGAAAATCCTCATGCCGTCCGGCCCAGCCGCTCTGGGCAATAAACTCCAGCGTCCGCTCCGATTGCTTGCGCTCGGTGACGTCGCGAAATGTCCAGATTCTGCCAAGGTAAACCCTGCTCTCATCAAAGACGGCTGCCGAATTCCGGTCCAAAACCCGGCCGTCCTTAAACTCAATTTCGTCGTGGCTGGTTTCTTCCGGATATTTGTAAAGATGGTGGACCTTTTCCATGAACTGTTCCGGATGTTTGAGTGAACCGAGCACAAACTGAAGCTGCTTCTCATCGTCCGATTGTTCTACAATGTGGCTGGGAATTTTCCACAGATCGTTGAATTGTGGATTCTGAAAAATTTTCCGCCGCTGTCTGTCGACAAACAGGATGCCGTCGGGGGAAGAATTGACCAATTCTTCAAAGAGCGCCTCCTTTTTCTGCAGGTCAGCCTCCATCCGTTTGCGCTCGGTGATGTCGCGCGCTACGGTTACGAAATACTCCTGGTCCAGTCGGACCAGTTTTTTGTTTAATTCCACCGGAAACGTCGTCCCATCCTTGCGGCGGTGGATACTTTCCACGATCACCGAACCCGATTCGCGCAACTTCTTCAATGTTTGTTCCCGGATGGACGGACTGATGTTGGGGTCAATGTCAAAAACATTCATCGCCAGCAGTTCCTTGCGGGTGTAGCCGAGGTTGAGGCAGGTGGTCTCGTTGACATCGAGGAACCGTCCGGTGGCGGGGTCTACCACCTCAATGCCGTCATTGGTTCGGTCAATCAGCGTGCGGAACAATGCGAGCGCATCTGCGGCCTTCTTCGTATTGGTGCAATCGTGGAACACCAGCACCACGCCGATGATTTCGCCATTGGCCTGTTTGATCGGCGCCGCGCTGTCGTCAATGGGGATTTCCCTGCCATCCCGCCCCAGCATCAGTGTGTGGTTGGCCAGGGCCGCAACGGTCCCGCAGAGGATAACTTTTTCCACGGGATCTTCCACGGGTTGGCGCGTGTCCTCGTTGATGATATTAAACACCTTGGTCAATGGCTGTCCCGCCGCTTCGTCATTGGTCCAACCTGTCAGGCGTTCGGCTTCCCTGTTCAATAAAGTGATCCGGCCCTGTTTGTCAGTGGTGATCACCGCGTCGCCGATGCTGTTCAGGGTCACGGCATATCGCCTCCGACTTTCTTCCACCCGCCTCCAGGAGTGATGCAGCATCTCGCTGATCAAACTGACGAGCAGCCCCATCACGATCAAAAATGCCCAGCGCATGCTGTCGGTTGTGTGGGCAATGTGTAGCGAATGAAACGGAGGCAGGATGAAATAATCTGAAAGCACGGCCGCCATGAGGGTCGCCGTCAATCCTGGACCTAAACCGCCGAGATATGCACTCAAGATGATGGAAAGCAGGAAGAACATCACGAGGGGTGTGCCGCCAATCAGCGCAGTCAACTTCAGGTTCACCTGTAGGGCACCCAGCGTTGACAGCACCGCAAAGGCATAAGCCAGCCATCGCGGACACCACGCAAAAAATGATATGATCCGCGCGGGCCCGTTCCGGGCTTCGTTAGAAGTGGTTGACGTCAATTGGTCAATTAGTTAATCGGCTGGGTTGGGCATCAACTTTAGAAAAGAATGAAATGTTTGTAAACTTGGAACCTCACCCGGTCGTGGAACAAGCCGGCGGATGACGGACATGATGGAAATTTGAGAAGTCAAAAAAAACGCTGGGTTTCGCTGGGCGGGCAGGTCCGGCCTGCCGCGAGCAGGTTGTTATGGGCACACGCTGTCGCCATTGTTGTCGCCGTCTCCACTCGCCATGGAAGGTCAGCATCTCGAGCAACTCAGCGGCCGGACTTGAAGGGAAAGCAGGCGGGCGGGCAAATTTTGGGATGCCGGGCCGGAGTCCCTGATAAATAGTGCTTTAGTAGCAGGTGATTCCTCCGATAAGGCCTTGCGCGAGTCTAGTATCGGATTCCTTGAGTTCAAGTCGTGATGCGGCAATGGGAAAAATATTAATCATAGATGATGACGCCGATTTCCGCCAGTTGGCGGCGGAAACTTTGTGCAGGGATGGCTATGAAATCATGGAGGCAGCCAATGGCAAAAGCGGTTTGAAACTCGCCCGCGACTGGATGCCGGACTTGGTGTTGAGCGACATCAGAATGGATGGCTCAAGCGGTTTTGACGTTCTCAAAGGCCTGCGATCACAGGTGGCCACCTCAGCCATCCCGGTCATCTTGATGACTGGCATGGTGGAAGGCAAAGACATGCGCCAAAGCATGGAATGGGGCGCGGATGATTTTTTACCCAAGCCATTTGCGGACAACATGCTTTCCGAGGCCGTGCGGGCGCGTCTGCAACGGCAGCACATCATACAGGAACAGGCCAAGGAAAACGAAGTCCGGTTGTTGGAAATCCTAGCCGCCTCCCGGGATCTGGTGGCATTGGTGGACGCCAAAACCAGCTTTCTGTCCTACTTAAATCGTGCCGGACGCCGCATGTTGGGCATCGGCGATGGAGAAGACATCAGCCGTTTTCGACTGGAGGATTTCGAGAAGGGCGTGTCAGCCCACGTGACCGGAAACGGCACGTTGCCCGAAGACAAAACGACTGGTCACTGGACGGGAGAAAGCGAGTTCTTCAGCCGTGATGGCCGGCATATCTCCGTAGCCAAGCAGATTCTGGCACATTATTCATCCGACCGGCAGACTGCCTTCTGGTCCATCGTGGCTAGTGACATCACCGAACGCAAGCGCGCCGAGGCACAATTGAACGAGTTGAACAAACAACTGATCGAGGCATCCCGCGAGGCGGGCAAAGCTGAAATCGCCACGAGCGTTCTCCACAACGCGGGCAACGTGCTCAACAGCGTGAACGTTTGTGCCGGCGTGCTTTCCGGGCGGCTCAAAAATTCCAAACTGCCCTACCTGAAACGCGTCGCCGCCATGATGAAGGAACACGAAAATGATCTGGCTGGGTTCATGACCCGCGATCCGGGGGGGGCCACCCTGCCGACTTATCTGGGCGAGCTAGCGGAGCAGCTGACCGGCGAACAGACCGTTGCCCTCGACGAGCTGGCTGAACTGCACAGGAACATCGAACACATCAAAAATATTGTGACCGCGCAACAGAGTTTTGCGCGAACCGGCGGCCCCGCCGAGAAAGTCCAGGTTACGAATCTTGTGGAGGATGCCTTGAGGATGAATTCAAGTGCGCTTGGCCACCGTGATATTCAGGTCATCCGCGAATTTCATGACGTGCCAGGCATTGTCACCGAGAAGCACAAGGTGCTGCAAATTTTGGTCAACCTGCTGCGCAACGCCACGCAAGCTTGCGATGCATCCGGCCGTTCGGACAAGCAGCTGACCGTTCGCGTGACCAATGGGGACAACCGCGTGCGAATCGCGGTAGACGACAATGGCATCGGCATCCTGCCGGAAAATCTCAGTCGGATTTTTGAGCGCGGCTTTACCACCAAGAAAGACGGCCATGGTTTCGGCCTGCACAGCTGTTTGCAGGCAGCCAGGGAAATCGGCGGCGCTCTCCTCGTGCACAGTGACAAACCGGGCAACGGCGCGTGCTTCACGCTTGAACTGCCGGTCCGATCCGCCCCGATCCCGTCAACTCAATGAAGCCGGCAAAAGCATTCGCCGCCTGCCGGTGATGGAAAACGATCGTAAAATCAACAAGAACGTCTGGGAGATATGTTGCGCGAACATCGGTTGCGCGAAACATTCAGCTTGGCTCAAAAGCCGACATTGGCAGCCGCTCCCGCCAGCTTTTGGGATTCCCAACAGGGCAATATTTTACTTTAGTAGGTAAAAGATTCCTCCGATAGAGATTTGATAAAGTCCCGTGAGCTTTCTTGAGTTCAGATTCTGCGTTGCACATTGAAAAATATTGGCTGTTGAAGACAACAAATCGGTTTGCCGGACGGCGGGGAACCCTTGCGAAACGTCGGCTATGAAGTCATCGAAGCCGAAAACGGGCAAAACGGCCTCAAATTTGCTCTTAAAATCGGTTATTGAACTGGTGATGAGCGACATCAGAATAAATATTTATAATGAATGCACAGATTAAAAAGCCGGTCGCGGAAACAAATTCGTTCCACAAACTATGAAGTTATCCATCATAAGTCTTTGCGAGGAATGCCCACGGCTGCGCCGTGCCTTGCTGGCTGGCATGGGATTGTTCTACCTGCTCCTGCTTCCCAGTGGATTTGCTTTGGATCCGGCCAAGAATCTGACGCAATACAATTGCCAGACCTGGAGTCGGCAGAATGGGCTGCTGGTGAACGGCATCAATGCCATCGCCCAAACCAAGGATGGCTATTTGTGGGTCGGCACGTCGGTGGGTTTGCTCCGCTATGACGGCACGGAATTTGCCCCAGTCCATCTGGCTCGTTCGGGTGACACCTACGTGACCAGTCTGGCCAGCGACCCGAACGGCGGTCTGTGGGTTGGTTTGGAAAATAATGCGATTGTTTTTTATGGCGGCGATGGTTTGCCGGCGCGCGGTGACGTGCCCACGACCAAGGTTGATTGGAGCAACCGTACCGTGAAGGTGGACAAGGATGGGGCGCTATTGATTGTGGCCAATCACCATCTGGCCCGGCAATCCCCAGCCGGAATTTATGAAGAGTTGCTTTCCCTTGGCGATGATCAAGACACGAATATTTTGTGTGGCTTGATGGATTCGCAAAAACGGCTTTGGTTCGGCACATCTGAAAAAGGGGTTTTTTACCTGCAGGCGGGAAAGCTTCACAAGCTGGCGACGGCGGAACTGGACGGTGAGCAGGTTTATGCGCTGGCGGAAGATCACGACGGCAACCTCTGGATCGGCACGGCCAAAGGGTTGTTTTGTTATGACGCCGGGCTGCAACAAAAAAATATACCGGCTTTGAACACGGAGGTTCGCACCTTGCTGGTGGACAGGCAGGGGGTTTTGTGGATCGGCACCGGCAGCCAGGGACTGGCTCGTTACAACCAAGCCGAAGGCAAATATGATTCTTTCCAACGCGCCGACGGCTTGCCGAGTAATTATGTAAGAGTGCTTGCAGAAGACGAGGAAGGCAGCCTGTGGATCGGCACCCGTTTCGGCTTGTGCCAGCTTACCGACGTCAAATTTCCCACCTATGCTTCGTCCGAAGATTCAAATGTGCAGGATGCCCTGGCAGTCAGTGCTTCGCGCCTGGGCGGGGTCTGGATTGGCAGCACCGCCGGGGTCTCTTATTTTGACGGACATCTCAAGACTTATGGTGTCGAAGCGGGATTGCCGTACCCCGCTGTCAAGCGTATGTTTGAGGCTCGGAATGGTGATCTTTATCTCGTCTGCGGCAACAAAAACCTGGCCATATTTTCCGGGGGAAAGGTCGTTGCCAACTACGCAAGAACGAATTTGATCGTGGGCATGGCGGAGGATGACAAGGGAGTCGTCGTGTCCGTCGGCGGATCGCTCTACCGCGCGGGAAGAGATTATTTCTTTCCCTACGCTTTTACCAATGACGCCATACCACCGCTTTATTGGGTGGAAAATCTGGCTTCAGGACGCGACGGCGTGATCTGGGTGGCCTGTGCCAACGGGATTTCCCGCATCAAGGACGGTACGTATCAACAATGGACGACGGCGCAGGGGCTTTCAGACTCAGAGGTCAACTGGATTTGCGAAGACAATGAGGGTGTCGTTTGGGCGGCCATGTCAACTGGAATCGCCCGGCTCAAGGATAACCAAATTAAATGCATCAGCGAAGTTAATGGTTTATTCGACAATAATATCTATGCCATCGTCCCGGATGACTTGGGTAATCTATGGGTGGATTCCGGGCGTGGCATCTACCGCGTCTCACGGAAAAGCATGAATGACTTTGCCGATGGCCGGACGCAGCGGGTGGAATGCGCGGTTTTTAACGGCGTCGAATCAGTCAAGCCGGCGGACAAAACTTTTCAGGAAAGAGTGGGCTGCAAAACTTTGGACGGCCGGATTTGGTTTCCCAGCGCGAACGGCGTGGTGGCAATCAATCCCCGGCAAATTCCAGTCAACGAGGCTGGCCCGCCGGTTCATCTCCTGGCCATCCGTGCGAACGAACGCGATTATTCCCGGAGTGAGCGCCTGGTTGTGCCGCCGGGCGACGGTGAGCTGGAATTTCATTTCAATGCGTTGAGTTTTATTTCGCCGCAAAAAGTCCGGTTTCGCTACCAGCTTGAGGGTTATGACAAGAACTGGGTGGAAGCCGGCGACCGGCGCCTGGCTTTTTACACCAACCTCAAGCCGGGGCGTTACACCTTTCGGGTCATCGCCGCCAATGCGGATGGCGTTTGGAACAAGAACGGCGATGCCATCAGCATCGAACTGCGTCCGCACTTTTATCAAACCATTTGGTGCTATCTGCTCTATGCGGGGCTGGCGCTGGGCGTTTTTGCGGGTGTTTTTGCCTGGCGCATGAGATTTTTGAGCGGCCAACAGCGGGCGCTGCAGCAGCAGCATGATCTTCTGGAGCAGCGCGTGAAGGCACGCACCGAAGAACTGGCTTGCGAACGTGACTTGTTCCGCTCCTTGTTGGACAACGCGTCCGACCGGATCTATTTCAAGGACAAAGACTCGAAGTTCGTCCGCTGCAGCAGATCAAAGTGGACAAGGACGAGTGCATCCGAACTGGAAATCATTGGCAAAACGGACTTTGACCTGTTTCATGAAGAACACGCGCGCCCGGCGTTTGAGGATGAACAGGAAATCATCCGCACCGGCCAGCCGCTCATCGGGAAGCTCGAAAAAGAAGTTCATCCGGATGGCCGCACCACCTGGGTACTTACAACCAAGATGCCCTGGCGGGATTCGAGCGGGAAAATTGTTGGCACCTTCGGCATCTCGAAGGATATCACGGCCATGAAAACGACCGAGGCCGAATTGGCCTATGAACGCGATCTGTTGCGGGCGCTGCTGGATAATTCGCCGGATCAGATTTATTTCAAGGACCTGCAATCCCGTTTTCTCAAATCCAGCAACGCCCAGATGGCCCACTTCCGGGTCAAGTCCGTGGACGAAATAGTGGGCAAAACGGACTTTGATTTCTTCACGGATGAACACGCGCGGCCGGCCTTTGAGGACGAACAGGAGATCATCCGCACGGGTCGCCCCATCATCGGCAAGGTTGAAAAGGAAGTGCAGAATGACGGGCGGGTGACTTGGGCGATCAGCAACAAAATGCCGTTGCGGAACGTGCGCGGGGAGGTGGTCGGCACGTTTGGGATTTCGAAGGACATCACGACGATCAAGGAGGCGGAGGCCAAGCTTGAGGCGGCGCACCGGCAGCTGGTGGACGCGTCGC
>Ga0302319_10002833_pt1 | contig 36866 bp, 28 predicted proteins | sample Bog_T0_2_FD_203319 | JGI IMG/M metagenome (GOLD analysis project Ga0302319, IMG submission 203319) | Peat permafrost microbial communities from Stordalen Mire near Abisko, Sweden - Bog_T0_2 | ecosystem: Environmental > Terrestrial > Soil > Wetlands > Peat | place: Sweden: Abisko, Stordalen Mire...
AAAATCCTCAGAAAACGCGTCAACAAATGCCGCCTTCCCTTTGTAGTCCGGCCTGTCGATATATTGTTCGAGCTCAATTTCAAACAGGGTCTTTTCTGAAACGCCAGGAAGCTTCCGAATTGCCCACACGACAAGAATGAGGCCTGTTAGCAAAGGCGAATTCGCCATTAAAAGTAGGAACCAATTTTTCGTGGGCGATGTCCTTGCACCGGCTATCGACTCACTTGCGCTGGAATTGGAAGAACCTGGAGACGCCGCATTTGAACTCGTCGCCCTCGCGCCGGAGTCTGGAGGCCCGCCCCGGATAGGACTGGAGGTCGCCTCAGCTTTTGGCGGAAAAATCTCCTCGACTGTCTTCTGCACTACAGCAAAGCGCTCTTGATTCGAAGCGCGGAACGACCAAACGACGCCGCAAGTGAATGCGGAAGCCAAGGCCAAGCAAACAATAAACTTGGCCATCAGCTTGGCTCCTTCCCGCAAGCCCTTCAGGCGAGAGAAATAGAGCCAAATGTCGTCAACGATCCGATGGAGTAGTGGGGTGCTCCGTCGGAGGGAACGGGAGACAGTAAGTGCGAATGCGGCCCAGAGTTCCTCTTGCTTGTCGTATTTCCAAGCGTTAAAGTCGATGGTTACCGCACCTGCGGATTGGGCTTTTATTCGCTCTTTCAACTGAAGCATGAATGAAGACTTGCCGCTGCCCCATGCGCCCTCGATAGAAATAGTGAACGGAGCAAAAGTAGCATCCGCGAGAAGGAAATTCGCAAGCGCTTCTACGTAGAGCTTGAAACCGAGGCTGTCGTTGCTTGTCGATTGGTCGCTGACAGCACTCGTCTGGGCGAAAACTGGCTTAAAATCCGAAGCAGAGTCCGTTGCCCTTGCGCCTGTATTCTCTTCTGGCGGTGTGTCCATGGTCGGGCCTCCAAACTTGCCGCAAGCACCGTACGTTGAACGAACGAGTGGAATGGGAAACAATCTATTTTAGAACGTCCAAGGCGACTTTGCAGTTTCCGATTTCTGACCGTGGTCCCCTCGAAACTCTCAGATCATGCTGGCCATTCGGAAAAACGACCCCTGAAAGCCGCTTCGGCGAGTTCGTGGTCGCCGATGCGTTAGTTAAACGCTGATCGGTATCGGTAAGTCGGCATGCAGCATGTTTTCTCGGCTCGGGTGCTAGCTTCCGGCTTGGAGGAGTTCTTTGGCGGCTTGGCGGCCTAGGCGGATGCAGTCGGGGATGCCGATGCCGTCGTAGGCATTGCCGGCCAGGCGCAGGCCGGGGAGGGTTGCCACCCGGTCGAAAATGCGCTGCTTGCGCTCCTGGTGGCCGACGGCGTACTGGGCCATGGCCTTGCGCCAGCGGGAGACCTGGGTATGCTCCGGCTGGGTTTCAAGGGGGAGGACCTTTTCGCCGAGGATCTCGCTGAGTTCGCGGCGAACGGTGGCCACCAGGGCTTCGTCGGTTTCGGCCAGCAGGGCTTCGTTCTTGGTTCCGCCCAAGAATGCGCGGAGAACCACCTTGCCGTACGGCGTGCGGCCGAGAAACTTGCGATGGACAAAGGTGCAGGCCAGCATGGAGCGGCCCTCGCAGGCGGGAATGAGGAAGCCGAATCCGTCGGGCAGGGGGCCGAGTTGGGCCTCGTCGTAGACCAGATTGACGGTGATGGAGGAGGAGTAGGGGATGCCGCCGAGCTGTTCGCCGAGGTCGGGGTCGACCGGGCCCAGAAGGGCGCCGGCGGCCCAGGCGGGCGAGGCCACAATGACCGCGTCGTACAGCTCCGTTGCGCCATCGACCTTGACCATCCAGCCGCCGGAGACCTTTTGGAGGCCGCTGACGGGCGTGAAGAGCCGGATGCTGGCGGGGTCAAGCCGCGCCTCGATGGCACTGACCAACTGCTGCATGCCGCCGCGCAAGGCGGTGAAGACGGCGCGGGGCGCGGGGCGGGGGTTGGACGGCGCAAGGCCGTTGCGTTGGGCGGCGGCCTTGGCCATTGCGCGCATTTTGCGGTGGGCCGCCAACATGCCGCGGGTGAGGGAGCCGTATTCGCTCTCCATCTCGACCAGGCGGGGCAGCACGGTGCGGGCGCTCAGTTGCGTGGCGTCGCCGCCATAGATGCCGGAGAGCAGAGGGTCGGCGAGGCGGTCAACGGCCTCGGCGCCAAAGTGCCGCTCGACCAGAGTGGCTACGGCTTCGTCGGCTTTGCCGCTGGGCCGGGGGGGGTGAAGCAGCTCAAGAGCCATGCGCAGCTTGGTGGGCAGGCTGAAGAGGCGGGTGAGCGCGGTGGGAATGAGCTTGGTGGGGACCAGGAACATGAGGCCGTCGGGCAAGGGCACCAGGCGGTTGTGGACCAGAACGTAGGTCTTGCGGGCCGCATCGTTGGAGGGGACGAGCTGGCCGGCGAGTCCCAGCTCACGGCAGAGCTCGATGGCCGCCGGCTTCTCGGTGAGAAAGGAATCGGGGCCCCGTTCGAGGACCGCGCCGTCCACAATGTCAGAGGCCAGGGAACCGCCCAGCCTGTCGCGGGACTCATAGAGCGTGTACTCGACCGAAGCGCCGGCCGCGCGCGCCTTTTCCAGCTCAAAGGCAGCCGCCAAGCCCGCGATGCCACCGCCAACGATTGCCGTCCGCATGGTAACCCCCACCTCATCATCGCAGCATTTCCTGGGTGGACGATGGCATCCAGGCGCCAAGCGCCCGCATGGCAGGCGATTTTCTTACGCTACACCATTCGAATCAACGGGACGGCCGCAGGTTGCGTTTGAGTTTGGGCGACATTTCCTGGCTGTCCGCGAGGCGACATTGCCTGGCTTGCGGCGGGTCTACAATCGCTCTGGACTGGTACCGCGAGCTTCCCGCAGTTCTTTCCCATTGGTCTTTCCCCCTCGGTCACGTTGCGACACAGGAGCTTTTTGATGACAGCTGAGCTGATACACCGGTTGCACTTTGCCTTCACCATCACGTTCCACTACTTGTTTCCGCAACTGACGATGGGCCTGGCGCTGCTGATCGTGGTGCTGAAGTCGGTGGCGCTGAAGACTGGCAGCGAGCAGTGGGACCGCGCGGCCCGCTTCTGGGGGCGCATCTTCGCCATCAATTTCGTCTTCGGCGTGGTGACCGGGATTCCCATGGAGTTCGAGTTCGGCACCAACTGGGCGCGGTTCTCGCGGCTGTCGGGCGGGGTGATCGGCCAGCCGCTGGCGATGGAGGGCGTGTTCAGCTTCTTTCTGGAATCGGCGTTTCTGGGCCTGTTTCTCTATGGGGAAAAACGAATCTCCAAATGGATGCATTGGTTCTCGGCGGTGATGGTGTTCGCGGGTTCGTGGATCTCGGGGTTCTTCATTATCGTGACCGACGCGTGGATGCAGCATCCGGTGGCGTACGACCGGCTGCCCAATGGCCAGTTCGAGGTGCTGAGCTTCTGGCAACTGCTGCTGAACCCGTGGGGGTTGCTGCAGTATGCGCACAACATGACGGGCGCGGTGGTGACCGGCTCGTTTGTGATGGCCGCGGTGGGGGCTTTCTATCTTTTGGAACGGCAGCGCGAGGAGTATGCCCGCATCTTCCTGAAGGTGGGCGTGATTGCCGGGGTGGCGGCTTCGGTGCTGATCATCTTTCCCACCGGCGACCTGCACGGCAAGTACGTGGCGCGCAACCAGCCGGCGGCCATCGCAGCGATGGAGGGCCTGTTCCACAGCGAGACCGGCGCTGGACTGGTGCTGATGGGCCAGCCCAACGAGGAGACCGGACAGATCGACAACCCCATCGTGGTCAACGACGCGCTGAGCTTCCTGGTCTATGGCACCACCAAGGCGGAGGTGAAGGGCCTGGACCAGATTCCCCACGACCAATGGCCCACGGCGTTGCCGCTGCTCTACTATGCCTACCACATCATGGCCGGGCTGGGGACCTGGTTTGTTCTGCTGATGATCGTGTCGGCTTTTCTGCTGTGGCGGGGCCGGCTGCAGACGGCGCGCTGGGCTTTGTGGGCGCTGCTGCTGAGTTTCCCGCTGCCCTATATCGCCAACACCGCCGGCTGGATGACGGCGGAACTGGGACGTCAGCCGTGGCTGATCTACGGTTTGATGAGGACCAGCGAAGGCTACTCGAACACTGTTTCAGCCTCGAACGGGCTGTTTACGCTGCTGGGGTTCATGGGGCTCTACCTGCTGCTGGGTTTACTGTTCACCGTGCTGATCTATCGCGAAATCAGCAACGGGCCGGAGCCGAATGCCGCTGCCGAGGCGGTTCACGCCGACTGACGATTGCCGGCCCCGCGAGGGGCTCAAACAGAGAAGAGGGGCTTTCATCATGATGGGTTTTATCTGGTTCTGGCTGGTTGCGGTGATGATCGTCGGGTACGTGGTTCTGGACGGCTTCGATCTGGGGGTTGGGGTGCTGCACCTGTTCCTGGCGCACACGGAAACCGAGCGGCGAACCACGCTGGCCAGCATCGGGCCGGTGTGGGACGGGAACGAAGTGTGGCTGCTGGCGGGGGGCGGGACGCTCTACTTCGCCTTTCCGCTGCTCTACGCGTCGGCCTTCAGCGGCTTCTATCTGCCGCTGATGATCGTGCTGTGGCTGCTGATTCTGCGCGGCATCAGCGTGGAGCTGCGCAACCACATCGAGGTGGGGGTGTGGCGGGCGCTGCTGGACGGCGTTTTTGGTCTGGCCAGCGCGCTGCTGGCGGTTTTTTTCGGAGCGGCTCTGGCCAATGTGCTCAGGGGAGTTCCGCTGCAAGCGGACGGCTACTTCTTCCTGCCTCTCTGGACCAACTGGCAGCCGGGCGCGAACCCCGGCATCCTGGACTGGTACACGGTAATCGGCGGGCTGGTAGCGCTGACTGCGCTGACCTTGCACGGAGCCCTGTGGCTGACCATCAAGACCTCGGGCGAGCTGGCCGGCAGGGCCCGGCGCATTGTGAATCCACTGTGGCTGGTGGTGGCGGCTCTCACCGTCGCGAGCCTGGTGGCCACCATCGCGGTGCGGCCCGCCAGCCTGAACAACTACTTCAACTACCCGGCCACGTTCATCGTTCCCTTGGGAGTGATGGCCGCGCTGGCTGGGATCTGGGTCTTCAACCACAAGGGGCAGCCGGGGAAGGCGTTTCTCTCGTCGGTGCTCTATCTATTTTTCATGCTGGCGGGCGCGTGCTGGGGCCTCTATCCCACGCTGCTGCCGGCCACCACGGGAGCGGACCGCGACATCACGTTGAGCCGCGCCATCTCGGGGCCCCATACGCTGGCCGTGGGCCTGGTGTGGTGGGGCTTCGGCATGGCGCTGGCCATCGGCTATGTGGTCTTTGTGTACAGCAAGTTCCGCGGCAAGGTGGATTTGAGTTCCGCGGACCATTGAGAGGCGGCAGGGAAACGCCAATGAAGCAGAAAATGGGCAGGCAGACCGGAAGATGAATTCCGGTCTGCCTGCCCATTCTTCCTTGACCGCCTGATTTCAGGCGGATGCGCCGGTGGGGCGGCTCAGAGCTTGACCAGCGTCTCGGCCTCTTCGGTCGGGCGGAAGGCTTCTGCCGCGTGCTCCAGTTCCGGGTCCCAGTTTTTGGGCTGGTAGATGCAGCAGGGCTCCTGAGCCAGCGGGTCGCCGGTGACGGCGTAGGCCCGAGCGCGCGAACCGCCGCAAATCTCCTTGTACTCGCAGGCGCCGCACTTGCCTTCGAGCTTGCTGGTGTCGCGGAGCGACTTGAAGATAGGCGAATCGCGGTAGATTTCCTGGAGCGGGGTCTGCTTCACATTGCCGGCGTGGATGGGGAGAAAGCCGCTGGGGTAGACGTTGCCCACATGGGAGACGAACAGGAAGCCCTTGCCGTCGTTGACGCGGCGCGTGGCCCAGCTCGCAGTGCGGGTTTTGGCGTCGGCGGTGGGGGTTCCGGGCTCATAGGCCTGCGCCGCGGCGGCGTGCGGATGCATCCCTGCGTGGCCGGCCATTCCTGCGTGGCTTACGCGGCGTTCTTCCAAGTTGTGCTGGATCAGGTAGCGGCGGTAGTGCATGGCCTCGGTGGTCTTGATCTGGAAGTTCACCCGGTGCGACAGCTCGTAAATCTTGCCGAAGACGGTTTCAAACTCCTCGCCGGAGAGCATGTCGCCGAGCTGGCCGCGGCCCACGGGAACCAGGAAGAAGACGTTCCACATGACGATAGCCAGCTTTTCGAACAGGGCGCAGAGGTTGTCGAGGTCTTGGGCGTTGTGGCGGCTGATGGTGGTGTGCACCTGGATGGGGATGCCAGCCTCGTTGGCCCATTCGATGGCCTGGATGGTGCGCGCCCAGGCGCCGGGAAGGCCGCGGAAAGTGTCGTGAATCTCGGGGGTCGAGCCGTCCAGCGAGATGCCCAGCCGGACCAGGCCGGCCTCTTTGAGCTTGAACATGGCTTCCCGGGTCAAAAGCGGCGTGGCGCTGGGGGTGACGGCAACCTGGACGCCCTTGTCGGCGGCATAGCGGATCAGCTCGAAGACGTCCTTGCGTTTCATGGGGTCGCCGCCGGTAAAGACGAAGATGGGCACGTGCATGGCGGCGATCTGGTCGATCAGCGCCTTGGCTTCGGCGTTGGTCAGCTCGTCGGGGTGGGGGATGGGCTGGGCGGCGGCGCGACAGTGCTTGCAGGCCAGGTCGCAGGACTGGGTAATCTCCCAGATGGCCAGAAAGGGGGTCTCGTCAAAGTTCAACCCGCCTCGGGCGGGGATATTGTGCATCATCGATTCCATAGGGCCTCCAGCGCCAGCGGTTCCCGCATTGCCGTACATTGAAGTCATTACCGATCCGTGGCACGTTCCCAGGGAAAAAGCCACTTTGCACCGCGCCGGCAATGGACTGCAAATCCGTGGACCGCTTTGAATCGCGACGGGCCGGCCCAGGAAGGGGAACCAGCGACAGGGGAACGGCGCGACTCTCACTCAGGAAAGCAGCTAAATGGGCGGCAGGCTGTGATTGGGATCACCAATCTTGCTCGGGAGATGGGAACCGCGCTCTTCGGCCGGGCGGAATTCCGGCTGGCGCGCGAGGCGTTCACCGGTGAGGGGCCGGCCGGGAGTTGGCTTCTTTTCTTGATTGCGGAGGGGGTTGCGGAGAGTTTGAGGCGCGCCGGGAGCAGACGCGTTGGGTCCTCGTGGAGTGATTTAGGTCACTTTCTCCTGTGCCGCGCAGCACCGTAAACCCATCGCGACTCTGCCACAGTATGGCCGCACGTAAGAAGGAGGTTCCCATGGCCGCTGTCCTCAAGCCGGGTTGGAGCAGACCCTCCAGCATCCTGTTCGCCGCCGAGATCCCCGCCAACGAAAAGGCTTTTGCCTTTGCACTTGCGCAAGCCCGGGAGTTTGGGGCGGAACTCTTTGTTTTTCACGCTTACGACACCCTGGTGGTGGCCGCATCGGAGACCTCTGGGATCCGCTACTACGACTATGCCGCCGCGGCGCGCTCGGAGATGCAGCATCTGGAGCCTTTGGCCCAGCGTGCGCGCGACGCGGGCGTGCGCTGCGAACTGGTGGTTCGGCCGGGCCTGGCCGCGGACCAGATTCTCAGCTACTTGCGCGAGCGGGAAATCGACCGCATCGTGATGGGCACCCACTCTCCCGGCCCTATTGGCAAGCTGCTGGTGGGCTCGGTGGCCGAGGCTGTTCTTCGCACCGCCAAGGTCCCGGTCTACATCGTGGGTCCCGACGTGGTGGATGGGGCCTACCGCGAGTTTTCCACCCGCACCATCCTGTGCGCCGTAAGCCTTCTGGAATCGAGCCATGTGGTTGTGGACTTTGCCGCGAAACTGGCCGCGCAGCACAACGCGCGCCTGGTGTTGCAGCATGTGATCCGGCCCCAGGAGCGACAGGAGATCCTGGCGGGCCGGTCAATCGATCAGATTGAGAGCGATCTGATGGCCATGGTTCCGGCCGAGATTCAGGGCAAGATCACTTTGCAGTCGATCGTGGTGCCGGGTGATCCGACCGAGGAGTTGCTCTATCAAGGCCGGGCGCAGCAGGCGGATCTGATCGTGCTGGGGGCTCAGGGAGCGTCGGCTTTTGCCGCCGTTGCCCGTCACGGCGTGGTGTACAAGGTGCTGGCGCACTCCCACTGCCCAGTGATCACATTGTCGCCCGTGGTACTGGCCGAGTGTGGCGCCAAGGCCGAGAAACACCGCACCGCCGAGGTCTTTCTGGCAGGGGTCTTTTAGGAGACCTCTGGGCAAGTCCTGGTTGCGGTCGAGCATTCCATCACGGGCTCAAGAGGCTGGGGGAATGCCCGGCTTCAGTACTGGCGCAGAGTGGAAGATCTGACCGCCTATTCCAACGCCCGTGATCGAGCGCATCTCCCTGCGTGGCAGGATTTCTGTTAAAGAGTGGGAAGAGACGGAACCGCGGGCATCTGGCACGAGACGGTGGCCGAGGCCAAGGCGACGGCGCGCCAGCGGTTGAGCGCGGGCAACAGAATCTAGGACGGGAACAAGGAGCCCGAAGCGGGTGGCATGGTTGCCAGCCGAGAGCGGCGACGAGGCGGCCCGGGGGCGGGAAGGGCGAGCAGGCTGGCAATCGCGCGCAGCTCGGTGCGTGCGTGGCTGATGGTCTTGGCAACGGCATCCAGGCGCTGGCCGGAGTCGCCAGCAACGAGCGGAAGGCGGGACTGAGGGTCGCGCTGTGGATCGGGGCGGCGCTGGCCCTGTTCCAAAACCTGTTTGGCGCCGGAGAGGGTGTAGCCCTCGGCGTGGACCAGCCGCTTGATATCCAGGGCCAGTTCCACATCGCGGCGGCGATAAAGCCGCTGGCCAGTACCGCTCTTGTTGGGCTTGAGCTGAGGAAACTGCGTTTCCCAGAATCGCAGGACGTAGGTTTCGACTTCGCAGATGCGCGCCACGTCCCCAATTTTGAAATAGAGGCGGTCGGGGATCGCGGGCGAATCGAAGGCGCGCTTCTGGGGTAGTTGCATGGCCATGGCGAAGGCGAGTAGGGAAGCGCAGCGGTGGCGGAACCCTGCTCTAGACGCAGTATAGGCCACGAATTGCACTCTTTGTGAAGCAAATTGAGCGAGCAGGGATCATTTTGCGCAGGAATTCAGCGGTTTGGGGGCCCGGACGAGAGGCAATCGGTCCGGGCCACGGCGTTTCAGGCCGTCACAAGCGGGGTGAGGGGGGTGCGGGCGGGTGAGTGACGCGGCGCGGCGCGCAGGTACTGCTCTGGCCAACTGGCGGGCTCGCCGAGCGCAGCCGCGGCGTGGACCGGCCAGTAGGGATCGCGCAACAGTTCGCGGGCCAGGAGCACCAAGTCGGCCTGGCCCTGGGACACGATGGTGTCCGCCTGTTGGGGATCGGTAATGAGGCCGACGGCGGCCGTGGGGATGCCGGCTTCGCGGCGGATTCTGGCGGCGAACTGGACCTGGAATCCGGGGCCAACCGGAATCCTGGCGTTGGGAATCTGCCCGCCGGAGGAAACGTCCACCAGGTCGACGCCGTGCTCGCGCAGAAGCCCGGCCAGTTGCACCGATTCGTCGATGGACCAGCCGCCCTCGGCCCAGTCGGTGGCGGAGATGCGGACGAAGAGCGGGAGCTTGGCAGGCCACACTGCCCGTACGGCATCCACCACTTCGAGAGCCAGCCGAACGCGGTTTTCAAAGCTGCCGCCGTAGGCATCGGTACGCAGGTTGGCGAGCGGGGAGAGGAACTGGTGGAGCAGGTAGCCGTGGGCGGCATGAATCTCCACCACGTCGAAACCGGCTTTGAAGGCGCGGCGCGCCGCCCCGGCGAAGGCCTCCACCACGTTGGCGATTCCAGCCGCGTCAAGCGCCTGGGGCAGGGCGTAATCGGCTGAGAAGGCCAGGGCGCTGGGCGCGACCGGCTGCCAGCCGCCCTCGGAGGGCGCCAGGAGCCGCTCCCCGGCGAAGGGCACGGACATGCTGGCCTTGCGTCCGGCGTGCGCCAGTTGAATGGCCGCCAGCGCGCCCTGGTCGTGGATGAACTCGACAATCCGTTCGAGCGCCGGAATGTGAGCGTCCTTCCAAATGCCCAGGTCGCCGGAAGAGATGCGGCCCTCCGCCAGCACGGCGGAGGCTTCGGCAATCACCAACCCTGCGCCGCCCTGGGCGCGGCTGCCCAGGTGGACCAGGTGCCAGTCGGTGGCGAATCCGTCGTGCGACGAGTACTGGCACATGGGCGAGACGCCGATGCGGTTGCGAAAGCTGACCGACCGGAGCTGGAGAGGGGAAAAAAGCGGATGGCTCATGTCTGAATGGATGCCGGCCAGCGGAGAGGGATTCAAAGCTGGCCGGACCGAGCCCGTCTATTGCTTCTTGAGGACGATCGTGCCCTTTTCGTCGGTGAGAATCGCGGTCTCAAACTGGCGGAAGGCGGCGGCCTGGGCGGGAGGAATCTCAACCTTGCGGACGACGTATTCGCTCTCGTAATGGAGAAGGTTTCCTTGGGCGGAGACAGTGGAGCGATAGCTGGCAAAGTCGAGGTCGATGCGGACGGGAGTGGGGGTCTCATCGACGGCGTAGCCCTGGGGAAGGTCGATGTCGAAGCTGTCGCGCCAGGTTCCGGGGTGACCGAGTTCGATGGGGTAGCTGCGGGGTTTGCCTTCCATCACATCGGGCACCACATGGGCATGGCTGCCCAGGATGCGCGGGCGAAGCAGGAGCAGAGGGCCGGCGGGGTGAGCAAAGCCGGTGGCACTGAAGTGGAGATCGAGGTCCAGTGGCTGGTTGAGTTCGGTCTCTCGCCGGAATTCGAAACCCTTGAAGACCAGGCCGGGCAGCTCGGAGCCCACACCGCGCTCCAGCTTCTCGCGGAGCTGTTTGGCGTCGTTCTCCTTGATGAACCAGCGCTCGGAGGTCGCATCGTCGCCGGTAAAAGTCTCGGTGATGTCGCCGGCGACGGAGCCCTCGGCCGTCAGGGTGAAGGAGCCTTTGCGGCTCATCCCCGAGGCCTCCGGCGGCAGCACAGGCATGAGGAGGACCTGGCTGTCCGGCCCGTTGGAGATGTTGCCGTAAGCGCCTTGAAGAGCCGCGCGGATCAGCCCTACAGGAGTTTCCTCGTCGGTGGGGTCGAAGATGAGCAGGGTCTTGCCATTGACGGCCTTGGCGCGGGCCAGCAGGCGGGGATCGTTTTCGCCTTCCGGCAGCTCGATGGCCGTGATCATGTGATTGCCGGCCAGGGAGGGAGCGGCGGGGTCGATGACGCCGCGATTGGAGTCCACATGGAGGTAGTAGGCGCGGATGCCGATGGCCTGCAGCATGGAGATCAGCAGCGTGGTCTTGTCTTTGCAATCGCCGTAGCGGTTGCGATAGATGTCCCCGGCATAATGGGCCTGCCAGCCGCCGATGCCCTTGGAGACGATGAAATAGCGGATGTTTTTCTGGATGTAATCGGTGACGCGGCTGAGCCTGGTATAGAGGTCGGGAGCGCCGGCGGTGAGTTCAAGGGCCTTGGCGGTAATCTCCGGGGTGGGGTCGGGCCGGTGTTCCTCGAGATGCGCCTGCCACAGGCCGATGGCGCGCCATTGATTGTCGGCGCCGTTGACGGCCGCGTCTCCCCACTTGACGGACATGCGGGCCGCAAGCGCCCTCCAGGAGGGAGTGGCGTAGATGTTTTCCAAATCCAGCGCGGGCATGTCCTTGATCTCCCAGCGCAGATGGTTGGACGCGAGCTCAACGGGCTGGACGGCGGGGAACTTGCGCCACGATTCGGCGAAATGGCCGCCGGGAGGAAGGGCGAGTTCCAGTGCTTCAGAGACGACCGGAATCGAGGACTGGATCTCCCAGTCTTCCTCGGACATGTAGGGCCGGAGCTGCTCTTCGGTCTCGCAGACGACCACGGCGCCGGGATCGCTGGCCGGCGGATTCACTGTGCGGATGCGCTCGGTGAACTGGAGGATAGGGGCGGAGTAGGCTCCGTGGTCCACGAAATCCGACTCCATGGCCTGAAGCTGGCCGCCGTCGGGCGTGAAGGTCCAGGAGCGGAAGTAGTTGAGCTTCTGGTCCACGTCGTAGGAAACAGAGCAGTGGGCGTGGCCGCGGCCTTGCGGCTTGAGAATGCGGATTGCGCTGCGCTCCCGCTCGACGGCGTGGTTCTGCGCATCGACGGTGATGAGGTACTCGTCGAAGAGGATCACGGCGGAGGCATCCCTGGCGGAGGCCGGAGTGGGAGTCTTGGCGGCATCCACGGCCCATTGCGGAGCGGGCTGAGCCTTGTCCCTGGCCGCGGCGGGGACGGCGCACAGGCAGGCCGCTAGCGCGCACACAACGGACAGGACCGTAACCCCATTGAGTCGCAAGTTCATCAATTTCCCTTCCCTGCTGGCAGTACGGTGATTACCAGTTGCTGCTGATCGGCGGCGGCGACCTTCTGGTAGAAGCCGCGTAGGTCCTGATATTCCTCCGGCTTGGCGAAGGTGAAGTTGCGCGCCAGTTTGCGGGCAACGACAATCTGGCCGGGCGAGGGCACGGTTTTGGTAATAAGGAGGGCATGATCCGGCCATGCGATTTTTGCGTCCTGCGGTGCGCCCTCCAGGGCCAACCCGGCGGGCAAATGATAGACCAACTGGTCGCTCACGATATCCGCATAATGCATGTCCACAGGTTCAAGCCGTTTGTCCTGATCGACGAAGGGCTGCCGGGTGCGCGTCTCAAAGAAGAAACCTGGCAGCAGGACGCGTCTTTGCGTTGCCGTGCCCAGCGACCCGTGCGCTTCGATCATGGCCACCAGATTCACGTCCGGATCGTCCATACCCACAAACCGGTTGATGTGCGCCTCGACGCCCATCGGGATCATCCCTCCGATCCAGCGGTCAAACTGCTGCTTAACCTCGCCGTCATCGTTTCTGAGCGCAAGTTGCCGCCAGTAGAGCGCTTCCTGTCCGGTCATTGCAAATCGCAGGGTGGCCTTCACACTTCCCTGGGCGTCCAGGGTCAAATCGCCGGTGCGGGCAAGCTTGTTGTCGGTGTAGAGCTGAGCGGGAGATGTTTTGACGGTTTTCCCATCGCTGCCTTGCAGGAAGCCCGTGGCGCTCGAGTGCCGCCAATGGACGGATTGGAAGGGGCACATCTTCTCTCCCGGGTCCAGCGCCATCTCTTTTCCGCCGATGTTCAGCAGGACAATCGTGTCGTTGAGTTGGCTGGCGTATAGATATGTGCGATCAAAGACTCCCTTCTCGCGATCTACAAGCTTCATGGCATTCGCGCTGAGCCCGGCGGCGCGAACCATGGCCAAGTAAAGCAACGCGATGTCCTCGCTCGATCCGCCTTTCTGCGCCCAGATGTCTTCGGCGCGCCTGGCCGCCCTCATCTTGAGCTGTTTGAGCTCGGATTCCCCTTTCTTCCGGGAAAAGTCGGTGTTATCGAGCGCCTGAACAGCTTTGTAGAGTTTCCTGGCTTTTTCCAGATCGCTATCGCCAGGGACAATCAAGCTGGAAACCGCTTCTTGGATGGGCTTGGCAGGATCGGCGAAGCGATTGACATCCTTCGACCAGAACTTGATTTCGTTCGACCAGAAGTCGTCGGCGTTTTTGGCGTTGATGTAATCGAAGGAGACCTTATAGCAGAAGTTTTGTACCGGCGGCATCCACTCCTCATCGGGAATGGGCGGAATATCGGTCACCTCCAGGCTGTAGCGGCCGAGGGCATCGGTCTTTACCTGCGCTCCGGCGGGCAGGATGGGCCACCAGATCAAGGTGTCGGCTCTCTCGCCGTGGTTGTCCAGCACATAATGGCTGCTCATATTTGCCGCGCCGCGCAGAAACGCCTTGAAAGGCGTAAAGGCATAGTTTGCCTTGTGAACGTAGTAGGGTTGCTGGATTACCCAGCGGGGGGCCATGACTTCATTTTCGTCGTTGTGCAGATTGTAGCGATATTCCAGGATGCTGCCGACCTCCACGCTGGGCAGGGTGAAGATTTTGCGTTTCCACTGCCATTCTCCGGACTTGGAGATCAACAGGTCTTCGGGCTTGACAGATAGCGGAATGATCGTGCCGTCGGAATGAATGGTGCGGGCCTGAATCTCGCCGACCCTGGTGTCACCCGAATGTGCGGGCAACTCGACGGTGGCCAACTCCTTGCCCTTCTCCTCAAGCACCTTGATGCGCGCGTAAAAGCTTTGCAGGTGCAGAGCATCGTTGTCGATCTCTTCAAAATTGAGATAGACGGCCGCGGCTCCTGGGGCTTTGGGGTCGGCGGTCATCTTGAGTTCCTGGTCGGTGGGCGCCTGGAACTGTGCGCGCAGAAGGGCCGGCGACGCCAGAATGAAAAACAAGAAGGCGCAACGCAAACTGACGTGGTTTCGCATGAGATCGTCCTTTGGTTGCTGGCGACAAGCGGCATCGCGAAATTGGCCAACCGGAATTGGGAGCCATGATACAGCCTTGGCGGTCAAGTCGGCGGTGACGCAGCGGGAGAAGCGGCTCCAATGTCCGTGGGTGGCGCGGCCGAAGGGTCATCGAAAATGGAAAGCGCAGGGCGGGTCAGTTGCCCTTCCCCGCGGTCGATGCGGTGAGCACCAGTTGTTGCTGATCGGCGGTGGCGACCTTCTGGTAGAAGCCGCGCAAATCCTGATATTCCTCGGGCTTGGCCAGGGTGAAGCCGCGCGAGAATTGTCGGGCAATGGTGACCTGACCGGCGGTGGAAACAGATTTGGTGGCGAAGATGGCGTGGCTGGGCCAGGTGAATTTGCTGTCCTGCGGCGCGCCTTCGATGGTGTAGCCGGGCGGAAGATGGAAGGTAACCTGGTCGGTGACCTGGTCGGCATAGCGCATGTCCACGGGCTCCTGGCGTTGCGGCTGATCCACAAAGGGCTGGTGGGAGCGGGTCTGAAAGAAGAAGCCGGGCAGCAGCAGGCGCTTTTGCGTTGCCGCGCCCAGCGTTCCGTCCGCCTTGACCACCGCCACCAGGTTCACGTCGGGATCGTCGAGGGCCAGGAAGTGGTCGATGTGCGCCTCGATGCCAGAGGGGACGGTGGATTCCAGCCAGCGGTCGAAGCGCTTCTTCATTTCGGATTCATCGTTCCGGATGGCGGCCTGCCGCCAACTGAGCGCTTCCTGGCCGGTCATCACGAAGCGGAAATTGGCGGTCGCCGTGCCGTGCTCGTCCAGCGTGACCTCGCCGATGCGGGTCAGGACATTCGCGGTATAGACCTGCTGGGGAGTCGTCGCGGCTCCTCGGCCGTCCGCGCTCTCGCGAACCCCTCCGGCGCCCGAGTGACGCCAGTGCACGGTCTGGAAGGGGCACATCTTCTCGCCTGGATCGAGCACGATTTCCTTTCCGCCGGTGCTGAGGATCACGACGGTGTCGTGGAGCTGCTCGAAGTTGAGATAGCCCGGAGCAAAAATGCCCCTCTCCCGATCCACCACTTTCATGGCGTAGGCGGTGAGTCCGGCGGCGCGCAGCATGGCCAGGTAGAGGAGGGCGATGTCCTCGCTGTTGCCGCTCTTCTGGTCCCAGGTATCCTCAGCGCGCTTGGGGACGCGCAGCCCGAGCTGCTTGAGTTCGGCCTGCCCTCGTTTGCGGGAAAAGTCGGTGTTGTCCAGAGCCTGCACGGCCTTGTAGAGCTTTTGCGCCTTGACCATTTCGCTGTCCGATGGGCCGATCAAGCCATCGACTGCCTCGTGAATCGGCTTGGTGGGTTCGGCGAAGTGGTCCACTTCCTTTGACCAGCGCTTGGCTTCGGAGACCCAGAAGTCCGTGCCGTCGAAAGCGCTCCTGTAGTAGAAGGCCACGTGGTAGAGCAGGCTCTGGATCGGCGGCATCCACTGTTCCCTCGGGGAGGGCGGGATGTCGGTGAGATCGAGGCTGAAGCGGCCTAAGGAATCGGTCTTGAGCTCGACGCCCGGCGGAAGTTGGGGCCACCAGAGGAGGGTGTTGACCGCGTTTCCGTGCGCATCCACGAGAAAGTGGCTGGTGACGTTCTGCGAGCCATGCATAAACGCCTTGAAGGGCGTAAAGGCATAATGCGCCTTGTGGACGAAGTACGGTTGCTGGATCTCCCAGTCGGGAGAGGAATAGCGGTTGTCGTTGTAGCGAACCTGATAGCGGTATTCGAGGATGCTGCCCACCTCAACGCTGGGAAGGGTGAAGACCATGCGCCCGAACTGCTTGTCATTGGCTTTGGAGGACAACAGATCGTCTGGTTTGCCTTCCAGCGGGATGATGGCGCCGTCGGGGTGGATGGTGCGCGCCTTGATGTCTTCGACCTTGTAGTTCCCGCGCTGGTAGGGGATCTGGACGGTTGCCAGTTCCTTGCCTTTCTCGGTAAGCACCTTGATGCGCGCGTAATGGCTGTGGAAGTGGAGCGAATCGTCGGTGGTTTCCTCGACATTGAGGTATACGGCGTCGGCGCCCGGCGCCTTGGGATCTGCAGTCATCTTGAGATCTTCGGGGGTGGGAGGCTGAAACTGGGCCTGAACCAGGACGGGGGATGCTATAGCCATAGAGAGGAATGCAGGTCGCAGAAGGCATGATATCCGCATGAAGTTTTCCTTTGCTCATGAAACTGCCAGAGGTACGCCTGGGGACGGCATGTTGGAATGCAGTGATTCTAGCAGCGGGTGGACTGCGGCGGCATGACGATTCATGGCTATGGGTGTAACAAGTGCGGCAAGGTCACATGACGGTTCACTCTTCAGTCAATAACGTGTGAGTTATAGTGGCGGCCCGGAGCCTGGCATGACTTCGGGGCGCGAAGCCGCAATGGAACGTCCGGCGGACGGCGCAGGACGGGAAGGCAGACGGCAGGCGTTGAGGTAAGCTGGAGTGTGCTGTAATGCAATGAGAGGGGAAAACGGCAGTGATAAATCGATTTCGTTTGACGGGTATCGGTCTCGTGTTGGGGATCGGCGTATGGGCGGCGCAGCAGGCGCAGGCGCAGTGGTTTGCGCCGAACCCGGTGGTGAGCTTTGAGAAGCGCGCCGATGGCCTGGAAGTGCAGCAGAAGGACGGGGTGCTGCGCTTTGAGGTGAAGTCGACAGAGGTGCTGCATGTGACGTATGCGCCCGCCGGCGCGGCCTCGCCGGAGAGGGCTTCGGACTGGGTTGTGGTGAAGAGGGACTGGCCGGGCGCTGCGTTCGAGGTCAGTTCCGACCTGAAGACGGTGACGCTCTCGACCGCCAGGATGAAAGCCGTGATCGAACGGGAGACTGGCGCGGTGCACTATGCCGGCGCGGACGGTAGTCCGCTGACGACCGACGCCTACCGCTCCCTGCGCCCGGTGGATGTGAACGGCGAAAAGACATTTCATGCCGAAGTCTCCTTTGGAGTCTATGGTTCGCACGAAGGGCTCTACGGGCTGGGGCAGCACCAGGCGGGGGTGTGGAACTATCGCGGCGAGACGGTGGATCTGTCGCAGGAGAACACCAATATTGCGATTCCTCTGCTGGTTTCGACCAACGGCTATGGAATCTTCTGGAACAATCCATCCCGAAGCCGGGTGAACAACCGCTTTGTCCATGCGCTTTACATGAGCGCCGAAGTTGCCGACCGGGTGGACTACTACTTTCTGTACGGGCCGGAGCCGGACCAGATCATCGGGCACTATCGCGAATTGACCGGGGAGGCGCCGCTGTTTGGGCGGTGGGCCTATGGCTTCTGGCAGTGCAAGAACAAGTACCAGTCGCAGCAGGATCTGGAGACGGTGGCGGCGAAGTACCGGGCGCTGCACATTCCGGTGGACAACATTGTGCAGGACTGGTTCTGGTGGGTGAAGATGGGGGAGATGAAGTGGAACCCAAACTACCCCGATCCGCAGGGAATGATCGACAAGCTCCACGAAGAGCACTTTCACCTGATGGTTTCGATCTGGCCGTTTTTCCGGTCGGACACCGCGGTCTACGACGAATTCGACAGGAAGGGCTGGTTGGTGGCCAAGACGCAGTCGGAGGGGTACCATCCGCAGGGCCTGGCGGTTTATGACGCCACCAATCCCGAGGCGCGCAAGCAGTATTGGGCAAACGCCAACACCGCGCTGTTTCAAAAAGGCGTGGACGCCTGGTGGCTGGACACCGATGAGCCAGAAACCGAGGGGCGCGAGGACAACATCCTCACCACCAACATGCTGCACGCTGGCTCGGGAGCCCGGTATGCGAATGCGTATCCGGTGTTTCATGTTGGCGGCGTCTCGGACGGACAGCGTTCGGCTTCCGATCAGAAACGGGTATTCATCCTGTCGCGGTCGGCGTACGCGGGTGTGCAGCGGTATGGCGTGACGGCCTGGTCGGGGGATGTGCTGAGCGACTGGGTGTCGTTTCAGAGGCAAATCCCGGCGGGGCTGAACTACTCCATCTCCGGGATGCCCTACTGGACGACCGACATTGGGGGCTTTATCTCCGGCGGGAATCTGAACGATCCCAAGTTCAGAGAGCTGTTTGTGCGGTGGTTCCAGTTCGGGGTGTTTTCCCCGGTATTCAGGGTGCATGGAACGCGGAATCCCGACGAGAACGAACTCTGGTCCTACGGGCCGGAGGCCGAGAAGATCCTGGTGGACTACGACAGTCTGCGCTATCGGCTGATGCCGTACATCTACTCCGAGGCGTGGCAGGTGACCAGCGCGCATGGGACTCTGATGCGGCCTCTGGTGATGGATTGGCGCAACGACGTGGAGGCGCAGAACACCGGGGACGAGTATCTCTTCGGGCCGGCGATTCTGGTTAGCCCGGTGACGACGCAGGGGGCGACGAGCCGGACGGTGTACCTGCCACAGGCGGGGTGGTACGACTTCTGGACGGGGGAAAAGGTGGAGGGCGGCAGGCACATCCAGGCCGATGCGCCGCTCAGCAAGCTGCCGCTTTACGTGCGGGCGGGGTCGATTGTGCCCCTGGGGCCGGCCATGGAGTGGACGACGGAGAAGCCGGCTGATCCCATCGAACTGCGCATTTATCCTGGCGCGGACGGGGACTTTACGCTCTATGAGGACGAGAACGACAACTACAACTACGAGAAGGGCGCGCACGCGACGATCGCACTTCACTGGGACGATGGAGCGAAGACGCTGACGGTGGGCAGCCGGGAGGGCAGTTTTCCGGGCATGCTGGCCGAGCGGAGGTTCCGGGTGGTGGTGGTGGCAAAGGGGCACGGGGTGGGGATCGGGGAGAGTGGAACGGCCGAGGCCACGGTGGTCTACAAGGGCGGGAAGCTGGTGGTGCGCCTGTAGGGGCCGGCCCTGCTTCAGCGGTTCCACAATTGCCGTACCCGGAAGCCACAGCTCTCAAGTGCCCTTTTCATCAAGGAAAGGGCACCCTTCGCAGCGCCACAAAGGGCATGTGAATTGTGGAACTGTTCTAGCGGCCCAGAACCTGCTTGGCGATGGTGGCCAGTTGCATGTTCGATGTGCCCTCGTAAATCTTGCCGATCTTGGCGTCGCGATAATACTTTTCCGCCGGGTAGTCGCGGACAAACCCGTTGGCGCCGAAGACCTCGACGCACTGGCTGGCCACCTGCTCGGCCACCTGCGAGGCAAACAGCTTGGCCATTGCGGCCTGGCGCACAAAGGGCTGCCCGGCGTCCTTCAGCCGGGCGGCGTTATAGACCATCAGACGCGCCGCCTCAATCTCGGTGGCCATGGCGGCGAGCGCGAACTCCACCGCCTGAAACTCTTGAATCGCCTTGCCGAACTGACGGCGCTCTCTGGCGTAGCGGGCCGCGTGGCCCCATGCGCCCTCGGCCAGGCCCAGCATCTGGGCCCCGATCCCGATGCGCCCCTCGTTCAGGGTCTCGATGGCGATCTTGTACCCCTTGCCCCGATCTCCCAGCAGGTTCGCGGCGGGAATCTCGCAGCCGTCGAACACCAGTTCGCAGGTGCTGCTGGCCCGGATGCCCAGCTTGTCCTCCTTGCGGCCCACGGAAAAGCCCAGGGCATCCTTTTCGACCAGGAAGGCGGTGATGCCGCGGTAGCCGGCCTCCGGGTCGAGGGTGGCGAAGACGATGAACAGGCCGGCCTCGCGGGCATTCGAGATCCACAGCTTGCGCCCGTTAAGCCGGTAGCCGCCGGGGACCGCCTCGGCGCGGGTCTGGAGCGCGAAGGCATCGGAGCCCGAGCCGGCCTCGCTCAGGGCATACGCGCCCACCGTGCCGGCGGCCAGGCGGGGGAGCCAGAGCAGCCTCTGGTCTTCGGAACCCCAGCGCAGCAGGGCATTGATGACCAGGGTATTGTGGACGTCCACCAACACGGCAACCGCCGGGTCCACGGTGGAGATGGCCTCGATGGCCAGCACCGCGTCGAAAAAGCTGCCTCCCGCTCCGCCCATCTCCTCGGGGACCTCGATTCCCATCAGGCCGAGCTCGAAGACGCGCTCGATCAGTTCCGGAGCCAGATGCTGCTCGTCGTCCATGGCTCGCACTTTCGGCGCGATGGCCTGTTCGGCAAACTGCCGGACGGTGGCATAGAAGAGGTTCTCCTCTTCAGAGAGCTGGGTGAGCGGAGCGGGGTGCGATGGGTTCGCCAAGGGAGACTCCTCCGGCCTCGAAGTGTATCAAAACAGGCGTGCAGCGAGCCCCCGCGCGAGGGGGAAAACTTGAGGACCGCGGCCGGCGCATGCGCGGTGCGCAAGGCGCTTCGCGCGGTGTGGTTTTTGAGGGAAAGCGGGCCAAAAGGGCGATTTTGGGCCCAAAAACCGGGGTTTTTTCGGGGTTTCTGTTTACCAATGAGATAACAGGGCCGCCTCCCGCCGTCTCAGGTAAAGTGTTGATTCATCGTACGTTATATACCGGGAAGCGCCGAAAACGACACCGAAAAAGGGGCGTTTTCCGGTAGGGGGGTGGGGGGTACGCCTCTTTTGGGGGTACGGACCCCGGAAACCCCCGAAATTTTGGGCCGGATCGAGACATGATTCAAGGCTAGCAGGATGCCGGGAAATGATCGGCAGTGTGTCACGAGCAAAAGCGAAAGTTTTCGATGCTGTACCGAAGATGGGAGTAGGCCTGGCGAAGCAATACAATCCGGTGATACGCGGGTGGTGGAATTATTTTGGGGCATTCTATCGGACGGCGATGCAGACGGTCTCTGGGTACATCGATCAGAGGCTAGAGAAGTGGGCCAGGCGGAAGTACAAAACGCTGTTGCGGCGCAAGCGGGGCAGCGTGGACTGGCTGCGCCGGATGAAGAGCGAATCTCCCCGGATGTTCTTCCACTGGAGTGTTGCCGGGAATCAGGTTGGGTAATGGGAGCCGTGTAAATCGAGAGATTTACGCACGGTTCTGCCAGAGGCTCAGGGTGTAATTCCCTGGGCCTACTCACCAGCCGGGCAAGAGAGAGGGCGGACAACCGCTGTCAATCTCTGCCGGCCGCTCGGCTTTCGTTTCGGGCCCAGGGCGCCAAAGGGGAGCAGTGTCCGGTTGGCTGGTGGCTCAAGGCCGACTCCGAGTGCGGCCAGGCGCCCTCACAACGGCGATTCGGGATCACATGCCCCAAGGACTGGAATACGCGGGAGCGGTCACTCCGATTCATCGATGACTTCAATTGCCGATACCGTCGCGTAGTTTTCGACCGCATCGAACGTCAAATCGAGTTTCCCTTCCGCGGAAGGCCGCAGGTGATTGAACGTCTTGGTCAAGGCGCGCAGGCTGCCAGCCTCTTTGAAGATGTCGAAGTTGTCGAGCAGTGTTGATCCGTTGCAATAGACACGAAACACCCGGCTGCCCACACCCACGCCGCCCATAGGGTCCGGAACCCAGTAAAGTTCCGCGAAGTGGAGCACCAGCGTATAACGGCTGCGCGTGTCGACCGGTATCGAGTAGGTGAAATGGCCGTAGCGTTCCTGCGCGTAAAGGCCAGGATCGGGGGTACCCCCGACCTGCCGGGGAGGGTCGGAAAGCGCGCCATTCTGGAAGTACTCATCCGGATGCCACAGGTTTCCGCTGTGGTCCGTGACCGCAGCGCGCTGCATGACAAGACGCACCGGGAGCTGCCGATGCGGCAAGCCAGGTAATATCTCGAGCGCGTTCAGGGTCGGCGATGATCGGTCCATGAAGAACTTGAGGTGCAGGAGGCCGTCTTTGTCCGGATAGATGTCCTTGAAGACGCGCTCGTCGGCGGTATTGGTTCCTAATGCGTCCGCGCCGATGTTGAACGATTTCAGAAGCAGTTGGCCGTTGGCGCTGACATTGAAGTAACTGTTGATGGGATCATCCTGCGGCGAGGCGACGAAAAACATGTGCAGTTCATAGGGGCCTGGCGCGAGGGGGATGTCGTAGGTGAAGTCGCCGGTTCGCCAATGTTCAAACAGCACTGGATCGCTGGTTCTCGACAACGGGAGATTGGGACGCGGGAAGGCGCCGCCGCCATGAAAATAGCGGTCAGCCAGCCAGTAGGCGCCCGCGCTGTCAATTTTTGGGGTTCCATCGTAACCGGCGAGCAAGCGTAGCGGAAGCTGAGCCGCATTTGGCGATGAAGATTGAGAGGCGTTGAGCGGAGGCGACGGAACGGCGGCCGGTGGTTCGCTTGACTTGCTTCGTGAAAACAATCGGATGGCGACGAGGCTCACGACCAGCAGCGCGGCAATTCCCCCAATGGCGTACAGCAACCTTCGCTTTCGAATCGCGCGCGCTTTCGGGCGGCTTGTCTCCACCATCCCTGTCTCAGACGAAGCCAGAGCCGCTTCCGTACCCGGAACCACCGCGGGGGAAAGGTTCTCGATTTGCCGGTCATCAGCCTGAGGATCAGGCTCCGACGCCATTCGAGCGAGCGAGGCACTGCGGGTGAACGCCGGAACATAGCTCCCCGCTGGGAGTGAGATCTGAATTTCGTGCCCTTTGCCGTCGGTTTCGTAGTACTCTTTGAGCCTCTTTCTCAGTCGAAAGGCCTCGACGCGCGCGATCGAATCGCGCGATGCATCGAAAGAATTCTTTGAGCGGCCCAGGACCTCGGTCGCAATGTTGTACTCGTTGATCTCGCCGATTCTGTCCTGAAAGTACCTCTCCGAAATATACGTCAGAATCTTCGCGAGGCGCGGAGTGTGCGCCAGCGCGGCCAAAACGAGATTCAATTCGGCGCGTTCTGAATCCGCCGAATGAGAAGCGAAAACCTGCTCCATTCAATCACTCCAGATGGATGTCTCCATATTACGAAGGCGTTTGCTGGATTGCCAGTGTTAATTGGCCGGAAATCTGAGTACGGTTGTCTCAATTTTGCACGTTAAACATGTTTACATGATTGAAAACAAAGGCATTGAACGTAAGAAATGTACGGCAACAATTCTGTGCATCATTAACGATTGCGCGTCATCTTCACGGCCGCCTATAGTTCGCCTCGTTGAGCCAGGGCCCAAGAATCGCTTGAACAAGCGATTGCGGAAACCGGCGACTGAAGAGAATTCCATAGGGGACTTCGCTCCCCCGGTGGACGATTCGAATCATCTGAATTTGAAGTTTGGAGGCAATCTTGCCGGAAGCAGTTTGGTGCAATTTCATGAAAAGATTCGATGGCCGGAAGACAGGTAGAGGCGCTCTGCGGTTTTTGAGCGTCTGGGCAGTCTTCTTGACGCTTTCTCTTTGTGGGAGCGCGCAGACCTCATCCTCGATCTCCGGTACGGTGAAGGACCCCACGGGGGCCGTCATTCCGGGAGCGAAGGTGGTTTTGAGCAATCAGGACAACAAATCGACCCGCTCCTTGAAAAGCAATGGAGAAGGGTTCTTCTACATCGCCGGCGTGCCCGCCGGCATCTATGAGGTATCCATTTCCTCCAAGGGGTTCGAGAACTGGAATGTGACGGGGATCGAGGTTCACCCTGGCAAAAGTACTTCTATCCGGGTGGCAAGATCGGCAGGCCCGTTCTGATTCCCGTGACTCAATTCAACCGGAACAAGCATCTGACCTTCTGGACCGGGTACGAATACTACGGGCAGCATCTCCATGAGGGGCAGGACCAGGCTTTCGTGCCGACTCCGGCGATGATGCAAGGCGACTTGAGCCTCACGACCATCGCCTCGGCGCTCAACGTGGATTCGACCGCCATGCTGGCCAACTGCTCCGGGCCGGGTTCGGTCAACGAAGAGTTCAGCAATCTGGGCGGCGTCGGCGTTTCGCCCGGATGGAACTCCACCGCGTCCAGCGCCCCCTTCAATGAAGTCTCCTTTGGCAAGGCCAACTTTGGCACAGTCGCCTCGGGAGGCAATGGCACCGGCGCGTTGTCGGCAGCACTTCTGGGCGCCACCGCATGCAATAGCGGCTTGGACTTCAAGACGCCGGCGGGAACCAGCACGGTGACGATCTATGCATCGGCCGATCCCTATCAGTCCGGCAGCACCACCAAGACGCTGGCCTGCTCCACACTCGGTACGTATCCATGTTCGCAAACGGCATTCAAAGTGAATGTCACCGTGAAATAGCTTGGTTGTGTAAAGTCTCCTTCCTCCCGGTCGCGAGCAAGGCATCGTTCACGGCCGGGCCTTTTTTTCCAGGCGGGCAAAATGATGGCGAGACCGCAAGGCCGCCTGCCATCCACGACAAACCGAATCCAGGCACGACTCACAGCGGAAACTGTGCGATGCGTTCCCGAATCCATTTTTACATTGCCTCCCCAGGAGAATCATTGAGAATGAAGCGCGCACTTTCATATCTAGCCGGAATCATCTTCATTGTTGCTCTTCTGAATGGATGCAACGGCTCATCTTCCTCGCCGGGCCAGTCTTCGCCCGCGATCGCCTAGCCTGCTCCGGCGGCGATCACCTATGGGACGGCGCTGAACTCGACTCAACTCGACGCCACGGCAAACTATCCGGGTACATTCGCCTATTCGCCGGCTGCCGGAGCGATCCTGAGTGCGGGAACAAAGACCCTGAATGCAACCTTCACGCCCGGTGATCCGACCAAGGTCGCAGCGGCTACGGCCGCGTATTGCTCGCTCCCATAGTCGAAGCGCTTGCCGGCCGAACGGATGGTTCCATCCTTTCAAAAAAGACCCGGCGGAGGTTGCCGCCAAGGCCGGCCGGAACAGCATACCAAGGCCGGCGCATGATGGGCATTTCATCAAGTATAAGGATTTACTCCGGCATTTCCGCATAGCTTGAGGGTCGAGATGTGTTCGCCCGCCAGGTCAGGGCGGAGAGGCTTCCGGGGTGCGGGGCGGCAGCTTCGCACCTGCATCCATGCGGGGATCGCATGGATGCAGGTGCGCCAGCCCGGAGACTGGCCAGCGCGGAGCCTGCGAAGCCGGGAGCGCCGGTTACAACGAGGCGCGTCCGCCGGCGGCCTCGGCAAGGCTTTCGACCATGTAATCCAGCATGGGCTTCGTCAATCCTGGATAGACGCCCACCCAGAACACGTTGTCGGTCACAAAATCGGAGTTGGCCAGGTTGCCAACGATGCGCTTGTCAATGTCGCGATACGCAGGCTGCCTCAGCAGGTTTCCGCCAAACAACAGCCTTGTCCCAATCTTTCGCGCATTCAGGAAGCGGATCACTTCATCGCGGCTGAACCCCGATTCCGGTCTCACGGCAATCGGGTATCCAAACCAGCTCGGGTCCGCTCCCGGTGTTGCCCTGGGAAGCAGAAACACATCCGAGAGAGGTTGCATCCGCTCCGCAAGATAGCCAAAATTCCGCTTGCGGTCCTCGATGAAACCAGTTAGCTTGTCTAACTGCGCCACGCCCGCCGCCGCCTGCATGTCACTGACCTTCAGGTTGTAACCAATGTGCGAGTAAGTGTACTTATGGTCGTATCCGTAGGGCAGCGATCCCATCTGCCAGTCGTACCGCTTCCCGCATGTGTTGTCTCTGCCCGGCGCGCACCAGCAGTCCCGGCCCCAGTCGCGGAACGACTCGATCAGCTTGCTGAGCCGCGGCGTGTTGGTCGCCACGCATCCGCCTTCACCCATGGTGATATGGTGCGCGGGGTAGAAGCTGAAGGTCGCCAGGTCGCCGAATGTGCCCACCTTCCGGCCGCCGAAGGTCGAGCCGAGCGCGTCGCAACAGTCCTCGATGAGCCAGAGGTTTCGCTGGCGCGCAAACTCCGCCACCGCGGCCGCGTTGAAGGGGTTACCCAGCGTGTGCGCCAGGATGATGGCCTTGGTTCGAGGGCCCGCGGCCTTTTCCAGCTCTTGGATATTTACGTTGTAGGTTTCCAGGTCGATGTCGACAAAGACCGGGACCAGCCCATTCTGGAGAATAGGATTGACCGTGGTCGGGAAGCCTGCCGCGGCGGTAATGACTTCGTCGCCCCGGACAAGCCGGCGGTCCCCCAGCGAGGGAGAGGTAAGGGCCGAGACGGCCACCAGATTCGCGGAAGAGCCCGAATTCACCAGCCGCGCATCGCGTATCCCCAGGTACTTGGCAAACTTGAACTCAAACAGCTCCGCAAATCGTCCGGCGGTCAACCAGAATTCCAGCCCCGCGTCCACAATCGCGAACATATCCTTGTCGTCAAAGACTCGACCGGAGACCGGAACAGGCGATTCGCCGGGAACAAAGGGCCGTTCCGCATGGACCTGGTGATAGTACTCGGTGGTAAGCCGCTGAATCGCGGCCCGTATCTCATTGCCGCGATCCGTGCTCACGCCGCGGCCCCGCTGCCAATCGCCACCGGCGTCTGCTGGGCCATCACGCGATGCTCGTACTCCTCGATCTGGGCCATGCTGAATGCGTGCATGTCATCTCCCTGCATCCGCGCCCGATACCAGGCCACCGTCATCGCCAGAGCTTCTTTCAGCCGCAGTCCGGGGCGCCACTCCAGACGTCCCGCAGCCTTTGACGAATCAAGCCGCAGGCACTGTCCTTCGTGCGGCTGCGCGCCCTTTGCCGCCTCCCATTGCGCGCCGTTTCCCCAGTGCATCGACAGTTGGCTCGCAATCGACTCAACCGTCTCCGCATCCGCCGGATCGGGGCCGAAGTTCCAGGCCTCGCCCATCGCGGCTCCGTCATCCATTAGCGCTTCGGCAACCTTGAGATATCCGCGCAGCGGTTCCAGCACGTACTGCCACGGCCGGATGGCATGGGGATTGCGGATGGTCAACGGGCGTCCGCTGGCAAGCGCGCGCATCGCGTCCGGCACCAGGCGGTCTTCAGCCCAGTCGCCCCCGCCGATCACGTTCCCCGCTCGAACCGTTGCCAGGGCCACGCCGTGGCGCACGTAATCCGCGGGATTGAAAAACGAGTTCCGGTAAGCCGACACCACAAGTTCGGCGCACGCCTTGCTGTTGCTGTAGGGGTCGAATCCACCCAGCCGGTCGGTTTCCCGGTAAGGCCAATCCCACTCGCGATTCTCATAGCACTTGTCGGTGGTCACCACGACGACCGCTCGCAGCCCTTCCGACGTGCGCGCGGCCTCCAGCACATTCGCCGTTCCCATGACATTCGTCGAGTACGTGTCCAGAGGATTCTCGTAGGACCGGCGCACCAGCGGCTGCGCGGCAAGATGAAACACAATCTCCGGACGATGTTCGGCGAACGTCCGCTTCACGCGTTCAATGTCGCGAATGTCCGCGATCACCGAGCGCATCGAACATCCCGCTCCTGAATCCTCAAACAGGTTTGCGCCGGCTGGCGGTTCCAGCGCCATGCCGCACACCTCCGCGCCCCTACGTTCCAACCACAGCGAAAGCCAGCTTCCCTTGAAGCCGGTATGACCCGTCAGCAGCACCCGCGTTCCGCGCCAGTTCATTCCCAAACCTTCCAGGGCGCCGACCCGCTCTTCCAAAGCTCCTGCAGCGCGACCCGGTCGTGAACGGTGTCCATCGGATGCCAGAATCCATGGTGTTTGTAGGCCGCGAAGTTTCCCTCCCGCAGGAGCGCTTCCATCGGTTCCTTCTCCCAAATGGTCGAGTCGTCCTTGATATAGGCGCCAACCTTGGTGGAGAGAACAAAGAAGCCCCCATTGACCCATCGTCCGTCGCCGTTCGGCTTCTCGGCAAACGATGCCAGGACGCCGTCCTTGCCGATTCCCAGCGATCCAAATCTTCCCGTCGGCTGAACCGCCGTCAGAGTCGCAAGCCGTTGATGCCGCCGATGAAAATCGAGCAGCGATGCCACATCGATGTCGCCGACGCCATCTCCGTACGTAAAGCAGAAATTCTCCTCGTCCTTCAGATACGGCAACACCCGGCGAAGCCTTCCGCCCGTCATGGTCTCGTATCCGGTATCCACCAGCGTCACCCGCCAGTGCTCACAGCCATTCCGGTGGTATTCAGCGCTGTTCGTCGCCAGGTCAAACGTCACGTCGGACGAATACAGGAAATAGTTCGCAAAGAACTCCTTGATCATGTAGCCCTTGTATCCGAGGCAAATGATGAAGTCGTTGATCCCGGCATGAGAGTAAATCTTCATGATGTGCCAGAGGATGGGCTTGCCGCCGATCTCCACCATGGGCTTCGGCCGCACCTCTGTTTCTTCGCTCAAACGACTGCCAATTCCTCCCGCCAGGATCACCGCTTTCATGCGTGAACACCCATTCCTTCCTCTGCCGGAGCCATCGAGCGCGACCATGTTCCGTTTCCGGTATTTCTGTATAACTTGCGATTCTCTGTCTTTTGCGGGCCCGTCCTCTGCCACGCGGGCCCTCAACGCAAATGAGAGATAGCCTATGAGTAGACGAATGCAATTGCCGCGCCACTCTCGCCGCGAACTCGACCGGGAACCGGGCCGCGACGGCCCGGACCCCGGTTTGCCGAAGGAACCCTCTGAATACGTGACCTTTAGGCCCAAGGCAAGCGGCCTGGATTGGATTCGGGCGACCCGGACCGAGGGCCGCCAACCGACGCGCTCCGCGGCCATGCCATTCGAGCCGGGCATTAGAGCCGCATGAGAGCCAATTGCGCCGCTTTTCCTGGAATCGCCGGGCGCGGGCCGGCCATCCAACTGACATGCCATTCGCCATTGCCCGGAAGATAGGCCGTCGATACGTGAACCCTGTGCCCACGGCCGTCGGCGGACTTTCCATCATCTTCAAGGTGGGTCCGCGCTTCGTCTTCGGAGCCGCATCGCGCTCGCCGAAACTCCCACTGGGGCCATTCGTCACCGACCCGCGCGTCTACCGGGAGAGCCCCGATTCAGGCCTGCGCATCACCTGGTTCGGACATTCCTCTTCACTGGTTGAAATCGATGGCGTAAGAGTTCTTATCGATCCGGTCTGGGAGCAGCGGGCGGCGCCCACGCAGTGGGCCGGGCCAAAGCGCTTCTTTCCGCCGACTCTGGCCCTGGAAGACCTGCCGCCCATCGACGCGGTGCTCATTTCGCACGACCACTACGACCATCTCGGCGCGGGCACGGTGCGGCGGCTGGCTCAATTGGAAAGCCTGCGACCGGCGCGCTGGATCGCCCCGCTCGGGGTGGGCGCCATCCTGGCCAGCCTCGGCGTCAGCCCCAGCCGCACCACGGAACTCAACTGGACCGGGCAGGCAGCGGCCGGGCCCCTCACCATCACCGCCTTGCCGGCCCGCCACTTCTCCGGGCGCAGCTTGTTGAACCGCTTCGAGACCCTTTGGGCATCGTTCGCCCTGCTGGGCCCCATGCACCGCGTCTACTATGGCGCCGACTCGGGAGAATGGGACGGTTTCCGCGAGATCGGCGCAACCTTTGGCCCGTTTGACCTCACCATGCTCGAAATCGGCGCCTCCGACCCTCTCTGGGCCGACGTTCATATGGGCCCGCAGGGCGCGGTTCGCAGCTTCCGCGCCCTGGGAGGCCGCGGGCTGCTCATGCCGATTCACTGGGGCCTGTTCGACCTTGCCCTCCACCCCTGGCGGCAGCCGATCGAGAGCATGGCCGCGGTCCAGGACCTCAAGCTCTGGTCTCCCACACCGGGCGAGCCGGCCGAAGTGGTCCGCGACCACGAACTCCGCTCCGATTGGTGGCGTTGAGCGTGCATTGCGGCGGACCCGATTGACTTGGGACACCTTATCGGCCAACGCGCATTTTGACCAGGCATGGGGAACCCCGGCCGCCGAAAGGCCTACCGGGTTTTCTTCTTCGCCGGGGTAGCCGGTTGAGACGGCTTAACCTTCTTTGACTGCTTGCCCGGCTTGGGGTTCGCGCCTTCCAGGTGGCCCACCGGGATGGGTCCCATGTCGGAGCCGGTGCGCCTCACCTGCGTGTCGTTCATTATGTAGCTGATGGTGCGCGGGGATGCCGGGCGGGTGATGCCGGTCGAGGCATCGGTGGCCACGTTCGGCCCGCTGGCGATCTGAAAGCTGAACACCGGCGCGCTGCCGCCGGGCGCGGTCTGAAAGCTCGTTTTCACCGGCAGAAAGCCCTGGATGGGATGCAGCCTGAACGCCGTTTCGTAGCGATGATGGCGCAGGCTCCAGGTAAAGACCCGCACCTGGTCGAAGTCGTAAGGCAGGCCCGACTTGGGCGGGCTGAGCACCGTCACGTACTGCGGCACCTGGTGATCCGGCGCGGAAGAGTCGGGGTCGAAGACCTTGTTGAGCACATAAGCGCCCACGACGCGCTGGCCCTCGGCATAGATGCCAACCTCGTCCGGCACATCCACATCCAGGCGGCCGGACAGCAGCCACCCGGCGTGGCCCTTGCCGTCGCGCACCAGCCACCAGTCTTCCATCGGCGGCGGCTCGGGCTGGGCAGGCAATGCGGCGGCTCCCGCGGCGGGCGCTGCCGCCCCAGGGGCGGGCGTTGCAGGCTTCGGAGCCGGCATTGAGCCCGGCACGGGCGTCTTGAGAACCGAGGCGCGAACCAGAAGTTGCACCTTGGCGTTGCCCGCCAGCAGATAAAAGCGCTCCGCGTCCCGGCCCGGCGCAAGGTGCAGGTACATGTCGTCGCGCAGGGTCGCGGTGGCCACCACCGGGTCCTTCTTGTGCTGATCGGCGAGCGATTCAAAAGCCTGGAAGGCCTTGCCGTCGATCACCGCCCGCTCTTCAATCCAGCCAATCTCGTTCTTCTCGGTCTTGACCTTCAGAAAGCGGCGGCCGTGCTCCAGCACTTCCAGCGGCTGGCCGTTTTCTACCTGGGCCACGCGGTTGGACACGGCAGCCACCCGGTCATGCAGGTACATCTGCCGCGCCGAAACGTACACCGTCTCATGCAGTTGATGGCGAAACCGGGTGCAGCCTACGCAAAATGCAAGGGAAAACAGCAGCAGCGAGAGGAGGGGAGCCTCGTGGCGCCGGAGAAACGAGACGATGGGGATGGAGGATTCCGTCAGCACAGCCGGTGGCGATCCTCTTGAGGATAGCACCCGAGCACAGGGGCTAGGGATTAGGGACTAGTCCCTAACCCCTAACCCCTGCTTTTTACGGCGCAGCGACAATGGCGATGGGGGTGGCCGAGGTGCTGGAGGTGATCTGCGAGTCGAGCTGGCCGGCCGTGGTGGTGTCGAAGGTGAAAGAGTCGAAGTAGGGGCTGCCGAGCGAGCCCACTTCGAACACAAAGGTACTGCTCGAGTCCTCCGCCAGCCACAGCGGCTGCACTCCGACTTGAACCGTGGTGTCCGATGTCAGCGTATAGCTTGAACCGGACACGGTCAGCGTAAATCCGGCGATGTTGCCGGCCGTGGAGGCGCCTGCTCCATTCGCAACGTAGACGTAATCCCCGCTGGTGTCGGGCAGAACGAAGTTGGGCGCCAGTCCGCCGCTGGCGATGGGAGAGCCGGTGGCCTGGGTCAGCCCCGAAGCGCTGCCCAGCGTGCTGTAGACGAAGGCGCGCAGGGCGCCCGAGGCGCCTGTGGAGTCGGCATTGGTTTCGCCAATATAGAACAGGCGGGGGGTGGTGTCGGGGTCCACGGCCACCGAAAGGGCGGAGCTGGTCGCATTCACCGCTGGAATCCGGATATAGCTGGTTCCCAAGGGGCTGCTTCCCGTAGCCGCTTTGGCGTTGAAGGGAACCACGATGGTGCCGCCTTGGCCCAGGGCGACAAAGATGTTGCTGTTATCCGGCGAGATCACCAGTTGCTTCACCGCGGCGTTTGTAATAGCAATAGAAATCGGGTACTCGGCGCTGGTGCCGGCGCCGGTCGAGGAACTGATGGGGACGGCGGCAAGCTCCATTCCGTTGGTGCCCGGCTTGGCCTCCACCAGCCATGTGCCGGTCTTGTCCACCTGGATGGCCGCGGCATCCAGGTCGCCCGAGGCCGTGACGGCAGTTCCCAGAACGCCGCTGGAGATGGGGTAAGAAACAACGCCGGAGAGGGTGCTCACGGTCAGAAAACCGCCCGTGGGAGCAATGGACATGGCGTACGGTGTGTTGGGCAAGGTCCAGGGGCTGCCCGAAATGGTCTTGAGAGAGCCGGACTCGATGACCTCGCCGATCACCTGGGGTGTCGTGCCGTTGTTTAGAATATAGAAATTGCCGCTCGTCCCGGTGGTGCAGTTGGTGGTGCAGGAACCGCCGCCGCTGCCGCCGCCGCTGCTCGGCGCCTGCCAGAAATCTCCGCAACCGGCTGCCAGCGGCGCTGCCGCAAGCGCCAACCGCGCCCATGTCCCGATTCTCATCGCCGCTCCTTGCCTCTCATTGTCAGGGTACCGCTTCAACGCGTGTCCTGTCTTGACGCCGGGCGAATCGCGGACACGCCTAGTCAGGGCCACGAGCAAGAGACGCAGGCCGCCGGGAATTCGCTTGCCCGCCCTCCCGGCGCGAACCGGCTTTGAAGCCGCTCTCAGGCCAGGGCAGGGGCCGCATCCAGAGCCTGATCGCCAGCCTCATCGCCCGCCTGATTGCCCGTGCAGACCGCGGCAGCCGCATCCAGCGCCACTCCCAGCCCATGAATCACCGCGGCCACGCGCACCACCGCCATCACCAGCTCTTCGCTGGCGCCCTTTTCTCTCACCACCCGCTCGTGCGCGTCCAGGCACTTGCCGCAGCCGTTGATGGCCGAGACGGCCAGCGACCACAACTCGAAATCCACCTCTTCGACGCCGTGGCCGCGCAGCCCGTTCATGCGCAGCCGCGCGCCCATGGTGGAGTATTTCTCATTCGAGCTGAGGTGCTGGAAGCGATAGAAAATGTTGTTCATGCCCATGACGGTGGCGGCGACCTTGGCCGCTTCCAGGGCCTGCGGAGAGAGTTGGCCGCTTGCCGCATCCATCACCGCGGCGGTCAAGGGCGCCGAGCGCGTGGCAATGGCCGTGGCCGCGACCGTGCCCCACAACTGCTGCGGGGTCAGCTCGCCGTTGTTGCGCACCAGCGAGGAGTAGTTCAGCTTCAGATCCTTGGCGGAAGAAGGAAGACTGTCGATCAATGCATCGAGGCTCATGATGGGGCTCCAAGGAACAGTGAACAGTGGACAGTGAACAGTGAACAGTGAACAGGGAACAGGGAACAGGGAACAGGGAACAGGGAACAGTGAACGGTGGACAGGGGATGGGAACGAAGCGGTGGGCAGTGGACAGAAAACTGTTCACTGTCCACTGCTCTTGAAACTGTTCACTGTCCACTGCTCACTGTCCACTGTTCTTAAACGTGAATCGTCTCTTCGCCCTTGTGCCAGTTGCAGGGGCAAAGCTCGTCGGTCTGCAAGGCGTCCAGCACGCGCAGAACCTCCTGCGGGTTGCGGCCTACCGAAAGGTCGTTCACCGAAACGAAGCGGATGATGCCCTGCGGATCGACGATGAACGTGGCCCGCAGGCAGACGCCGGCCTTCAGGTCCAGGATGCCCAACTGTTCGCTCAGGTCGCGCTTGATGTCCGCCAGCATGGGGAAGGGCAGGTCCTTGAGGTCCGGGTGGCTGTTGCGCCAGGCCAGGTGAACAAACTCCGAGTCAATGCTGCCGCCCAGAACCTGCGCGTCGCGGTCGGCGAACTCCTGGTTGGCCTTGCCGAAGGCGGCAATCTCGGTGGGACACACAAAAGTGAAGTCCTTGGGCCAGAAGAAGTAAACCTTCCATTTGCCCTCATAGCTGTTCTCGGTGATGGTTTCAAAGGCCTTCTTCAGGTCCAGATCGACAACGCCTTGCAGTTCAAAAGCGGGGAATTTCTCTCCAACAGTAAGCATGAATGGCTCCTTTGCAGGTGAATACGCTGGTTGATCGGGTTGCAGTTCGGCGCGAACTCCAAAGCGTGCGGTCCGCGGTAGATAAGAGACGGAAGAGGCCTCGCATGCCACATCGTGGCACGCAAATGATTCCAAAGCAGTTCGCAGGCCTGATAAAGAGATGCCTGGGAGCATTGGAAGATTCTGGACTGTGACGGTCCGCTTTCATCAGGATACCGCGAAGCGCACACCTCCGCGCCGCGCGGCTAGGCCTTCGCAGCCGAAGAGCCGATCAGGGCCCGGTACGTAAGCGCGACGCGGGCTTCGCGCTCGGAGATGTACATGGGGCTAGTTGGGCCGGCCGCCGGAAGCCGAACGGCGGCGAAAACGCTCGTCGATCGGCTGGCGATCCTTGAAGCCGGTCTCCACCGTGTGCCAGTGTTCGATGGCCGGCTCGCCCATGCGCCAGCACAGCAGCACCACCTGGTCGTCGAGACGGTAAGGAAAATCCAGCAGCCCGGATTCCAGGTCCTTCACCTGCACCCCGATCGAATCGATCTCCGCAAGGCTCTCGCGAACCCGTTGCAGGTGCGACTCCATCTCCGCGCGCGATCTGGCCACCTTGGCCACATCCACCCTCATGCCGCCGGAGAGATAAATGCGCCGCGCCAGGTCGGAAAGGCCTTGCTCGACCTCCTCGGCCTCTCGCTTGCCTTCCATGGCGCGCTTCAGCAACGACTCCAGCACCGGGAGAAGAGATTGCGCTTCGTCGAAAGTGAAGGTCTTCATGGGGTAAATTCCTTGGTTCATAGCGTACAACAGTTTCCATCGGAAATTTCGGTTGAAACAGACCACAATAGAGAATGAAATGCTCCCGGGAGACGAATCGCCCCTCGGCGCCGGCTCTCCGCCACTTGGGAACCGGGGCTTTTCAGGGCAACCTTCTCCGCGCTCTCTCCTTCATGCGATTACGCTGGTGGCGGGGCGGCTTCCCGCGGAGATTTTGTCCCTCGGGCAGGCCCCTTGAGCCGGATACGAACCGGGCCCAGGGCAGGAGGAATTCATGAGCGAACTGGAAGAGATCCTGATCGGGTCAAGCGCGGCGTCGTCGCCGGCTGTCATTCTGGAGGGCCTCCCCGGCGGGGCCGCTCACTGGGTGGTTGCGGGGGCTCCGCACACCATTTACCAGGAACTCTGGCACATCGCCTTCTGGCAGCAGGTGACGCTGGATTGGATTGACCACATCGAGACGCCGTTTCCCGACCACGCCGCGGCCGGATTCCCAACCGAAACCGATGCCGCGCGGGAAGATTGGGAGGCGCTCCGGCGGCGGTTCCTCGCCGCCAGCCGGCAGGCCGCGGCGGCGGCGCGCGACCAGAGCCGGCTTGATTCGCCGGTCCGCTGCCCCTCCCGGCCGGGCTCGCCGGTCCGCGTCATGACCGTGCGCGAGCAACTGGAGAGCCTCGGAGCGCACAACGCCTACCACCTCGGCCGCGTCGTCCTGCTGCGCCAGCTTCTTGGCTCCTGGCCGCCGCCCTCCGGTGGTTACAGTTGGTGAGCCGGATGCGTTGCGCAAGTGGTTCCGCTGTTCGGGTTTGTGAGCGCACAGCAGAGAAAGGTATCATTACCCTTCATGACGATGCCGCCGACAATTGAATTCGCCAGCCTGGGCATGTGGGATTCGTTGATCCTCATGGTGATGGCGCTGGTGGTCTTCGGGCCGCGGCGGTTGCCCGAGATCGGCCGCCAGATCGGCAAGCTGATGTACGAGTTCCGCAAGGCCTCCAACGACTTCAAGTTCCAGATGGAAGAGGAGTTGCGCTCGGCTGAAGAGGCCGACCGCCGCAAGAAGGAAGAGGAGCGGCTGCGCGCCCTGTCCCTGGCCCCGCCGGCTACGCTCGCCGGAGAGATTTCCCCGGCCGCGGAGGCCGGCCCCGTGGCGTCCGCGGCCGTCGTTGACGCTCAACTCCCGGCCCCAAGCCCCTACCCCGGCGAGGAAAGCTACCCCGAGCTGGCGACGCTGGCTACGGAGACCGCCGCGCCCGAGGCTTATCCCCGCATTCAGCCCCCCTCGACCGGCGAGCTGGTGCCGGCGGCGCCCCCCAACAGCCTTCCGGCGGAGCCATCCAGCCCGGCCCCGGAGATCGTGGCGCCAGCCCCCGCCGTGGAGGAAACCGCCCCCACCGCGGCCGAACTCGCCTATGCCGAAGAATGGGCCAGACAGTATGAGGAGGCTGAAGCCAAGCGCCGCGCCGAGGCCGCGCCGGCCCCATCCCCGCAGCAGGCCGAACAGACCCCTTCGGACCCGGTGAATCACCATGGTTGATCCCGCAGACGCAATCGGCAAGGCGCGAGAGGCGGTCACCAAGCGCGCCGACCTTCCCGGCATGAGCCTGATGGAGCACCTGGACGAGCTGCGCCGCCGCATCGTCCACTCCGCCCTCTACCTCTTCGCGGGCTTCGCCATTGCCTGGTTCTTCCGCGACCGCCTGGTCGATTTCATCCAGGCGCCGCTCAAGCACGATGGCAAATCCCTCAACATGATCCACCCCATGGATGGAATGAATCTGGCCATCCATGTGTCGCTGGTGGGCGGATTCATTCTCGCTTCGCCCTTCATCCTCTACCAGGTGTGGCTCTTCATCGCCCCCGGCCTCTACCAGAAGGAGCGGCGGTTTGTGGTGCCCTTCATGGCCGCCACCGTGGGATTGTTTTTGGCCGGCGCCTACTTCGGCTACTTCTGGGTTCTGCCCGGCGCCGTGCACATCCTGCTCGATGTGTTCGGCGGCAAGTTCACCGCCGTCATCAGCATCGAGGAATACACCGGCTTCTTTCTGTCCATCATCCTCGGCCTCGGCCTCAGCTTTGAACTGCCCATTCTCATCTTCTTCCTGGCCCTGTTCGGCATTGTCAGCCCGCGCTTCCTTTGGAAGAACATGCGCTACGCGGTTCTTCTCATCTTCCTCCTGGCGGGCATCATCTGCCCCATGCCCGACCCGGTCAGCATGTGCATCTACGCCGCGCCGCTGCTGGGCCTTTACCTGATCGGCATCGGCGTCGC
>Ga0302319_10002834_pt1 | contig 36863 bp, 44 predicted proteins | sample Bog_T0_2_FD_203319 | JGI IMG/M metagenome (GOLD analysis project Ga0302319, IMG submission 203319) | Peat permafrost microbial communities from Stordalen Mire near Abisko, Sweden - Bog_T0_2 | ecosystem: Environmental > Terrestrial > Soil > Wetlands > Peat | place: Sweden: Abisko, Stordalen Mire...
CTTTTTATACTTTTATCCTGGAAAATTTGGAGAAATTTGGCGCGCTCAAGGCCATTGGTGCCAAGGGCAGAGAGCTCATTTACATGATCCTGTTCATGGCGACTGTAACCGCGCTGATCGGCTATGGTTTGGGGATCGGACTGGTAACACTAATGATCAGCATTGCCCGGACAAATCCTAATTACGCGGCGATCATCACATTCGGCAATTTGGTGCTGGCATTCTGCATGGTGGTGATAATCGCTGGCATATCAAGCTATATCGGCATACGTAAGGTCCTTAAGATCGAACCTTTCGATATTTTTAGAGGATGATCCTTCAGCCATTTTAATCATTATACCTTGGTACAATTGATTCGTTTCCCTCGCGCTTTAATATATAGTCATGATATTAGGTCAAATTAATCAGTTATGTATCGAATGAGGTTTTTATGGGAAAAGAGATCGTTTTAAAGGCTTTTATCAATAGGTATGAAGCAGACCTGGCCAAAGGATTGCTTGATGAAAAAGGGATACTTAACATGATCTCAGATGATGATACCGGAGGTTTCCGCCCGGGAATGATCATTGGTGAATCCATCAATTTGATCATCAATGAGGAAGATCTAGAAAGAGCGAAGAAAGTAATTAAAATATCAGGAGAGTCTTGAGAATTGATACGAAGCAAAGGAATGAATTTATCAGGTTTTGTATCGCGGGAAGTACTGTTACCGCTACTGATTTTTGTATCTATTTTATTTTATTTCATTTTTTCTCCTATAGCGTATCCAAGGCCATTTCATTTACCTGTGCTGGCATTGTCGGGTATTTGCTGTGTAAATATTGGATATTTAAGAAAAATGAACCTTCCTTTGCCGAGATCATCCGGTATGCCTTAATTAATACATTAGCTTTAGGGATTAATGTTTATATCAATCATCATATGCTAAGCCAATGGCATTGCTCTATTTTGACCGCTTTAATAATCGCTACGTCATTAACGGGTTTATTTACATTTATTTCTTTTAAATGGTGGGTTTTTAAACCTTCTTTGAAAAAAGACGGTGGTTTTAAGTGGTGGAAATGGCTTCCTTGGAGGTCATTAGTTAGAAATGCCGCTCTGAGTCAAGGTTTTATAGACCCGATCAAGCTTTTATCTCAATTACAGAATTTCGCGCAGCCATCTGAGGTGGCAGCTCCGACAGAATTGTTGCGTTCAGGGGTTGTATTGCATGCGCGTGGTTTGATCAATAGTTTGGCCATCCAGCATAATCTTGATTGGGTATGGCCGTATTGGGTGGAATGCCAGTATGATCCTCAAAACGATGCGTTTATCCCACGATCTTTTTCGTTAACTCAAATTAATCTTACCCATCGAAACTGGACAGCTTTAGGTGTTCCCGGCGGCAACGAATTTCCTCTTGTAGATCCTCGAGGCCTTTTGACGCCGTATTACGATAGCTGGTCTATTGACGTTTGGATCATTCCGCAAGATGGGGAGCCCTTAATTCCTTCCCGATGTCATAATGTATCGCAAAGGATGTTCATGGATGCTGACCTTTGTGTGATCACAGAATTAAAACTTGGCCAATTAAAATTGAAATTAAAAGCGCAAGTCATCGGGTCTGCCCAAGCACCTGTTTGCCAACTTAAAATTATTGCATTCTCAGGCGATAAGGCAAATTTGGTTATTTCTCTCAGGCCGTATAATCCTGAAGGTATTAGCTTTATAAATAGCGTTGCTCGTCTTAAAAAAGTAGTAGGTTGGGAAGTTAATGGGGACAAACTTGTTCTTTTTGATAAGTCTCCCAATACATACTTATTTTCTGATTATCACCGCGGCGATGTTTATAGCCGTTTGTTATCACTGGAGGATGAAGCAGAAGTATCCTGCAAGGTAGGCATGGCCACCGCGGCTGTTTTATATCCACTGAACATCTTAGAGCCATTAGAAGTTACAGTTTCGCTGCCTTTAACGAAAAATAAGATTGAAAAGGAAGCTATCGATGAATCAATAGCACAAGAGACATGGAAGGAAAGTTTGCAAGGGGTCTGTGAATTAGAAATACCCGATGAACATTTCCAGTTCCTTTATCAAGCAGCTATCCATACCATGATCTTGCATTCTCCCAAGGAAGTTTATCCCGGACCATTTATTTATAGGCGATTTTGGTTTCGTGATGCCGCGTTCATATTAAATGCTTTGTTATGCGTCGGTTTGAAGCGACGTGTGAAAATAGCCTTGGATTGTTTCCGCGCCCGTCAAACAGCCCAAGGTTATTTTCTATCTCAGGAGGGCGAATGGGATTCAAACGGTGAAGCGTTATGGATCATGCGTCAGTATTGTGAAATGACGGGAAATCCCCCACCCCAAGAATGGAAAGGATCCATCGAAAAGGGTGGTCAATGGATCTGTAAAAAACGTTTGTCCAATGATCTGCCTTTTTCTCATGCGGGGTTGCTGCCTTCGGGATTTAGTGCCGAGCATCTGGGGCCTAATGATTTTTATTATTGGGATGATTTTTGGGCTGTGGCGGGATTAAAAGCAGCGGCATTTTTTAGCGCTGCTTTTAATAAGAATGATGAAGCTGATCATTTTGAAACGGAATCAAATGCATTGCTGGAGAGTATTGATCAAAGTTTGAAGAAGGTTGACGGTCGTTTAATTAAACCTGCAATACCAGCTTCCCCTTATCGACGTTTGGATACCGGAGCGATCGGCTCCTTGGTTGCTAGCTATCCGCTAAGAGTTCTTGAGCCTAATAACCCAAGAGTTTTAAATACGGCTGATTTTTTAATGAAGAATTGTTTGGTCGATGGCGGGTTCTTTCATGACATGACCCACTCAGGGATCAATCCCTATCTTACCTTGCATTTAGCCCAGGTGCTTTTGCGCGCGGGTAATCACAGGTATTTCGATTTAATGACAGCGGTGGCCAAATTAGCTTAACCGACAGGTCAATGGCCGGAATCAATACACCCGCTTACAGGCGGTGGATGCATGGGAGACGGACAGCATGTATGGGCCGCGGCAGAATGGGTGTTAATGGTAAGGAATTGTTTTGTCAGGGAAGAAGACGGAAGATTAATTTTATGCTCTGGTATTCCTCAAATCTGGCTTGATAAGAAACAAACGATGACCTTTGGCCCAGCGCCGACAAGCTTTGGGGACATTCAAATCTCTATAAAATCACAAGATCAAAATATTCTTATCGAATGGCATGGGCAATGGTTTAACAAAGAACCTGCCATCGATATTCTTTTACCAGGGTTTACAAAGGTCAGGGTTGCTCCGGCAACGAATTCTTTTGAATTGAAAGCAGAGGATATTAATGGCAGAAGTTCTTACGTCACCGTTTGAAGATTTTATTATATTGGACTCTGGCCAGAAAATTTATCCCCAAGAGTTAGAGGAATTTTATACAAAGATCGCTCCTGTCAAAGAGATGTGTGTCTTTATCGTTTCAGGAATGCAGGGGGACAGGAAATCTAAGGTCCTTTGGGCGATCATTCAGCCTAATTTAGATAATTTCAGAGAATTTGGGGAAGTGAACCTGCGTTTTGTCCTTAAAGAAAGATTTGATAATGCCGCACAGTCTTTGCCACTTTATAAAAGGTTAAAAGGCTTTACGGTAACGCTTGAGGATTTACCGGTCGACAATTTAGGTAAATTAAACAGGAATCAGATCAAGAAAATATACGAGCCACGGATTATCGTAGGAAAAGAAGGAGCACTCCCGGTCTCAGGGAAGATCTCAGCCGACGATCTATTGTTAACAGGTTCTGTGATCGGCCAAAGGATATTGCAATGCCTCAAGGAACAAAGCAGCATCAAAAGGCCGATCAATCTTGAGGATTCTTTAGAGCTTGATCTTGGCATTGATTCATTGGGCAGGATCGAGCTTACTTCAGGACTTAAGTCAGCTTTTAGCGCGGATATAAAGGTTGAGTCTGTCTCAAAAGCGTTTAGTGTCAGAGACCTTATTCTTGGAATAACGCAAGCTCTAAGAGGGGCCCAGGAACTTCCGAAGCAAGACCAGGAGAATGCCCAAGGGGAAAATTATTGGGAAGAACATTTAAACGTATTGCCTAAAGAAGAAACCATGCATATGCTTGAATTGTCGACAGGTTATTTTGCGTGGTTGTTTCGTTTTATCTTAACGGCTATTGACTGTTTAATATTCAAGGTGTTTTTCAGTATCAAGGAAGAAGGAGCCCAGAATGTACCCAAAAAAGGTGCGTATATTATATATGGCAATCATACGAGCTTTCTTGACGGCCCGGCTATTGGAGCTTGTTTACCGCGCAGGCCGGTATTCCAGATCTTTTACTTCGTTTTTGGGCCGTATTTTTTCAGGCCGTTCATAAAAAATCGGGTATTAAGGAATCTCGTCAAGATGGGAAGATTCATCCCTTTTGATTTTTCAACGCATTTTTTAGAGGCGCTTCGCAGTTGTTATTATGTGTTGAAAAATGGTAAGGGCCTGTGTTTTTTTCCTGAAGGGTTACGAAGTACGGATGGTAAAATTGGAGAGTTTAAAAAAGGTTTCGGTGTTTTGGCCAAGGTGACAGGGGCTATGCTGGTCCCTGTCATTATTGAAGGAGCGCATGAGGCTTGGGCCAGCACGGCTAAATATCCTAAGAGATATCCTATCACAGTGAGATTCGGCAAGCCTATCTTGCCTGAAGATCTGCAAAAAGAAGGCTTAGCTATGGGGGCAAAAGATCCGTATGAAGCTATTTGTATAGCAGCAAGAAAAGCCCTGATAGAATTAAAGGGGGAGAAAAAATGAATATTTTATTGATGACAAACACCTATAAACCATTGGTAGGGGGATTAGAAAAATCTGTTATTAATTTTTCTAAAGAATATCGGGAGGCAGGGCATCGGGTCATTATTGTGGCTCCTGAATTTCCTGATATGCAGGAAGAGAAAGATGTGATCCGTGTTCCGGCGATGAAACATTTCAACGGGTCTGATTTTTCCGTTCAATTGCCTATTCAGGGAACTTTGACAGAGGCGTTAGGGAACTTTATTCCTCATATTGTCCATTCCCAGCATCCTTTTTTGATCGGGGATACAGCTTTGAAAATAGCTTCCAAATTTAATGTGCCTTTGGTTTTTACCCATCACAGCCTTTATGAAGAAAATGTCCATTATATGCCTGGCAATGAAGAGGCTCTTAAACGTTTTATGATAGAATTATCAACAGGCTATGCCAATCTGGCGGACCATGTTTTTGCGCCCAGTGAAAGTGTTATGCTGATGATGCAAGAAAGAGGAGTGACTACGGCCATAGATGTGGTTCCCACAGGGATTTATGCCCAACAGTTTGCCAGGGGGGCTGGAAAATCTTTTCGAAAGAAATTAAATATCCCCGCGGATGCTTTTGTGGTGGGCCATGTGGGACGTTTGGCGCCCGAAAAGAATTTGGAATTTGTCACTCGGGCGGTAGCAAAATTTCTAAAGAAAGAACCTAAGGCTCATTATTTAGTAGGTGGCACAGGCCCCTCTCAAGAGCCTATCAAAGAGATCATGGCCAAGGAAGGCTTGGGCGATCGTTTGCATTTAGCAGGCATGCTTAAAGGAAAAGACCTGGTCAACGCCTATCATGCCATGGATGTGTTTGTGTTTGCCTCACAAAGCGAAACGCAAGGTTTGGTGGTGACCGAAGCGATGGCCTCTGGCATCCCTGTGGTGGCCGTCGATGCTCCCGGAGTTCGGGAGGTCGTTAAAGACGGAGTGAACGGACGTCTGCTTTTACATGAATCAATGGAAGATTTTGTTTCTGCTTTAAAATGGATCAAAAAACAACCGGCTTTACAGAACAAGAAGATCAAAAAAGCATGTAAAGAAACAGCTCAGGGTTTTTTAATGAAAGATTGTGCTCAAAAAGCGTTGAATATATATGTTTCGTTGACTATCAATAATGGATTTTCCCGCCGTAATAAAGAAGACAGTTTTTGGTCTAATGCCATCCATTCTTTTCAAACCCAATGGGGCTTGGCTAAAAATTTAAGTCAGGCCACCGGAGCTTTCATGTCCGAACATTCCGGGGCAGCGCCAGATACAAACATTATTCAAGAATTAGTAGAGACAAACATTAAGATTTAAGAAAAAAGGGTAATGATCTCCTATGGGATTATCTGGTTATTTAGAAACCTCAGATCATCATCAGATCCATTATGAGCTTTTTTTAGCTGGGCATAAGAAGGTCATCATCATTGCTCATGGGTTCTTTAATAGTAAGCAGGCTGTTCTTTTAAGGCGGCTGGGGGAATCGTTAAATGATCAATATGATTGCTTGTTGTTTGATTTCAGAGGACATGGCCAAAGCAAAGGATTGTTTTATTGGACTTCAAAAGAGTATTTGGACCTGTTGAGCATTGTTGAGTTTGCGGCAAAAAGTTATGAGAAGATTGGGCTACTCGGTTTTTCTTTAGGGGCGGCTACGAGCATTATTGCTGCATCCAAGACATCCTTGATCAATAGCATTATTGCTGTCAGTGCTCCGTCAGAATTTGAAAAGATCGATTATCATTTTTGGCGGCTTGATGTGATCAACGATCTATTTTATAATTTATTTGGCGAAGGCCGGCATGGCAAAGGGGTGAGGCCGGGGCCTTTCTGGTATAAAAAAGAAAAACCCCTGGAGATCGTCAAGAAATCCAAGATCCCTATTTTTTATATCCATGGTGATTCAGATTGGGTCATTCGATATCAGCATTCCGAGCAGCTTTATAAGAATACGACAGCTTTAAAACGATTAAGTATCATTAAAAATGGGCCACATGCCGAATATCTTTTTCTTGAACATAAAGATGAGATGCTGCGTTTGATCCGCGAATGGTTTAAAGAAACCCTTATTATACCTCAGTACAATTGATTAGTTTTCAGACTTCCCTAAACTATAATTTAGTTACTTAGTTAAAGGTTTATTTTTTTAAACAGTCGTCAGTTTAGATCGATAAAATTAAGGAAGGCAGGGTAAGAATAATGTCATTAATTTCAGTGGTTGTGGTTTTGGTTGTCGTTGGGGTGATCCTTTGGTTGGTCAATAATTACATACCTATGGATGGCAAAATTAAGCAGGTCTTGAATATCGTCGTGTTGATCGTTGTTTGTATCTGGTTATTGCAAGCATTTGGTATTATAGGTAGCGTCAACGATATCCGTATTAGATAAAGAGGGCTTTATGAAAAAATTCTTTATTGTACTGGGCATAGTGGCCATTTTTTTGGCTGGCATCATCATTCTTAAGAATTTGATCATTAAATCCGTGGTAACAAACGTTGCCTCCGGCATTACAGGGGCTCCTATCCATATAGATGGTTTTTCGATGAATATTCTTACATCAACCATCCATATCACCGGATTTAAAATGTACAACCCCAGCGGTTTTCCAGAAGGATTGCTGGTATCCTGCCCTAAAATAAATGTGATATTTGATCGGACTTCCTTATTTACTCAGAAACATCATTTCTTACTTGTTGAGGTTGATCTAAAAGAGATGGTATTAACCAAGAATAAAGAGGGAAAACTTAACGTTGATTCATTAAAGATAGTTCATCCCTCAACGTCTTCTCCAGCGACTCCGATGCAAATAGATCTTCTTAATTTAAGTATCGGAAGGATTGTTTATAAGGATTATACGATCGGTACAGAACCTGCTGTGCGGGTTTTCAATGTAAATAGACAGCAAAGCTATAAGAGCGTTCCCACGGCCCAGCAATTGGCTTTACTGGTGCTTTCCCAGCCCATGAAGGCTGCGGCCATCAAAGACGCTGAGATCTACGGGGTTGCTCTGGTTGCCGGTGTTGCGATGTTACCGGTTGCCGTAGTGGCCACCTTTATCAGTAAAGATGACGTGCAGCAAAACATTGATGCCAATTTTGAACATACGTATGAGATCAGCCTCGAAGTCCTCAAGCGTATGGGAACAGTGACTAAAGATGACCAGTCAAGCGGCATGATCAAAGCCAATATCAATGGATCGACCGTGGCTATTCATTTGAAGAAGATCTCGGACAATAAGACTGAAATAACAATTTCCGCCCGTAAATACATGCTTCCCCAACCTGATGTCGCGGGTGGAGTTTTATATGAGATCCAGGATAAGCTGTAATCCTTCATTCCTCGTCGCTAATCTATAATACCTCAGTACAATTGATGGATTCCTGATAACTCCCTAAAATAGCATCATGAAGTTATCCTTTGGGAGGTGCTTATGAAGAATCGAAAATATCATGTTGATAAAACAGAAGCGTATCAGACATTCCCATTATCTAAGGGGACAGGGGAAGATCTTGTAGGGACAAAGGTGCTTTATAATTGGCTATACCAACAAGAAGAAAAGGACTATTACTTAAATGATGAGATTTCGAGTTTCTTGCCTGACCTTTTCCTGCAAGAAGCCTTATTTGTAGAGCATTAGATCCTATCATGAGAAAACATACTAAATTTTATCTTCTGCTAACCTTAGTTACGATCATCTTTACTCTTTTTATGTACAGTTTGGGTATCGTTATTTTGGGAACAGCTATTTTTCCAGGGGCGTATTTACTTTATCAACTTTGGATCCATACAGCTCAGCTGGATGCGTTTTTAAGGATCTTATATTTTTGTTTTGGATTTGTGGGAGGGTATTTTCTTTCTGGAACTATGCTGATGTTCCTCGTCAGCCTTGTGAGTATCATTTTTCGTTTAAAGCTAAAAGAAGGTGAATTTGATGTTGGTTCTTTTGAAATATTTAAATGGGTATTTGTTAATGCGTTTTTTATGGTGGTGAAGGTTATTTTTCTGGATCTGATCTTGTTAACACCCTATTGCGCCTTATTTTATCGAATGATGGGAGCTAAAGTAGGCCAGAATGTCATGATCAATTCAAAAAATGTGGCAGATCTCTCATTATTAGAAATTGGAGATAACTCAGCTATAGGGGGCAGTGCTACGATCATTGCCCATTCTTTTGAAAAAGGCGGATTAAAGCTTAAAAAAGTCATCATTGGAAAAAATGTCATTATCGGGCTCAACTCTGTGATCTTTCCCGGAGTAGAGATCGGGGATAATGCCATGATCGCCGCAGGGGCCATTGTCCCTAAAGATACACATATAGCGGCTAATTCCACGTTTTTGGGAGCGCATATTGTAGGTAATCTTTAAATCCGCCTATTATACTCCGGTACAATTGAACGCATCCTATCCTTCTCTTAATATACCTTTCATAAGTCTATTTTGAATTTATTCTCAGCTTTGATGTAAAGAGGGATGTTTCTATGTCATCTGAAAAACTTGGGTTTGATTTTTCAACACCTAAAACACTTCTTATTAAGTTAAGCGGAGATTGGCATATTTCTACGGGTCTTCTTGGGACCGGTGAAGTGACATCACAGCTGGACAGTCATCCGGATGTTGCTCAAATTAATTTTAGTATTTCACCAGATCTGAAGTGGGATTGCGGCCTTATTTCATTTTTACTTCAGTTGATCAAAGCGTGCGAACAAAAGAAAATTCAAGTCACCCGAGACGGCCTGCCACCGGAAGCGCAAAAATTATTAGCTCTTGCTTTAAAGGTACATGAAAAGACTGACTTACCCCCGAAGGAGCGTAAGTCATTTTTTGACGAAATAGGAGAAAAAGCATTCCAAACGGGAGAAAGTTTTGGGTCAGCCTTTAATTTTTTAGGGGATATAACTGTTAGTCTCGGTCGTTTGATCTTAGGTAAAATATTCTTTCGTTGGGATGATTTTATGTTTCTTGTTAAAAGATGCGGGGTTGATACTTTGTTGCTTGTTTCAATGATAAGTTTATTAGTAGGTATGATCCTGGCCTTTGTTGCATCGATACAACTAAAAATGTTTGGGGCCCAGATTTATATTGCCGATATAGTCGGCATTGCCATGGTGCGTGTATTATCGGCTGTGATGACAGGCATTATTGTATCCGGACGCATTGGAGCATCTTTTGCGGCCGAACTGGGGATGATGGAAACCAATGAGGAAGTTGATGCGCTTAAAACATTAGGTGTTTCTCCGGTTGAATTTTTAGTTCTACCGCGTGTGCTGGCATTGGTTTTGATGATGCCGATCCTGACCATCTATGCGGACCTGATGGCCATCTTAGGTGGCTTTCTTATCAGCATCTGGATGTTCCATCTTAATGGGTTGGAATATTTAAACCATACCCAGCAGGCCGTAAAACTTAGTTATGTGTGGATCGGGCTTGTACACAGCTTTGTTTTCGGCGTGATCATTGCCATTGCCGGATGTTTGCGGGGGATTGAATGCAAAAGAAACGCAGCCGGTGTAGGTAATGCGACTACTTCAGCGGTAGTAACAGCCATAACCGGTATAGTCATTGCAACCGCGATCATCACCTTTATTTGTCAGGTTTTGGGAGTATAGGTTATGGATGCAACAATACAACCGGTCATTGAAGTGAAAGATCTCGAGATCGGGTATGACGATTTTACGGTGATGAAGGATCTTCATTTTAATGTGAATAAAGGCGATATCTTTATTGTCATGGGAGTAAGCGGATGCGGCAAGAGTACCTTGCTTAAAAGCATGATCGGTTTAAAGGCGCCTTCCCGAGGCAAGGTTTTATTCTATGGTAAAAGTTTTTGGGATCAAGATGAGCAAGGGCAGAAAAATATTATGCGACGATTTGGGGTTCTCTATCAAAGCGGGGCGCTATGGAGTTCGTTGACAGTCGGAGAAAATGTAGCTCTTCCTTTACAGCTTTATACAAAGTTATCAAGCCAGCAGATACAGGAGATTGTAGCATTAAAACTTTCCTTAGTAGGCTTGAGAGGACATGAAGATTATTTCCCTTCAGGAATGAGCGGGGGGATGTGTAAAAGGGTAAGCCTGGCCAGGGCCATAGCCCTTGATCCGGAAATTATTTTTTTCGATGAACCATCAGCAGGCCTTGATCCCATCAATGCGCGTAAGCTTGATGATCTGATCCTTGAATTAAGAGATGGATTAGGCGCCACTATTGTTGTTGTTACCCATGAACTGGCCAGTATTTTTGCCATTGGGAATAATTCAGTGTTCCTGGATGAGACAAGTAAAACCATGATCGCCACCGGGGATCCTAAGGTTTTATTGGCAAATTCCAAGGATCCCAGGGTTATGCAGTTTTTAACGAGAGGAAGATCAGACGATGAACAAAAAAGGCAATAAAACAGTGATTGGGGTATTTGTCGTGGGAGCATTGATATTGCTATTGGTAGCCATCGTGGTGTTTGGTTCGGGGGACCTATTTAAACGGACAAATAAATTTGTTTTGTATTTTGATGGTTCTGTTAAAGGTCTTTCCATAGGCGCTCCGGTTATGTTTAGGGGGGTCAGTATCGGCACCGTCAAAGATATCAGTTTGATCTATGATTCAAAGGCCGGGACCATCACCCTTCCTGTTATTGTTGAGATCCAACAGGACCGTATCAAAGGTGCGCCCAGTTTTGGGGAGTTAGGCGGAGACAAGAAGATGATCGCCTTAGGGTTGCGTGGGAATCTTGAAGTACAGAGTTTTTTAACAGGCCAACTGATGATCTCTTTTGATTTTTATCCGGATAGACCGGCGATACTGCGCGGCATTCTCAAGGGATATCCTGAATTGCCAACGCTTCCCACCTCTCCTGATATTTTTGAGGTCATGGAAAATCTACCGATCAAAGAGATAGCGACAAATCTGAATGATGCCACGAAAGGGATCAATAAGCTTGTCAATTCAAGCGTTATACCCAGAAGCTTGTATGATCTGCAGGGTACGCTTCAGGAAACGAAAGACGCCATGCATTCAGTCAGCCTACTTACCGAGTATCTTGAAGAGCATCCGGAAAGTTTTTTAAAAGGAAAGGTAGGGCCATAAGATGAAAAAGATCAATTTTAGATCCTGCTTGAGGGTAGGTGTTGTATGTCTTGCCTTTGGTTTAAGCGGTTGTGTTTCTATTCCCAATAGTCCAACACCCCGGTTTTATGCGCTTTCAGCGATCAGTGGAACTCAAGTAAGTAAAACAATAAACATCCCTGCCGGTGTGATCATTAGTATCGGGCCGGTTAAGATCCCGGAATATCAGGACAGGCCTCAAATAGTGACCAAGGACAAGGAAGGGATGCTTAAATTTGATGAATTCAACCGTTGGGGAGAATCTCTTGATCATGGGGTGACACGTTTGATCAGGGAAGATCTTTCAGTCCTACTTCCGAAGGCAAAATTGATCGTGTATCCCAGCAATCCATTAGTGGCCGTTAAATACCAGGTTGCGCTAGAGGTCATTGATCTGGATAGCGAGCTTGATGGTGACATGTCCTTTGTCGTGCAATGGACGGTCATAGATGTGCAAAATTCGAAAGTCGTGATGATGAAAAGATCAGAATTCCGAACAGCCATTTCCCCGCAGAATTATTTCGGTTTAGCCAATACTCTAAGTAAGGCGTGCGCGTCATTAAGCAGCCAGATCGCCGAAGCCCTGGCAAATAATGTTTAGATTTTTCTTGACGAGGTTTTTAGGTTTTTTAGCAATTTTGGCCCATACGTTCTAAAGCGTTGACTGCCATCAGACAAAGGAGTAGTATTCAATTGACATTAAGGATACTCTTCCTACATCATCCTGCCTCAAATGCCACTTTAGTTGACTTTTTATGTGAGTAAGGGTTTTGCTATTCATGTTAATCGGTAGTAGAAAGCATCCTATGGACTCAATTTTAAACAGAAATAAAAGTACACTGAATGCTTCGGATACACCCCGCAGGCGTAAAGAGGATCAATTTCCAGCTTCAGATGAAACCAGGGAAAGTTTGAGTAGGAAGGTTAGGCAGCAGACGAATGATTTGAGTACCAAAGATGAGCAATTAAAGCAGGGGGCGGATAAGCAGAAAAGATCAGAAGAACAGATCCACATCCGGACTAAAGCAATGGAAGCAACTTCGGATGGTATTTTTATAGTTGATGCTATAAATCCTAACTTCCCTTTTATTTATGCCAATCAATCATATTATAAAATGACAGGTTATACAAAAGGGGAAATTCTAGGGAAGAATTATTTTTTACATTATGGGCCTTATACCGATCCTCGTTTTCTTGATGAAATAAAACACACACTTGTTTCTGGAAAATCTTTTTTTGGAGAGATGCTCCAATTTAAGAAGAGTGGTGAAAAATATTGGAATTTACTACGTATCACACCCGTGCGTGATGCGAGTGGTACGATCACTCATTATGTAGGCATTAAAACGGACATTACCCTGATGCGTCAGAGGGATTTAGAGATTAAGGAACAGCATGAAGAACTTATGCATGTCACACGGGTAGGTAAACTTGCTGAGTTTGTCTCATCTCTTGCTCATGAAATTAGCCAGCCTCTAACCTCCATTCTATCCTATGCTCAAGCAGCCCAACGCATTTTAGTCAATTCCACTAAAAGTGAGGCCGACAAGGTCATTCTTCTACAGGAGATACATCAAAGCATTATTAACGATGATCAGAGGGCGAGTGAGGTTATCAGGCGCTTGCGCTCACTATTAAAGAAGACCGTTCCTGAGATGAAACCCCTTGATATTAACACACTTATTAAAGAAACAGTCGAACTTATAACTATGGATCTTCATGTAAGGAATAATGTCCTTAAAACAGAGTTTGATCTTAATCTTCCGCTTGTACATGGTGACCGCATACAGCTTCAACAGGTTCTTTTGAATTTAATTAGTAACAGTTTTGATGCGATGGAGAAAAATGAAGGCCTTCGTGAAATATTGATCAGTACTGACCGTCAAGATTCTGAGACGATAATGGTGTCGGTTAAAGATTCTGGGAGTGGTATCCTTGAGCAGAATTTAGCAAAGTTATTTGAGCATTTTTTTACAAGCAAACCGGATGGATTGGGCATGGGTTTGTCCATTAGCCGTTCCATTGTTGAAGCCCATGGCGGCCATTTGGATGTCGCCAATAATCCTGATCGCGGCGCTACTTTTTATTTCACTATCCCCGTTGGTGTGAAAAATCTTTAATTCTTCTTTAATATGCAGTGTTGCATTTCCTTTCTGAATTAACTCTCCGTCACTGTTTCTTATTATACCCTGGTACAATTGATTCATTTTGGCCTTTTTTATATAATTACTTTATTATTTTAGAATACAGCCAATAAGGTAGGGAAATAGGCACAACGTGAAGCATTATTTATAAACAGAAAAGAGGAAAAAATGTCAAAACATACCCATCATCATCAAGCATTTGGAGTAATTAAGTCGGATGAAATTCAGACGAAGGGGACCGAAGAAGAAAATTCTTTAAAACTTCGGGCTTACCAGATTCATTTAGAAAAAGGCGGGTCTGATTTAGATAATTGGCTCGAAGCGGAAAAAAGTTTAAGTAATAAAACAACATAAATAAACTGGAGGATTCAATGTCAAATGAAACGTTAATCTTATTGATCGTAATTGCCTTGGTTGTTTTTTCTTTACCTAATTGGTCATACAGTAAGTCCTGGGGGTATAGGCCAACAGGTGTTTTGACAGTATTGCTTGTGGTTTTCCTTATATGGGCAATTGCTGGTGGGCGTCCACTCTTTCGGCATTCACTAGGACACGATGTTAGAGCAGCGGGCCAAGATGTTGGAGATTCTGTAAGGCGTACTGTTCAATAGTAAATTCCGTTCGCCTGAATCTTACTAAAGTTTTAATGGAAAATAATGGATGATTATCCGGTTGGAGGCATTTAATGTTAGCAATTAGTTTGATATTTTTATTGATTCTAGCAATACCGGCACAAGCAGCAACCGTCAATGAACGTTGTCATAAAGAACAAATTATTACCAAAGATACGGCAGGGATTTCTCATATAGTGAACACAGGGGAAGATGTTTGCGAATCTGGTCTGAGTGATTGGAAATAATGAAAATTTAAACCGGATCTGAAATAGGAGAACAATATGGATGGTCAAATGGATAAAGTAAAAGGACGTGTTAAACAAGCTGTAGGGGATCTTACTAACAACAAACGTCTAAAAGTCGTAGGTAAGGCGCAAGAGTTCCGTGGTAATGTTAAAAATCAAATTGATGAAGTCGCAGTTAAAATAAAAAAACAGGTTTAAATTCATAAGGTGCAGCATCAACCATAGGAGAAAAGATATGTTATACACAATTGCAGTTATTTTGTTAGCGCTTTGGTTATTAGGATTGGTTTCATCGTACACAATGGGTGGGTTTATTCATGTTCTTCTTGTTATCGCTGTTGTCGTTATAATTTACCAACTGATCAGTGGCAGGAAAGTAGCATAAGCTTCACAAACCTTAAAGGTCTTCAAAAGGAGATACATATGATAGCAAGAACTCTACAAATTGTGTTTTGTGCCGTTTCGCTTATTTCTCTTCAAGGGTGCTTTTCTTTACACAGTACAACCGTTCATGATAATCCCCCATCGCAAACCACGACAGTTTATCATCAACCGGGGGATGATGCAGTTGCAGTCACGACGACCCATCAATAAAAAATGGATCTGAATACATAAAAGATAGGATGATTTTCTATGAGGAAATAAAAACAGATTAAGTCAAAAGAGAGAGACAAAAATGGTTATTGGAACAAAGAACCTCTTTATTGAAAAAATTCAGATATTATTAAATAAAGAAATACATATAAAACTTGAACAAGATGAAGACCCTCTCCTATATACATTAAAAGAAGTGGGGGAAGATTTCCTGGTAGTTGATTATGGGGAAAGCCAAAGAATTATACTCATTAATAAAATAATTTTTATTCAAATTGGAAACTACCCCAAGGAATAACACTGATTAAACCAAAGATACAAAAAGTATTCAACAAATAGATAAATATAGAAATAATAAACCATTTATCTTGAGTCGAAAGGAACAATATGGCTAGGATAGCAGTTTTAATTGACAATAAATTTGAGGATTCAGAATACAAGAAACCGGCTACAGCTTATAAAAAAGCAAAACATGAACTTGTGATCATAGGGGTTAAAAAGGGGACTGTAATAGGAGAAAAAGCAGGCTTGAAGGTAAAGGTTCAAAAGGCCGTGACTGAGGTGTCCGTTGATTATTTCGATGCTTTATTTATACCCGGCGGCTATTCGCCGGACCAGCTAAGAAGTCATGATGAGGTGATTGCCTTCGTTAAACAATTTGCAGTGACAGGTAAACCTATTTTTTTCATTTGTCATGGAGCTCAGTTATTAATTACTGCAGATATTTTAAAAGGACGCAAGGTTACAGGCTGGAAGTCCATTATTCAGGATATCAAGAATGCTGGGGCTGAGTATCTTGATGAAGAAGTGGTGGTGGATAGAAATTTTGTTTCGAGCCGATGTCCTGCGGATATTCCGGCATTTATCGAAGCTTCATTGGGAAAGCTTAAGTAAACCATTTAACAGGTAGTATTTGCAAAACGTAAATTAACTTAATAAGTTTTCGGAAAGCTAGGCAAGTGTAAAATAGTAACGGAAGAATTAACAGGGAGTTATTTTTATGAATTCTATAATTTTGATTGGAAGAATATTTTATTCATTGATATTCGTGATATCCAGTTTTAGCCATTTTTCCCAGAAGACGATTGGTTACGCGGCCGCGCAAGGAGTACCATTAGCTTCTATGGCTGTCCCACTTTCAGGCATTATGGCACTTTTGGGGGGCCTTAGTGTAGCTTTTGGATTTAAAGCTAAATGGGGATCTTGCCTCTTAGTACTTTTTCTTATACCAGTCACCATCATGATGCATAATTTCTGGGCGATCAGCGATCCTATGATGGCTCAAATTCAGCAGGCCATGTTCATGAAGAATCTTGCTTTGCTGGGAGCTGCACTATTTATTTTTCAAATGGGTAGCGGACCGTTGAGTTTAGATAACCGAAGGATAGGTTGAGGATATTATTCAAGTTTAAAACTTGTTGCGCCAGAAATGCTGTTTAAAGACCCTCTGTAACCAAAAAGGTTGCAAAGGGTCTTTGTTTACGTTTAAATAGTAGTAGGTGAGGAAGAAATTTATGATTAAATTAGATCATCGAAGTGATGCCAAGGAATGTATAGATGATCCTCAGGTGGATGCTTGGGTCTTACGACAAACTTATAACCAGGTAAAGAGCATCAATGTTTATACTCTGGGGTATTGGCCGACAATGAGTGCTGTCGGATATTTCTTGGCACGATACGGACGAAATAAGAAAATAAAGATCTTGGACATTGGGTGTGGAGATGGCGAGACCCTTAGACGCATTGATGACTATGCCCGTCGTAAGGATTTTTCATTAGAATTAACAGGCATTGACCTTAATCGTGAAGTAATTTCTGCAGCTGTTGCAGCCACGACTGCCAAGATTAATTTTATCCATGGTGATATTCTGGACAATGATAAAGGTGAAACCTATGACTTGATCATTAGTTCATTAACTATGCATCATTTTACCAATCAGGACATTGCAAGACTGATGCAATGGATGAGTGGCCATGCGCGAATAGGTTGGTTTATTTCCGATCTCCATCGGCATAAATTCGCGTATTATTTTATTAAATATTTCAACAAGCTGTGTGGCTTTAATCCTTTGATTTGCCATGATGCGCCGTTATCAATTGCTCGTGGGTTTCGGCGAAAAGAATGGGTCGATCTTTTGACTCAAGCAGGGATTGATTTAGATCGTATTAAGATTTCTTGGTATCCTAATTTTCGTTACGCAATTCGCATGGAGCATGCTAAAACTTTAAGATGATGAAGGGATTGGACCTTTTGAAAAATTCTTATGAATGTGTGGTGATTGGTGGGGGTGTAGCTGGATCAACCGCTGCGTATCATCTGACAAAGCTCGGATACAAAGTTGCGCTTATAGAGAAAACTCAAGGTCCCCATCATAAAGTTTGCGGGGAGTTCTTAAGTTTCGAATCCATGGTGTATTTAAAAGAGATGGGTATTCAACTGGATGATGACACACCTATCATTAAACATTTTAAGTTGTTTTCACCACGATCAAACACTGGGTTTACATTTCCTTCTCCAGGCAGGGGCATATCGCGTTATAAGCTTGATGAAGAACTGCTAAATAATGCAAAAAAGATTGGTGCTGATGTTTTTCGTGGCGTCTGTATGAGAGGCACCCATGAAGAGGGTGGGGGGCTTATTAGGATTCAAACAAATGGAAATGATTTTTATGCGCGGAATTTATTTATAGCTACTGGAAAATATGATCACTCTAAAGAATACAAACGTCAGGGCAAAGATCACTCTTATTTGGGATTTAAGACACATTTTAAATTTAAATCTCCTTGTAATGATCTTAAAGAAACAACTATTTTATTCTCTTTCCCTGGAGGATATGGAGGAATTTGTCCGGTTGAGAATGATACGATGAATTTTTGTTTCGTTATTGATAAAACGATTTATAGATCTTTAAAGGGGAACTTTGATAGTGCTGTTGCTTATTTGCGGCAACAAAACTCTAAATTAGATTCTATTCTTCAAGAAGCTTCTTTGATGGATAGCCTTTGCGCAATCAGTTATATTCCTTACGGATTCTTGCGCTATCAAAATAGTATTGGAAATGTATATTTCTTGGGAGATCAACGTATGGTTATTCCGTCTTTTACTGGTGACGGGATGGCGATTGCTATAAGTACCGCTAAAAATTGTGCTTATGAATTTGATCATCGTCAAAAAGGCCAAGGATTTCAGTCTGAGCCGATGCAGAGAATATTAAAAAAGCAAATGAATTGGGCGCTTATGGCAAATACTATTCTGAAATCTTCTTGGGCTATAGAAATGGGCTTGCTGATCCCTCCTCTTAGTTCATTTCTTATTAAAACAGTTTATCAAAAAACAAGAATCACAAAAACGGAAAGTATTGATTATGAACCGATTGCCTTCGAAAACAATTATTCAAGACGTTGAGACAGCTAATCCTTCGCTTTGTTTGACACAGCAGGAAGTTTTAGCTATGGTTACAGATACTATCAAACCATCTGGTCGTGCTTTAGATCTTTATAAAAGATTCTTGTTGGACGAAGGGATCCATCAGCGGTATTTTGCTTCGGATAATTTGCAGAAATTGGTGAATGAATCCGTTGATGAGAAGATGCAACGGTTTGAACATTGGGCAGTAAACTTATCAGTTGATGCTGTTGGGAAGCTTTTACAAAAACAGCGCTGTGATCCCAAAGACATCGATGCGGTTTTTGTATCGACTTGTACAGGATATCTTTGTCCTGGATTAAGTACCTATATTTGCCAACATATTGGTCTACCAGAAAATATTTATACCTTGGATTTGGTGGGGTTGGGGTGTACGGGCGCTTTACCTGCATTGCGAGCCGCTGATGATTATTTAAATAGATACCCGGGATCGACAGTTTTGGTTATTGCCGTAGAAATTTGTTCTGCAGCAACACATTGGGCAGAGAAACCAGAGCTTATTTTATCTAATGCCATTTTTTCTGATGGCGCAGCGGCTGTTCTTTTGACAAATCAAGAAGGTATTCCAGGATTACGCATCAATAATATTTCTTCAGTTTTGTGGCCGCAATTTCGTAATGAATTACGTTTTAAATACCTTAATGACCGTCTATGTAACGTAATTTCATCAAAAGTGCCTGGGATAGTAGCCAAAGCCATTCAAACCTTGCAGAAGGACAATTCAAACGACAACACTCATTATGCTTTTCATACGGGGGGGAGAAAAGTATTAGATGCTATACAGGAGCATAATGGCCTTGCAGATGATCAAATGCTGCCTTCTCGAGCGATCTTAAGGGAATATGGCAATATGTCTTCTCCGTCAGTTTTATTTGTTTTAAAGGGTATTTTGAATGAGAAACTGCGTGATAAAGATTCGGTTGCTTGTTTTGCTTTTGGTGCTGGCTTTTTGGCCTCAATGCTTCAAGCAGAATGGCAGTCATAAAATAGATCCTTCCTCATCACGCTTTTATTATACCTTGGTACAATTGAGCCATTTTAAATCCCCCCTAGAATGACAAAATCTAATCATCAACCACCTTAGGAGGAATGAATATGAGTCAAATGACCGAGAAAAAAGAAACTTATAAATGTAAAGCCTGTGGTGCTAAATCTGAGACGCCCAAAAAGTGTTGCGGAAAAGAAATGGAAAAGAAGTAAGCAGATTAAGACAAGGGAGGGGAGCGTTTTCCCCTCCCTTTGTATTAGGTTATAAGAATTAAGAAAATTGGCTGTTTATGAGTTTGTTGACAATATTTGGCTTACTTTCAGTTACTTCAGGGTTGATTTTTTATGCTTTTGAATATCGTAGTCATTGGTTTATTTTGGCGTTCGCTTTATCTTGTGTTTTAGGATCAATTTATGGTTTTCTTCAGGGAGCTTGGCCATTTGGACTTGTTGAAGCTATCTGGTCGATTGTCGCAGTGATCCGTTGGTGGCTTGCCAAAGTGCCAATCTAAGGCTAAATCTTACCCCATCACAATATATTATACCTTGGTACAATTGATTCATTTTAGACGTATCCCTAAAATACAGATAGTTGATTTTTCTCAAAAGTCAGGGGACTTAATATTCTTAAATAAAACAGGAGATTGAAATGAAGAAATTTTTATTATTTATGTTGCTGGGTCTATTTCTAATGACTTCATTAACGGGATGTAATACAGTTCATGGCGCCGGACAAGACATTTCGGATACGGGGCACAATATTTCACACGCCGCTAGTTAGCAACTAAGGCATTGGATTTGCGCGTTCGAAAAAATGTTAATTGAACGAGTTTCCGTACCTTCCACGTTCAAAAACTTAGGTGCTTTTTCGAACGCGCATTACTTTAGAAGCACGAGTATCTATACTTAAATGATTGATATCTATGACTCCAACAGAAAATAATTTTAAAGAGCAGCTAATTGACCAAGATTCGGATTGTTGGGCCAGTTTAGGACAGCTTATCAAGACCAATAGTTTGAAATTTTGGAGGCAAGTTTTTAAAACAAACAGGTCTCCAAAATTGCCTGAAAGTAATGGTGTTTTGAAAAGGATCAATGATAACAACCATTTTGATGCCTAAGAGGTGAAATATTATGAATGGATATATTAAAGGATTTAGTGTTTTGGTTTTAGGAATTTTTGTTATATTGCTTAGCTCCTGTGCTACATGCGGAACAAAATATAGAAGAGAACTATCAAATAATCCTAACTATTCTGAAGCGAATGTGAGTTATAAGAAAACCATCCGTTGGCTGGATGAAGCTGAATGTTCTTTCTCGCCCAAGACAGCGGTAGGATCTTATCGCACCGCAGAGTCTTATCTGTCAGATACTATTTTTAAGCTGAAAGCGCAAGAGAACAATGATCACATTGATGTTTCTGAGGACGTCAACTATTGCGAGAAGATAAAGAGTGAAACAGATGTTAAAATCGGCCAGACTGAAAATGCGAAACCCTAAATGCCCCGGCCGTAAGGTTAACCAATTAACTATAGAACATAAGTAAGAAAAGGAACGATTTATGCCGGTCGCCTCGAATAATCGAATGGAAACTCGTAATAATTGTTTTGTACCAGTGGAAAGCAAGAGCGATTCGTCTTTTGATCTGACTCGGACTGTTGACATCAGTCGTCATGGCATTGGTTTTATCTCCTCTCATCCGCATAATATTAATGAAAGAATAGCCATTGAGATTCAACTGAAAGCCAATACGGATCCTGTTTTAGTCATGGGCCATGTTAAGTGGATTCGCAAGCTTTCTAATTCAGAACAATACAGGGTAGGCATGAATTATGACGAGATCATTTCCGGCTCTCAAAGAAGTTTAGACCGCTATTTTGAATAGTTATTGCTTGATCTAGGCCTAAAAGCAGGTTTTACACTCTCTTGCAATCTTTCAAATTAATCGTCAAGCTTATTATACCTTATTCTCCCCGTCGTTGATCCTTCGTTATACCTTGGTATAATTGATTCATTTTGGATACTTTTGTAAAATGATATTCTGAATTTAATGGAATAATGATTTAGGCGGCGAATGATTCTTAATTAGTTTAACTCAATAATAAGGAGAAGGTTCTATGACAACAGAAACTCAAGTTAGGACAAGCAATGCAAAGATAAGTGAAGCCCTTGAACTTTTGAATGAAGCGGCTAGAGAAAAAAAGGATGAGTTAAAAGGTCTAATGTCTAATAAGTACTCACATATTCGGGAAGCAATGTCTTCCGGAGTAGAGCACGCTCAAGAGGTGATCCTCCAAGGTAAAGAAAAAGTAAAAGAAATAGCCGAAGATGTTGATAAACGCGTACATAAGGACCCATGGATTTATATAGCCGGGGCCGCCGCCACATCTCTTTTAGTAGGTTATTTGATGGGATCTAAACGTAAGTAATCCTTAGTCTAATAGGGGATGACAATGAATACGTCTATGCGTCGATTATTTGAAGAATTGATTTCTGCTTTTTTTCTGGTGACTATCATAAAGAAATTTAAAAGCAGGACTGCCTTAATAAAAATAAAAGGCGCGCAGGCGTATGTCCTGGGGGTGAAGAAAACAAGGATCTTCTTTTTAGGGTGCTTGTTCGTATTTGTTTCGATCATGTTTCTTATCAACGGCTTATTTTTGATCCAAGCTGCAGTTTTTACTTATTCGATGTGGAGTAATGAAATGAAATTCGTCGTAGCTTTAATATTTGGCTCGATAGAATTCTTGGGAGCAACGGGTGTCTTGATCTATCTGTTTAGAGAAGAAACCTGGGCACGGTTCTCTGGGATCCAGAAAGTGGTTAATTTAGTCATCAATGAAGAGGATAAGAACAATGACGTAGCGGCCCAATCATGATCACCCATGTTAAAGTTCTTTTTAGAAATATTCGTTCATTCTTTAACCGTAGCGAGTGGACAATTCGTTTGTTAAGCTTGTCAAGGTTAAAGAAGGCTGATGAAAAGCCAGGGTTGGTGATGGTCCAGATCGATGGATTATCATTAACTCAATTTCAGCAAGCCCTTCAAAAGGGGCATCTCCCATTCTTGAGATCTCTTCTGCAGAAAGAACGTTACGCCCTTCATCCTTTTTATTCCGGACTACCTTCTAATACTCCTGCCGTACAAGGGGAGCTATTTTATGGAGTCAAAACTTGCGTACCAGCCTTTAGCTTTGTGGATCGTAAAACCGGCCAGCCTATCAAGATGTTTGATACTTCTTACGTGGCTTCATTCGAAGCGGAATTAAAAAAGCAAGGTAGCGGATTATTGGCAGGTGGAAGCTCGTATTCCAATATTTTTGCCGGGGGAGCGCAAGAAGCGCATTGTTGCTGGGGGAAGATGGGTTGGGAAGGGGTTTTGCATGCGGTTAACCCGTTTGTATTTCCTTTTTTGATGATCTTATATATTGATATTTTTATAAGGACTTTTCTTTTGTTGACCATTGAAGTTGTGATTGCCGCTTTTGAATGTATCCGGGGAACACTGAAGGGAAGGGTGTTTTTAAGGGAATTTGATCTTATTTGGTTAAGGGCCTTGATCTGTGTTTGCCTTCGGGAATTCATCACTGCAGGGGCTTCTATGGATATTATGCGGGGTATGCCCGTTATTCATCTTAATTTATTGGGATATGATGAACAGTCTCATTGTCGTGGACCTTCTTCTAAATTTGCACATTGGTCGCTCCAAGGAGTTGATGATGCCATCAGGCGTATCAATCGCGCGATTAAGCGATCTCCCTATAGGGACTATGATTTATGGGTCTACAGTGATCATGGGCAGGATAAAACTATTCCGTATTTGATTAAAAATGGCTGTAATCTTGAAGAGGCAGTGAAAAAGATATTTATCGAGCCTGGGGCGATAGTCACGGCCATGGGTCCTATGGGGCATATTTATCCGCAGAAAGAATTAAAAAGTACAGAGTTAGATTCCTTTGCGCAAAGACTGGTGGATGAGGCCCATATTCCTTTGGTAATTACACGTTTGGGAAATAATAAAGCTTGTGCATATACCCGGCGCGGTCAATTTATCCTGCCGGAGGATAGCGCTCAAGTTTTTGGCGAGGACCATCCGTTTTTAGAAGAGGTGACAGAAGATATTTTACGGGCGACTTATCATCCTGACGCGGGAGATTTTGTTATTTTAGGATGGTGTAAGGGTGATATAGCTATTAGCTTTGCCTTTGAATATGGTGCTCACGCAGGTGCTGGTCGTGAAGAAACCAAAGGGTTTGCTCTTTTACCAATGTATGTTGATATCCAGACCAATGGTAAGGATTATTTACGGCCGATTAATTTACGAAAGGCTGCTGAGGATTTTCTAAATCAGAGCACATCATTGAGTGGTTTTAGTCAAAAACCTGCTATTTCAAAGAATTTGCGGATCATGAGTTACAACGTTCATGGATGTAAAGGGATGGACGGCCGTATTTCAACTGACCGCATTGCCAGTGTGATCGCGCGGTACAATCCTGATGTTGTGGCTTTACAGGAATTGGATGCGGGCCGTTTGCGCTCTTTTGGCATTGATCAAGCAGAGAGCATTGCCAGAAATTTGGGAATGTTTTTTCAATTTTCTCCGGCTTCCTGTGTTAAAAATGAGCAATATGGGAATGCCATTTTGAGCCGTTATCCGATGGAAGTGATTAAAAAGGATAATTTGCCAAGATTATGGAGAAAAAAATTTTTAGAGTCCCGAGGAGCTATTTGGGTTTCGGTTGATCATCAAGGGACCAAGATCAATATCGTCAATACCCATTTGAGCCTATGGCCCAAGGAACAGCTTCTTCAAATAAAAACGCTTTTAGGCAGCGATTGGTTGCATCAACCTGATTACAGCGGCCCCATTATTTTATGTGGGGATTTAAATACGTCGCCCAATTCACATGTCTATAAAGAAATTTGTAAAACATTTAAAGATAGCCAATTGATGCTGAGCGGGCATGAGCCTCTCAAGACTTGGGTATCAGACTTTCCCATAAGGCGCATCGATCATATTTTTGTGACACCGGAATTTCTACTTAATTCCATTAAAGTATCTCAAACACTATTAGATAGATCAGCATCAGATCATTTACCCATTATTGTAGATTTATTCTTAGAACAAATGGTTTTACTGGAGGTTTAAGATGGAAGAAGCAGCCACGTTACCTAAAGCTCAGAAATTCGGGGGAGATAAGAAGGAATTAGTCCATTTTCTGGCTCCTTATGAGAAGAAATTTCTTGATGCGGCTTTACCCCATGTCCCCTCGCAAATAAGCACAGCTCACTTAACATTAATGACCATTCTCTGGTCTGGCGGCATTGTGATGGCAGGTTTTTGGGCAAGGACAGACATGCGTTGGTTATGGTGTTTTAGTATTTGCCTATTTCTTCAATATGTCACTGATATGCTTGACGGGGCCATAGGCAGGGCGCGTAATACGGGGCTTATCAAGTGGGGATTTTATATGGATCATTTTTTGGATTATGTTTTTCTGTCTGCTATTGTTATTGGGTACTCATTTTTATTGCCGTCATCTTATTTGTTTTTGTCTTTGTTATGTTTAGCCTTTTCAGCAGGGTTTATGGTCCATACCCTCATGGATTTTGCTATAACAAATCATTTTAAAATAAGTTTTAGTTATTTCGGCGTATCCGAGGCTCGGATGGTTCTGATCATTTTTAATGTCCTATTGATAATTTCGGGCAAAGGGATCTTGATCCAAATATTCCCCTATTTTGTTGGAGCATTATTTATCGCCCTTTGTATAACGGTATATAGGTCCCAGAGAATATATGCGCATAGAGATGCCATACAGCAGGGTGTTAATGAGCAGGTGTTGGTCTTTCCACAATAAGGCCTAAGCCTCCAAAGTCCAGTCATCCGTTAGAGAATCCTATTAACCCTAAGTACAATTGATTCATTCTTACCTTTCTCTAAAATAGCATTATGAATGAAAGGAAAGAATTACCTCTCAAGAATTACAAAATGCCTTTAGAAGAAAAACAAATTTACATTTTGGATGACGACAAGTCAGTGCTTCGTTCGCTTAAAATACTTATGGTCTCTTATGGGTTTGCAGTGGATGTTTTTTCTTCTGCGGAGGAATTCTTTAGTGCAGTGCCCAACAGCGCTCCAGGTTGTTTGATCCTGGACATTCACTTGCCGGGATTTAACGGGTGGGACACCATGCAAAAGCTTACAAAAACAGGATATAACCTGCCGGTCATTGCTATTACGGCGGATAAGGATGACCGTTTTAAAGAGAGGGCTTTAGAGGCGGGGGCAGTCGGTTTTTTACAAAAGCCGTTTGAGGACCATTATTTACTTCATATGGTTACTCGAGTATTTGATAAAACCAGGAGGGTTAGTGAGAGTTAAAATTATGTGGAATATAAAGTACATTAAAGGATAACATCAACTTTAATGCCTAAGTGATGAATAAAATCAAAGGAAAGGATATTATGAAAAAATTAGTGATTGGTTTGGTTTTTGGAGGGCTTATCTTGGTTACTAACTTAATTTTTGCTCAGGACACGCCATCAGTGTCTACAAACGCGCAGACTAATTCTGCTTCAAATTCTGGTAGTGGCTATTAGGGAGTCTCAGAAATGGATTATAAACTAAGCCGCTAAACAATGCGGCTTACTTTATATCTCTCCAACTTGTTATAATGTATATTATAAGATGCATATGTAAATTAAGTTGTGAAGGGTTTGCTTTTTATGTTAATCTTATGCACTTATGGTCGATCCTGCTATTGCCTCAGAAACAGCGCGAAGACGTACATTTGCGATCATTTCGCATCCGGACGCTGGTAAAACGACACTTACCGAAAAGCTATTGCTTTATGGGGGTGCCATTGGTTTGGCTGGTTCTGTAACCGCGAGTAAACGGCAAAGAGATACATCTTCAGACTGGATGGAGCTTGAGAAGAAAAGAGGGATCTCTATTTCTTCAACAGTTTTACAATTTGATTTTGACGGGTTTCGCCTGAATCTCCTTGATACTCCCGGGCATAAAGATTTCTCTGAAGACACCTACCGTGTGCTGATGGCTGTTGATGCAGTGGTGATGGTCATTGATGCCGGTAAGGGGATCGAGACCCAGACGCGTAAGCTATTTGAAATTTGCCGTAAAAGAGGCATTCCGATCTTTACTTTTATGAATAAACTTGATCGTCCGTCCCGTCCGTTGTTAGGACTGATGGATGAATTAGAGAAAGTTTTAAGTTTGAAAGCTTATCCTATCAATTGGCCTCTTGGCAATGGGCCGGATTTTAAAGGCGTGTACGATAGAAGGCTGAAACAAGTTCATATGTTCGAACGTTTGGGCAAAGGGGCCTTTCGTGCGCCTGTTTCCGTCCATGGCCTAAGCGATCCTTTTGTCAAAAGTCATTTACATGAAAGTGTTTATAAGGAAGTGGTTGAAGAGCTTGAGATTTTAGATGCTACCCAAGGTTCATTTGATCTAAAACAAGTCCTTACCGGCAAGCAGACGCCGGTATTCTTCGGCAGCGCGGCGAATAATTTTGGTGTTGAACTTCTGTTGAAAGGTTTTTTGGAATACTCAACCGGCCCAGCCCCCAGAAATTCTTTGAACGGTCTTGTACCTGTGGCTAATCCCAATTTTTCTGCCTTTGTTTTCAAGGTCCAGACTAACATGAATCCCATGCATAGGGATAAGGTTGTTTTTGTGCGCATCTGTTCCGGGAAATTTACCCGTAACATGGTCGTCAAGCACGCCCGAACGGGAGAAGATATCAAACTTTCAGATTCTCACAATATTTTTGGGCGTGACCGTGAAATTGTCAATGAAGCTTACCCTGGAGATATTGTGGGGTTTGTCACGAAAAATGATCTGAAGATCGGGGATACCATCACCGAGGATCCCGGTATTGTCTACGGGGAGATCCCTAGTTTCGCGCCTGAATCATTCGCGTTTCTCGAGAATGCAGTGACATCAGGTTATAAAGCTTTCCGCAAAGGGATGGGGCATCTGCTGGCTGAGAATATTGTGCAATCTTTTCAATTGCTGACGCCTAAAAACAGCATGCCCTTGCTCGGCGCTGTGGGGCCGCTACAGTATGAGGTGTTGCAATACCGGCTCAAGGATGAGTATGGCACAGACTCGAATTTAAATCTTATGCCCTGGAAGATCTTAAGATGGGTGGAAAGCCATTCGCAAGAACAATTACTTCCCATTCTTCCCAGCGGGGGAGCACTCGCCTTTGATGATCAAGACCGTTTGGTCATTTTATTTCCCACCGAGTGGGCCTTTAAATATTTTAAAGAAATTAACCCAACCGTTGTCCTTACAGATTCACCGGCCATTAAAAATTATCAATTCATTTAGGCAAAGCCCTCCGTGTATTGTTTTTAGCCGTCGAGAAAGATAAATAAAATGGGTGAAATATTAAAAGATTTTAAAAGCACGGGCTTAAGCAAGGCCATGCTTGATAATCTAAAGTCCTTGGGCTATTTGGAAATGACGCCCATCCAGGAAAAAGGTCTGCCGTTTATTTTAAGCGATAGGGATTTTATCGGGCAGGCCAATACCGGAAGCGGTAAAACAGCGGCTTTCGCCTTAGGGATATTGGCCAAATTGGATCTAGCCAATAACATGCCTCAAGCCCTGGTGCTTGTTCCTACCCGAGAATTAGCCGAGCAGGTGACTGGTGAGATCCGCCGTTTGGCACGTTTTACCAGTAACATCAAGGTGCTCGCCATATCCGGAGGCTCAGAAGAACGTCACAAGGTCAAGTCCCTCAAACAAGGGGCGCATATTATCGTCGGAACTCCAGGCCGTATCACTAAATTGCTGGAGACAGGGATACTGATCACTTCTGATATCAAGGTCTTGGTATTGGATGAAGCTGACCGTTTGCTTGAAATGGGGACTATTGAGGAAATATATCATATTGCCTCTTTTATCCCAGTGGATCGTCAAACCATGTTGTTCTCAGCGACCTTCCCTCATGGCATTAAGACATTAAGCGCAGGTTTGCAGGAAAATGCCGCCCAGGTGACCATTGATTCACAACATCAGTTGAGCACTACCAAACAATTCTTTTTTAAAGTAGAAGGCGAGAAAAATGATGCTTTACTGCGCTTGCTTGCAAGTTACTCTCCTGAATCCTGTATTATTTTTTGTAATAGCCGGGAGGCATGCAATAAAGTGGCGGGATTGCTGCGCACCAAGAAAATAGATTCCCTGCAAATTCATTCGGACCTAGAACAACAGGACAGGACCTTGATCCTGATCAAATTTGATAATAAAAGTTGTCGTATTTTAGTGGCGACTGATCTGGCATCCCGTGGGCTTGATGTGAAGGACGTCAGTATGGTCATTAATTATGATCTGCCCTCAGACCATGAACTTTATGTCCATCGTATCGGACGCACAGGACGGGCTGGCCAGGAAGGTTTGGCCCTTAGTCTTTATACGCAGACCGATCGGCCGATTTTAAAAAATATCGCAGCCTATTTAAAAACGGAATGTCTCATCAAGGAATTAAATGAATTAGAAAGATTCAAAGGGGTCGTCTTACGTCCTTTTATGACTACTATTTATATCAGCGGCGGCAGGAAGGACAATATCCGTCCCGGTGATATTCTAGGCGCCCTGACCAAGGAGGCCGGACTCACAGCCCAAGAGGTCGGGAAGATCCATATTTTAGAGGTCAATAGCTATGTGGCCATCACCCATGATAAAGTAAAACAGGTGATCGAATGTTTAAATGCAGGGAAGATCAAAGGAAAGAAATTTAGGGTTGGAAAAGCTTCATAACTTGAATTAGGATAATCATTATGGAAGTCAAGGATCAATCCATCAAAATCGCATTCTTCGATGCTAAGCCCTACGACAGGGAGTCTTTCGATAGGGTCAACAAAGATTTCAATTATAAGATCAGTTATTTTAAAGGTCATCTCACCATAGACACCGTACCACTAACTCAGGGGTTTCAGGCTGTTTGCGTCTTTGTTAATGATACGGTCAATAAAGAAGTGATCGAGATCCTCGCTCGTAATGAAGTTAAGCTTATTGCCATTCGCGCCGCCGGTTATAATAATATTGATTTGAAATCCCTTTTTAAGAAGATCCCTGTGGTCAGGGTTCCCGCCTATTCTCCCTATGCCGTGGCCGAGCTTGCCGTTACGCAGATGTTAGCTTTGAACCGTAAAGTCCATAAAGCTTATTTTCGCACCCGTGACAATAATTTTACACTCAATGGTTTATTGGGATTTGATATGCATGGCAAGACCGTGGGTATTATTGGTACTGGGAAAATAGGAAAGGTTGCGATCAATATTTTAAAAGGATTCGGGATGAAGATTTTGGCTTATGACGTTTTTCCTGATAAGGAATTCCAGAAGAACGCCGGATTTGAGTATGTGCAATTGGATGAGCTATACCGTGAATCAGACATTATTTCGCTTCATTGTCCGCTGACCAAGGAGACCTATCGCTTGATCAACGAAACATCCATCGCCAAAATGAAAACAGGGGTAATGATCATCAATACGGGACGAGGGATGCTCATTGATTCCAAGGCCTTAATTGAGGGGCTAAAAACGGCTAAGGTCGGTTTCGCCGGGCTGGATGTTTATGAGGAAGAATGCGATTATTTTTTTGAAGACTTCTCAAATAAAATTATTACAGACGATGTGCTGGCCCGTCTGCTTTCTTTTAATAATGTGATGATCACCTCCCATCAAGGATTTTTTACCCAAGAAGGTTTGGGAAATATCGCCCATACTACACTACAAAATATCCATGATTTTTTTGTGGAGAAAAAACTTTCCAATGAGATCTGCTATAAATGTGAGTAATGGTCTACCATCGCCTTTAGGAGCCTCTGTCAGCGGAGAAGGAGTTAATTTTGCGCTTCTCAGCCAGAACGCCAGTCGCGTACAGTTGGAGCTTTTTGACCGCCCCGAAGATCCCAAAGCTGCCAAGGTGATCGACCTGGATCCCAAGATCAATCGAACAGGGGATGTGTGGCACGTCTGGGTCAAAGGGATCAAACCCGGACAATTGTATGCCTATCGTGTGGACGGCCCCTATGATCCTAAAGCCGGCCATCGTTTCAATTTTAACAAACTTCTCTTAGACCCCTGTGCCAAAGCGATCACAAATCTTCCTGATTGGGATTTTGACCCGGCCCGTGGATATGATCCGTCTGTTCCTATGGGCGACTCAGTGCTATCGAAAGTTGATAATGCCGGTGCCATGCCCAAATGTGTGATCACGCAGGATACTTTTGACTGGCAGGGGGACGCGTTTCCTCGTCATCGCTGGTCAAAAACAGTCATTTATGAAACACATCTTCGTGGTCTTTCTGTCCATCCCAGCTCAGGAGTGAAAAATCCCGGTACTTACCGAGGATTAATGGAAAAGATCCCTTATTTCAAAGAATTGGGAGTAACGACTTTAGAGCTGATGCCTATCCATGAGTTTAATGAAAGCCAGGTAACTAGTATTCTTGGCAGATCACTTAAGAACTATTGGGGGTATGATCCGGTGAGCTACTTTGCGCCCAAAGCCTCCTACAGCAGTTTGGGAGCTTTAGGAGGGCAGATCCAGGAGTTCAAGGAGATGGTCAGAGCTTTTCATAAAGCCGGGATAGAAGTGATCCTTGATGTGGTATTCAATCATACAGCGGAGACGGATTTATTGGGGCCGACGCTTTCTTTTCGTGGGATCGATAATTCGATCTTTTACTTATTGGAGAATGACAAACGTATTTATAAGAATTTTTCAGGGACTGGCAACACCATTAATGCCGATCATCCGGTGGTGCAGGAGCATATATTATCTGCCTTGCGTTATTGGGCCCAAGAGATGCATGTGGATGGATTTCGATTTGACCTGGCGTCTATACTCGCCAGGGATAGCAACGGTAACTTGCAGCAAGATGCCCCTGTTCTTGCGAAGATCGCCCAAGATCCGGCCTTGCAAGAGGTGAAGATCATTGCTGAGCCTTGGGATGCTGTTGGTGCCTACCAGTTGGGATCTTTTTCCAAACAGCGTTGGGTAGAGTGGAACGATAAGTACCGGGATGAGGTGCGCCGTTTCTGGCGCGGGGATGACTGGATGTTGGGAGCTTTTGCCAGCCGTATCTGCGGCAGTGCTGATATTTTCGCTAGGGCAGGCAAGGGGCCGAATAATAGTATTAATTTTATAACCTGTCACGATGGCTTTACGATGAATGATCTGGTCAGTTTCCGGTATAAGCACAACGGATCAAACAAGCAGAATAATAACGATGGGGCCAATGAGAATTTTAGTGAGAATTACGGTGTTGAAGGCCCAAGCGCGGATGCTAGCATCGAGTCTATGAGGAAACGCCAGATCAAGAATTTTCTGTTGACCCTGTTGATCTCACGCGGGGTACCGATGATCTTGGGCGGAGATGAATTTCGTCGCACCCAAGGGGGAAACAATAATGCTTATTGTCAGGATAATGAGACGAGTTGGTATAATTGGGAATTTTTAAATCAACATCAAGAAATCTTCCGTTTTACTAGAGGGATGATCGCCTTTCGTCAGGCCCATCCGATCTTAAGTCAGGAGCAATTCTACACGGAATCTGAGATCCAATGGTTTGGCCCGCAAGGAGCCTTGCCCAATTGGGGGAACCCTCATGAAAAACAGCTGGCCTGTTTGATCCATGAAGATAAACAACATTCACTTTTATTGATGTTCAATGCTGGAGTTGATGCGGTCAATTTTAATTTGCAGGAACTTCCCGGGACCGACTGGTATCTGGCCCTTGATACATCAAATGAAGATTCACAAGATTTATTTGCTCAAGGCAAAGAAAATCTTTTGGGTAAATTACCTGCCTATCGATTAAATCCTCGTTCCAGCGCCATACTTCTGGCTAAATAACCCTTTCATCAGGGCTACTATGTTGTCGAAGTTCCGCCTGATGACTCACAAACATGCGCATAAGCATTACCGTTACTGGAACAGCCAAAGGTGCCGTTCGCTGCTCTAGCTAATGTAACAGAAGTAGTTGCTTGAGTTCCTCCAGGAGCAACTGCCAGTAGTTGATAGGTCAAGGCGTTTCCTACCTCAGTACCTCCCGCTGGGATTGTGACTGTCCAACCATTAGAGACAGTTGTTGCGAGACCTAGGGTGGCTAGAGAACAGGCTCCAGCTGGCCCTGGGATAGTGCCATAATTCATTGCGGCGCATGATTCTATAGGGATCTCATCGGCAATCAATGATGCTAAAGCGGCGGATCCTTGGCTTCTTTGGACATTGTTCATAATATTCGGCAAGGCAATGGATGCTAAAACACCAACAATGATCATAGTTACGACAATTTCTATTAAAGTAAAACCGGATCTATTATTTAAGTTTTCCATAAGCTGTCCTTTTTAGGTACTTCTATATATTAAAACTTCAAAGCTTAACTTGTCTATAATACAACTGCCTTAATTTTTGCACATTACAACACACTCCAACCTCACTTAAAGTATAACATATTCAGGGGTTGCAACCATAAGAAATGAAAGATTTTATTTTCAACTATTGATGGCACGGATAAACACAGCGCTGAATTTCTCCAGCTTTTGAACTCCTACACCAAATACTTCTGAGAATTCAGCCTTGGTTTTAGGCTTACGATGGCACATATCGATCAGGGATTTATCAGAGAAGATGATATAAGGCGGGACACCTGTTTTATCCGCAAGTTCCTTGCGTTTGGAGCGTAATTTTTCAAATAAAGCTGTATCGTAGGCTTCATTTTGGCGGGTTTTGACAGTTTTTGAAGGTAAAATATCTTCCCGAAGTAGATGTCCTTGAAAAAAGCGCTTTCCGCTTAAAAGTTCGTAGGAGGCTTGAGAAAGGCTTAAGACCCCATAATCATCATTCTTTTTAATAAGGTTTTGGGAAAGCAATTGCCCAGCAAAATCCTGCCATTGCTTGATAGACCAATCACGGCCAGCTCCGAAAGTTTTACAATGGTGATGATTATAGTTTAAGACCTTTTCTGCTTCAGAACCGCGCAAGACATTGATAATATGCAAGGCCCCAAAACGTTCATCAGTTTCAGAGATACATTGCATAAATTTGATGGCTGGTATGGTTAAATTCACGGTTGCTTCAGCTGGTTTAATACAATTGTCGCATAAGCCGCAATTTTCAATCGAGTAATTCTCTCCAAAGTAGTTGATCAACGGTATGCGCCGGCATAGGCGGCTTTGAGCATAGGCGATGATGGTATTTAAATGGTTTTGGGCAACGCGTTTTTGTGTTTCATCTTCTTTCTGATCGATAAAATATTTGATCTTGGCCGCGTCACCGGCGCTAAAAAGCAAAAGGCATTGGGAAGGCAGGCCGTCGCGTCCGGCGCGTCCGGTTTCCTGGTAGTAGGATTCGATATTCTTAGGAAGATCATAATGCACCACAAAACGCACGTTAGGTTTGTTGATCCCCATGCCAAAGGCAATGGTAGCCACCATGATCGGCACATCATCCCGGATAAATAGTTCCTGGTTTTTATGACGAACTTCATCTGACAAGCCGGCGTGATAGGGCAGGGCTTTAAAACCGAAATAATTAAGGTCCTTTGTCAGGGTGTCGACTTGTTTGCGTGAAAAACAATAGATGATCCCGCTTTGATCTTTGAATTTATTGATATAATCAATGGTCTGGTCAGTGGCGCGTCCTTTGGGGATGACTTCATAAAATAAATTATCGCGGTTAAAGCTGGCGATCAATTCACGAGGGTTTCTTAATTCTAAATTAGCGATAATGTCCTGGCGCACGCGCAGGGTGGCCGTGGCCGTCACCGCTAAGAAAACGGCATGAGGGAATTGTTGGCGCAAATCCTTGATCCTGCGGTATTCAGGACGGAAATCATGGCCCCATTCAGAAATGCAATGGGCTTCATCAATGGTGATGCAATCGACTCGGCAGGAAGCTAACAGTTCAAGGATCTCTTCTTTAAACAATGTTTCAGGCGCCAAGAAAAGAAGCTTTGTTTTTCCGGAAAGCACCTTGGCCTTATTGATGTCATATTCTTCCCAGGAGATGGAACTGTTTAAAACCTCAGCTTCCACCCCAAGGCTTTTAAGCTGGCTGACCTGGTCTTTCATCAAGGAGATCAAGGGAGAAATAACGATCGTTAAGCCTGGCAGCATCAGCGCAGGGATCTGATAACAAATGGACTTGCCTCCACCGGTGGGCATGATAAGCACAGTATCTTTTTTATCCAGGACAGATTGGATGCAGGTTTCCTGCAAGGGCCTAAAGGAATCATAGCCGAAAATGGAACGAAGGATATTTAATTTCATAAGAGGATTATTATAGTATATTATATAGCAAGTTTTTCAATTACAATTGTTCGTCATTCCCGCGAAAGCGGGAATCCAGAAACAAGGACAGCAGATCGATGCGATTTAGAAAACGCCATATTCTTTTAATTATTTTTATATTTTTAGCGTCATCCCTTCATGCGCAAGAATACCATAGGAACAGGTTTCTGACGCCAGAGGAGATCCAGCGGGTGAGGGCTGTTAAAGAGCTTCTTAATGGTGTTGATAAGAAGTCTTTGCAAGAAACCATCCATGATATAGAAAAGTCACGGCATCCTCAGATCAGTTTAGAAACACAGGAAGCCATGGCCATGGCGTATACAGATATAGTCAAAGAGATCGATGTTCAAGGGCAGAAGAAGAAAGAGTGGCTCTACAGCATGGTCTGCCTGAATATGGCCTATCTTCAATTTGGAGGGAGCCAGGGAAAATACGGAAGCACGACGGAATTAAACAGGCTTATCCGTCAAAAGCTAATAAAATATTTGCCGCCCAATGCCTTAAAGCAGCCCGGCTTTGTTTATTCTCTGGAATGAATTTTGCGGTGGGTGGATCGGGGTTGATGTTAAGGGGCGGACGGTGACGGTTCTCAGGGCTAATTAAGGGAAATCACCAAGAGCTAAGGCTGTGACTTTCTCGTTTCAATTAGGAGCACCTTAACAGCAAACCCGAGACAGGACCCGCCGGCGATAAATAATTATTAATTTTTGACAGAACCCTGCGGTTTAGTTGGAGTGTTTTTATGACGACCTTAGTGCTTTTGAGACATGGTGAAAGTATTTGGAACCAGGAAAATCGGTTTACCGGTTGGACAGATGTTGATCTCTCCCCCAAAGGAGTGTTGGAAGCCAGGCAGGCCGGAGTGATCCTAAAGGCCAAGGGATTTACCTTTGATTTGGCCTTTACTTCAGTTTTAATAAGGGCCGATCGAACGCTGGATATTGTTTTAGATGAGATGAATTTAAAGGGGATTAAAATTCATAAATCGTGGCGATTGAACGAACGGCATTACGGTGCATTACAGGGTTTAAACAAGGCAGAAACAGCCAAGAAATATGGAGAACAACAGGTGGCCATTTGGAGAAGATCGTATTCTGTGCCTCCGCCCGCATTAACTAGAGAAGATGACCGTTTTGAGGGCCATGACCCGCTATACAAAGATGTGAACATAAAAGACCTTCCGCTTAGCGAATCTTTAAAAGATACGGTAGAAAGATTCTTACCCTATTGGACAGGCAGCATTGAGCCTGTTTTACGTCAGCAAAAGCGTGTCATCATTGTTGCGCATGGCAACACGCTTCGGGCCCTGATCAAATATCTTGATGGGGTGTCCGAAGAGGATATCGTGAAATTAGAAATTCCAACGGGTGTCCCTCTGGTGTATGATCTTGATGGGTCATGTAAGCCTATGAGATCCTATTATTTAAGGTAAGCCTGTTGTATGGGAGGTTTAAGAAATGTTCAAAAGAATAAAAAGTATTTTGTTTGTTGTTTGTGTCGTCATGGTTTTCACCGCTCAGGCGAATCGTCCTGATGATAAAGAAAAGCATAAAGATCAAAGCCGTCCGCAGGTTCAAAGCCGTCCACAAGTTCAAATTCGTAGACAAGAGCCTCGTCAAACTGTTTACAGGCAACCCCTCGTTCA